>Ga0136627_1000670_pt1 | contig 13143 bp, 13 predicted proteins | sample AntDrymUQ4892206_2_FD_104652 | JGI IMG/M metagenome (GOLD analysis project Ga0136627, IMG submission 104652) | Polar desert sand microbial communities from Dry Valleys, Antarctica - metaG UQ489 (22.06) | ecosystem: Environmental > Terrestrial > Soil > Desert | place: Antarctica: Dry Valley... | reverse complement strand
TAGAGGACTACGCGCAGGGGGATCACAACCACCAGGTAAAGGCGCTGCGCGTGATCTCCGCAGCCTACCTGCCCCTCTTCGAGGTACCCCCGATGCCTGACGCCAAACGGGTGGTCGAGGACGTCCTCCGCGCCAACGACTTCCTGCTGACAGACCCCGAGACCGGCGGCCTGGAGCCGGCCGGCGTGGACGCCGTGGTGAGCGTGGCGACCTCCCGGCTCGACGAGGAGGACCTCAAGTGGGGTGCCGGATGCCTCCTCGACGTGATGGACGCCCTGAGACAACGGGCGCAGACCGAAGGCTACGAGACCTACGTGCTTGACGCCGACGACGTCCTGGACGGCCTCGAAGCCATACTCGCGGCCGACATCGTGGAAGACGTCATCGAGGACATCCTGGAAGGCGAGGCCTGACCTCCGCGACCCACGGAACTCCTTCGACCGCTACGGATTGATGCCGGGTTCCGGCCCACCCTCGGGTTCCGTGGGGGCCTCCGCGCCCCCAAGCATCGCGCGGAGCTCCTGGACCTGATCTTCTAGAACCTGCAAACGCTCTTCGACGAGGGCGAGGTGGTCAGCTACCTCTATGCCGGGATCTTCCCCGGAGCTTTCCGCCCCACCCCCCAGGAACTTGCCCGCGAGGCCTCCCCCAGCGAGCCCCGCGGCGGCCCCCGCAAGCCCCGAACCGCCACCCGCAAGTCCCGAACCGCCACCGGAGCGATCCGTCAGGCGGCCCGCCACGTCTTCCAGGGCGCCCACGTCGAAGCCGCCCCGTTTCCGGCTCGTGCTTCCTCCGCCCCGCCCCGCACCCCCGCGCACACGCTCTCGCACGCGGCCCTGCGCGCGGCCCTGGGATCCCTTGCGCCTGCCCCTTCTGCCCACGTCCGTCTCCTTCGGCCTCGCCAACGCCTTGCGTAAACGGGTTAGCTGTACCCGGGGAAGATCCCGCCTAACCTCCGCCTCCCTATGTAGATGACTCACGGCGGCTCGCGGAAGGGTCGATCATTCCGCAAGCCGAGCTACAGGCTTCAGGTATCAGGAAAGACTTCCCGGATGGATGTTGGTCGCCAACCCGAGAGACCCTCGGACGAGGTGGATCAATTCTTATAAACTTCGCTGTCAGAGGTCGCCCCCGCAGAGCCCCAAAGCCTTCACCCCCACCAGGACCTGCCCGTGCCCCCGTTCTGGAACGTCCAAATCCCCACCGTACCGACAACGAAAAACTGAAAGCTGAAGCCTGATACCCGAAGCCTATTTGACACGCCCCTGATTGGTATGACAATGTTATGTGGGTGAAAGACAAGATCCAGCGGACGAGGCTCAGGGACCGGGCGGCGGAAGAGCTCCTGGACATGGTGATCTCCGGCGGCCTCTCGCCGGGTGAGCGCCTCCCGCCGGAGCGCGAGCTGTGCGGGCGGCTCGGCGTGAGCAGGACCGTCGTCCGGGAGGCCTTGAACCTCGTGGAGGCCCGCGGGCTCATCAGCATCGAGCACGGCCGCGGCGCGGTCGTGAGCGGCGGAGAACCGCGGGCCGTGCGCGACACGTTGGGGCTGTTGCTGAGGGTCCAGCCGAAGACGTTATGGGAGCTTCTGGAGATGCGGGGCATCCTCGAGGTCGAGGTCGCGGGCCTCGCCGCCGGGCGCGCCGGTCCAGAGGACGTGGAGGAGATGCGGGTCCAGGTGGAGAGGATGCGCGTCTCCATCGACGCGCCGGAGGGATATGTGGACGCCGACGTGGAGTTTCACGCGCTGCTGGCCCGCGCGGCGCGGAACGGGGTGCTGCTCACGATGCTGGAGCCGGTGGTCGACCTGTTGCGGGCCAGCCGCCGGGTCAGCGCCGCCCGCCCCGGAAACGCACAAAGGGCGCTCCTCGAACACGAGCGGATACTCGTCTGCGTGGAGTCCGGCGACGCGGAGGGGGCTCGGCGGGAGATGCGCGGGCACCTCGCAAACACCGCGAGGGACATCGAAGCGGCCATCCGGGAAGGGATGCTTGAAACAGGAGAGAAGGAGAAAAGTACATGAGAGCCCACGAACTTCTGGCCGGGCTGGGGTTGCCGGAAAAGGACCTCTACGATTTGCCCGACTCCGGGAAGCGGTTCCCGGACGGGGCGCGGTACCGGGTCGAGATCCCGAGCGTCGAAGGCCCCCGCGTCCTCGAAGCGGTGCTGGACGAGGCGGAAAAACGGGGGGTCCAACTCCACCGCGTCTCCCAGGGCTCGGGGATAATGCTCCTCACCGACGCCGAGATACTCGAGATGTGCGCGATGAGCCGGGAGGCGGGGCTGGAGCTCTCGCTCTTCGTCGGGCCGCGAGCCTCGTGGGAGACCGGGGCCGCCAGCGTCTCGAGCGCGGGCAAGGTGCTCGGCGCCCAGCACCGGGGCCAGGACCAGCTCGCCTATGCCCTCGAAGACGTGCTGCGGGGCGTAGGTCTGGGGCTGCGGGGCGTGCTCGTGGCGGACGCGGGCCTGCTGTGGGTGTTGCGCGACCTCAAGGCGAAAGGCGAGTTGCCGGAGGACCTGGTCGTCAAGGTCTCCGTCCAACTTTCGGCGGCAAACGCGGCGGCGGTCAAGGCGATGGAGGACCTCGGGGCGGGGACGTACAACACGCCGACCGACCTCTCGCTGGCGCAGTTGGCCGCCATCCGGGCCGTCACGGACCTGCCGCTAGACGTGTACGTCGAGGCGCCCGACGACTTCGGCGGCTTTGTCCGTCACTACGAGATCCCGGACCTCGTCCGCGTCGCCTCCCCCGTCTTCGTCAAGTTCGGCCTCCGCAACGCGCCGAACATCTACCCGAGCGGGACGCACCTGGAGGCGACGGCGGTGGCACTTGGTAGAGAGAGGGTCAGGCGGGCGGAGATCGGGCTCTCGATGCTGGACCGCTACTACCCTGAGGCCGAGACCACGGAGAGGGGAGCCGTCTACCCCGGCATCCCGGCAAAGGAGGGGGTATGAAGATCACGCACGCCGAGACCTTCGTCGTCGGCACCGAGTGGCGCAACCTGACCATCGTCAGGGTCCACACGGACGATGGCTTGACCGGCCTCGGCGAGGCCAGGATGGTCAACCACACCGACGCCCTGGTCGGGTACCTGGCCGAGGCCGTCCCGCGGCACCTCGTCGGGCACGACCCGTTCCGCATCGAAGAGCTCGTCAAAAAGATGGGCCGCGACGACTTCTCGCGCGCCGGCGAGGTGATGAGCAGCGGCATCGCGATGTTCGAGACGGCCTGCTGGGACATCATCGGCAAAGCCCTCGACCAGCCCGTCTACAACCTGCTCGGCGGCCCGGTGCGCGACAAGGTAAAGGCCTACGCCAACGGCTGGTACCGCGTCGAGCGCACGCCGGAGGAGTTCCACGCCGCCGCGAAGAAGGTCGTGGAGAGGGGCTACAGGGCACTGAAGCTCGACCCGTTCGGCCCAGGCCACTACGAGATGGAGCGGGAGGAGAAGCTCAAGGCCGTGGCGCTCGTGGAGGCGGTAAGGGACTCTATCGGGCCGGAGCCGGAGATCCTGCTCGAGATGCACGGCCGCTTCTCCCCCGCCACCGCCATCGAGATGGCCCGGATGCTGGAACCGTTCGGCCTGGGTTGGGTCGAGGAGCCCGTCCCCCCGGTGAACCTGAAGGCGCTCAAGAAGGCATCCGACGGTATCCGTTCGACCATCGCCACGGGAGAGCGCATCCACCAGCGTTTGGAGTACCGGGAGGTCTTCGAGTTGCAGGCCGCGGACGTGATCCAGCCGGACATAAGCCACATCGGCGGCCTTCTCGAAACGAAGAAGCTCGCCGCGTGGGCCGACGCGTACTACGTTACGGTAGCCCCGCACAACGTGGGAGGCCAGATCAACACCGCCGCCGCCCTCCACCTGGCCGCATGCACGACGAACTTCCGCATCCAGGAGTACTTCAACGACTTCGCCGACCCCTGGGTCCGCGAGACCGCCCCAGGCCTCCCTGAAGTGGTAGACGGCTACTTCGAACTCCCCAAAGGCCCCGGACTCGGCGTCGAGCTCGACGATGACGTCATAGCCGCCCACCCCAAGCAGGACGTCCACTTCAACCTCTTCGCGGAGGGCTGGGAGAAGCGGGAGACGACCAAGGCTCCGGACGCCTGATGGCCGCCCTCTCGAACAAGAAGGCGCTCGTGACCGGCGCCGGCATGGGCATCGGGCAGGGCATCGCGATAGAGCTCGCCCGGCAGGGCGCGGAGGTCGCCGTCCACTACGCCCACACCGAACCCGACGAGACGGTCTCCGAGATAGAGGGGCTGGGCGGCAGGGCCGTCACCGTGCAGGGGGACCTGAGCCGGGTCGGGGAGTGCGAGCGGGTCGTGGAGGAGGCGGCGGGCGCTTTGGGCGGGCTCGACACGCTCGTCAACAACGCGGGCGTCACGAAGGCGTTGGGTTTTCTGGACACGGACGAGGAGACCTACGACTCGCTCTTCGACCTGAACATGAAGGGGTACTTCTTTCTCGCCCGGCGGGCGGTGCCGTTCATGCGGGAGCGGGGCGGCGGAAGCATCGTGAACATCACCTCCATCCACGGGTTCGCGGGGTTCCCCCGGCACACGGCCTACGCGGCCACCAAGGGTGCTATCAACGCCTTCACCCGCCAGCTCGCGATAGAGCTAACAGACGAGAAAATCCGCGTGAACGCCGTCGGCCCCGGCATCATCGAGGTCCCCCGCTACTTCGACGACCCGAACTACTCCTCGGAGTTCGGCGACACCCTCGTCCCGTGGGGCCGCGTCGGGCACCCGAAGGACATAGGACCCACGGTCGCCTTCCTCGTCTCCGACGCCGCGGACTTCGTTACGGGCCAGGTCCTCTACGCCGACGGCGGCACGACGGCCCGCATGGGCCTCTGGTGGGAACAGGGCGAGGGACAAGACTAGACGCGGCGCCGACGCTTGACACGGATGCATATTGGTATGACAATGTTCGGCGGGAAAGGTTTTCGCACAAAGAACAGATAGGGGTGGCGTATGGGCGGGCGTGGATACGGCCTGGGTGGCTTCGGCGATCTCAGGCTGGGGCGGCGGCAGTTCCTGGCGGGTGGTGCACTGGCGTCGGCGGGGTTGTTGCTCGCCGGGTGCCGGCAGGAGGCGCAGCAGGCGAGCCAGGGTGGATCTGGCGGTTCCGGCGGCAACTTCCCGGACACGCCCGAGTACAACTTCGTCTTCGTCAACCACGTGACGACCAACCCCTTCTTCGTGCCGACGCAGTACGGCATCGAGGACGCCGAGGCGTTGCTCGGGACGACGTCGCAGTGGACCGGTTCGGAGGCCTCCGTCGTCAGGGAGATGGTGGGTGCCATGGACTCGGCCATCTCGGGTAACGCCGACGGCATCGCGGTGGCGGTGGTGGACCCTGAGGCCTTCAACGACCCCATCCAGCGGGCGCTGGACCAGGATATACCGGTGATCGCGTACAACGCCGACGGCGCGGTGGGGCAGGACAACCCGGCGCTCGCGTACGTCGGGCAGGACCTGTTCCAATCCGGGGTCGAGATGGGGAACAGGATCGTCGAGATCGTGGACGAGGGGCTTGTGGCGCTGTTCATCGCGACGCCGGGCCAGCTCAACATCCAGCCGCGCATCGACGGGGCCAGGCAGGCCATAGAAGATTCGGGTGCGAACATCGAGATCCAGCAGGTGACGACCGGCGCCGAGTTGCCGGAAGAGCGCTCCAGAATAGAGGCCTGGTACAACGGCCACCAGGACGTAGCCGGCATGTTCGCGGTGGACGCGGGGAGCACCCAGGGCGTGGCGCAGGTGATGGAGCAGGCCGGCCTCGCGGAGCAGGGGGTCAGGGCCGGCGGGTACGATCTCTTGCCCGAAATCCTTAAATTGATGAAGGCCGGGCACATAGACTTCACCATCGACCAGCAGCCGTACCTGCAGGGCTTCTTGCCGATCATGCAACTCTACCTGTACAAGATCTCCGGCGGCGTCACCGGACCCGCGGAGACGAACACGGGCCTGATCTTCGTCACGCCGGAGACCGTGGACCGCTACCTGCAGACCGAGTCGCGCTTCGAGGGTGACTCCGAGCAGCAGAAGGTCGTGCAGGCACCCGCCTAGAGAGACCTGGAGGAGCTTTGAGCGAGACCACCGCGCAGAAGACGTCCGAGGCCGGGGCCGCCCCGGAGCGCGGGCCCGGCGGCCGGCTGTTGAGCGTGCTCGTCCGGGTGCGGGAGGTGAGCGTGCTCATCGTCACGGTGGGGTTGGTGATCTACTTCCAGGCCGCCAACCCCGCGTTCCTCTCCGAGTCGAACATCCTCTCGCTCGCCCGGTTCGCCGTGCCCTACGTGGTGATCGCCTCCGCGCTGTGCCTGCTCCTGATCTGCGGCGAGCTGGACCTCTCGGTCGGCCAGTCGTTCGCGTTCGCGCCCATCGTCATGTACCTGGCCTACGACAAGCTCTTTCTGGTATTGCCGCTTGCAGTGCTCGTCGGGGTGCTCGCCGTCGCGCTGGTGGGGCTCGTGAACGGCGTGATCACCGTCTACCTCGGCGTCTCTTCGCTGATAACCACGCTCGGGATGTTCTTCCTGCTCGCCGGCCTCAACGTCATCCTCACCGGCGGCTTCCCGGCGACCACGCCGGACACGAACGCCCTGACGAAAATCCTTGGCGAGTACCCCTGGGCCGGGGCCATCTGGGCGCTGCTCATCGTGGCCGTGCTTCAGGTGATCCTCTCCAGAACTCGCTGGGGGCTTCACACCTACGCCACGGGCGGGAACCCGCTCGGGTCGAGGGAGGCGGGCGTCGGCGTCGCGCGCATCAAGATCGGCAACTTCATCATGTGCGCCACGCTCGGCGGGTTCGTCGGGATCATCGAGTCCTTCCGCATAAACTCCATAGACCCCCTCGCCGGCGGCCCTGATATCGTGCTCCTGTGCATCGCGTCCGCTGTCATCGGGGGGACGGCGCTCCTGGGTGGTATCGGGACCGTGACCGGCGCGTTTCTCGGCGCCTTGGTGCTCGTGATCCTGCGCAACGGCTTCACGCTGCAGGGAATAGACTCCGACACCTTCAACGTCGTTCTCGGCGTTGCCATCCTGGGCGCCATGATCCTTAACGTCTACATAGCCCGCCTGCGCGGCGCCGGGAGGGTCTGATGGAGAACGGAAACAACGTCAACGGCGAGACCACAGGCCAGGACTTCCTGCGCGCGGAGAACGTGGTCAAGCGCTTCGGCGCGGTCTCGGTTCTGAAGGGCGTGGACATGCACGTCAAGAAGGGCGAGGTGCTCGGCCTGATCGGGGACAACGGCGCCGGCAAGAGCACGCTGCTCAAGACGATTACGGGCTTCCACCGCCCTGACGGGGGCAGAATTCTCATAGAGGGCAACGAGGTCAACCTCCGCTCAGTCTCACAGGCCCGCTCTTTAGGCATCCAGACGGTCTACCAGGACCTGGCCCTCGTCAACGAGCTCTCCGTCTTCCACAACATGTTCCTGAACGGCGAGCTGACCGTCGGCCCCTTCCTGAACAACCGCAAGATGAAGGAGAAGACGGCCCGCTACCTCGAAGACATGGGCGTGCGCATACCGTCCATAGACACCGAGGTCGCCCGGCTCTCCGGCGGCCAGCGCCAGGCCATAGCCGTAGCACGGGCGGTCTACTCGGACGCGAAGATGCTCCTCCTGGACGAGCCGCTCGCGGCGATGGGCGCCAAGGAGGGGGCGCTGATACTCGACCTCATCCAGCGCCTCAAAGAAGAGCGAGGCATACCCATGATCCTCATAGTCCACAACTACGCCCAGGTCTTCGACGTCTGCGACCGCGTGAACCTGTTGCGCAACGGCCGCATCGAGTACGACAAGCCCGTCGCCGAGACCTCCGTCGAGGAGCTGACCGAGCTCGTCGTAGCCGAGTACCGCAAGGCCCGCGCCGGCAACACCGGCGAAGGTCAGGGGTGACGGCGTGAGCGGGGCCTACTCGCCGACGGGCGAGCAGTTCGAGATAGCCCACGGTGATCAGAACGCCGTCGTCACCGAGGTCGGCGCCACGCTGCGTTCTTTCTCCGTCGCGGGCGTCGAGTTGCTCGACACCTTCGCCGAGGACGAGATGAGCGACGTTTGCCGCGGGCAGGTGCTCCTCCCGTTCCCGAACCGCGTAGAAGGCGGCCTGTACACCTTCGAGGGCGCGGAGCAGCAGCTACCCATCAACGAGCCGTCGACGGGCAGCGCACTCCACGGCCTGACGCGCTGGCTCGGCTGGATGCCCCTGCGCAGAACGGCGTCCAGCGTGACCCTGCGCCAACGTCTCCACCCGCAGGACGGCTACCCGTTCGTGCTGGACCTGCAGACGGAGTACGCCCTCTCCGACCTCGGCCTCACCGTCGCGATGACCGCGACCAACGTCGGGGACAGGGCTTTGCCGTTCGGCGCGGGCTACCACCCGTACCTCACCGTCGGAACCCCGGCCATCGACGCGGCCACCCTGAAGCTTCCGGCCAGCACCCACCTCGAGACGGACGACCGGCTCATCCCGACCGGGAGGGCATCGGTCGAGGGCACGGACTTCGATTTCCGGGAAGGACGTCCCATCGGGGCCGTGAAACTAGACACCTGTTTCACCGACGTCATACTCGACGCAGACGGCATCGCCCGCGCCATCCTGGCCCACCCGGACGGTGGACCCGAGATCACGGTCAGCATGGACGCCTCGCACGGCTTTATCCAGGTCTTCACCGGCGACACGCTGGCGGAAGAAGACCGGCGCCGCGGCATCGCGATAGAACCAATGACCTGCGCCCCTAACGCCTTCAACTCCGGCGACGGGTTGCGCGTCCTCGCCCCCGGAGAATCGTTTACCAGTATCTGGAGCATGGCCTGCGGGTGATGCAGGCTTCGGGACCGTCCTGCCTGGGACGGTCCCCGCCTACGACGGGGAACGCCTCCCTCTGAGGGCCGCGGTCGCGGCCGAGGCCGCGTCGGCCATGAGGCGGACGTCCGAGGAGACGTTGACGAAGTTGAAGCCTTTGTCGATCATGCGCCCCGCGTACTCCGTTGAGCCGGTGAAGATCCCGGCAGCGAGACCCTGCTCCCGCGCCGAACCGACGATTCGGCCTATGGCCTCGACCACCTCGGGCTCCTCGCGGTCCATGCCGGGCCCGTGCCCGAGGGCCTGGCCGAGGTCCGACGGCCCGACGAAAACGGCGTCGAGGCCTGGGACGTTCAGGATGCCGTCGAGGTCTTCGAGGGCATCCTTCGTTTCGATCATCGCCATCGTCACGACGGTTTCGTTGGCATTGGCGGCGTAGTCCGGGCCGCCGTAGAGGTTGGCCCGGAACGGCCCGTAGCTGCGGTAGCCCTCGGGCGGGTAGCGGCAGGCCCCGACAAAAGCCTCGGCGTCTCTGCGGCCCTCGATCATGGGGCAGATGACACCGTAGCAGCCCGCGTCCAGGAGCTTCATGACCGTGCCCGGATCATTCCAGTTCACCCGCGCGAACGGCACCACGTCCGTGGTCGAGATGGCCTGGAACATGGGGACGACGTCTCCCACCTCGGGCGGCCCGTGCTGCAGGTCTATGGTGAGGCTGTCGTAGCCCGAGTGGGCCATCGTCTCGGCCGCGAAGGGGCTCGGCACGTGCAGCCATCCGTTGAGGACCACGCCCCCGCTCCTCCAGATGGACCTGACCCTGTTCTCCCGCATCCCCTGCTCCTCCCCGCCTCCGGTAGTCCAAGAACCCGTCCCACAAAAACAGGACGATGGGTAATTCTATGCCGGACGATACCTTCTTGCCGCCGGCCCGTCTCATCGGTGGAAAAGACGATGCGCCGTTTTCGTGTCAGGCCCGGGCTTGATGGTAAGCTGGCCGGCGTCGACGGTTGGCGCGGGAGAGGGGCGGGCGCTATGGGTGTGATCTCCGGTATAGACGGGCTGCGGGTGGGAGAACGGGCGCTCGCCTTCTGGGGCCTGGGCCAGGTGGGGGTGGCGATCAAGGGCCCGCGGGGCGTGCTGTACGTGGACCCGTACCTGACCGACTCCGACGGCGAGGGCGGCAGCCTGGAACGAACCTTCCCTCCCCCGCTCAGGCCGGACGAGGTCACCAACGCCAACGCGGTCCTCCTCACCCACGATCACATAGACCACACGGACCCGGAGACCGTCCTACCGCTCTCCGAAGCGTCGACGCAAGCCCGTTTCGTCGCCCCCTCCACCAGCCGCGACACGCTCGTAGGGGCGGGGCTGGACGCAGGGCGCGTCGTCGTGCCCGAGGTCGGTAAGCCCCTGGAGGTCGCCGGGGCCACCGTCACGGCGGTACCTTCCGCCCACACGGAGCTGGAGCACGACCCGGAGCGCGGTTACGCGTACCTGGGGTACGTGATCGAGTGCAACAGCGTAACCGTCTACCACGCGGGCGACACGGTGGTCTACGACGGCCTGATAGAGACGCTCTCCGCCTGGAAGATAGACGTGGCCTTCGTCCCCATCAACGGCCGCGACTACTTCAGGACGGCCCAGAACATCATCGGCAACACGGACTTCCGGGAGGCGGCGCAGCTCGCCGAGGCCCTGGACTTCGGCCTGATCGTGCCAACCCACTACGACCTCTTCGCCTTCAACGGCGCCGACCCGGGCCACTTCGTAAGCCACCTGTACAACCTGAACCCGATGCGCCGCCACAAGCTGCTACGCCCGGGCGAGCTCTTCTATTTCGCGAAGGACCAGACGTAGGGGAGTTTCGCGAAACGCCCCTACAGCGAACGCGTTGGAAGATCCCGGGTTACGGGCGTCGGGCCCTGACGAGGAAGCTCCGCGGGAGGCCCGGCAGCCGCCTGGGGACCACCGGGCCGGGCCACCGGCCGAAGTCCGCCCCCTCCTCGCCGGGCTGCGTCACGCGCGCCTCCCAGCCGTGGCGGGCCAGGAGCGTTTCGGGATCGTTGGTCCCGAAGCGCCCCCGCGCGCCGCGCCGGGCGAGGGAGGCCAGTTGCGGCCACGCCCCCGGAGAGAACAGCATGTTGCGGTTCATCAAGTCCAGGCCGAGGAGGCTGCCCGGAACCGTTAGCGCGTCCATCTTCTCGAGCAACCCACGCACGTCGGCCCCGCTCAGGTAGAAGAGGAGGCCCTCCACGAGCCAGGCCGAAGGCCTCTTCGCATCGTACCCGGCCGCGAGGAGCGCCCCCGGCCAGTCCTTCTGTGCGAGGTCCACCGCGACCGCGTGCCGCTCGCAGCGCTCCTCTATCCCGGACTCCTCGATCACGCGGTCTTTGGCCTCGAGCACCTCCGGCAGGTCCATCTCGAAGAGCCGGGTTTGGGGCGGCCAGCCCAGGCGGAAGGCGCGCGTGTCCATCCCGGCCGCCGCGAGCACGACCTGGCGTGTCCCCGATCTCTCGCAGGCATCCAGCAGGAAGTCGTCGAAGAAGCGGGTGCGGATCACAGCGTACAACCCCGGCCCGCCCGGCCGGGCGGCGGTCTCCATGCGGTCCAACCACGCGAAGCCCTCTGGGCCGGCGAGATCCGCGGCGAGGGGGTCGTAGAACAGACGGTCCTCCCGCTCGCTCTCCCTGGCCCTCGCGGCGGCCATCCACCGCGACTTCGGCGCGACGGGGTTGCCCTGGGGGCTCCCGGCCACCGTCCGCCCCCTAACGGCCCGAGCGGGGCGCGAGCCAGTCCCGGACCCTGGGCCACAGGTCCGCGGCGCCAGGCCCGACGAGCATGCCCACGTGCCCGGCGTCCAGGGAGACGGACTCCTTGTCCCGGCTGCTGGCGAGGATGGTCGTGGCCCTCGTCTGGGAGGTCGGGACGACGTAGTCCCACTTGCCCGAGACGTTGAGCACGGAGCACCCGATGTTCGAGAGGTTCACCCTGCGCCCGCGGAGCTCTATCTGCCTCTTGACGAGTTTGTCGCGCTGGTAGAAGTCCCGCACCCACCTCCGGAAGGTCTCGCCGGGGAAGGGGGCCGCGTCATCCACCCACTTGCTCACCGCCAGCCACGAACGCAGGGAGACGTCCCGCCGGGCCTGGGCCCGGATCTCGCGCAGGGCCGCGTCGTAGAGGCCGAAGCCGCCGGCCCGGGCGGCCGTGCCCACCGCGGCGGCCTGCAACGAGGCCGCCGTGTTGATGAGCGAGCTCGCAAAGTCCGTCGGCAGGTTCCCGAGAAACCGCGGCACCACCGCAGGATCGAAGAACACCCCGCCGCTCCGGCTCGCGAGCGTCCAGAGCCCGAGGAGACCGGGGTCCCGCGGTACGAACTCCGTGGGCGCCGAGAGCAGCACGAGGTTCTTGAGGGGTCCCCCCGGGAACAGCGAGGCGTACATGGCGCACAACGTCCCCCCTGGGACTGGCCGAAGAGGCTGACCTCCTCAGCCCCCGAGGTCTCGAGGACCTTCTCGACCGCGCCGTGCATGTAGCCCAGGACAAAGTCCTCCAGCGACAGCCCCGCGTCCTCGGCGCCGGAGACCCCGAAGTCCAGCATGTAGACGTCGAACCCTTCTCCGACCAGGTACTCCACCAGGCTGTTACCGGGCACGAGGTCCAGGACGTAAGGCTTGAGCACGAACCCGTAGACCAGAAGCACCGGCACCGGACGTCCCTTCCCTGCACCACCGTCGGGTCGCCGGTAGCGGTAGAGCCTGGTCTTGTCTCTGCTCCAGACCACCTCCCTGGGCGTGACCCCCGTCTCGACCCCTATCTCCTGCAACAGCACGTGCGTGCCCGTCGCGTACTTCCTGGCACGAATCGTCTCCGGGCCATCGTAGTTGCAGACGCCGAACGGCCCCAGGTTCCACCCACCAGCCGGGCCGCTTTCTGTCCATGATGGCGGCCTCGCCCCGTCGGAAGAGACACGCTCCAGGATCACGCCCGGCCACCCATCCGCCGCCCGAGAACCCCGGCAACGGCCCGCACAGGATGCTCGACCACCCCACTAATCCTGTACCTGCTCTCCACCACGCCAAGCCCTCCGAGAAAATCGCCCGAATGCTCATCTATTATGTGCATTTTATATATATGCGTTGTTGACAATCTTCGGGGTAGGTCGAAGCCGTCTTTCGGGTTCGTCTGCTCTTAGGGGCCTGTCTGTTGCGTCTTGCGGAGGGGGGCGCCGACCTCGTGCAGGTGGGTGAGGATCTCGCGGTAGGACTGGAGCACGCTGGTCTCGTGGTAGGAGATCTCGAGGTCCCGGCAGAAGTC
>Ga0136627_1000669_pt1 | contig 13157 bp, 16 predicted proteins | sample AntDrymUQ4892206_2_FD_104652 | JGI IMG/M metagenome (GOLD analysis project Ga0136627, IMG submission 104652) | Polar desert sand microbial communities from Dry Valleys, Antarctica - metaG UQ489 (22.06) | ecosystem: Environmental > Terrestrial > Soil > Desert | place: Antarctica: Dry Valley... | reverse complement strand
TTGATTCTCGCGTGCGAGCGCGAGCATCTCGTCCGTCATATCGAGACCGTAAGCCTTGCCCGTGGGCCCCACGCGGCGTGCGGACAACAGCACGTCGATGCCGCCCCCCGACCCGAGATCCAGCACCGTCTCGCCCGCGTTGAGCTCGGCAAGCGCCGTCGGATTGCCGCAGCCGAGCGAGGCAATCACGGCCTCGACCGGCAGGGTGCCGATTTGCGACGCGTCATACAGATTCGACGTAATCGGGTCGCAGCCGCTGCCGGTCCCACAGCACCCAGCCGCCGTGCCGCCTTCCGCCGCACGCTTTGCCGCCGCGCCGTACTTCTCCTTGACGACGTCCTTGATGTCCTTGATATCCATGCTTGCCACTCTGCACTCTCCTCAGATAGATATTCGCTTTACCGAATATATACATCGCGTGGTATATTCGTCAAGGCGAATATGTCGAAAATCGTTGTGCCAGTGACCGAGGCGGCCTGCTGCGTCACCAAACCCGCGCCGAAAGTCCGCCATGTTCGCGAATTGGCCGACGTGTATCGGGCGCTCGCGGACGAAACGCGGCTCCGAATCCTGGCATTGCTGCGCGACGGTACCGGCGAAGTCTGTGTCTGCCACCTGCAGAGCTCGCTTCGGCTGCCGCAGCCGACCATCTCGCGTCATCTCGCCTACCTGCGCAAGGCCGGGCTGGCGGAGGCGCGACGCGATGGTGTCTGGATGCACTATCGGCTCGCTTCCCCGAACTCGGCCGTCGTCAAGCAGGTCGTCGAAAGCGCCCTCCACGCGATGACGCACGCCGAAACTACGGGCGCCGATGTCGCGCGGCTCAAGCAGGAGTTAGCAAGCGTATGACCACCGTGTTATTCGCCTGTGTCCACAACGCCGGCCGCTCACAGATGGCCGCGGCCTTCTTCAACGCCCTCGCCAACCCGGCGCGGGCGCGCGGCATTTCGGCGGGAACCGAACCCGCCGCTCGTGTTCACCCCGAAGTCGTGGGGGCCATGCGCGAAGTCGGCATCGAGGTCGAAGGCGCCGTACCCCAGCGCCTCACAGAGGAACTCGCCCACTCCGCCAACATGCTGGTGACGATGGGATGTGGCGAGACGTGTCCGGTGGTCCCCGGCGCGAAGCGACTCGACTGGGAGCTGCAGGATCCGAAGGGACAGAACCTTGATCAAGTCCGCGCTATCCGCGACATCGTCAAGGACCACGTCACGCGGCTGATTCAGGACGAGGGATGGCAATGACCCAACCGCACAAAGCTTAAGGTTCCAAGGTTCCAAGGTTCCAAGATTCCAAGGTTCCAAGGTTCCAGGGTTCCAGGGTTCTGTGCAGGGGTGGATGCAAGAAATTGCGCTGCTCTGGCGCTCGCTGGTACGGAGAACCGTTCAATGTCTGCCTGTCGAGAAACGCGAATTTGCGAATTCACTGAGGCAACTGGCTTGGCGATCCGCTTGCACCTTATGGGGCATGGCGGGACTGAAGGACTTCCGGGAATTCGCGGCTTGGCAACGCGCGGAGGAATTGCGCGTGATGTGCGAGGAGTTTCTTTCCCGACCTGGAGTTCGACAACGGTTTCGTCGCGCGCAGCAACTCGACAACGCGGTTGCCTCCGCGCCACGCAACATCGCGGAGGGGTTTGGCCGCTTCAAGCTCAAGGTGTTTGCGCAGTTTGTCAGCATCGCCAAAGGCTCCGAAACTGAGGTCTTGAACATCCTGCTCGAAGCTCGTTCGGCGAAGTTCCTGTCCGCAACGGAATTTCCGAAGTTCGAGACTGCCGCCCGGCGCGCCATTGGCACCGCGGTAGGTTTGATTCGATACCTGCAACGCAGCGACGAACCGCCAAACCCAGAACCCTAGAACCTTGGAACCTTGGAACCTTGGAACCTTGGAACCTTAAGCGTTGGACCGTTTAGAATGACGGCCCAATGGTCCGTTACGGCCGCCTGGCCGTTCTCGTCGTCATCTACGCCGTCATCGCGTATCTAATCCCGCCTCCTACAGGGGTTACCCCGGAAGGGTGGCGCCTCACGGCGATCTTCGTGGCGGTGATCGCCGGCCAGATGCTGCAGCCCATGTCGAGTCCGGCCGTCGTGCTGCTCGGCCTGGCCGCTATGGTCGCCAACGGCACCTCGATAGCCGATGCGCTCGGCGGATACGCGGCGCCGTCGGTCTGGCTCGTGCTGGTTTCGATGATCATGGCGCGCGTGCTGATCGACACGGGCGCGGCTCACCGGATCGCCCTGCTCTTCATCCGCCAGTTCGGCAAACGGTCGATCGGTGTGTCGTACGCCCTGGTGATGACGGACGTCACCCTCGCCGGCGGGGTGCCCTCGATCACCGCACGCTCGGCGGGCATGGTGATGCCAGTCGGCCGAGCCATCGCCGAGCTGTTCGATTCCCACCCTGGTGCGACGGCGCCGCGGCTCGGCCGCTTTCTGTTCGCGTCGATGTATCAGGGTTCCGCCGTGGCGTGCGCGATGTTTTTGACCGGGCAGGCGAGCAACATCCTCGGCGCCGGCCTGGCGATGAAGCTCGTGAACGTCGAGATCACGTGGAGCAGCTGGTTCATCTCCGCGATCGTCCCCGGCATCGTTTCGTGTATCGCCGTCCCCTGGGTGGTCTACAAAGTCGTGCCGCCCGAGATCACCGCCACGCCGCAAGCTACCGATTTCGCGCGGGCTCAACTCGAGAAACTCGGCCAGATCGGCCGCAAAGAGGCCATCGCGCTGGGCGTGTTCGCAAGCGTCGGCGTGCTGTGGCTGACATCAGGACTGCACGGTCTCGACGTGACCTTCGTCTCGATCCTCGGTCTCTCGGCGCTGCTGCTCACGGGCACCCTTGCGTGGGAGCAGGTCACCGGCGAGCGATCGGCCTGGGACGTGTTCATCTGGTACGGCGGGTTGCTCAAGATGGGCGAGCTGCTCAACAACACCGGCGTCACCAAGGTGTTCGCCGAGAGCGTCGGCGGGGTCTTCGTCGGGCTGCCGTGGTTCACGGTGCTGCTGCTGACGCTTCTGATCTACTTCTACGCGCATTACTTCTTCGCGAGCATCACCGCCCACGTGCTGGCCATGTTCCCGCCCTTCGTCCTTCTGCTGACGGCGGTCGGGGTGCCGCCACTGCTCGCCGTGTACAGCCTGATGTGCCTGGCCAATCTCACCGCAGGCCTCACGCATTACGGGACGACGACCGGACCGATTCTCTTCAGCGCCAACTACGTGACCTTCGGGGAGTGGTGGCGGGCCGGGTTTGCCGTCTCGGTGGTCAACCTCTTGGTGTGGTTGACGGTGGGGTTCGCGTGGTGGAAGTTTCTGGGTCACTGGTGACGATCAGGGATTGGGGATTAGGATCCCTGATCCCTGATCCCACGGCCATCGACAGGTCGACGCGCTGCCTCGCGCCCACGGTCACCTGCACGTCGTCGATGACGGCGATCGAAAAGCCGTCCTTCTCTGCCGAAACCAAATAAATACCAATGCGAACGGTAAAAAACTCGAAACTGCCGTTGCCATCACTCATCCGCTCCACGCTCACGCCGGTAGCGCGGTTGGTGAGCGTCACTTTCGCGCTCGGGACCACCGCCCCCGAGGTGTCGCGCACGGTCCCGACGACCGTCGCCGTTTCGAATTGTGCCAAGGACGGAGCGGCCCAGAGCACGAGCAGAAGCGCCGCAAAAAACCTCATCACGGGTAACCTCGAAGTTGCAGGAGCAATGCAGACAAAAAAGGGTACCCACCCGTGAGCCCCACACATCTCCATGTGGCAGCGCCCGTGTGGACACCGGCCGCGACGAGCGGCCGATGTCAGTTATAGCGAGTGGACTTGAAGGCCGGGTGACTAGCCGGTAACGGGCAGGTTACAGTTCGCGAAGCATGCCGCGCCGCGCCCACAACACCGGGAGGGCGACGGCCGCCGCCGCCACGGCGCCGAGCCGCATCGAAGGATGGCGGCGGGGGGCGTCGCACGCTGCACAGACATCGAGAAGCCGGGGGCGGGCCGCGAGGTACTTCGCATGCAGCACGCTGATTTCGCCCTGGACGAACTGCTCGAGGGCGAATACCTCGCCGTAGTTCACGGAGAGCCCGTCGGCGTCGAGGTCGCGGACGCGCTCGAGCAGAACCTCGCGATCGTGCGCCTCACCGAGGGCATCCTGGGCTTTCCGGAGCGTACGCAGGCCTGGCGCGAACGGATGCACCTTGGTAGCGACGCCCAACTCCAGTGCATAACGCAATTGCTTGATGGCCACGCGCGCATCATGGGATCGCTTGCGAAAGTACACCCCTCCCGCCCGGTTCATTGCCTGACGCAGGTCTCCCGCCCGATGAGCAATGTGCGTGCGTAGTACCGTTCGCCAGGATTCGCGGCCCCAACCCGAGCGGGGCGGCGTGCGCCGAGCACGGTCAAGCTGTTCGGCCAGCGTTGCCATCTCGAGGGATTCCAATGTCTTGATGACGCGCCGCCGGGCCTTCAGCTGGCTGCGTCCGGCCGAGGCGCGCAGTTGCCCCAGGGTGGCCGCCGCGAGAGGGAATCGCGATTCCACGTCCTCTACCAGCCGTTGCGCAGTGTCGGCATCGCGGGCTCGACCGAGCGCCTTGAAGGTCTGCACCAGACGGGCCTCGATCTCCTCAAACTCATCCTGATCGTATTCCGCGCAGGCCAGGACAGCCGCTTCGCGCAGGCGCCGGATGGCGACACGAGATTGATGAATGGCGCGTTCTTCTCCATCACGCAAGCCTGGGAGTTGGACGAGGAAGTCCTGCAGGGAACGCGACAACAGCACCGTGGGTCCAACGCGGTCGAATATCACTGGGGTCCTCCGCTTCCGAGCGAACGACCACTGCAACATCAGGACCGGGAACTGTTTACAAATGTCACCTACAGCCGGGCGCAGGCGCGATACGCACGTCACGGACGCCTCGGAAACAAATCCGGATTGTCGGTGAACAGGCCGTCAACACCGAGCGTCTCGAGGAAATACTCCATCTCCGCCTTCACGTCGGCGAAGCGGCCAGTATTCGACGAGCGGAACGTGTAGGGGACTACCGTCATCCCTTCGGCGTGCGCCCACTCGACGAACTTCGGATTTTCCGCGACCATCGACTTGTTGGGGCCAAAACCCTGGACGTAGGCCTTCCACTCCTTCACCTTGGCTGGCGACTCCCATCCCTTGCCGTTCGAGAGCAGCAGCACGACGGGAACGCCAATCTTGATCGACGCCAGCTTCTTCGCGCTCGCCTCGCTGAAGGTCTGAAGGATCACCGGCGTCTTCGGATCGGCCGCGGGCCCGCGCAGGCCGTGCTTGTCGAGCGCCTCGGCGACGAGCCGTTCGAAATCGACGCTGCGGCCTTGATACACCTCGGGCGTCTTCAGTTCGGGAAACAATCCGGCCTTGCCCTTGACCAGCGCAACGGCTTCGTCGAAGGTCGGAATGCGCTCGCCCTTGAACTTGGGATTGAACCATGATCCCGCGTCGAGCGTCTTGATCTCGGCGAGCGTGAAGGCGTTGGCGAGCCATGCGCGCTCGGTCTTGCCTTCCCACGTGACCGTCGTCGCCCGATCCGGGAAGAGTTGCGCGACGTTGGTCGTCCGCTCGAGCGTGGGATCGTGCAGGCAGATGAGCACGCCGTCCTTGGTCACGGCGAGGTCCTGTTCGACGTAGTCGGCGCCTTGCTCGAGGGCCAGGCGGTACGCGGTCAGCGTGTGCTCCGGCGCATAGGCGGATGCGCCGCGATGCGCGACGTTGAGCTTGCGACTCTGGGCGCCCGGCGAAACAGCCGCCGCGGCGAGCATGCCGACCACCCCAACCACGCACACAACTAGACCTGGTCTGTTCATGTAGAAGTCCACCTTGACGGACGCTTGTTCCGGTACGCAGTATCTTACTCACCGCGCGGTCGCCTCGCATCCCCAGATCGTAACGGTCGGGCAAATTTCGCCGGTATGGACTGCCTAGTGGCGGTTATCACATTCCCGACGTCATGTAGCCGCTCAACTCCTGGTTTCGGCCCGTGCTTTCGTCACACGCGCGAACTCCTCCCAGGTGCGCAAACGGACTCCGAATGACGGCGTCTCCGGCCAGCGGCCGGCGCCGCCCAGGACGAGTGCCGCCCCGGCGACACGGCACGCCGCTCCGACCCGGCGCGCCTGGCTCGCCAGCGCCGGACCATCGCGCGAGCGCAACGACGCCGACAGCGCGACCATCTGCACTTCACCGGCGCGCACGTGCTCGACCAGGTGAGCGGTCCTGGTCGGCGCGCCGACCCAACGCGCCGCCCACCCTGCCTCGCGCAGGCACACTTCCGCGAGCGCTAACCCGGGCGTATGGTCGTCCCCCTCCGCGCTCGCCAGCAGACATTGCGGCGCCGTGTGACTGATCGGGATGGTCTCGGCCATCGCCGCCAACGCGCGCGCCAGGGTCGCGCTGGCGAGGTTCTGACTGAAGACAGCGACCCGGCCGAGGAACTCAGCCGCTGGAGCAACGGTCTTTGTTGAGGACTCGGGGGAGTCGGAAACGACGTTCAAATACGACGTCACCGCCTACCGTCCCCTGGGGTCACAAGGTGCAGGCCGGCATCAGCGTCAAGCGGTTCGCGATCGATTACGACGCCGCTTCGCCGTTCGGGTCGGACAGCCCGTACTTCGCACAGCCCGATCAGAATCCGTTCTCGCTGCGCGAACGCAGCTCGACGCATCAGACGGCGGCCTATGTTCAGGTGTCGAGACGGCTCGGGGACCGCGTCGGCGTCACCGCCGGCGGCCGGATGGACCGCTATGCGTTTCTGTCAGCGACTCGCGTCGCGCCACGCGCGGGGGTGAGCTACGACCTGACCCCCAGCCTCGCGCTCAAGGCGTCGGCCGGCCGCTTCTACCAGCAACCGTTCTTCTTGTTTTTGACCGCCTCACTGAAAACCGCGCGTTGAAACCGTTCCGTGCAGATCACGCCGTCGTCGGCGCCGATTTCACGCGCGCGCGCTCTCGCATGAGCGTCGAGCTCTATGAAAAGCGGTATGCCGAGCATCCGGTGTCGGCCGAGATTGCCTCGCTGTCACTCGTCAACATCGGCGATACCTTCGCGGTCCGGGAGATTCTGTTTCCGCTGGTCAGTGAGGGCATAGGCCGCGCGCGCGGCCTCGAGCTGAGTTTCGAGCAACGCGCCAGCGACGCACGTCCATGGTACGCGCAGATCAACGTTGCGTTCTCACGGTCGGAGCACGCGGGGCGTGACAACGTGCGTCGCGCCGGGTCGTTCGACTACCCCGTCGTGCTGAACCTGCTCGGCGGATACCGCTTCGCGAATCGCTGGGATGTGTCCGTGCGGACGGCATACCTGACCGGCCGGCCCTACACCCCATTCAACCCAGCGTCTCGGTACAACAGCGGCGAGGCATCTACGACCTGAGCCGCGTCAACGATAGCCGGACACCAGACTATTTTCGCGCTGACGTGCGGGTGGATCGGACGTTCCGGGTCAACGGTCAGCCCGTGACGCTGTTTTTCGGTGTCCAGAACGTGACCAATCGTACGAACATCGCTGGCTTCACGTGGGATCGGCGTAATAACCAGCCGCGCGCCTCGGAACAGCAGGGCGTGTTTCCGGTGCTCGGTCTCGACTGGCGCTTTTGACGGCCAGCCGGCTCACCGCGGTGCCCGTCAAGGTCAGTCGGTAGTGCCGTCCCCACGCGGCGAGTCGGCCAGCGCCTGGCGCGCCGCGATCTCGATGACACCGCCGCTGGGCATGGCATCACGCGCGTTGATAGCGAGGCCCCTGCCACACCATCAGGGCGATGGCCGGGACGATCGCGACGCCGAGGAGCAGGATTAGACGCCACCGGAGACCGCCGAACCACCCTCGCGTGCTTATCAACTGCGCTTAATCTATACCCCTGCCGACAGTGATGAGGGTGTGCAGCCCGTCTCGATGATCGGAGGACACTGGCGCGGCGTGAAGATGCCCGCCGGGCGCACTGGACACACCACAGCCCGTGCTCCAAAGACGTGACAGCGGGTATGCTGGTCCCATGAGGTCGGTGCTCGCGATCATTCTGGGCGGTGGACAAGGCTCGCGCCTGTTCCCGCTGACAGAACTGCGCTCCAAGCCGGCGGTGCCCATCGGCGGCAAGTATCGGCTCATCGACGTGCCGATCAGCAACTGCCTACACGCCGACATTCGACGCATCTACGTCCTCACGCAATTCAACTCGGAATCGCTCAACCGCCACGTCAACTCCACGTATCGGATGGACGCGTTCACGACGGGGTTCGTGGAGATCCTCGCCGCGGAACAGACGCCCGACAGCGCGGCATGGTTCGAGGGAACCGCGGACGCCGTCCGCAAGGCCAAGCGGCATTTCGAGGCCAAGCACGCGGATTGTTACCTGATCCTGGCCGGCGATCACCTCTATCGCATGAACTACCGCGCGCTGCTCGACGCACATATCGCACGCAACGCCGACATCACGATCGCCGCACAGCCGTGCACGTCGCATGACGCGACCTCGATGGGGATCTTCAGGTTCGACCGCTCCGGCCAGATCACCGGGTTCGAAGAAAAACCGGACGCGACGCGACTCAGCGAAATGAAGACCAGCGTCCCCGACGGCGTCGAGGGCACGACCGGCTTTGGCGAAGTGACGGCCGACAAGCCGTTCATCGCCTCGATGGGCATCTACCTCTTCTCGCGCCGCGTGCTGCTCGACATGCTCGAGCACGAGGGCAACGACTTCGGCCGGCAATTGATCCCAGCCGCGCTGTCGCGCTATCGCGTCTCGGCCTACCTCTACTCAGGCTACTGGGCGGACGTCGGGACCATCGACAGCTTTTACGACGCCAACATCCAGTTGACGAATCCGGACGCCACGTTCAGCTTTTACGACGCGACATGCCCGATCTACACCCATCAACGGTTTCTGCCGCCCTCCCGGCTGCATGACTGCCGCATTCACAATGGGCTCATCGCCGAAGGCTGCTACCTCGACCGGTGCGAGATCGCCGACTCGGTTGTCGGCATCCGTTCGATTGTCCGCACGGGCGCACAGGTGCGCAGCTCAGTCGTCCTCGGGGCAGACCACTACGATGACGGGCACGAGTCGAACGCCGTGCCGATGGGCATCGGCGCCAACGCCCAGATCGAGCGGGCGATCATCGATAAGAACGCCAGGATTGGGGACGGAGCGCGCCTCGTGAACACCGGCAACGTCGCTGAACGCGACGGCGACGGCTTCTACATCCGCAACGGCATCATCATCGTCCCAAAAGGCGGAGTAATTCGTTCCGGTTTCACACTGTAACCGACATTTAACAGCTCCGTCACGGCGCGGAAACGCTGTGTGGCTACTGTGACTGCACGGACCGATGCACACAGCACTACTGTCAGGCGGCTACCTTCGATCCACCGGTCAGCGCTCCGCCCGGGCACGCGTCCTGGTCGTCGAAGACGAGCGCGACATCGCTGACCTCATCAAGCACGCGCTCGAGCGCGGCGGCGACATCGACGTCGAAATCGCGTCGAGCGGCGATGCGGCGCTCAAAGCAGCGGCCGCGCAGCCCCCCGACCTCATCCTGCTCGACTTGAACCTGCCGGTCATCAGCGGCCTCGAAGTCTGTCGCTTGCTGCGCGGGCGGCCGGCGACCAAACATGTGCCGATCATCATGTTGACCGCGCGCACCTCCGAGAACGACCGCGTCACCGGGCTCGACGTCGGCGCCGACGATTACGTCACCAAGCCGTTCAGCACGCGTGAGCTCGCCGCACGTGTCCGGGCCGCCCTGCGGCGCCGACGCGGGAACGGCGACGCCGATCCGCAGCTCATTTACCGCGGACGGCACCTGGTCGCGGACTTCGAAGCCGTGGACATCCGCGTGGAGGGGAAAGAGATCCGGCTGACCCGCCGGGAGTTCGAGCTGCTGCGCCATCTCGTGGAGAACCGGAGCCGCGTGCTCTCTCGTGATCGCTTGCTCGAACGGGTGTGGGGCTACGACCGGCTGGTGGAAACCCGCTCGGTCGATGTGCACGTCGGACGCCTGCGCAGCAAGCTGGGCGCCGCCGGCAAGCAGATTGAAACGGTCGTCGGGTTGGGTTACCGCTTCGTCGAATGAACGGCGGCGGCCGCTCCCTCACCCACCGTTACACGTCTCGCCATCCCTCGTCTCTCAACGCATTCAACTTCAGACTGAAGGACAGCAGCGCGCGCTCGACGCGATGCCAGTCCTGATAGTAGGAGTGCCGGACAATTTCGCTGTCCTGCTCTTCGCGCACTTCCCATCCGACCGCGGTGGCCTGGATGCTGTAGCGGCGGATGTGATCGGCTTTGCGGACGCTCTTCACGAACGGTGACATCTCCATCGTGAGCCCAGTGGACATTGCATTGCTGTAAATTCGGTGTAACCAATTCGGTCAAACGCAAGAAGATGTTGCGTTAAGGCTGTTTACACCGCCGCGACACGGACGCGCAGGGCCCCCGGAAGCGTCTGGACGTGGAGTTCGTCGTGCCCCAGGCGTGGCTCGCCATCGACGTGGAACGGAATGACCCCTGACGTGCGAATCCACGCCTCGCTTGCGGCCCGCATGGTGATCCCGCGCCCCGGCTGCAGCGTCCCTCGAAAGAGCGACGGCAGGCGCCATGCGATCGACGCGAGCGACTGGGGTTCGACGATGACGATTTCGAGCAGCCCGTCGTCGAGCCGCGCGCCGGGGGCGATGAGCAACCGGTTGCCGTACTGGCGGCCGTTGGCGAAGGCGATCAACATCGCGCGGTGCTCCGCCCGATCGTGCTCGATGCTGATTTCGTACGTCTGACAGCGATAGCGCAGCAGTTCGGCGGTGCTCAACTGGATGTATGCGGCGAAGCCCCGCTGCTTCATGCCACGGTCGTTGAACCGCGCGGCGATCACGGCATCGACACCGACCCCCGCGATATTGAAGAACACGCACTCATTGACCTGTCCCGCATCGATCGCCATCGTCCGCCCGGTGGCCGCGAGGCCGAGCGCCGCGCGCGCGTCGAACGGGATCAACAGGTCCGACGCGAGCCCATTACCGGATCCGGCCGGGATGATGCCGAGCGGTATCTCGGTGTGAAGCAGGGCGGAGGCGGCCTCGTTGATCGTGCCGTCGCCGCCCCATGCGACGACCAGGTCACACCCCGCCGTCACGGCCTCGCGCGCAAAGGTGTGAGCATCGCCGGCCTTTGTCGTCGGACGAATCGAGGCGGAGATGCCGCACGACGCGAGGACCTCGCGCGCCAGCGCGGTATGGGCGTCGATGTGCGACTGCTGGCGGCCGTGCCCGGAAAGAGGGTTGATGATCACGACGGCCGACTGCGGCCGATGGCCGCCGTTCATTTGTGCATCTTACGCAGCGCGCGTGGCGGCAGCAGCCACCTGAGCGTCCCCGGTCCCGCTGGCATGGCGCCGTCGAGCTCGATGCAGCAGACCGCGCCCTTCTTGAACTCGATGGTGCCTCGGGCGCGCAGCAGGCGCACCGCGAGTTCCCCCAGATCTGGTTCATGGCCGACGAGCGCGAGGTGACGCGCACGCTTGGAGAACTTCGCGACCGCCTCCAGCACCAGCGTCATGCGCCCGCCGGGCGCCAGTGCCTCGAGGGGTTCGACTCGTGGTTTGCCGCCGATGCCGGCCGCAAGCAGATCGGCCGTGTGCGACGCACGCACGAGCGGACTGGTCAACACCAGCTCGATCTTGACGTCGAGGCTCTTGAGTCCGTCCACCGCGGCCTTGAACCGCGCGATGCCGTCGCTCGTCAGCGGACGCTCGCGGTCGTCCGGATAGTTGGGCCCACGTTCCGCGGCGATGGCGTGGCGAACCAGGAACAACTCGATGGTGGCAGCCATGATGATGGGGGCCCTGGGCTCAGGCGACGGCTGGCGGCGACAGGGTGTCGTCTCCGGCCAGCGTGTGACACAGCTTCAGAATTGACGCGCGCCGGCGCATGTACGTGGCATGACTGGTGCGGCACTCGGCTTCGAGTGTCCGGATGACGGTATCGAATTCCAGCGTCAGCGTGCGGTCGCTGCCGGCGATGCCGGCCTGGACCTGCCGCGTCCGGTCGATCAGGATCTCGTAGTCGTGCATGCGGCCGAGCAGGTCCTGGAGCCGCTTCAGCTGACTGACCCGCGCGGTGCTCTTCGACCGTGTCAACTCGCGGTGAATCTCCAGCGCATAGCGCAGCTTCTTGGCGGCAATCCGCACGGCGTGCAGCCGATCCGGCAGGTACAGCCCGCCCGCGCGTTCCATCGTGGAGGCCAGGCGGGCGGCCCGGCGAGCGACCTGCGCGTCCGCTTCAGCGACCGCCAGCGCAGCATGCGGGGGCTCTTCGCTGCCGTCGCGAGTGAGCCGCTGCCGCAGCCGCTCCATCTTCCCGGGGGTGATGGCCGCCAGCAACTCGCGGCGTCGGGCAAACCGCTCCCGGGCAAGCGTCTGGCGGAGACGCGACAGCGCCCGAGGTGACACCACGTGGTGCGCGGCGAGCTCATCCAGGTGCGCCAACGCGACGTCCAGCTCGCGCACGGGTCCTAGCGCACGCGTCATCTTGCGCACCTGCCGCTCCGCCCGCCCGAGCGTTCGGTCGTTGAACGAGGCCCGCAACACCAGGAGGGCCTCACGGAGCCGCCGGGTGGCCACGCGGGCCTGGTGGACCGACCGCATGTCGCCCGCTTGCGCGGCCGGCATCGCGTCGAGCAGCGCCGTCAAGCGCTGCTTCAGCAAGATGAGGAGAACGGGTCGGTGATCCACGAAGTCCAACAGTCAATTGGGCGCGTCTCGAACATCGCGGCCTGGCGAACACCGTTTCTGCGAAGTCTGCGCCGGCGAAGTCCGTTCGTTCGAAGTCGGTACATGCGAGGTCCGTGCGTGCGAGGTCCGTTCCTGCGAACTCCGTTTCTGCGAATTCTGCGAATTCTGTGGATCGCCACGTTCGCGTGAATTATACCTTCGGTAGATGAGACTGGCCGCGATCGACATCGGTACCAATTCCGTTCACATGATCGTGGTGCGGGTCCGGCCGGATCTCTCGTTCGAGGTGATCGATCGGGAGAAAGAAATGGTCCGGCTTGGCGCGGGAGGGCTCGACGGCAAGAAGCTGACGCGTGAAGCCATGAACGCGGCCCTCCAGGCGTTGTCCAAGTTCGAACGCCTGGCACGAT
>Ga0136627_1000668_pt1 | contig 13179 bp, 15 predicted proteins | sample AntDrymUQ4892206_2_FD_104652 | JGI IMG/M metagenome (GOLD analysis project Ga0136627, IMG submission 104652) | Polar desert sand microbial communities from Dry Valleys, Antarctica - metaG UQ489 (22.06) | ecosystem: Environmental > Terrestrial > Soil > Desert | place: Antarctica: Dry Valley... | reverse complement strand
TAACCGCCATGACGGGACGGGCGATGGGACGAGTTGGCCGTCTGGGGAGCGCCGGAAGAAGGTGTGTATTGCGTCCAGCGCGAACAGCACCTGGTGGCCCAGGTTGCCGCCTACTCTGGCCGCGCGAGGGCTGGTTCGCCGCAGTCCCGAATCCACCGACGGCCGGGTCAAGCGGGTCACCGTCACCGACGCCGGCGCGCGCGACCGTAACCAATTTGCGCCGGCTTCGACGAAAGGCAACCGATCGGCGGCCGCCAGACGCGAACGGCTAACGACGACGGATGCTCACCTGTCCCGCTAGGGATCCATCGTGGGACCACAAGTTCCGGGCCGCGCGCGCTTGACCTCGCCGGTTGCCGTTCCACCGGAGACTTCGCGTAGCGGAGTCAGGTGACGCCGAGGGTTGCGGACATTTCATCCACAGTGCCAGGGGGGCGACGACATGCTGCTGGCGGTGTTGCCCGGTCGGCGACGTGTCTCAGCTGGTGATCGGGTCGAGGCTGCGGTCGTATATCGCTGCGGTGGCGGCTGCCTGAACGAGCTTGTCGACGATGTCGATGGTCCAGTCCTGGCGGGACCAGCTCGACGGCTGGTACAGGCCGAGGGCCGTGTTGAGCGGGACATCGCCGGTGTAGACGGTGGCGAACACCACGGTCACGCCGCGCTTGCCGCGCAGTCCCGCGTGTGCTGCGACGCCGTACGCCGTGCCCCACGTAGTTCCCAGGGCGAAGTGGGTCACGTAGTTCAGCTGGTCGCGGGCAGCGTCCGGCTGCAGGGGCAGTACCTTCGCCGCGAAGTCGGCGGGGGCACAGCTGTCGGCTCGGCCAGTGACAGGCATCTCGACCAGTTTCTGGAAGGCGGTCATCACCACCGTCCCGGCCAGTCCGGCCAGGACGCCGCGAGCCAGATGTCGTGACAGGCGGGGTCGGCTGCTGGACGTCGGCATGGTCCTCCGCACGGCTCAGGCCTGCGACTTGGCGTGGTCGATGAAGCCGATGACGTCGTCTGGCGCCAGCCGTCCGATGGCACCGCTGGAGTACACGGCAGTCAAGATCCGGCCATCGGGTCCCAGGACGAAACCGGTCGACTGCAGATAGGTCGGGTCATCGTTGGTGAACGCGCCGGTGGCCTCCGCGACCTTGTCGGCATCGGCGCTGTGCCCCAGCGGGAAAGCGATCCGGTGCTTCTCGGCCAGGTCGGCAGAGGTCGCCTCGCCGTCGACGGACAGCGCGACGACCTGCGCATCACGTGCGGTGAGCTCGTCGGTGGCGCGGGAAAAAGAGGCGAGCTGGGCATTGCAGTACGGGCACCAGGATCCGCGATAGATCAGCACCACACCGTACGAGCCGGTCAGGACTTCGGGCAGATCAATCAGTGTCCCGCCCCCCACGGCCGGAACACTGAGGTTGGGAAAGAGGTCTCCATTCGACAACACCGTCATGACAGCTCCTTGCACCGAAAGCGGATTGGACTGATGGGTCCACTGTGTCGCGAGCTGACTGGACTGTCAGGTCCACTTCGTCGGGTAGTCTGCCACCATGACCGACAGGCCGACCGGGCTCGCCCAAGCGTCGGTCAGTCCTCGTTCCCTGACCGCACGTGGCGCCGCCACCCGGGCACGCATCGTGGAATCGGCGGCGGACCTCATATTCTGCCGCGGGGTGGCGGGAACGAGTCTCGATGACGTCATCGAGGTCAGCTCGACCAGCAAGTCGCAGGTCTACCATTACTTTGCCGACAAGGACGACCTCGTCCGGGCGGTCATCGCCCACCAGACCACCCGGGTGCTGACCGCGCAGGAACCACACCTGTACCAGCTCGACTCGATGCCGGGACTGAGGCGCTGGCGCGACGAGATCGTCGAACGCCAGCGGCAACGCCACGGTGTGGGGGGTTGTCCGATCGGGTCGTTGGCCAGCGAGCTCGCCGACCACTCCGAGCCCGCCCGCGAGCTGCTCGCCGAAAGCTTCCGCACCTGGGAGCAGCATCTGGTCCGGGGCCTGGAACGGATGCGCGACCGCGGCGAGCTGCTGACAGACGCCGACCCCGCGGCGCTCGCCTCGGCAATCATGGCCGCCCTGCAAGGCGGCCTCCTGCTGGCGCAGACCACCCGCACCACCGCACCGCTCGAGCACAGCCTCGACATGGCACTCGAGCACGTCGAGCACCGCACAACCAGCGCTGAGGCGCCGGGGCCCTGACCAGCGGACTTGAGCGCCCGCAAGCGGATTACTCGTACGGACAGGGCGTGGCGGCTACGAGTGGAACCTACGTTCAGGGGATCAGATCGACGCCAGAGTGAGCACCTGCATCGACGTCTCCGACTTCGTCGGCCACAAGATTCGAGCCACGGCCGCACATCGCTCTCAGTATCCGATCGATCCGAAATGTTCCCCGAATCAATACTCCGAGAGATGTTCGGCGTTGAGTACTTCATCCGGGTCTTGCCGGAGCGAGAGCTTCACACTTCGCTCCTCGACGAGTAGGCCGAGAGCATCACATGACGTCGCGTCCCCGAGCGGGCTGCAGCTCCGTGTCACGTCGTCGAAAAGGCAGTCGAGAAGTACCGCTCCATACGGTCTGCCAGATCTGTGCCCACGCGGCGCCCGGGCCGAAGGCGGGCGGCATCGCCGCGCGCTGCGCGCGGGTGACGTTGCCGGGCGGTGACAACGAGTCCGATCTCGACCAGGAGGACGAAGGCGATTACTGGAGCCCCGGACGACAACGCAAGTCCTCGTCATCATAAACACGCAGCCGGACGGGACGGACGAAGCCGCCAGCTCCACGGCAGTCTGCAACGGTGAGCCCAGTTGCGTCTACGGTGAGACTCGTGACCTCGGCCGCCGACCCATCAGCCGGCCCCCTCGCGCTTGGCGACGGTCGGTGGCTCACTGCCCCGGCGGGATTCGCCGGTGGCGCCGCCGTCGGTCTCCTCGGGGGGCTGGTCGGTCTTGGCGGAGCCGAGTTCCGCCTCCCCCTTCTGCTGGGCGTGTTCGGGTTCGCAGCGCTGGCCGCGGTCATCGTGAACAAGGCGATGAGCCTGGTCGTCGTGATCGCGGCCATCCCGGCCCGGCTGGCCGCGGTCCCTTTGGACGACGTGGTCGGCCAGTGGCCCGTGGTGCTCAATCTGCTGGCCGGGAGCTTGGTCGGTGCGTGGCTGGGCGCGTCTTGGGCGACCCGGATGGCTACATCGACGTTGTACCGGATCCTGGCGGCGCTCCTGGTCTTCATCGCCGCCGTGTTCGCCGCCGAACGGATTGGCACCTTGCCCACCCTGGATCTCACCGAACCAGTGCAACTGGTCGTTGGGACGGTGGCGGGATTCGGCATCGGGGTCGTCGCGGCACTGATGGGCGTGGCCGGCGGTGAGCTCCTGATCCCGACGCTGGTGCTGCTCTTCGCCGTGGACGTGAAGCTGGCCGGTTCGCTTTCGCTCGTGGTCTCGCTGCCCACGATGCTGGTCGCATTCTTCCGCTACAGCCGGGACCAGGCCTTTGCGGTCTTGGCTTCCAACAAGCGGTTCGTCGCTGCGATGGCCGCCGGGTCCGTGACCGGCTCCGTGGTGGGTGGGCTGCTACTCGGAGTCGTCCCAGAGGTGGTGCTCGTGCCGCTGCTGGTGGCGCTTCTGTTGTTCTCCGCGGTCAAGGTGTGGCGGCATGCGTAGTCCGCAGGTCTTGTCCTGGCTGGTGCCAGGCAGGTGACGCCGGTCCGAGTGCCTGCGGAAGAACTGATGTCGCAGCGAGCGTAGACCTCATCCAGGCCGCGGCCAGGCGGGTGTGGGCTCAGGTCAGGCCCCCGCGCGTCGCCGTCCGATCCGAAGCCCCGCTCGGACCCCATCTGTCCAGCCAAGTCCGTAGCCTCGGAGTGCCGCATGCCACCCCTTCACCGTTGAGCGCGTAGTACGTGATGCACGGCTGGTGCCTTGATGACTGCCGAGAGGCGCTGTCCAGGTGCTGTCTCGAGCTCGACTCGGCACAGGGGTCCGCCCGTTCCACGACAAGTTCGGTCGGTCAGAGGCTCTGGACACGTGGGTCTCCTCAGAGCCTCCGGCAGGAGTGCACCCGGGCCCGGCTCAGCAGCGAAGCTGCCGGGCCTAGCGACCGCGAATCGTGTCTCGCGCCCCTCGGCTCTCGAGTCGTTCGAAGCTGCTGGACAGGAGACGCTCAAGTTTGTCCACGGCGCCGTGGCGCGCTTCTACGTCGGTGGCGGCGTGATGGGTGACCGCGACGGGGTCTAGGCCCGCGGGTCGAGCCTCGATCAAGCAGCGGAAGTCCTCGCCTGTCGTTCGGCCCGCACTCTCGTTACGGAGATGGATCTCGACGCGTGTCAGCCGGTCCTCGAACCTCGTCAGGGCGCTCGCAACCTCTGCTTCAGTCCGTTCGTTGAGGTCTGCGCTGCCTTCGACATTCTTGTCAGTGTTGACAATGATCTTCATGTGACAACTCCTTACTGGCTCGTTACCGAGCATCGGACGTGTCTCCGTGAAACCCCCGGGACGTGTCTCGAGAAGTGGTTCTTGCTGTCCCTTCCTTACGTGATGGTATCTGTCCGACATCGCTGTGAGCAGTTCTCACGTAGGGCTCCAGCCCCCTCTCGGTGTCGTCGTCGACGTGGTCCACCGGTAGCACGACTGGCCCCTCGTCATCGTACGCCACCCGGCCCAGCCGCTTGGACCTGAGTAGTTCGAGGCATTCCTCGTCAGAGAGCTCGTGGAACTGGCCACGGAGCGGCTCGGTCACGACCTTCCGCATCACCTGCGCCCCTGGGGTAATCGCTTGGGCGTTGTGCTGGCACCCCGCGCACCGGGCGACCATAGGTAGTACGTCGAGCCGGCTGTCCGGGAGCGGCTGGGAGCATTCGACGCACAGCCGAAACTGCCCTCCTCCATCCTCGCCGGGGCATCCTCGATCTCACGGAGGGCGGTGGTAGCGGCCATGCGCAGTGCTTGGTGCACGCTCTCGTGCCGGTGGCTGGAGGCGGGCTCTGCATCCGGATCGGCGATCTGCTCGACCCGAAACGGGCACTCGTCGTGAATTCGGCGCCAACGCTCGAAGGGCTGCTCGGCCAGATCGGTGACGTCGTGGGGTGACACGCGGTGTGCCGAAGCCGTGAGCGACGACGAGGTTTATGCCTCGATGAGGCCGGTCCGGATGGCGTAGCGCGCCAGCTCCAGCCGGTCCTTCATGCCGAGCTTGTCTAGCAGGTTGGCTCGGTGACGCTCGACCGTCTTCGGACTGACGACGAGGAGCTCGGCGATCTCCTTGCCCGAGTGGCCCTCGGCGATCAGTTTGAGGACCTCCTGCTCGCGAGGCGTCAGGAGCGTGTCGACGCCGTCGCTCCGTCCGCGCGCCAGGTGCTCCCGGATGAGTGTGGCGACAGCGCCGGGGTAAAGAATGGATTCGCCTCGCAAGGCGGCTCGGCATGCTTCGATCAGGTCCCGGTCCGCCACCGCCTTGTGCACGTAGCCAGACGCACCGTGCTTGAGAGCCTCGAAGAGGTACTGCTCGTTGTCGTGCATCGACAACATCAGCATCTGCACCTCGGTCCCTCGCCGCGCGAGCTCACGCGCGGCCTGAAGACCGGTCATCCGGGGCATGGAGATGTCCAGCACGGCCAGATCGATGTCGCCGGCCATGATTCTCTCGACGGCGGCAAACCCGTCGTCCACCTCCGCCACCACCCGAAGGTCCGGTTGCGCGTCGAGGATGAGACGGACTCCCGAGCGCACGACGGCGTGATCGTCGGCGATCAGCACCCGGGCGGGAACGGCCTTGCCGTCCTGATGACGCATCAGGCCTCCGGGATCCGTGCATTCTCGATGGGAATCTTCAGTGTCACCGTAGCTCCCCTATCCGTGACGCTGTCCACCACGAGACGAGCGCGCACCAGGCGGGCTCGCTCGCGCATGCCCTGCAAACCGGTCCCGGCGGGACCGAGCCGGCCGATGCCGTTGTCGGCCACGACGAGGACGAGTTCGTGCTCGTCCATGCTCAGGGTGACCTCGGCCGTGGTCGCCTCGGCGTGCCTCACCACATTGGTCAGCGACTCCTGCGCCACGCGGTAGATCACCAACTCGGTCTCCGGCGACAGCTCACAGGTCGACGGCAGCGCCAGGTGGACGCGCAGTCCTGCACTGTCCTCCACGCCGTGCGCGAGACCCCGCAGGGCGGCCAGCAATCCCAGTTCGTGCAGCACACCGGGCCGAAGCCGGGCCGAGATGCTCCTGACCTCGTTCAGGGTGCTGCGCACGGACTCACGGGCGTCCTCGAACTCGCTCCTGGCTGAGGTCGGCACCACCTCGGCCAGGGCGCTCAGGCGCAGAAGCAGTCCGGTCAAGGCCTGGCCCACCTCGTCGTGGAGTTCCGAGGACACCCGTCGGCGCTCCTCTTCCTGCGCGCTCAGCGCCTGCCGCACGGTGTTCTCCCGCTCAGCATCGAGGCGATCGAGCATGGCGTTGTACGCAGCGCCCAGATCGGCGATCTCCCCGGGGCCGTCCGTGTCGACCCGGGCGCCAGCATCGGGACCGGTCAGCGAGTCCAGCGCGATCCGCAGTCGGCCGAGTGGCTGGAGGATCCGCCGCACCAGCCACCAGTTCACGATCGAGAGCGCTACCACTCCCACCCCCAGCACGACCCCTTCCAGGGTGCTGAGCGGGTGCGAGACGGTCGCGGGAGAAAGGGCGAGCGCAAGGACAGCGACTGAGAGGGTGACCGCGTTGGCCAGGAACGACTTCCAAAACAGCGGCATCGGACCTCCTGGACCCAGTCTGCACGTCACAGGAGCCGCAGATGGGTGTCAGCACCCCTGTGTCCGCCCGGTGGATGCCGGGAGGGTGGGAAGCCAGTCATCTTCATCAAGGAGGCGTCTTGCCCACCGCACCCGGTCGCCGGTCTGGCGTCATGAAGGATGCTGTGAGTCACCGCGACTCCGACGGTCCACGCCCCGTGCGTCCCGTGGTCGTTGCCACGGACGGCTCCGTCGATGCCCGTGCCGCCCTCGTCTGGGCCGCGGGTTGGGCCGCAGAGCAGCAGCTGTCGCTGCGGGCGTTAGCCGCCCACGCAGTGACTACCGCCCACATTCCGCTGCTTCCCCGGATGGCGGCTCGGGCCCGACACGACCTGGATGACGATCTCGCCTCGGTGTGTCGGGACCGTCCTGGACTCGTCGTGGACCGGGCGGTGGTCTGGGACAACCCGGCATCCGCCATGGTGTCGGCGAGCCGAGCAGCCACGGCCGTGGTCCTGGCCGGACCAGCCGACCAGCCCTGGAAGCAGACCGCGATGGCGAGCTCGTCGGCCACGGTGGCCGCGCACGCACGCTGCCCGGTGATCGCTGTCCCGCATGGCCACGTGGACGGATGGAAGCCGCCGCGGCGGGTAGTGCTGGGCCTCGACGGCTCCCCGGAGTCGGCCGAGGCCGGTGAGTTCGCCTTCGCCCAGGCTGCTCGCTGGTCGGCACCCCTGTCGGCGGTGCACGCCTTGGACATGCCAAGTCTGATGAGCTGGTCGTTCGGCCCACTTCTCGGGAGCGACCAGGGACAGCTGACCGCAGAGCTTGACGCTGCACTGCTCGCGGCCAAGCAACGACACCCGACCGTCGACGCTTGTATCAGCCTGGTGCCGGGCGCACCGGGGGCCGTGCTGCGCGAGCTCTCGGAGCCCGGCTCGCTGCTGGTGGTAGGGAGCCGAGGCCTCGGTGGGTTCACGGGGCTCATGCTCGGTTCGGTTAGTCGCACCGCCTTGCAGGCCTCCAGATGTCCCATCGCCGTCGTTCGCGCAGGCGACCTCGATCCGTCTACGAGAGCAGCAGGTGAGACCCCATGAGTGCGTACGACGTCGACCCCGCCATCGATCCGTTGCGTCCGAGCGATCTTCACGACCTGGCTGCGCTCGAGGGCAGGTGCGTCTCGTTGTTGATGAGTACCCACAGATCCGGTCCGGCGACGCGCACCGGTGGCGACCGACTACGCCGGTTGATGTCGCTGATCGCAGAGTATGTGGACGCCGAACCGGCCGACTTTCTGGCGCCCGTAGAGAGCCTCGCCGCTGACGACCACTTCTGGCAGCATCAGAGCGAAGGGCTCGCCGTGTACGCCGTACCGTCGGGCCTGCTGCGCTTCCGGTTGCCGGTGCCCGTGGCCGACGAAGCAGCCGTGGGCGTGCCACGGTTGCGTCCTCTGGTCCCGGCCCTCACGTCCGGCACCACCGTCCTGGTTCTGGCCCTGAGCTCCTGGCGCGTACGGCTGTTCGAGGCCACCCCGTGGACGATGACCGAGATGGCGTTGAGCCCTATCCCCTCCTCGGTGGACAAATCGGAGCCCGATCGAGACCTCCAGCAGAGCCTGCAGTCGTCGGCCCAGGGCGGCGGGGACCAGAACTTCCACGGACACGGAGGGGACGCGAACGCGCAACGAGCCGTCACCGAGCGGTTCTTCCGCGCGGTCGCGCACGGCCTCGCCGGCAGGGTCGGGCTGAATTCGGCGCAGGTGGTGCTGGCCTGCGTCCCCGAAAACCGTGCGCTGTTCGAGAGTGTCGGCGGCCACCCGCGGCTCGTCAAGGAGATCGTCCCCGGCAACGCCGACCGCACGCCACCGGCCACGTTGCACCGGCAGGTGCGGGAGATCGCCGCAGACCTCATCCCGGACGCGGACCGCCCGGACCTCGGACGCTGGACCTCGCTCACCGGCACCGGGCGACTCCTGCACGACCTCCGAGCGGTCGTGGACGCGGCAGGCCAAGGCCGCGTCGAGGCGGTCCTCGTGGCTCCTGAACGGTCCACCGACGGCACTCCTCGACTAGTCCAGGACGCGGTGGACCTGGCCATTCGCTCCACGCTCCGGCACGGCGGGCGCGTACATGCGCTGCCCGACATTCCTGCCCTCGCCTCCGGCGACGGCATCACCGCGGTGCTGCGTTGGTAGCGCCGCCACCGAAAGAGAGGAAGAACCCATGATCTCGTGGGGAATTATCGGATGGATCGTGCTCGGCGGCCTGGCGGGCTGGATCGCAAGCAAGATCATGAACACCGATGAGCAGCAAGGCATCGGGCTGAATATCATCGTGGGCATCGTCGGCGGGCTGCTGGGAGGATTTCTCCTCAGCGCCGTCGGCGTGGATGTGGCGGGCGCTGGCGTGATCTTCAGCATGCTCACGGCCCTCCTCGGTGCCGTGTTGCTGCTCTTCGTAGTCAAAGCGGCCATGCGCCGTTGAGCGCGCGCGGTCAGGACGGACCGGTGGACCCCGCTGGGTAGTCGAGGAGGGGTGAGCCCCCCTCCTCGGCGAGCACCGTGTAACGGATCCGCCAACCCTGCTCCGCGCCGTCGGCGCGCACCATGAACGCGGGGTTGCCCTCCAGCAGCCAGCGCACCACGTTCCCATACGCCGACACGTGGGTCTGCTCGACAGCAGCCCGGAGTTGGACGCGCTGCAACGCCGTCACGCGCGAGGGGTTGCCGACGTCGACCTCGAGGGTGACCTCCTCCTGCTCGAGACCGACGCGTAGGACGTTCCGCTCCACCCGCTCACAGAAGGGGCCGTAGACATGCGGTTGCTGCTTGAAGACGACCCTGACCTCTTGGCGGGGGTCACCGATCGCCCTTCCCGATCGCAGGATCACGGGAACGCCGTTCCAGCGCCACGAGTCCACCTCGACGACGAGCTGGGCGAACGTCTCGGTGTCGCGTTCGCAGCGGACGCCGGGCTCGTCGACGTACGACGGCAGGCTGATGTCACCGACGCACCCGGACATGTAGCGGCCCAGAACCACCGCACTCCCGGAGTCGTCGCCCCATACATGGGTTGCGCGCAGGACGTTGCGGGCATTGGTCCTCAGCTCGTTGTCGTCCAGTCGGGAGGGCGGGTCCATCATGAGCACGGCCATCACCTGGTCGAAGACGATTTCGATGCGCTCGACGTGCTCCCTGTTCCAGACGGGCTCGAACAGCCGGTTGCCGGAGCGCAAGCCGATGAGGTTGAGCACCCCGGGCATGCCGAGGAAATGGTCGACACGGAAGATGTGCTCCTCCGGAGCGCGGCGGGCGAGCAAGCGGTTCACCCGCCGCGCGCTGGTCATATCCGTCCCGACCGGCTTCTCGAGCGCCAGCAGCAGGTCGCTGCGAAGGTCGATCTCGGTCAGGGCGACGCACGCCCGCTCAGTGACCGCAGGCGGCAGCGCGCAGTACAGACACGTCTGACCGCTCAGCATTGTCTGGAGTCGCGCCAGCACCGAGGCCGAGGTCGCGTCCAGCTGCTCAAAGCGCGTGCTCTCCAGGCAGTGCACCACCGCGGGGCCCTCGGCCTGGGCAGCGGCGAACGCCGCTCGCACGACCGCCTCCCACCTCGGGGTCGCCTGCTCGGCGGCACCGATCAGCGTGAGCCGTTGGTCCGGGGCCCCGTGGAGGGCCTGCGCCAAGCCCGGGAGGAGGAGCCTCTCGGTAAGATCTCCGGTGGCGCCGAGGATGACCAAGTTGTTCAACATCTCCTGACCATGGCCGGGCACCGGACCGCGAGGAAGCGTCGATGAGCACCCCTCTGGAGGACTACGCGCTGCTCAGCGACCTGCGCACCGGGCCGCTGGTGTCCCGTGAAGGAAGCATCGACTGGCTGTGCCTGCCCCGGTTCGACTCACCCTCCCTGTTCGCCGCTCTTCTCGGTAGCCCCGACGACGGCCGGTGGAAGCTGTCCGTCGTCGACGGCCGGGTCGTGGAGCGCCGCTACCTCCCGAAGACGTTCATTCTGGAGACCACCTGGCGGTCCCCCACTGGCACGGCCCGCGTCGTCGACTTCCTGCCTCCCAGCGACCATCGGGCAAACCTGATCCGACGCGTGGAGTGCATCGACGGCACGGTACGCGTAGAGCACGACCTGCGGGTGCGCTTCGACTACGCCCGATCCACGCCGTGGTTTCGTCGCGTGGACGACACCGCCGACGGACGACCAGCGCTCCTGTGCCTGGCCGGCCCGGACGCGCTGCTGCTCACGGGCGACCCGTTGCGGGGCACCGAGCTTGAGGAGGGGGCCGGCGCGGACACGGTCGAGGGCGGCCGCGCCCCGCGACTGGTCGGACAGTTCACGGTGGCCGCGGGGCAGACTGCGGACTGGGAGCTCACTTGGTTCCCTTCGTGGGCGGAACGCCCCGAGCCAGACGACCCCGAGACCGCTCTCGCACTCACCCTGGACTACTGGCGGGACTGGGCGGGACAGCTCGATGTCGACTGCGGGTTCGACGAGCTGGTGCTCCGCTCGCTGCTGGTACTCCGGGCACTGACCCACCGGGAGACGGGCGGGATCGTCGCAGCGCCGACCACCTCACTGCCAGAGGAGTTCGGCGGCTCGCGCAACTGGGACTACCGGTTCACATGGCTGCGAGACGCCGCCCTCACGATCGAGGTTCTCATCGCCCACGGTGTCACGCACGGAGCCACCTTGTGGCGCGACTGGCTGCTCCGCGCGGTAGCCGGAGACGCCCAGGACCTGCGGATCATGTACGGGCTCGGAGGGGAGCGGCAGCTAGACGAGCAGCAGCTAGACCACCTGGCCGGCTACGAGAGGTCCCAGCCGGTCCGCATCGGCAACGCCGCGGCCGAGCAGTACCAGGCCGACGTACCCGGGGAGGTGATGATCGCCCTGGCGGATCTCCGCGACGCCGGCGTGGTAGAAGACACCTACACCTGGGGCCTGCAGAAGCAGATACTGCGCTACTGCGAGGAGAACCTGGACCGACAGGACCACGGCATCTGGGAGATGCGCGGCCGACCGCACTACTTCACGCACGGCCGGGTCATGATGTGGGCGGCGTTCGACCGGGGTGTGCAAGCGGTCGAGAGGCACGGGCTCGACGGTGACGTCCGGCGTTGGCACGAGCTTCGGGAGCGGTTGCATCACGAGATCCACGAGAGGGGCTGGAACGACGAGATCGGCTCCTTCACCCAGACCTACGACAACACCGAGGTGGATGCCTCGCTGCTCCAGGTACCCCACACCGGCTTCATGGACTACGACGATCCCCGGATGCTGGCCACCGTCGCCCGGATCGAGGAGGACCTGATGGACAGTCACGGGCTCCTGCACCGCTACCGGACCAGGAGCGGCCTCGACGGCCTCGAGGGGGACGAGTACCCCTTCCTCATCTGCACGTTCTGGCTCGTCGAGCAGTACGCGCGCACGCACCGACGCGACGACGCGTCGTCGCTCATGACGCAGCTGGCGGGCTTCGCCAACGACCTGGGGCTGCTGAGCGAGGAGTACGACCCGGCAACCGCGCGCCTGGCTGGCAACTTCCCCCAGGCCTTCAGCCATCTGGGACTGATCCGAGCCGCCGACGCGATCCAGGAGAGTCACGGGTAAGAGCGGAACGATTCACCGAGGCGCTCGCCTACCGCGCCGAGGGTCCGTGCTGGTCCCCGAGCTGGGGTGGATTCGCTGGGTCGACATGCTCGCCGGGGACGTCCTTTCTTTCCAAGCCCACGACTGCCCGCGGCGCGAGCCATGGTCGAACCCGCCCGAGACAGAAGGAGTGTGGGTCGGGACCACTGCGTACGGGCAAGAGCTGCGCCATAGGAATCGATCAGGAAACATCTGTACTGACTCCTGCCGCGGCACATCAATGCCCGCGTCAGCCAGCGCATCCATGATCGCGAGTGCGTCTTGATCGGTGGCACACACCACGCCCTCTGGCAGCGTCTTGGCCCCCACCAGGTCACGGATGATCATCGCTGCCGGGTTTCCGACGTCGCCTCGAAGGGCGAGAGGTTGACGGGCGACTCGGAGCCCGGCGGCGTGCAGGGAGGCTTGGAACCCTTTGAACCGTGCCTCGATATCGGACATCACTGATGTTCCAATAAAGAGGAGGTCTCGTAGCCCATGATCCTGAACCAGGTGCTCTGTCAGGGCTCGCATTCCCGTGAAATTGTCCACCGTGACGTGGCTGAGGGCATCCTCGTCGCATGGCTCCGAAACCTCCACCACCGGAATACGCCTGGAAATGTGCTTGAGGACGTCGTGTGGCACCGTTCGCGGGAACACTGCCAGTCCATCCACCCGACCCGCGACGTCGGTGACGACTGCCTCTCGGCTGACATGACTGCCCCGCCGATCATCAACGCATATCCGCGACGCCAACACTCCAACACGACGCCACGCTGCACTTCATCCACGTACAGCGGAAACAGTCGGAAGCCCT
>Ga0136627_1000667_pt1 | contig 13180 bp, 11 predicted proteins | sample AntDrymUQ4892206_2_FD_104652 | JGI IMG/M metagenome (GOLD analysis project Ga0136627, IMG submission 104652) | Polar desert sand microbial communities from Dry Valleys, Antarctica - metaG UQ489 (22.06) | ecosystem: Environmental > Terrestrial > Soil > Desert | place: Antarctica: Dry Valley... | reverse complement strand
TTCATTCGTTCCAATCGGCTTCAGAGTCGAGTTGCAATCCTCGCATTTTAATTCCCATTCGTGCGCGTCGAGTTGCTCGTTGCCACGCAGTTGCGGATAAATCGTTTCGCCGCACGAATCGCACGAATATGCGCCTTCACCGTAAATTGACATTGAAGAAGCGACGACTAATTTTTTGAATTGAGCAGGACGCTTTATCATTTCTTCCAATAAAACCGCCGTTCCCAAATCATTAGCTTTTACATACCGGACAATTTCATACATCGATTGTCCGACGCCGACTTCCGCAGCTTCGTGATACACAACTTCGATTCCATCAAGCGCTTTTGCCACCGCGTCGGCATCGCAAACGTCAGCCTTAATAAATTCAGCCTCTGTGTTCAAGAATTCGGGAACAGCGTCGCCATGAACTTGCCCGACTAATGAGTCCAAAATCCTGACACGATGCCCACGTTCTATGAGTCTATCAACCAGATGAGACCCGATAAATCCGGCACCGCCGGTGACTAATATGTTCATTCTTAAAAACTTCCCTTAATAATGTTTTACTTAAATTTCTAATCGGACCAAACTTTATTTTTACCTTTCCTATAAAATTTTTCTTTAATTTTCTACACACTCGCCGTTTGTTGTAAGTATTTTTCCTTTTTCGCAACCGAGTTAAATATATCGAAAACTTTTGGAGCAATAACTTTTGCCGAGTATTCTTGCTCGACCGTCGTACGTCCGGCTTGTCCGAGTTTTCGACGAAGCTCGACAGAATCCATAAGTCTTTTTAATTTTTCAATCCATTCATGTTTGTCAGCAGCCAGAAATCCGTTTGTTCCGTCTTGAATGATTTTTGTGTTGACACCGATGGGAGAGCAAATTGTTGGGATGCCGAGCGCCATATATTGCAGAGCTTTTAGTCCGCACTTGCCTTGACTCCACAAATCGTCAGGCATCGGCATAATTCCGATGTCCATTTCCATTAAATCTTCAACTTCCGTTGCTGATTGCCAGGGAATTGCGTTCACGTTCACTTTATCCAAGTCGTATTTCGGCGCGCCGATGACTTTAAAAACAAAATCTCTCTCTTTAGCTAAATCTTGAAAAACACCGGCGACCGTATCAAGATATTGCGCCGTGCTATAACTTCCGCTCCAGCCAATAACAAACTTGTCTTTCACGTATTCGCTTTTCGGCTGGTATTTTTCGGTGTCAATCGTCGTCGGCACAATCGTTACATTTGAATTAAATTGCCGCGCATAATCCGCCAGATAATCGTTTCCAGCCATTATCCAATCGGAATGCGCGCAAATCGTACCGGTTTTTTTCGGAAATTTGAGATGACTCAGGTAACCGTTTGAAGGACTTTTGTAAGCCACGAAAACTGCGTCGTCAAAATCGAAAATCATTGGCACGCCTGACCGCGCGACTCGTTTTTCAAACAATGCCGGACCGAAAATCGCCGCTTCCCGAAAAACATAAACAAGGTCGAAATTCTGCACCGATTTCATTTCAACGCGCCTGTTGTTCATATTCTGCAAAACGGTTTTCGCTTTTTTCAAAGTCTGTCCATTTTCATAGAGAACGCGATGCAGCTCTTCAGTTTCAAAAGGCGAGTAAGTAATCTCAACGCCTTTGTCGCGCAGAATCGGTTCCCACTGCTCAATGCGAAAACGCTGCCCCGGCGAAGTATCATAAATGCTTGGAACAATGGCTAAAACTTTCATCAAAACTTAAAATTTAAATTTACCCTTCTAAAAACTTACTTTTCTAATAGTGTGGAAAATCTTTCAAGCCGAGTCGGATGAATAAAAATATAATTATCTTCGACGATATCTTCGACTGTCACGTGTCGCAAAAATTTATTCTCGCCCTCTGATTGATAAGAATAAATTTCATAACCTTTGTCGAAAAAGAAATTGGTCAATTCGTTTAGCTGCACTCCGAAACCTTTCAGATACCACGGATTTACTTCGCAAATAACGCTTGGCAAATGTTCGGAAATTAACCGCTCCGCACCGCGAAAAGCAAATAACTCTGCGCCTTCTACATCAATTTTTATCAGCGATAAATTCTTTACAGATGGCAAAAACTCATCTAGCGCAACGACTTCGCAAGTTACCTCGCGCGTTTCTGTCCAGCGAACTTGCTGAGCATAGGTCGTGTGAAAGTTGCCGACATCGAATTGTTCCTTACCCGAATGTTCGTCGTTGCGCGACCCGATGTAAGCCAAGCCCGGCGCAAATGCCCCTGACTGCTGCACCGGAACGCTAAAGCTGATTTGTCCGTTTTCGTTACTGCAACCTTTTTCATTCAATTCCACGTTCTTGAAACGCAAAATTTTACTGACCAATTTAAGACCGTTAAAAGTAAAAGGAACAGGCTCAAAGGCATAAACTTTGCCGTCGCCGATGAGCGCAGACAAATGATACGAATACAACCCGTAGTTTGCGCCGATGTCGAAAGCGGTTTCGCCTTTTTTTACCGCAAAAGCGAGCAAATCAATTTCTGGCTCGCGCCAACTTCCCGAACGAATATCGAGAGCTTTCGACGCGGCTTGCACATAGGTATAGCTCCGCTCGTTAAAAAGCGGATGCAGTATTTTTTTCAAAACACGCCGCGGTAGTGAGTTTGCCCCCATTTTGTTTCCTTCTGTGTTTTATTATCCTTTATTTTGTGCCGCAAGTGCCTGCAAAATTTCATCGCGCGTAAAATTTGCGCCGTGAATTCCGTAATGCATTGAAGAGAGCTTGCCGTTGATTTTAATGCCCGCTTTTAAATCAGCCAATAATTTCCTTACAAGCTGCAGGTTTTCAACCCGCTCACCTGAATCGAGTTTTGCTTCGATTTCCATGCTTAAATTGTCGTTTCCGGTTTCTTGCAAAATATAAAACAGGCTATACAAATAATCTTCGTTTGGACCGAGTTCAAACTCTCTACGTTCCTTGATTCCGCAAAAGCCTTCAGATGTCGGGTAAAAATCGAAATATTCAACGACTTTTAATTCCAATTGCTTTGCAAAACCTACCTTAGCCGCTATATCACGCAATTTTTTACTGTTGTCTTTAACAATCGGCAGACGCTTTACATGATCGCGCCAAGTTGTCGGAAAGCGACTGCTCCATAAAGCATAAGTTATTGTTAAATCGGGCGGATAAAGCGGTAAATGCGCGACGTAAGCATCAACAAACGCAACGTGATTAACCGGATGCGCTCCGTTTTCGATTAACTGCATCGAATAGCGTTCCCTTTTTTCGTCAACAATCTTCGGATTCGTAAAAGTGTAATGCTCGTAACCTGTTCCAAAAGCTGTCACGGTCGAGAGCAGCATATCACCGTGATGGTGTATGGATTTTGTGGAAACATCGGTTGACTGGTCAGGCAATGGAATCCAACAATTTGCTGCGATTCCATAATACGGATTTAAGTCAATATCCAATCCAACTACCGGATAGTGCTTAGCATTTAAACTTTTGGGTTTATTAATATGTTGACGCAAAGCTTCTGTCAGAAAATTTCGGTCACCCGACATATCTTCCAAAATCGTGCGGCTCGCTTCGTTCGCCTTGTGTTTATCGTAATTTTGACGAAAAACCTTGGTTAATGCTTTGGTATATTTTTTCATCTCATTATAAATGCAAGCAAATAAAAACAGTTATTATAAAATCTTTTGCCGGCAAAACCAAATCAAACTTTTGCTCTTAAAAGTCTGAGGTAAAGTCTGCGATACTTTTTTCCGGCAACCTGTTCGACGTCAAACTTCTGATGCGCAATCGTGCGACAGTGTTCATTCAAATTCCCATTCCGTAAAAAATCGTCAATCTTGGTTAATGCTTCGGCATAATCCTTTTCCGTAAAACCCTTTAAAATTATTCCGACTCTTTCGCCTCGAATCAACGCATCCACATCGCCGATACCCGAATTTGAAATTACCGGCAAACCGCTGGCGAGATATTCGGCAATTTTTGTCGGTGAAGAAGATTGTTTTGAATAACACTCTTTGATAAAGGAAATCGCTGCATCGGCTGCCTTTAAATACTTAGGCACCTCGCCGGGTAAAACTTTTTTTACGAGAAAATCCTGCTCTGCGATTCCCTGAGACACGAGTTTTTGTTTGACCATTCCCGTGTCGCTCTGCGTGAGAATCATCGTAAATGTGTTCGAATTTTGTCGATGAGCTTGAGCAAAAAAACGCATCATTTCATCGGTCAGATACCAACCGCCGAATGAGCCGACATAAACCACAACGCGTTTTCCACTTAAATTCATCTCGCGCCGAATTTCTTGGCGGTCGAGTAGTTCGGCGGCGGCAAAACGCTTCGAGTCAATACTACAGGGAATCACTTCGACGGGACGACCAAATTTGTCAAAGCCGGTTTCGGCACTTTCGGGAAACAAAATTTCGCGGGCTCTTTCCGCCACCAGTACAAATCCGTCAGTTTTCTTAAAAATCCACCTTTCAACTAGTTTGACGCTCCGGTAAATCAAACCGTTTTCCTTCCAAATGCCAGCGTCCGTATATTCTTCGGGAAAGAAACTGCGAATATCGAAAATCATTTTTCCACCCAAAAAGGTTTTGGCAATTGCGCCTATTAACCCGGGAACGTGGACACGGGCGTGAAAAACGTCAATTTTTTCTCGTCTCGACAAACGAATTACAAAATATGCTCCGTTAAATATGTCGTAAATGGTTGCTGGAACAGAAGGACTTTTGTGATAGGGCAGACAGTGCCAAAAAATTCCTTGTTCGGCTAGCTTTTTTCGCTCGGTTTCAATTTGATCAGCACTCCAGCTGTCTGTGAAGTTTGGTTCAAAGGTGAGCAGACTGACCTTAATGTTTTCCTTTGTAATTTCCTTCAAATAAGGAATTACCTGCGTTTGCACAAGTGGTTCGTGTAAGCCAAAATAACAAATATAAAGTGAGTGCGGTCTTTCTTTAAGCATGAGTTTCCATAAAGTTATCGGATTTCCTGTAAAGAGTTGCCTGTGCCCAGCCGACAAACGTGGCAAGGTCGATTATTAAAATTAAAAACATCGTTCCAAAGAAAATGAATGGATTAAAAATCATCATCCAGCCGAACTCGTAACGATGTCTTAAAATTCCTTTTGCGGTGCGGGCGAAAAGCCATCCAATAATCACCAGAAGCCACCACGGGCTGTGCAGGAAAGCCAGTATGACACAGGCAATCATCAGCAGATACTGGCGGGCAATTCCATAATGCCAATCCCATTGTCGATTTATCCAAGCGTTATGCTTTGAATACAAAACAAATTTTTTGAATGTGCTTTGTAAGTTTGAATGAAGATGCCAATATACCATTGCGGCAGGTGCTAAAGCAGTCTTAAAGCCTGCTTTGTCAATCTTTTCCATAAACATTAAATCTTCGGCGGCTCGCAAATCTGGAAATCCTCCAACTTTTTGCCAAACCGCTTTTTTAATTAATGATGAAGCAATAGATTTTGTTCTGATACCATTTTCATGCTGCGGAGCAATATAAGCATAAGTCGCGAGTTTCTCGAAAAAGCAATTTCTCACTGGCGAAGAATTTCCGTATATAACGTCAATTGCATTTTCTTCACCGATTTTGACAAGTTCTGCCAACCAATTTTTATCTAAGGTGATACCAGCGTCCGTAAGCGCAATCCACTCATTATGAGCCGTCTCAATTCCGATATTGCGTCCCTTACCGGGCGTTGCCCGTCCTGCTCTGACAAGTTTGTACATAGGATTGTCAGAACATAATTTTTCAAATACTTCAATCGTTCTATCGGTTGACCCGCCGTCTACCAAAATGACTTCAGCCGGACGAAAAGTCTGCCAGTTGATGCTTTCAATCAATTTTTCCAATGAATCTTCTTCATTATATACCGGAACAACAAGTGAAATTTTTAACCGGCTGTCTTTCATGTTTACAATTCCAACTCAGGTAGAAATCAAGGCTTTAGTGTAGCATACTGCTTGCCTGGAAGTGACTTTGCAATCCATTATTCGCGGTCACGCTCGAAGCGGTGATTCATTCTGAACATAGGATCAGTCATGATGAATTTCGGATGTCGGATACAAAAAACATTTTTGCGTAAATTATTCTGATAATCAATTTGCCTTTGGCACAAATCATATTAACAGCATCCAAATTTTTCAATCTTTTACTAAACGATGATTGCAAGAATTTAACAATGAATCTAAAAATACTTTTTATTTACAACTGAGAGAATGCGAATTTCGTTTTAATAATCAAAAGTGAAACTTATTTCGATCATTGTTAAAGTCGCCGGAAAACAATTCGCTCGCAAGTAACCTTGCTATAATAGAACCAGAATAATATAAGTTCAGGAATTTTTGAGGTTAAACAAGAACTGCTTTCATCTGTATGTCATTTTGATAATTAGATATTTCTGAAATGGCGAAGCGGAAATTTTGCAAAATAAACGATGTTTTGCGGCTGGAGCCAAAAACATTTAAGTGAATGTTTAATAAATTGCTTGTAATTTCGGGTTTGAAAATAACCACCGGCTAAAACCTTATGCAGCGCTCCATATGATTGTCTTTTTAATTTTTGTATCTCAACAGAATTATTTCTAAAGTTTTTCTCGTATGCCAGAAGCATCGCACGTTCAAATTTCGGTAATTGCAGATGCGCATTATTACCGTGATTGCGATATTCGACCAACAACTCGGGCAGGAAAGCTAATTTGGTTTGTTGAGCTACCCGATAACAAAACTCCCAATCTTCCGCCGGGTGCATTTCTTTTCTTTCATCAAATCCGCCAATCCTTTCAAAAACTTCACGTTTTATCAAAGCCGTGCTTCCCGGACCAATTACCACTGGCTCATATAACAAAAGTTTCTCGGCACACCAACCATTTTGACCACTTTGATGTTTGTGAATCGTTTCTCCGTCCTCACCAAATTCACGCACTCCAGTAGTTACTAAGCCAATCTCCTCATCACTCTGCAATAATTGCATCTGCCGTTCTATTTTTTGCGGAAGCCAAACGTCATCGGCATCAAGAAGAGCAATAAATTCACCGCTGGAGTTTTTTACTCCGGTATTTCGCGCTAAACCTACACCACCATTTTTCTGCTTGATATATTTAACTTTATCACCGAATTTTGCGACAACTTCCTCTGTATTATCACTTGAACCGTCATCGACGACAATAGTTTCAAATACCGGAAAAGTTTGAGCCAGAACGCTCTCAATTGCCTCGCCGAGGAAGCGACCGTAATTGTAGGTTGGAATAACGACTGACACCTTTTGCATAGCCATTTTATAATTCTTTTTTAGCGAAATTTAGTGTTTAGATAATGCCGCTAAATCACATCCGCAAATAAATAAAACAAGTTAAAGCGAAAGCAAAGTTTAATTTACCGAAAAAAATTTATTGGTGACCCAAAAAACTCTAGTTTCGTTCGTAAACATCTCCTAATGAGTTATATCGAAACTATCTGTGTTTTATTTGAAAAAAGCGATTTCCGAAGCAGTTTCAGTCAAAAGTTCCCTCAAGTCAGCGACACTCAGATTATCAGTAGCGGAAGAATACTCTCCCGCTAAAGCAGACTGAAAATTTGCTTCTTCGTTTCTCAGTTCGGGCAAAATCGAATGTATCACATAATATCCGTTGCGCTCAGAAGTCCGAAAACATTCTTCTTCTGAAACCATAATTTCGTGTAGCTTTTCTCCCGGACGAATACCCGTAAAAATCATTTCAACCTCTTTGTCTTCCGGCATCAATGCTCGGGCAACGTCCGTTACTTTTGCCGCAGCCACCTGCGGAACGTAAGTATCGCCACGTTCGCCTTCATTAACGGCGGCAAAAACCGTATCAACCGCACGATTTAGGCTGAGCAGAAAGCGCGTCATCTCAGGCAAAGTTATCGTCACTGGACCGCCGTTTTTTATCTGCTCGACGAATAGCGGTACAATCGAACCGCGCGAAGCAATGACGTTCCCATACCGAACGCACATAAAGTTCGTATCGCGGCAATCACGATTAGCCTCGATTAAAACTCTCTCCTGCAAAGCCTTGGTCATTCCCATTACGTTAATCGGCTTACAGGCTTTATCGGTTGAAATCCCCACGACCGTTTCGACTGGAAGATTATTTTCACGAATCGCCCGCGCGATATTTACCGCGCCGTTAATATTCGTCATAATCGCTTCAAACGGAAAATACTCGCACGAGGGAACCTGTTTGAGAGCCGCCGCATGAAAAACCACATCAGCGCCACGCATCGCCGCGAGCAACGCCGCATAATCTCTAACATCGCCGATACGAAAATTCAATAAATCTTGTGAATTTTGATAAATTACGTCATCGGTCGCTGTTTTCCGATGCATATAATCGAGCCGCATATAATGCTGCTTTGCTTCGTCACGTGAAAAAACCGTGATTTGTTCCGGCTTTCCTAGTTCTCCGGCGAGCAGACGTTTCACGAGAGTTTGTCCGAGCGAACCTGTGCCGCCGGTTACTAAAATTCTTTTTCCTTCCAATTTCATAATAAATTCTAATTAAAATCTTAAAATGCTGCCACTTATGCAGACAATCAGTTTGCCGATAGCAGCAATCATATCAACGCTAATTATGGGCTTCGGACGCACTTCGGTTTCTTCGGCAAGCCTAGTTTCCAATCCACTAGCTAAAATAACAACTTTCACTTTCAATTATGACTTCTGTTTAGTTAACAATTGCCACACCAAAATCGTATGACCGTTAAGAATACCAAAAGACTTGAGTTTATTCACATAATTTCCATCAAACAAAAAGTACTTTATTTGAAAAAAAGCGATTTCCGAAGCGGTTTCGGCAAGAAAACGCCCGTAACTATAATTTGGGATGGAACGCTGACTAAATGATTATTCATTTTCTACACCTTGATTGTAAAAATAGTTACTTAAATTGTTTTTTCAAAAAACGGGCGGCTAAAAATTGAGCAGCTTGTAAAACATTCGTAAATTGGTGTTGATCACCATTTACTTCAATTGGCTTGTCTGAGTCTGTGCACTTGAATATTTTTCTGCCTATCTTAAGAGCAGAAGGAAGATTATCGCGCAAAAAAAGTTTGGTTTTGAGAATTGGTTTGTTTATTTCCGATTCAACTTGCTTTATCAGCTCAGGCGATTCTCGCGCTAATGAATCGTAAAGTTCGCTGAATTCATGGGAAACGTCTATCTTCATACTTCTCAGATACAGCAGATTCTCATAAACGGTTACATAGTACCTGAACCAATCAATCTCGACATCAGTCGTTGCACAGTCATTTGACGCTTGTATAATAGCATTGACTGCGCAATTATGCGGCAAAGCAAATTTTATCGGAGTAAACTCTAGTTTTTCACCACCAAGAAGTTTTTCGTAATGCTTACGAAAAGCATTACCCTTTTCGCCTGCCATTGCCGTCGAACTGCCGCTCCAACGACTCCATACATGAAGTGGCGTATCTAAGCAGAAATACGAATCAATTACAAAGAAAACAGCCGCCGCCAGATACATATCTGCCGGTGTAGCGGCAAATGGGTTGTCTTTAAAGGTTTTGATTTTTTCAAAAATATTGTGATGATAAACGGCGTTGGCTAAATAAGGTATGATAAATTTATTATTTTTTTCAAGCGAGTTAAGCCCGTGAAACTGATAAAGATTATTAATCGCTTCGGTCGCCGTAAATTCCGTTACTTCATTTGTAAACGGCTGAATCTGCAAGGTGTTTGCCCCAATTCGATGGTAGAAGGATTCGACATAATCATCGTGATAGTAATTGGCAAAACGAAAACCAACTATCTGCGCTTGTTTTTCATTAATTATCTTTTTAACTTCCTCAAACATTGTCGGTACGAAAGCATCATCGTCACCAAGAAAAGTAATGTATTCGCCCGTAGAATGGCTCAGGGCAAGCAGATAATTATCGCCGATGCTCAATTTCTCTCGGGCTTCTACATAATGCAGACGCGAGTCATCAAAATTCTTGACGACTTCCCGAGTGTTGTCGGTTGAACCGCCGTTGCAGACGATCAGCTCGAAATCTTCAAAAGATTGTTGTAAAACGCTTTTTATCGCGTAAGGCAAAAGATGCGCGCGGTTGTAAGTTGGCATTAGAACTGAGAAAAATGGTTTTCTAGATAACATGCTTGCCCTAAAATTTAGATTTGAATATTTTGCGGCAAATAATTTTACACCTTCAATCTGGTTGCCCAACAGGAAATAATATCACCGTTAAGCGGTTTTAAATAGTGTTTGGCTTGTGCCGCTATACCTTGTCCTTTTACCTTTAGATAATCACCCTGTTTTATGCATGGTCTAATTGCAAGTTTCTCACCGCTTTTCTCTTCTTGAATATATGTATTTGCCCAAGAAAACGAATTCCACACCTTCGTTCTTATTTTCGTCGGTTTTAATTTAGCCTCATCTAGTGTCTTTTTTAGTGTTTCAGGAGTAAACATAAAAAGATGTCGGGGTGCATCCCATCCATACCAGAATTTTCCACTCATTTGTGCGCCGATGCCTTTAGCGTTGGGAACTTCAATGTAAACAATACCATCTGGCTTAAGTAATTTCCGCACTTTTTTCATTGCTTCAAGCGGATTGTAGAAATGTTCAACAACATGGCTTAGATGAATATAATCAAAGCTCTCATCCGGAAAAAGGAGAATCTTCCAATTGTCCGAGAAATACATCAATATCGAAATTTTCTTTAGCCGACTTAGCCGCGTGCGGACTTAAATCAACTCCAACAACCTTCCATCCGTAATACTTAAGGAAATTTAGATACTTTCCATTGCCGCATCCGACTTCAAGAGCCGTTCCGCTTGAAACATACTTAGGTAACAAATCCCCAAAGCCGTATGTCGCTTTTTTGTAGGCGAGTTTAGTAAGTGGCAAACGAAAAGCTCTTTGCCAACCGGTTAATTTTCCAGTGTCATATCCTAAACCGGATATAACCGAATCTCTTACAGCATTACGCAAACTTCCAAAAGGACGATTTGTATTTCTAATTTGCTCGATTGTAAGTAAGGGTGTTTTATATGCTCCGTAGTCGTCCGGGTAGTAAATACCAATAGCGGCAACTGTCGGACGCGGCGAAAGCCGAATCAAATTACACTGCTCGCATTGTAATGTCCCGAACTTTCCCGGCAACCGGTATAAGCGGTCATAAGTCCAAAACAAAAAATTTTGTTTGTCGCTGCCACAGAGCGGACAGTTTTCGACAATTTCGGTTGTTAACTCTAGTTCAGCCATAACGATTTATCTTCTCTCTGTCTGGTAGTATTTAACTCAGGTTTTACGAATAATAAGTAAATTCTCAAAGAAATAGTTTCGCTCTTGTCATTTATCCTTGTGGTGCAAATCAAGTATAAGATTTGTAAGATGTCCAGATTAAATCTCTCACGGATTTAAGTGATAATGCCGTCAAAACGTAGGCGGCAAAACCGGTTATGCTCAGAATAAATAAAGTCTTTAACTGCGGCGCATTTGTCTCCAAAAAAAATTTTCCGCAAAATGCTACGCCTAATGCCACTATAAAAGGTTTGATAATATCCACAAAATACCATTTCCATTGTTCGCCCTTAAGCGTATATTTATGTAATGAATATACATTTATTATAATTGTTAAGAAGTTTAGCATCAACCAACTAGCGGCTCCGGCTATCGCGCCGTAATAACTAACAGTGATAAGCATTGTCGGAGTTATGACACATATTCCAATCAATGCCGTAGTAATGATGATTCGCGTCCATCCATTTGCCAACTGCAAATAATAGGGAATATGTAAAAACCCGTTTAGCGAAGTAGCTATTGCTAAAAGCGTCAATAATAGCCAAGTGTTTTCCGCATTGACCGAGTTTCGCGTCCATAAATTTAGAATTTCATAAGAAAATACAATTAAAAGAGTCGCCACCGGTAACATTAAAGCTGCAATTATTTGGGTGCTTTGATGGTATAAATCACACAATTTAACTTCATCAACGAGAGAAACCAGATAAGAAAAACGTGGATAAACAGCACTGGCAACACCTTTTGCAATCAATCCTAAACTCATATTAACAATCGTAGTTGCTAAAATGTAATAACCGAAAAACTCCAGCGAAAGCATTTTACTCAAAATTACTTTATCCAGTTGAGACAGTATCAGACCGAGAATTCCCATGATAGTTACGCTGGTGGCAAACCGCCATTTCTCTTGAAGTAAATTCCACTGAAAGCGAGGCGGCGAAGAAGCACGCGGCAAGGATTTTCGCAGACCAAAAGCCATTATTACAGTTTGAACAAAACTTATGAAGGCTTGCCAAAGCAGTAAGGATTGAATTGTCGAGGAAACAAAAGCGAGTATTAAAACTCCGCCGACCACGCGAAGAGTATTACAAGCGGCATTAATTAAATTAAGCAAGTATTGACGTTGTAAGCCAATCAAACCGCTCGTATAAAAGTTGATTGTCCATTGTGCAATAAATCCTACACTCATTATCATCAACGCTTGGCTAATGGTTGTAACCGAGACCTTTTCGCTCTGTAACCAATACCTTGCAACAAATGGCGAAAGTACTAACAAAAAGAGTCCAATCAAAACCGCCATTATCCATGTCGTTACCTCGGTAATGTGCGTTATATCGTGCATCTCTTGCACATTTTCGGGATGTGCGGAAAGGCGAGCCAATTCTCGACTTATAATTATTGAAACGCCAAAATCAAGCAGAGTAGTAAAGGCTTGAATGGTATAAAAAATCCCGATTATACCGTATGCCTCGACACCTAAGTAATAAAGATAGATCGGCACGGCAATTACACTGAGTAATGCCGACCATCCGCTTCCAAAAAGATTTGATAAGGTATTTAGCTTTAGTGAGTTACTTCCCAAGTTGAGAAAATGTCTAAGCGTTTTTCCGATTATTGCCACAATAAAAACTGTCCTTAATATTCGCTGAGTATCGAATATCGTTAAATCATGAAAAAAAACTATATACTTTTTTCTTGTCTGAAAAACTGAATCGGATTAACAAATTTACGGAATTAAAGTTAATTTTGACAAACATAGTTCTCCAGCAAGCAGACGTTTCACGAGAGTTTGTCCGAGCGAACCTGTACCGCCCGTTACTAAAATTCTTTTTCCTTCCAATTTCATAATAAATTCTAATTAAAATTTTAAAGTGCTGAACTCATAAATTTGAAATTTATTTTTATCCGTATATTTTATAAT
>Ga0136627_1000666_pt1 | contig 13186 bp, 16 predicted proteins | sample AntDrymUQ4892206_2_FD_104652 | JGI IMG/M metagenome (GOLD analysis project Ga0136627, IMG submission 104652) | Polar desert sand microbial communities from Dry Valleys, Antarctica - metaG UQ489 (22.06) | ecosystem: Environmental > Terrestrial > Soil > Desert | place: Antarctica: Dry Valley... | reverse complement strand
CTCTGGTCCGTACTGGTGCAGGACGTGCCCCGCGACCTGCTCGACTGCGGCGGACACCTCCTGGGCCTCACTGGTGGAAGGAACCAGCACCAAGCGTTCGCGCACGTCAGTATCCCCGGCCATCTTGTCCGCCTTTGCATCCGCCATGGAGCCACACCGAGCCCGCCTCGTGTGTGACTGATGCACGCCAGTGTCAACCTGTGTGGCACCGAAGTCAAGCGGCCCAGCCGAGGCTGGGCTTTGACGGTCCCGGGAGATCGAACGTATTCTCCAGCACATGCCCGAGCGTGAGGCTCTCGTCGTTCTTCGTGATCCACGCGCACCGGTCGGCGAGGTCGTCCATCAGATCTCGGCGCGGGTCTTCGTGGTGCGTCGAGACGAGGCCGCCTTCGACCTTCTCAGCCATGACCCTCGCGTCGCCTACGTCGGGGGCCAGCCTCCGCCCGAGCTCGTCGATGGACTCGAGGACCAGGAGCGGCTGTTCGTGGATGGCTGGTTGGCCAGAGACAAGCAGTCCAAACGCCTTGGTGACGGCTTGTCATGGGACGCCGAGGGGATGACGCCCCCGGACTTGCCTCGCCCGCCCCGGTCTTGACCGGCGGAAGGTTCGGCGTGCCGGTTGGGATGCAGGGCGCACGGCACGAGGCACCCAGCCCGCTGCGGCGGGTGCTGTCGATAATCGCGGTGGTCCTGGCCTGGGCCCTCCAGTCGGTCGTGGGCTGGTTGACACTGTCAAGTGGGCTGGTCGCACCGTTGTGGGCCATCGTGGTGCTGGTCGGGCTGTGGCTGGCTGCGGCACTCCTCCTCGTGCGCACCGCCCGACGTCAGCCGCTTGCCACCCCGCTGGTGCCGCTCGCGAACGGTCTGTTGTGGTGGGCGGCGATCGCTGCCGGTGGGACCTTGCTCGGCTGGACGCCCTAACCGGATTCGCTCGAGGGGCGCCGCGATCGGCTGCGCGCAGAACGTGTCCGGGCGCAACCGAACGGCGAACACCAGCGTCTCAGGCACAGCAGGCTGTGAACCAGAGGGGAGGACGACAATGGGCGTTGCAGGTCGACACCCGGGCGTCTGTGGGGTCGCCGTCGCACTGACGGCGACGTTGGCGGTCTGGGCGGTCCCCGCCGTGCTCGACACCTTCGATCGGTCCAACCTTCGAAAGCCCGGCCGCCGTCCCTACCCCAACCACCGCCGGTCCGCATGCGAGCCCCGCTCATCTCGGGCCGGCGGCCGAGTCGCCGCAGCTGAGCGTGAGACCGCAGACCGGTTCATCGCCTTCGCAAAGCGCCCGACGGCCAACAACCTCGACCAGATCAAGTTCGCTGAGGAGGTGCTGCTCGGGCTTGGTCCCGACATCATCCGCGGGACACGGACCCTGACTGCGCTGGCCGACCCCCCTGCCTGGCGTCTGCAACCCGAGTCTGAGTACTTCCGCGCTGCGGTCGGGCCGTTCTCGGCCATCGACACCCTCGCAGACGCCGGTGCAGTCCGGGTGACGGGTGGCCCCCACGCCCACTGCGCCAGTCCCCCGATGCCCCCGCCGGACCAGGTCGCGGTGTTGCGCCGAATCAGTATTCAACCCACCGGCACCGACAGCTGCCTCGAGTGGTGGACCGTCGACCTGTTCCTCACCGACATCGGAAGCATCGCCGCGGTGACCATCGACGTCTGGGAACCGTGACGCCCTCACTCGATCCGCTGCGCCGGCGCGCGAGTCTAGGACGCCATGGTCAGAGCACCTGCATTGTCCAGCGAGGTCCGCGCCGCCCTGCTTGCGGTGCTCGTCGCCCGCACGGCGGTCAACGGTGCGCACCGCATCGTCTATCCCTTCTTGCCCGAGATCGCCCGCGGCCTCGGTGTGTCCCTTGGCGTCATGGGCGGGCTGCTCGCGCTGCGGTCGGCTGCTGGGCTGGCCGCCCCGTTGGTGCCGCGGCTCGCCGAGTCGCTGGGACGCCGGACCCTGATGCTGGTGGCGGTGGCGGGCACGGTGCTCGGCTGCTTGTTGCTCGCCAGCGCGTCAGGTGTCGCGATGGCAGCGGCGGGGCTGCTGACCGCAGGGCTCGCCAAGCCGCTGTTCGACATTCCCATGCAGGGCTGGTTCGGCGCCCGCGTGCCCTACGCCCGCCGAGGCCGCGTGCTCGGCGTCACCGAGCTGACCTGGGCGTTGTCTCTGCTGCTGGCGCTGCCGGCCGGCTTCCTGATCGCTGCGACGTCGTGGCGCGCTCCCTTCTTGCTGATCGCCGTCCTCGCAGCGGTAGGCGCCGGGGTCGTCACCCGCCTCATCCGCGGCGACCGCCCAGCCACGACGGTGCGTTCGCCGCTGCGGATGACCGGCAGCGCGGTCGGGATCCTCGGCGTGGTCGTGTTGTTCCGCCTCGCCGCAGAGCTGCTCTTCGTCGTCTACGGCACCTGGCTCGAGGCCGACTTCGGCCTGTCCGTCGCCGCCATCGGCGTGTTCACCCTGGTCGTCGTGGCCGCCGAGCTCGTCGGCGAGGGCACCGTCGCGGCCGTTGCTGACCGCGTCGGGCTCAAGCGATCGGTGCTCGTCGGACTCCTCGGCTCCGCCCTGGTCTACGCAAGCCTGGGGTTCGTCGGCGGGTCGCTGCCTGCCGCGGTGCTGGCGGTCATCGGCTGGTTCGTGCTGTTCGAGATCACCGTCGTCGCGACCATTCCGTTCGTCACCGGCCTCGCCGGCGACTCGCGGGAACGGTTGCTGTCGCTGGTCGCCGGGGTGTCGGTGCTAGCCGGCGGCGCCGCAGCCCTCATGGCCCCACAACTGTTCGCCGTCGGCGGCATGGGCTTGTGCGGCCTCGTCGCCGCAGGCTGCGCGCTGGCCGGTGCGGCGTTGCTATCCCGCATCCCCGCTCCCACCGTCAGCTGATGACGGTTCCTCGTCGGGATCGGCGATCCATTGCACCAGTTGGATGGTCACGCCGTTCGGGTCGGTGACCTGGAAGAAGCGCTCCCCCACGGTTCGGTTTCGATCGCTGTCGTGATCACCACACCTTCCTGTTGCAGCCGCACGTACTCGTCGTCGATGTCCTCGACGACGAAGACGATGAGCAGGCCATCCGCCCGCCGGTCGCGGAGGCGTTCGGGCTTGAAGGTGGCCAAGCCGGTCCGCAGGAAGATGAGATTGAAGCCGGCGTCCTGCCTTGACAGCGAGACGAAGCCGTCGTCGGACATGTCCTCGGTGAACGCGAAGTGGTCCTTGACGAACGCCGCCGACGCCGTGACGTCGTCGACATTGAGCGAGATGGCCGAAGCGGTGATCTGCATGGATGCGCTCCCTGAGATGTGAGTATCGCGAAACGGCGAACCAGCTCGACTCCCAGGCCGCGTGCTTCAAGCCGGTTCGTGGCCGAGTAGCGTCGCCCTGCGCACATACTCGTACAGCCCGTCCAGCAGCGGACCGGTGAGCTCCAGCAGCCGGTCATCGTCACGAGTCATCGACAACCCACGGATAAGCACGTCCGGGCCAGGCGCCTCGGGCGCGTCGAAGCGCTCGTCGTCGAGGTCGGCCTCGTGCACGATCTCCGCGATGCGCCATAGGACCGGGTCGTCGAGCTGGTAGTGGCGCAGGAACGTCTCGAAGCTGCAGTCATGGCCTCGGTGGGACAGCTGTGCCCCTGGCATATCGAACGGCGTGACGCCGATGGGAACCTGCGCTGGGTCATCGACGAAGACGAACTCGGCCTCACGGTCGATGAACCGGCGGATGAGCCACGCGCAAGCCGCCCGGTCCACGTGGCAGCTCGCCCGCGTGGCCCACTTCACGGCTGCTGCTGCCCCAACGCGACAGCCGGCCTTTCAAACCGTGCCGCCAGTGCCTCGACCGCCGCCTTGGCGACCGCTCGCTCAGGCGGAGGAAAGTAATCGCGACGGTTGACCCGCCGCAGCTCGCGGCGCAGCCGCTGGACGGTCCTGTCGTTGGGCGCCGCCGCGTTCTCAACCTCGTCGATCAACTCTTGGTACTCGAGCGAGCGCGCGCTGGCGAGCTCTGCGGTCAATCGCTGTTCCTGCGATGCGGACGCTGCCTGGGACAACCACAGGGTCGCCTCGCCACCGGCCTGATGAACTGCGTCGGCGATCCATTCCAGCTGCTCGCGTGTGCGGGCGTCGAGGGGAAGCGCGACCAGACCATCACCCAGCTGCGCGACACCGAGTCGCTTGAGCTGTCGCCATACCGCGATCCGTGGCGTGGACGGCTCGCGGGGGATCCGGTACGCCAGCAGCGCCCACTGGGTCCGGCGACTCACGCCGCTACCCCGAAGGTGACGGCGACCAGCAGGCCGAGCACCGCACAGGCCAGCAGTGTCTTTCCCACACTGATCTTCAAGCGAAAGATGGCCAGTACCGCCAGCAGCGTGATGGCTAAGGCAGGGATGTTGAGGCTGTCAGCCCGGGGGGCCAGCAGTCGCAGCCCGTACCGATGCACCGTGTCGACCCGCTCGAACGCGGTGTTGAGGAAGAACCACACGGCGAGGTTGAGCACCACACCGACAACCGCTGCGGTGATCGACGACAGGGCCACCGACAGGGAGCGGTTGCCGCGGAGGCGCTCGATGAAGGGCGCTCCGGCGAAGATGAAGAAGAAGCAAGGAGCGAACGTCACCCAGGTAGCGATGGCGGAACCCAGTACGCCGGCGAGCAGCGGGTCGAGGCTACCCGGGTTGCGGAACGCGGCCATGAAGCCGACGAACTGCACGACCATGATGAGGGGGCCAGGAGTGGTCTCGGCCATGCCGAGACCGGTCAGCATCTCGCCGGGTCGCAGCCAGCCGTACGTGCTCACGGCTTGCTGGGCGATGTAGGCGAGGACCGCATACGCGCCGCCGAAGGTGACCACGGCGCTCTTGCTGAACAGCATTGCTTCCGCAGCGAAGACATGACCAGTGCCAAGTGCCGCCACAATCAACAGCACCGGCAGCAGCCAGAGGACCAGCGCCACGGCCGCCGCTCGCAGCGCCGAGCGTGCCGAGCTGCGGTTGATGGTGGCGCCGTCGTCGGCGATCAATGCCGCCTGTCCCGGGTCCGGAGCCTCGCCACCATGTGCAGCGCTGACGAATGCCGCCGGACGAAGGTGACCGCCGACGTAACCGACGATGCCTGCGGCCAAGACGATGAGCGGGAACGCCACCTCGGCGAAGAAGATGGCGAGGAACGCCGCCACCGCCAGCGTCGCCTGAGCCGGCGTCTTGAGGGCTCGCCGCCCGATGCGCAGCACCGCCTCGATCACCACCGCCACGACCGCGGCCCGCAGGCCGAAGAACAACCCGCTTACGATGTCGACGTCACCGAAGACGGCGTAGACCGTCGACAAGACGAGGATCGCCGCCGCGCCGGGCAGGACGAACAGCGCTCCCGCCATCAGGCCGCCGACGCTGCCGTGCATCAGCCAGCCGATGTAGATCGCCAACTGCTGCGCCTCGGGCCCAGGGAGCAGCATGCAGAAGTTCAAGGCATGCAGGAACCGTTCCTCGCTGATCCAGCGGCGCTCCTCGACCAGGAAGCGGTGCATCACCGTGATCTGGCCGGCCGGCCCCCCGAAACTGTTGACGGCGACCTTCGCCCAGACTCGAAAGGCCTGGCGCAAGCCCACATCGTGGTCGACCCCCGCGGCACCGAGTGCGCCCCGACGTACAGCACTGCCGAGTCGTTGGCCATAGGACGTAACCATGGTTGCATGCTAACTGACTGCTTGTACCCGCGCGACAACCGCCCAGCGCAAAAGACTCTGCCGGTTGCGATATACCCCCCTGGGGTATAGGCTTACCGCGGCGACGAAGGAGCTCCGATGCGCGGATACACCCAGAACAAGGACGACTACCTCAAGCGGTTGCGCCGCGTGGAGGGTCAGATCCGCGGGTTGCAGCGCTTGGTCGACGAGGACACCTACTGCATCGACGTCCTGACCCAGGTGGCCGCGGCGACGAAAGCGCTGCACAGCGTCGCCGTCGGCCTGCTCGACGAGCACATGCGGCATTGCGTTCGTGAGGCGGCCACCAGTGGCGACGATGCCCGCGCCGACGAGATGATCGCCGAGGCCACCCGGGCCATCGAACGTCTGGTCAAGGCGTAGGGCTGGCACACGCACCGGAGGGACCCGAGATGACGGCACACGAACACGAGGCCATGGCGGTGGAGCAAGCCGACCATACCGAGCACGGCCAGCACGGCCAGCACGGCCAGCACGGCCAGCACGGCCGACACGACGGCCACGGCGGTGGACACGGCGACCACGCAGCGATGTTCCGGGACAAGTTCTGGATCTCGTTGCTGCTGGCGGTTCCGGTGGTGATCTACAGCGAGATGGTCCAGCACCTGCTGGGCTATCACCCACCCGCCTTCCCCGGCTCGGAGTTGATCTCGCCGGTCCTAGGCACGGCGGTCTTCGTCTACGGCGGCGCCCCGTTCCTGACCGGTGCGCTCGCCGAGGCGCGCTCCCGCCAGCCGGGGATGATGCTGTTGATCGGTATGGCCATCACGGTGGCGTTCGCCGCCAGCATGGCCACCGAACTGGGCTGGTTCACCGTCGAGGTGTGGTGGGAGCTGGCGCTGCTGATCGTGATCATGCTGCTCGGTCACTGGCAGGAGATGCGCGCGATCGGGCAGGCGTCGGGCGCATTGGCCGCCCTGGCCGAGCTCCTGCCCGACGAGGCCGAGCGCGTCACCGACTCGGGCGTCGAGACGATTCGGATCGGTGATCTGACCGTCGGCGACGTGGTGCTGGTGCGCTCCGGTGCCAGGGTGCCGGCCGACGGCACGATCGTCGAAGGCGCCGCGGAGCTCGACGAGTCCATGGTCACCGGCGAGTCACGACCGGTGGCGCGAGGCGAGGGCGACCGCGTCGTGGCCGCGACCGTGGCGACGGACTCGGCGATCCGCGTGCGGGTGGACGCCGTGGGCGACGACACGGCCCTGGCGGGCATCCAACGGCTCGTCGCCGAGGCGCAGGGCTCGCGCTCGCGAGCTCAGGCGCTGGCAGACCGCGCGGCGGCGCTGCTGTTCTACGTCGCGGTGGCGGCCGCCACGGTCACCGTGCTGGCGTGGGCGGCCGTTGGACGGCCGGCGACCGCGGTGACCAGCGCCGTCACGGTGCTCATCATCGCCTGCCCCCATGCGCTCGGACTCGCGATCCCGCTGGTGATCTCCATCTCGACCTCGCTGTCCGCCCGCAACGGCATCCTGGTCAAGGACCGCCTCGCCCTGGAACGGATGCGCACCGTCGACGTGGTGCTGTTCGACAAGACCGGCACGCTGACCAAGGGCGAGCACCGACTCTCCGACCTTGCCGCAGTCGACGGCGACCGTGACGGGTTGCTCACGCTGGCTGGGGCAGCGGAGGCCGACAGCGAACACCCGCTGGCGCGGGCAATCGTCACCGCGGCGCGCGAGCGCGGCGCCCTGGCCACCGCGTCGAGCTTCCGATCGATGACCGGCCGGGGTGTGGAGGCGACGGTCGACGGCAGCACCGTGGCGGTCGGCGGTCCTGGGTTGCTGCAAGATCTCGACCTGGATGTCCCCCCGGCGTTGCGAGGACCGGTCGACACCTGGCAGTCCCGCGGCGCCGCGGTGCTGTACGTCCTGCGCGACGGGCACGTGGTTGGCGCGCTGCAACTGGAGGACGAAGTTCGACCCGAGTCGCGGCAGGCGGTCGACGCCCTGCACGATCTCGGCGTCCGCGTGGCGATGATCACTGGTGACGCCCAGCAGGTCGCCGACGCGGTGGCGGCCGACCTCGGCATCGACGAGGTGTTCGCCGAGGTGCGCCCCGAGGACAAGGACTCCGCCGTCACCGAGCTGCAGTCGCGCGGCCGCACCGTGGCCATGGTCGGCGACGGCGTCAACGACGCTCCCGCGCTGGCCCGCGCCGACGTTGGCATCGCCATCGGCGCCGGCACCGACGTCGCCATCGAGTCCGCCGGCATCGTCCTGGCCGCCGACGACCCTCGCGCCGTCGTCGCCGTGCGCCGCTTGTCACAGGCCAGCTACCGCAAGATGCAGCAGAACCTGGTGTGGGCGGCCGGTTACAACGTCGCGGCCATCCCCCTGGCGGCCGGTGCGCTGGCCTGGGCCGGCATCACCCTGCCCATGGCCGTCGGCGCCGTCCTGATGAGCGCTTCGACCGTCGTCGTTGCCCTCAACGCCCAGCTGCTGCGCCGCGTCGACCTGCGACCGGCTCCGACATCGCGGTGACCCGCCCATCCCCGGGCGGGCCGCCTCACCCTCAGACGTGCCATGATTGTGGTATTCGGATAGCATGGCTGTATGGCCAACAGGCAGCGCTTGTCGGCCACCGTCGAGGCCGACGTCTTGGCGGCCGGACGGGCCGCGGTGGCGGAAGGTCGGGTGGCCACTCTCAGCGCCTGGGTGAACGACGCCCTGCGACGGCAGGCCGAACACGACCGGCGGATGAGTGCGCTGGATGACTTCCTCGACGCCTACGAGGCTGAGCACGGGGAGATCACGGAGGAGGAGATGCGAGAGGCGACCCGCCGCACTCGCGCCCGGGCGGTCGTGATTCGCACACCGCCCCCAAAGCGGGACGGGACCGTTGGGCGTCGTACGCGGGGCGTCGCATGAGCATCGTGCTCGACGCCGGCGCCCTGATCGCCGTCGAGCGGGCTGACAGGGACATGATCGCCCTGGTCAAACGGGAGCGGCGGGAGGGTCGCGCGCCGCTGAGCCACGGTGGGGTCATCGGTCAGGTGTGGCGTGGTGGGCACGGACGCCAAGCGAGTCTCGCCCGGCTGCTGCCCGGCGTTGAAGTTCACGCGATCGATGACAGCTTCGGCCGACGAGCTGGCGTGCTGCTCGGCAAGGCTGGCGTCGCCGACGTCATCGACGCCGCAGTCGTTCTGCTTGCCCACGACGGTGATGAGATCTTCACGTCAGACCCGGCAGACCTGCGAGATCTCGCCGAGGCGGCAGGCAGGCATGTGGAGCTGATCCCGGTCTGACCCCGCCACGCACAACTCGGAGGCGACCTTCCATGGCGAACGATCCGCGGGCCGAGTTTCGCGACCTGCACAAGTCTGGACTGTTCATCATGCCCAACCCTTGGGACGTCGGTTCTGCTCGCCTGCTGGCCGCGCTCGGGTTTCCTGCACTGGCTACGACCAGCTCGGGCCACGCCGCGACCATGGGTCGACGCGACCAGCAGATCAGCCGCGACGAGCTGCTGACCCACGCCGCCAGCCTCGCCGCCGCCGTCGACGTGCCGCTCAACGTCGATGCCGAACGCTGCTTCGCCGCCGACCCCGCCGGCGCCGGCGACACCGTGCGCCTGATCGCTCAGACCGGAGCGGCAGGCTGTTCCATCGAGGACTACGACCCCTCGATCGGAGCCGTCGACCCGATCGAGGTCGCCACCGAGCGCGTCGCAGCGGCCGCCGATGCCGCCCACGCTCACGGACTGGTGCTCACGGCCCGCGCCGAGCATCATCTGTATGGCAACGATGACCTCGACGCCACCGTTTCACGATTGACCGCATACCGCGACGCGGGCGCCGACGTCGTCTACGCCCCAGGGCTGATCGGCCTGGATGACATCGCCCGCCTCGTTCGCGACGTTGGCATGCCGCTCAACGTCCTCGCCCGTCCCGACGGCCCGTCGGTTGCTGAGCTGGCGTCGGTCGGTGTCCGCCGGGTCTCCACCGGCGGAGCCCTTTCCCGCGCCGCCTATGGCAGACTCGTCAGCGCCGCGCGGGAGCTGCTGGACACCGGCACGTCGACCTACGCCAACGACATCCTCACCGACACCGACCTCAACGCCGCGTTCGGCTCCCGGCCCGGGGGGTGACGAGCAGGGCGTCGTTGCGTCTACCGGAGCAGCCGGACACGGATCGGCAGGTCGAGCTGCGCCCACACGCGGTCCGCGGTCAGCACCTCGGCGGGGACGCCGCGCACGGTCAGCACGAGGCAGTCGCCGAGCGAGATCGCGCGCCCACCTTCCACTGCTGATCACCCTTGCGGCGGCAGCGTTCAACGGCCTGGCAGTCTTTCAGCCCGCGTTGATCGGCGGAGTGATCGACATGTCCGACATGCACTTCGTCGGAGCGCAACACCGCACCCACGACCTCGCGTTCGGCTTCCTCTTCCTACCGGGCGTAGTGGGGATTCGCCCAATTCCGGCGACCGTCGAAGAACGTCGCCGGCCAGTTGATGGCAGTCATCCCCTCGGCAGCGCTGCTACTGACCCTGGTTCTGACCGTTGTCCTAACGAACAACACAACAGTTCTGCAGCCTCCATGGGTAACGGTTATGACATCAGCGCTCATTGCGACGACTCTTCACCCCGCTGGGCGTGATCTCTTCCGCTCGTTCAGCGACGGGCGAACCAGCTGGGTGATGCTCGCGCTGGTCATCATCGCGGCGGTGCCGCTCCTGGTATACGCGTCCACCAACCTCGGGCTGCAGGGGACCGTCACCGATGACCATGCCAGCCTGGGGCACTACGGTTTCATGGTCGCCTTCAGCTTCACCGTCATCGGGACAGGCCTGTTGGCGAGCTTGCGGCCCGATGGCTGGAGACTGACGGCATGGGTCGCCGGCCTCCTGCCGGCCCTGCTCGGCGCCACCTCGGTGATGTACCCCGACGCAACGTCGAGTCTCAGTCCGGTGTGGGCGTTCGCGGCCACCGCCTGGGGCGTCGGGTTCGTCGCGGCGGCCGAACTCGCCAAGGACGCGGACGGGCGGGCGATGTTCTCTTGGCGGCCCCATGGCGCTGGCGCAGGCCGCGCCGCCCCTGTCACGAGGGCACAGCCGCGTCGCGGCCGCGGGCTATAAGCCCCGTCACAATCGCAGCGAGCAGCCCGCCGTTTGCGCGCACCGACAACATCGATGCTGCTCCGAACACGGTCAGTGGCGCGGCACGATGGCCGGGTGCTCGTCCTCCTGCGCCGCCGACCCGAACTGCGTCGGCTCTTTCTCGCCCACGCAGTCTCCCGTGCTGGGTGATGCGTTCAACGGCGTCGCTCTGGTCGTGCTGGTCTTCCAGCTCACCGGCTCCGGCCGGGACGTCGCCACGACCGTAGCCTTCGAGGTCGCTCCTGTCCTGCTGCTCGGACCAGTTGCGGGCCTCCTCGCCGACCGGCTTCCCCGGCGTCGCATCATGGTCGCCGCCGACCTGCTGCGTGCTGGGCTTGCTGTGACGCTGGCCCTCGCCTCCGGCTCGGTCGCGCTGGCCTACGGCGTCGCGTTCGGCCTGTCGGTCGGAGCCCTCGCGTTCAACCCCGCCGCCGCCTCCCTGTTACCGGAGGTCGTCGACGACGACGAACTCGTCGATGCCAACACCGCACTATGGACCGTCGCGGTGACGGCGCAGATCGTGCTGGCGCCGCTCGCCGGCGTGCTCATCGCCACGGCTGGCGTCGGCGTCGCCTTCGCACTGAACGCGCTGTCCTACCTCGTGTCCGCCTTGCTGCTGCTGGGCCTTTCTGCCGGTCGGGCGCCCGCCGACATGACGGTCCGCGGGTGGAAGGGCGTCGCCGCCGGCATCGAGGCGGTGCGAACGCGCCCGGTGCTGGCTCGCCTGGCGGTCGTGCAGATCCTCGCGTCGCTGTCCGCCGGCGCGACCGGTGGCTTGCTGGTCGTGCTGGCAGCGGACTGGCTCGGGGTTGGCCCGTCGGGATTCGGCGTGCTGCTCGGCGCCATCGGCGTCGGCGCCGCCCTCGGACCGCTGGCCCTGCGCTCGCGCATCCGGGCGGGGGACCGGCGCTGGCTGTTCGGCCCATACGTGCTGCGCGGCGGCGTCGACCTCACGCTGGCAAGCGTGGGTAATCCCGTCGTCGCCGCAGGGGCACTCGCCGCATATGGAGTCGGCACGTCGACCGGGATGATCGCCTACCACTCGACCCTGCAGACGCAGGTTGCCAGGGAGCTGCGCGGACGGGCGTTCGCGCTGTACGACGTTCTGTGGAACGCCGCACGGCTCGCGTCGTTGGGGGCCGGCGGCCTGCTCGCCGACGTGGTCGGTATACGCGCGGTCTACGTGGTGGCAGGTTTGCTGCTGCTCGCTGCCGGCGCCGTCGGCTGGGTGTCGCCACGCTATGAAGGCAACGGGTTGGCCGTGTGACCGCGGTGGCAAGTTCGCCACGAACTGTTCATCGGACTAGCGCCAGCACGCGGCCGTCCACAGACAAGGGTCGCTGTGACGGTTGAAAGTCCAGGCGCCACCCGAACTCTCCCCTGGTCAAGGCGAGCCAGGGGGTCTAGGGTTCCCCCGGCAGTGCGACCCCCATGGGTCCTTGGCTGTCCATGACCGTCACGGACGTTGGTTGCCACGAGGCGGTGCCCACGGGCCCGCTACCCACGAACTCGAGCAGGAGACCGGCCGATGCGTACCAGGCTTCTCGTGATCCATGCAGTACTTCTGATTTCCCTCCTATCCCTTCCCGGCCTTGCCGCCGCGCAGGTACCGGATGAACAGCAGCCGACGACCAGGGGCGACGTATCCCAGCGCTCCGGCGAACGCCGCACCGATGACGAGATCATCGACACCGCGCCCGAGGTCCATGCCGCGCACGAGCACGCCCCCGATGTCACTGACGATCACATGGTGGGGTCGGCCAACCAGGTCGAGTTGATCGGCCAGCGCGATATCCGCGGTCAGGCCGACGGTCGTGTGGCCGATGTGGCCGCGCATGGCGACTATGCCTACCTCACCGCTCGCGACCCCTCGGCCTGCACCGGCCCGGAGGCGGCCGGCGTGGTGGTGTTCGACATCTCCGACCCACGCAACCCCGAGCAGGTGAACTTCATCCCCGCCACCGAGGGCTCACAGCCGGGCGAGGGTGCCGACATCCTGGACATGGACACCGAGGGCTTCACCGGCCAGCTGCTGGTGTTCAACAACGAGGTCTGCGACCCAGCAGCAGCGGCGGAGGTTGGCAGCAGCGGCGGCATCACCCTGTACGACGTCACTGACCCGCTCAACCCCGAGCTGCTGATCGCCAACTTCGGTGACGAGATCGTCGACGACACGGGTCTGCCCACGGGCTTCTTCAACGACATCCACAGCGCCTTCGCGTGGCAGGACGACGACCGTGCCTACACCGTGCTGGTGGACAACTTCGAGACCGACGACGTGGACATGGTCGACATCACCGACCCGCGCAACCCCGAGCTCATCGGCGAGTTCGACCTGAACGAAGAGGGCGTGCTGCAAGACGACGCCGGTCGGCCG
>Ga0136627_1000665_pt1 | contig 13191 bp, 13 predicted proteins | sample AntDrymUQ4892206_2_FD_104652 | JGI IMG/M metagenome (GOLD analysis project Ga0136627, IMG submission 104652) | Polar desert sand microbial communities from Dry Valleys, Antarctica - metaG UQ489 (22.06) | ecosystem: Environmental > Terrestrial > Soil > Desert | place: Antarctica: Dry Valley... | reverse complement strand
GCAGCCCGAGCGCGCCCGTCGTCGCCCGCGCCCGTGAACCAGTGCGCCGAGACGAGAAGGGCGCTGATGTGCAGCCCGATGAGAACGGTCTCCAGGGACACGATCCTCGCGACCTCGAAGAGGATCAAGACCAGCTGGCCCAGTCCCGTCACGAACCCAAGCACGCACACGACCATGGAGAGCGCACCCACGCGGCGGCTGTGGTCCCGCTGCGCGTGCCACGCCAGCAGCGCGCCCTGCGCCGCCCATGCGATCCCCACGGCCGAACCCTCGAGTTGGAGCGGGACGGCCAGCACGAACAGCGCCAGGCACAGTCCCCAGGCCGTGGGGACAGCGCCCGTCCGCTCGAGCAAGCCCGCTCGTGCCGACACCGCGATCGCACCCCAGCCTCGCTCATGCTGGCGCAGGCGCTGTGCTGCGACCATCGGGGAAAGGCCTCGAATCGGAGGCCGGAACACCCCAGGTGCATCTCGGTAGTTGTGGAACCGGAGCCGTACTTGCGGGCCGGAGCGCTCAGCGGTCGAGCAGCTTGCGCAGCCCGTCCTCGTCGAGGACCTCGACGCCGAGCTGTTTGGCCTTGTCGAACTTGCTGCCGGGGTTGTCGCCCACGACGACGTAGTCGGTCTTGGTCGACACACTCGAGGTCACCTTGCCACCCAGATCCTCCAGCGCACTTTGGGCCTCACTCCGAGAGAAGTGCTCGAGCGAGCCTGTCAGGACGAAGGTCTTGCCGGTGAGCGATCCCTCCTTCTTGGGTTCGGGAGGCGTCGGCTTCACTCCCCCGGCGCGCATCCGGTCGAGTACCGCCCGGTTGCGCTTCTCTGCAAAGAAAGAGGACAGCGATTGCGCGATCACCGGACCGATGCCCTCGACCGCCTCGAAGTCCTCCTCGGTCATGGACTCGAGCATGTCCAGCGAGCCGACCTCCTCGGCCAGCACCTCGGCCGCCGAGAAACCTACGTGCGGTATGCCGAGCGCAGTGAGGAAGGAAGCGAGGGGTCTGGTTCGGGATTCATCAATCGACTTCATGAGATTGTCGATCGACTTGCTCTTCCAGCCCTCGAGCCCCTCGAAAAGCTCCGGGGTCAGGAAGTAGATGTCGCTGACGTCCGTGACCCAGCCCTTGTCGAGCAGCATGATGATCGTCTTGTAGCCGAGACCCTCGATGTCCATGCCGCCGCGGCTGGCGAAGTGGAAGACGCGCTCTCGCTGCTGAGCCGGACACTCGTAGATGTTGAGGCAACGCGTCGCGGACTCGCCCTCGTTGCGTACCAGCTCCGCTCCGCACGAGGGACAATTCTTGGGCATCTTCCAGCGCCTCGCGCCCTTGGGTCGTTTCGACAAGACCGGCCCAACGACCTCGGGGATGACGTCGCCGGCGCGCCGCACGACCACCGTGTCCTTGGGCCTCACGTCTTTGCGCGCGACCTCATCTGCGTTGTGCAAGGTCGCGGTAGTGATGTTGACGCCCCCGACGAAGACGGTCTCGAGACTGGCGAACGGTGTCACCACTCCGCTGCGACCCACCGATGCAAAGATGGCGTTGAGGATGGTCGTGCGCTCCTCGGGCGGGAACTTGTAGGCGATCGCCCAGCGTGGCGCCTTCGAGGTGAACCCCAGTTCCTCTTGTTGCGCTATCGAGTCGACCTTGACCACGACACCGTCGATCTCGTAGACAACCTCGTGGCGATGCTCCTGCCAGTGTGCGCACCGCTCGAAGACGTCGTCGAGATCATTCACCACCTTGTTCTTCGAGTTCGTGCGCAGCCCCAGCTCGCGCACGAAGGCAAGGGCTTCGGAATGCGACTTGAAGCGCCTGCCCTTGACGTATCCGACGCCGTGGCACACCAGAGACAGCTTGCGCTCGGCCGTGACGCTGGGATCCTTCTGTCGCAGTGAGCCGGCCGCGGCGTTACGGGGATTGGAAAACGTCTTGAGCCCTGCATTGCCGAGCCGCTCGTTGAGGTTGTCGAAGTCGTCGGTACGCATGTAGACCTCGCCGCGCACCTCGACGACGTCGGGTACGTCGTCGCCGCGCAGGCGGAGTGGAACTGCATTGATCGTCTTGAGGTTGGCCGTGATGTCCTCGCCCGTGCGTCCATCGCCGCGCGTCGCGCCTCTGGTGAAGACTCCGTCCTGGTAGACGAGATTGACCGCGATGCCGTCCATCTTGAGCTCGGTCATATAAGCGTCGACTTTTGAGATGAGTCGCTCGGCCCGCTGGCCCCAGGCTTTCAGTTCTTCGAGCGAGAAACAGTTGTCGAGGCTCATCATCGGCGTGCGGTGTGGGACCGGAGCGAACTGATCGGACGGCGGCGCGCCGATGCGCTGCGTCGGCGAGTCGGGTGTCACGAGGTCGGGATGAGCCGCCTCGATCTCGATGAGCTCGTTGTTGAGCGCGTCGTACTCGGCGTCGGCGATCTCGGGATCGTCGAGCGCGTGATAACGGTAAGAGTGATAGTTGATCGCCTCGCGCAGCTCCCCCACCCGCGTGCCGGCCCGCTCGGAGGCTAGGGCTTGGTTCTTCTTTGTCTTCTTGTCGCTTCGAGGCATGGTCGTAGCTCTTAGTCTTCCTTTGCACTCGGCGCTCGGCAACGGCCCAAGGGCGTAGTCGTGATGCCTCGCTCCCGTCGAAGCCAAGGGAGGCCGAGCTGCTCAGGGCATTACTTCACGCCGTGTCCCTGGATGCTGTTAGGAAGCCCTCGATTCCCGTCGCAGGAAATCCTCGAGTGTCGTCGGTCGCACACCGAAGCCCCCTTCAGCTTCCTCCTTCGAAATGGGCTCGGGTGAATCATAGGTCTCCAGGCCCGCCATAAGCCCAGAGACAGCGTCCGGGAATCCGGGCATCGCCTCGCCGGGCTGAAGGCTCTGGACCTCCAACTTCACATCATTCACACGCTCGAAGGTTGAGATCACGTCGCGCCACGACAGTGCCTCGGGGCCCCCGATTAGAAGGTCGCGATTGCGTGCAGCCTCGTTGCCCACGCTTGCCACTGCAAAGCCGGCGACGTCGTCAACGGCCACGAGGTGATGCTTGCGGGTGCCCTCACCAATGATCACGACGGGCCGTCCCGCAGCCGCAGGCGCCAGCACTACCAGCGGTATCCACACGTCCATATAGATGTCGGGCGCGAGCACCGTGTACGCCATGCCGGACTCGCGGAGCCGCTTCGATGCTAGGCCCTTGGCCCGCAAGAACGGAACAGGGCTATCGGGATCCTCTCCCTGGGCAGACACGAAGATGAAATGCTCCACGCCCACGCGGGAGGCAGCTTCGATGAGGCTGCGATTGCCCTGGAGATCGACGGTTTCGACGTTGTCGTCTCCGCCTCTGGCGGCCGAGTTAGCGGTCGTAATGAGCGTCGATACACGCTCGCATGCCGATGGGAGAGACGCCGGATCCTTGAGATCACCAAAGACCGGCTCGGCGCCCGCCTCCTTGACCGTCTCTCCCGCAGAGGGCTCTCGGACGAGGGCACGTACTTCCCGGCCTCGCGCGAGAAGGCTACGGACAATCGCTCCCCCAAGCATGCCGGTAGCTCCGACGACGAGAATCACGACGCCTCCTTCCCGCGCTGGCTGAGCCGTACCGCCCACGTGCCCAGACTGTTCATCCCACCGATCATGAAGATCATGATTTCACCTCGGGCGTCGCACCGGCGGAGGCGCTGCCCGTCACGCGGCCGACTGCTGCGTTGACGTCGCCACCTGCGTCTTCGACCGGCTCGATATAGAAGCGCGCAGAGATCACAGTGGTCTTCGCGACGCCGAAGATGACCACCCCACGCATCAGGAATGGGCCCTCGTCCCTCCGAGTACCGGACATCTCCCACTCCGTCCAGATGGTGGCGCCGTCAACGGCCGTCTGCAGCACTCGCGCCCGGATATCGGGAACTGAGGCGTAGATCTGGGTCCAGTTCCGGCGCACCTGCTCGCTGCCCCGAAATCCTCGCTGTGGATGTGCCGGTGTCTCGTTGACGTAGGCGTCGTCGAAGCAAGCTACCAGCCCCTCGAGGTCGTGGGCATTGGTCGCCTCCACCAGTCGATCGATCACCGCCGATGGGTCGTGCTCTGCTCGCACCTGTTCGTTCAACGAAACTCACAATCCGTTATGGCTAACAATTCGTTAAGGCAACCAATTCATTTAAGGGAACAATTCATTTAACAATTCATTATAGTTAACTGGAGTAGATTTACCAGTATGGAACGAGCTAGGGCGAACGTCAAGAGCACCCGTCATTACGACTCCCCCGTCCGGCGAGCGCAAGCCCTGAAGACACAAGAAGCGGTCCTGGACGCCGCCCACTCACGGTTTCTGGATACCGGGTACGCCGCCACGACGATCGCCACAATCGCACGCGAGGCCGGCGTATCGGTGGACACGATCTACAAGACGTTCGGCGGCAAGGCCGGGCTGGTCCGGGCCATCTACGAACGAGGCTTGGCGGGGCGAGGGCCGGCGCCCGCGTACCAGCGCTCCGATGAGATGCGGGCGCGTGAAACGGACCCCAGAGTGATCATGCGCGAGTGGGGGGCGCTCACCGCCGAGGTGGCCTCAGTAGTGACACCGATCCGGGTGCTCATCCGCTCGGCCGCGGCCACCGACCCAGACATGTCAGCGCTGCTCAAAGACAGCAGCGACGAGCGACTCAAACGTATGCGACACCACGCCCGCTTTTTGGCCGATCGCGGCTACCTGCGCGATGACATATCGGTGGCCAAGGCCACCGATATCCTATGGACCTGCAGCTCAGTCGAACTCTACGAACTGCTCGTCCTGCAGCGTGGCTGGTCCTTGCCTCGCTTCGGTCGGTTCGTCGCCGACTTCATGATCGCCGCTCTGCTACCCCACTCCCAATGAAAGTGCCGTGTTCGGGATCGTCGATCACGCTGCCTTCGCGTCCGCGCAGGCAACGAGTTCCATGTGGGTCTAGCGAGGCCGCTTCTGCTCGTAGACCACTCCTCGGTGCCGAATGGCCCGCAATCACCCTTGGTGAACGGCTACTGCCCTCGATCGTGTAGAGAATCGATAGTTGCCGACGCGCGCCGACCAGAGTCCTTTCAGTCGCCCTAGTAACTGCTTGCCGGCGGCGGGGGGATTCGCCTCAATGTCGGTAAGAGCGTTCAGAACCGGGTCTTGCAGGTTCGGGGGGAGCTCGTCAAAGTGGCTCTTGGCCTCCCGCGTCAGGAGGACGCGAGCCACTAGCCGTGTTCTCGGCGGAGGTCCGTGAGGGAAGTGAGACGCCCGGCCTTGATGTCCTTCTCGCTGCTCTTCAAGGCATCCATCAGGTCTTGGTCCTGAAGGATCTCAAGCGTTTCCTCCAACGCCTCGATCTCATCCGCCGAAAGGAGTATTGGCGTCTCGAGGCTAGAAGGCTCGGCGCAGGGCTGAGCGCGCGGCGAAGCGGCCGCACATGCCGTGTACTCCCCCGCCCGGCGGGCTCGAGGACGAGCAGATGTAGAGCTTCTTGTTCGGAGTCGAGTAGGGGTCGAGGCGGATCGCCGGGCGGGTGAAGAGCTGGCCGAAGTGCTGCAGGCCCCCCGAGATGTCGCCTCCAATGTAGTTGGCGTTGTACGCCTCGTACTCCATCGCCGAGATCGTCGCCTTTGCAATGATCGTGTCCCGAAAGCCGGGGGCGAAGCGTTCGATCTGGTTCGTGATGCGCTCGCTCATGTCGACGGTCGAGCCGCTCGGGACATGGCAGTAGGTCCAGACCGTGTGTTTACCGGCGGGAGCGCGCGTGGGGTCAAACAACGTCTGCTGCGCAAGAAGAGCGTAGGGACGATCGGGATGACGACCGCGCACGACCGCGTCCTCGGAGGCCGCCACCTCCTCGAGCGTGCCCCCGAGATGAACCGTGCCCGCCCGCCGGCAAGCGTCCGCCTTCCAGGGAATAGGCTCGCTCAGCGCGAAGTCGACCTTGAAGACCCCGGGACCATGCTCGTAACTCGCGAGCCGGCGCTTGTAACGGGCGGGCAGAAGCTCGCCGGCGATCGCAACCATCTGCCTCGGCGTGAGGTCGAACAACACGGCCCGGGCGCGCGGGAGCTCCCTCATGTTGGAGATCGGACGACTGGTGACGATGTGGCCTCCGAGCGACTCCAGATAAGCGACGAGCGCGTCGGTCAGCTTCTGCGCTCCCCCCTCGATCGTCGGCCAGCCGTAGGCGTGGCCGACTAGACCCAGCAAGATCCCGTAGGCAGCCGTGGGGGGACGGCGCAACGACAGCATGGAATGGGCCGCGATCCCGGCGAACAGCGCCCGGGCGCGGTCCCCTGAGAAGCGCGCGCTAGCGAGGCCGTACGCGGACCGCACCGCCGGCGGTCCGAAGCGAGCGAGAGCGAGCGGATGCCGGGGCAAGCGCAGGGGGCCGAGGATCTCGAGCACGAGCTTGTCGGTCGCGCGCACGAACGGTCCCATCAGTTTCCGATAAGCCCTCGCGTCATCCCCGAAGGCCTCGGCGGTCTCACCCACGGAGCGTTCGAGCGAGGCGGCGTCTCCGTCGTCGAGAGGATGTGCCAGGGGTGTCTCGGGGTGGCAAAAACGCACGCCGAGGTCGTGTAACGGCATCGACTTGAAGAAGGGCGACGCGAGGGCGAGCGGCTGAATCGCAGAGCAGACGTCGTGCACGAACCCCGGCAGAGTCAGCTCGGCCGACCTGCACCCACCTCCGGCCGTCGCGGCGGCCTCGTAGACGACGACCGACTTTCCTGCGCGCGCCAGCTCGATCGCCGCAGCAAGCCCGTTTGGTCCTGCTCCCACGACCACCGCGTCATAGGCACGCTGTTCATTCATCTCACCCAGTGTCGCCGATGGGCGCGCGCTTCGTCTATCGACCGGTGCGCGGGCGCCGCAGCGAGCGGAAGGGCGTCCCCATCATGTAGACCCCGGAGCGGATCGCAGAGTTGTAGCGAATGTTCTTGGCTCTACGCCACTGACGCCGCTTGTCTACACAAACAACCTGTGTTTCCACCTCTGTCTCGACTCCGAAGTGCGCGGCGAGAGCAGTGAGCGTGTACACCCAGAAGGTGTCCTCCTTGCGGTGACCTCCACAGGCGAGTCCGATCTCGAAGAGTGGATCGTTCGCTCGGAGCAGCACCTGGGCTTGGGCCGTCGTGACCCCATCGGTCCCCTCGAAGGCCGAAAAGGTGATGAAGGCTGCGAACATGTGCCCTTCCGGGGTCATGAAGGTAAAGGACTCCTCGTCCGCGTACATCACCAGCACACCGGTCGACAGTTTGAGGCGACCCGGCATGGTCAGGTTGAGCAGCGCGACGTCACCCGGCGCGATGCCGGTGAGGGGGCCGTAGAAGCGGTTGCCATCCGGCCAGAAGCTCGGAAACTTCGCCTTCCAAGCCGCCACCACCTCTTGCGGGGTTACCTCGGCCCCGGTCATCGAGACGCGGTAGGTCTTCTGCCACATCTTCCCGAAGCCCTGCATCGGACCCGTTTGCCGGCGCCCGGTCACGTTGATGTTGCGAGCTTCGGGAGGTACTTCGCCGACCGTCAACGAGTCGGTCAATCGTGCCCAGTTGGCGGCGCCACGCACGCTCGTCTCGGTCGCCGCCTCGTCCACGACGGCCTCGGCGATAACGGCCTCAGGGAGAGTCGCCTCTGCGACAACGGTTTCCGCTAGAGGAGTTTCCTCAGGTGCCGTGTCGGGAAGCTTGTCCGTCGTCATCGTTTCTCACCTCTCTCTTAGGAGGCACCGGCGGCAGACAGTGCGTCGCCCTCGGTGTCGTAGATGCCGACCGCCTCGTCGAGGCGCGTCAGCTCGAATATCTGGCGGTAGTGGTCCGTGAGCCCGAAGGCGAAGAGGCGCTGCTTCTGCCGGTTGGTGCGAACCAACAACGTCACGAGCAGGCCGATCCCCGAACTGTTCATGTAGTCGAGGTCGGTGAAGTTCAACAGGATCGACTGCGGTCGGGACTCGTTGGCCTCGCCGAAGGCGACCATGAGCGCATCCTCCGATGCTGCCGTCACCTCACCCTTGATGTCGATGATCGCGGCGCCTGGTCCTGCGTCACGAACGCCCAGCACTTCGTTCGTCATACTCTCCTCCTCACCAGAGCCAACTCTTCCAGTCCGTCCCTCATACGTTTGCCGCAAGCCCGTCCACCGCGCCGGCCTCGTCTCCGTGGATCTCCATGAAGTCCGACAAGCGCGTGATGTCGAAGATCTCCCTGTAGTGATCCATGAGGCCGAAGGCCCGCACCGTCCTGCCGGCGCTGCGCGCCCGGCCCAGAAGCCCGACGATCAGCGCGATACCGGTCGAGTTGATGTAGGTGGACTCCGAGAAGTTCAAGGCCACGACCGGCGCGTCTCCCGTCGCGTCCCATGCCGATGCGAGCGTCTTCTCGGCGGTCCCGTCGAGCTGACCTACGAGGTCCACGATCGCGACCTCTCCGCTATGGCGAACGCTGGCCACCAGGTCGTTAGCGTCCATTGGCGTCCCCTTTCAGGTGGAAGGTGAGTTCGACGGTGCGCGTGGCACCGTCGCTTGCGACATCCATTTCGTCGACCATGCTCTCGATCAGAAACAGCCCCCAGCCGCGCGGCTTCTGGCGCCCGTCGAGCTTGGCTTCGAGGTCGGGGGCATCGGGGCGAGCGAGAATGTCCTCTCCCCCCGCGTCGGTGATCCGCACCACGAGGTCGTTGCCCTCGATCAGGGCGCGCACGCCGACCGGCACTCGTGGATCGTTGTGGTTGCCGTGCTCGATCGCGTTCATCGTGGCTTCGGCGGTCGCCGTCTTGACCCGCTCGAGCTGCGCCGGAGGCAACGCCAACTCCTGCACCGCCTCGGCCACCTTCTTCAATGCTTGGCGCTCGTTGCCCGGCTCGCTCGGAAGCTGCAGGTCCATCAGCACCCGGTTGTCGTCGTCGGACTCCATAGCGCCGGTTTGCGACACGAAACCGCTGGAACACTGCAGCGTCACCAGGGTGATGTCGTCCTCCTGCTCCCATTCGGCGCCCACGAAGGCGTCGAGCGACTTCAGCAGGTGGTCGATCAGCGCCTCGCCACCATGGCCTTCGCCGACGAGCTCCATCAACCTTGGAAAACCGAACATCTCTTTGTCCGGACTGTGGGCCTCGGCGAGTCCGTCCGAGTGCATCAGCATGCTGTCGCCCGGGCGGAGCGTTGCGCTCTTTTCCTCGTAGGACATGTCGGGCAGCAGCCCCAGGGGCATCCCCGTCGCGCGCAGCTCGAGCGTGTCTCCTTCCGATCCGACGTAGGGGAGGTTGTGACCGGCGTTCGCGAACTGCAAGGTCCCGGTGGCCGGATCGAGAACCGCGTAGAGACAGGTGACGAACATCTTGGGCGGCATGTCGTCGACCAGAAGATCGTTGATTCGCTCGAGCACCTTCGAGGGCGACACCAGCCGCGGGGCCTCGGCTCGCAACAGACTGTGCGTCGTCGCCATCACCAGCGCCGCGGGAACTCCCTTGTCGGTGACGTCGCCGACAACGATCCCGATCTTGCCCTCGGGCAGCTCGATGAAGTCGTAGAAGTCCCCGCCAACCTCGCGCGCCGGCCGGTAGTAGGCGGCGACGTGCCAGCCGTGGAGATCGGGGAGCTCGCGCGGCAGAAACTGCTGCTGAATGAGCTGTGCAACCCGGAGCTCCTGCTCGACGCGCTCTCGCTCCCGAGCTTGACTCTCCTGCTGGCGGACGAGCTGCGCGACCCGCACGGCGGGTGCGGCCTGGCCGGCCAGAGCGTCGAGCAGCTTGCGGTCGTCCGCGGAGTAGTCCTGCTCGCTGAGCCGAGGGCCGAGATTGAGCAGGCCGACGAGCTCGCCCTGGGTGATCAGGGGCACCACGATCCTGACCCCCGCCTCGAGCAGGGCGTCCCTGGCCGGCGACTCGAGATGAAGCGACTCGAGATCGACGGCGCCGGTCGCCCCCTGGAAGTAAGCCAGGATCGGGTCGTTCGGGGCGATGTCGACGGGAGCGACCTCCATGTCCCTCCGCGCCGGCGCGGTCTCGGCTGAGGTCCGGATCTGGGTCCCCCGCCGACCGATGAATCTCCTCAGTACTCCCGCTCTGGCACTCATCTCACTCTCCTTGTACGCCCGTTCCGTTCGGGAATCGTTACGAAATGCCGACAATTCGTAGAAGTCTTGGTCGTTCGTTGTCCTTCGCCCGCCGTCCCCTCGGATACGTGGTCTGTCACACCCGGCCCGTAGGCTGTTCCGAGTAATCCTGAGCCTCCGCGCGGCTCCTCTTGCCCACCGACGAGAAGGAGGCCATAGTGGTAGCCAATGAAGCAGCACGCGAGGAACTGCGCCGCTCGCTCGAGCGGGTCCTGGGGGCTGCGGAGACGGCCACGCTAATGGGCGTGCTTTCGGCCGAGCAGCCCGCGACCAGGTCAGACCTCGAGGCCCACAGAGCGGAGACCAAGTCCGACCTCGAGGCTCTCGGAGCGACGATCAAGTCCGACCTCGAGGCCCTAGAGGAAAGAATGGATGCTCGCTTCGAGCAGGTCGATGCTCGCTTCGAGCAGGTCGACGAGAAGATAGACCACCGCTTCGAGGTCTTCGAATACAAGCTTCTCGCCGCCCTGCACCAGGAGATCGGGATGGTGCGGACGGATTTCACGAAGCAGCTTATCGGGCAGACCAAGGCGTTCATCTTTGCAATGCTCTCCACCTTGATCGCGCTGGCGGCGCTGGGGGTGGCCGCTCTGCGGCTGGCGTGATCGGACCTCGGCCTCTTGTGGCCGGTGTGCGCTTTCACCTGCTTGCCCGCATCGAGGCCGTGCCATCCGCTTCGGTCGCAAGCCACAGAGACGCGTGACTCGGCTGGAGGGTTCGGTTGGCGGTCGCGAGCAGTTCCGCCGTCAGCGAATCGAGATCCGTTTCGGCACGAAGACGAGACCCGAAGTCCTCTATCGTCAGGCTTGCGTCGTAGTGCGCCCGGTTGAAGCGGTGGTCGACGATGTGCTGAACGCGAGTCCGCAGCGGGCCGAAGGCGGCGACCACGCCGAGGGTCGAGGCCGCGACGATCAGCGGCGAGTCCTCGGGTAACGGGAGGACGGACTGCAGCGCCAGCACGGCAAGAAAGTACCCGCCCACGAGCACCGCCGTCAGCACAGCGTAGGCCAGCGTGCGGCTGATGATTCGGTCGATGTCGTAAAGACGATAACGGAAGATGGCGACCGCTATCGAGGCGGGCATGAGCAGCAGCGACACGAGGCCCGCGACTTCGACCCAGATCGAGAAGTCCAGGAAGCCCAGCGCATCACCCAGGCCGGTGGCGACGACGAAGAAGAGGAACAACAGTGTCGAAGCCCCGAACGATTTCAGTTGTTGTCGCTCGATCCCAGACGACCGCCGAAATCGCACGATCAGGGACGAGCTCGCTACCAAGCCGCAGACGCCGATGAACGGAAAGCCCCACAAATAAAGGGCCTCGATGAGCTGCGCCGCAGATTCGATCCCGAGAGGATTGTCGATGGGCAGATCCTCGATGGGGCCCGGCTTGAGCGCCAGTGCGACCGTGGTCAGCGCGGTGAACGCGACGGTAGCCCAGCCCATCAGTCGCCAGCGCGGCGACAGCAGCCTCCCGGTCGGGAACAGCAGAGGCAGAAAGACCACGAAGATCACGAAACCCGGAACGAACGTCCATGCTGCGAGCCAAGCCACCGCGACGTCACCCGGCAGTTGGGCGTTCTGACCGCTGGTTGCCAGCTTGGCGTACTGCCCGCTTGTCGACTGCACGAGCGTCAGGAAGGCCGCCACCAGCAGGATCCGGCCGATGTTGTTGTCGGGCCGCCGCAGCCCGATCAATCCACCCACGATCGCGAACGCGAGCTGCGCCAAGAGCCACACGATGATGCCGAAGTCGGGCCCCTCCCGGTTCGACAGCATCAACGTCATCGTGCCGGCGAACAGCAGCACGCAGCACCCGAGACCTGCGCCGGTGAGGCGAGCGCGCGTGGTCATGTGCGCTCCTCGCTCCCTCTGAGCCACACGGACGTGTGCAGTGGCTGCACCGTGGCCTGCACGACACAGAGAGGATCCTCGGTCAGCGACTCGAGCTCGACCTCGGAGCGGAGACGGCCCCCGAACTCCGCGATCGTGTGCTCGGCGTCGTAGCGGCTGCGGCTGAAGCGGCGGTCGACCGCGCTCTGCACGTGGGTTCTGAGGGGGCCGAAGGCGGCGACGACCCCGAGCGTCGAGACCGCGACGACGAGCGGCGAGTCCTCTGGCAGCGGCAGGATCGACTGCAACGCCAGGACCACAAGGGAGTAGCCGCCCACGAGGATCGCCGTGAGCACGCCGTAGGCGAGCGTCCGGCTGATGACGCGATCGATGTCGTAGAGGCGGTAGCGGAGAATCGCAACGCCGACGGAAAATGGAACGAGCGCGAACGAGATGGCCATCAGCGTTTCAAGAAGATCGAAGCCTCGTTGGTCGTTTGGATCAAAGGTAGCTGTTCCCGCTCCCAAGAGACAGGCCATCAGCCCGCCGCTAAAGGCGAGCCACTTCATTTGATGACGAGTTTCCCCGGATGAGCGACGGAACTTCTTGATCAACGACAGAGTCGCCGCAGGTACGACGACGAGAAGGACCAGCGGGATGGCTTGGGTGAGAACCTCCGGCCATTCTTCGCCTGGAAGTCCGTAGGGATTGTTGAGCCACGACGCCTCATGCACGAAAAGCCACAACCACGAGGCGAGCCAAGCCATGAACTCCCCTCCCGGAAGGGAGCCCCGGATGTTCGAGCACGGCGACGACCGCGTACTCAGCGCCGAAATCCACGACGGCTTCGGTAAGACCGAGGGCGCAGAGCAGCCAGCCGATCGCGTTTCCGGGCCGGCGGGAAGCCACCAGTGCTCCCACGAGGGAAGAGGTCGCTGCGAACATCAACGCGGAGCCACGAAATCCGAAGGCCGAGACCTGTGCGGTGCGGCTCACGACGATCAGCGTGATCGTCGCAGCAACGAGCAGCATGGTAACGGCACAAGAGGACCATGCGAGGGCGACGGTCCGGCGTCGGCTCACCCGATCGCCCCTCCGTCTCTCTCCGGGGCTCGTTCGGAGCGCAGCCACACCGAGACGTGGGCCGGCTGCACCGTGTTTTCGACGACGGCCACGAGGTCGAGCGTCAACGCGTCGAGCTCGACCTCGGAGCGCAGACGGCCGGCGAACTCCGCGATGGTGTGCTCGGCGTCGTAGCGGCTGCGGTTG
>Ga0136627_1000663_pt1 | contig 13206 bp, 14 predicted proteins | sample AntDrymUQ4892206_2_FD_104652 | JGI IMG/M metagenome (GOLD analysis project Ga0136627, IMG submission 104652) | Polar desert sand microbial communities from Dry Valleys, Antarctica - metaG UQ489 (22.06) | ecosystem: Environmental > Terrestrial > Soil > Desert | place: Antarctica: Dry Valley... | reverse complement strand
CCCAAGATTCGGAGGATTTGAGAACCCTATGCCTCGCCCCCGCGCGCTGGGACGAGGTGAGCTGGCGGCCCCGCCCATCTTGGACACGCGTTGGACACGCGATGCCGATAAACGACGAAAGACGACGGCAACCCTCACGCCCCCGAAAGCGCCGTCTGAGCAGGAGAACCACAAGAATCGGCAGACGTTGAGAAACAACGAAAACACCCCGGTATAGCGTTCGGGACGCTGAGGTCGCGGGTTCAAATCCCGCCTTCCCGACCGCAGAACACGCTAGTCACGGACGACTCTGTTCATTCTCGACACCCGGTGCAGGTGCCAGTGACGGTGGGAACGCGCTGGCCCGATCTCGCCAACCGCTCGCCGTCATCGAGTGAACCAGCCTGGACATTTCAAAGGCATGGTGCTTAGGCAGTGTTCTCAACAGTGAGCAACCGACTCCCGACAGGAGTCAGTGCCTATATGCCCTTTCACCGTCGAGGCGCAGCTTCAGTCCTCGGTTGCTATCAGCACCTCGGTCGCCTTGATGATTGCGGTTACGGCTTGGCCCTCCGACAGCCCCAGTCGCTCCGCCGAGCTGCGCGTGATCGCCGACACAATCTCGTGGCCGCCGACATCGATCACCACCTCGGTCATCACCGTTCCGAGATTCACCGACTTGACGGTTCCGGCGAGCTGATTACGTGCACTCAGTCCCATCTCTATCGACCTCTCTTCCTCATTGGTGTCACCATCGACCAACACTATGCGGGGTAGACATCGACCTGCGTGGCCTTGACGATCGCCCACACACGCTGTTTCCGCTGCAACTCGAGTTCGTCGAGCGCCTCGAGCGTGACCTCCGCGGTGAGGGGCGGGCGAGCATCGAGCAGCACCCGCACGCGGTCCCCGATGAGCTCTATGTTTGCGACCTCGGCATCGATGACGTTACGAGCAGAGCTCGACGGTCGCTCCTTCTGAATCGCAAGGGTGATCGCGCGCGGATGGATCGTTGCGCGCACGGCCGTGCCTGGGTCGAGTCCGTGTCCGGCGATGGCGAGCTTGCCGTCCCCCGTATCTATAACCGTGTGCCCGTCCCTAGAGGCGATGATTCCGTTAATGAGATTGAGCCCGACGAGCGAGGCGGTGTACTGGGAACGAGGGCGGCTGCGGATCTCTGCCGGCGTGCCGGTCTGAACGATGCGGCCGTCCTCAATGATGATCAGCCGGCCGGCCAAGGCCATCGCCTCGAGCGGTTCGTGCGTGACGACGAGCTTCACGCCCGCAAAATCATCGAGCGCGCTCCGAAGGATACGGCGCGCTTCGGCGCGGTTGGCCACATCGAGCGCGGACATCGGCTCGTCGAGCAACATCACGTCCGGCTCAACGGCAAGAGCGCGGGCCAGGGCGATGCGCTGAGCCTGGCCACCCGAGAGGGTGGGGGGCATCCTGGAAGCAAGCTCGCCAACATCGAAGTGCCTCAGGAGCTCGAGTGCAGTGGACCTGGCCGCATCTCGGGCGATGCCCTGTGCACGCAATCCGTAGGCGACGTTGTCGAGGGCGGAGAGGGCAGGAAACAGCCTCAGTCCCTGAAACATGACCCCCACCGAACGCTGCTGCGGCGAGAGTCGGATCCCCGCCCCGGGCTGTTCCCAGACCACGCCCGCTGCGCGCACCTCGCCTGCGTCGATCGGAACCAGGCCCGCCAGCGCCTGCACCAAAGTGGACTTTCCCGCGCCGTTGGGACCGAGCAGCGCCACGGTCTCGCCGGCTTCGAGGTCGAACGCGACCTCGAGCGAGAAGTCGCCCCGCCTCAGCTCGACCCGAGCCGCGAGCTCGGTCACCGGACGGACACGCGTCCGCGCAGAGCGACCAACACGGTAAGAGACATCAAGAGCAGTACCAGGCTCAACAGGATCGCCCCTCCGGCATCGCCCGTCTGGAGCTCCCCGTAAACCGCTAGCGGACCCGTCTGGGTGACCCCGCGTAGGTTGCCGGCGAAAATAATGGTGGCGCCGAACTCACCGAGAGCGCGCGCCCAGCAGAGCGTCGCACCTGCGAGCAGTGAGGGGCGCACCGCCGGAAGCGTCACCGTGCGGAGGATCATCCACCGACTCGCGCCGAGCGTGGACGCAGCCTCCTCCAAGCCGCGATCGACCGAACGGAAGCCCGATTCGAGTGTCACGACCAGAAAGGGCGCGCCCACGAACGCGGCCGCGACCGCTGCCGCCGGAGTGGTAAATGGCAGGCTGACCCCGAGCTGAGTCAGGACGCCACCGAGGAGCCCCCGGCGTCCCAGCGCGGTCAGAAGCCCAACGCCGGCGACCACGGGTGGCAGGACCATGGGAAGCAGAACGAGGCCTCGCAGCAACCGCCTGCCGGGGAAGCTCACGTTGGCGAGGACCCATGCAAGAGGGGAGCCGAAGACGAGCGCCAGAGCCAGGGCGGCCAGCGACACGACGACCGACAGTCTCAGCGCCTCGAGGATCTCGGGCTCGCGGATCCTGTCCCACGCCTCGGGCCAGGGGGCCCGTAGCGCCAGCCCCACCAGCGGCAGCATGAAGAAGCCGGCGGCCACCGCGGCGAGGCCTTTGAGCGCGGCCGGGGAGAATCCCTCGCCGCCCGCCCTACGGCGGGCCGAAGCCATAGCTGGTGAGGACCTCTTGGCCCTCGTCCGAGAGCACGAGGTCGTAGAAAGCGTCGGCGCCTTCTGGATTGGGCGCGTCGCTCAGCGTGGTTATGGGATAGGTGGCAGTGGCGTCGGCATCGGTGGGGAACTCCATCGCCTCGACCTCGCCCTCGAGCTCCGCGGTTGCGTCGGTGATGTAGGTGACCCCGGCGTCCGCCTCTCCCAAGCTCACCTTGGCTACCACCGCCTTGACGTCGTCCTCGTTGGACACGACGTTGGCCTCGGTTTCCTCGACGATACCGAGCGCCTCGAAAGCCTGCCGAGCGTAGTTGCCGGCAGGCACCTCCGGCGCCGCCAGCACGAGCTTGACCCCGGGCTCGGTGAGGCTCTCCGGCCCCTCGATGCCGGCGGGGTTGTCCGAGGGAATAAGGATGACCAGCTTGTTGGTTACGAACACGACCGGCTCCTCGGCGAGGTCCTCGTCCTCGACGACTTCCATTTGCACGGGGTTGGCCGAGGCAAACACATCGGCGGGCGCACCCTCGCCGATCTGCAGCGCGAGATCCGACGAGGACGCGAAGTTGAAGGTTATCTCCGTGCCAGGCTGCTCATCCTCCATCAGCTCGCCCAGCTCGGTGAACGCTTCGGTGAGGCTCGCCGCCGCGAACACCGTGATGTCTCCAAGACTTCCGCCGGACTCCTGCTCACCGCCCCCTCCGGCCTCGGTCAACGATGAACCTCCACCGCATGCGGAACCGACGACCAGAGCTAGCGTCAGACCAATGGCTCGGATTCTCGCCCTCCCGGTCTCCTCATCGCTCTCCCGTCCTTTCGGCCTGATGTAGCTAGCAGATTAGCGGATTGCTAGGATACTGGCCATGTCACAGCGGATTCGGCGTCGCCGGGAGGCTCTGGGCCTTAGTCAGAGGGACGTCGCTGGGGCGGCGGGCCTGTCGCGGCAACTGGTCGGCACCGTAGAGCGGGGGCGGCACCTGCCCAGCGTCAACGCTGCGCTGGCGCTGGCGCGAGCGCTCGAGACCACGGTGGAGGACCTGTTCGGCATCTCGATGGGGGCGTGGGAGGCGGCGCTCGGGCGACGCGTGGAGGAGGGGGCCGGCTTAGCGGCCGTTCGAGTCGGCGAACGCCTCGTCTACGCTCCGCTGTCAGATCATGTCGGCACCGGATTCTCCTTGCAGCGGGCCGATGGGGTCTTCAAGAGGGGCCGGGTGGAGCTCTTCTCCGGCGTCGAGCCGGAGGGCTTCGCGGTGGCCGGATGCGATCCGGCTCTGGCGCTGGCGGCCGCCTACCTGCCTCAGAAGGGTCCAGGCCGCCTGGTGCCCATCCCCGCAACCAGCGCCGAGGCGAGGCAAGCCTTGAATGATGGTCGACTTCATGCCGCCCTCATTCACGGGCCTGCTGAGGCGATGGGCGCGCCCTCCAAGGGTGTCGCGCGCCGGAGCCTGGCGCGCTGGCGGGTTGGCTTGGCCGCTCGACTGAGAAGCACCATCGATCTCGACCGCATCGCCGGCGGACGAACGAAGCTCGCTCGGCTCGCTGCCGGGGCGGCCGCGCAGAACGCGCTGGAGCGCGCGCTATGGCCCCACGGCGGCGCTTCGGAGATCATCGGCCCAATCGCCTCCGGTCATCTCGAGGCGGCTCGGCTCGTGTCTTACGGAGCTGCGGACCTGGGTGTCGTCATGGAGCCGGCAGCGCGCGCCCATGGCCTCGAGTTCCACGCGCTCGAAGAACATCTCGTCGTGCTGGAGATCTCCGAGCAATGGGAGGAGAGTCCCGGCGCCCGGGCGCTCACCGACCTGTTCGCATCGAGGCCATTCCGCCTGCGCCTCGGAATAGTCGGAGGCTACGATCTGTCTCTTTCCTGAGAGTCTCGTCGAAGTGATCACCCTAGTCCTGACGCGCGAGCGCAAGGGCTGTGCGCAAGCATCAGTCCTGCCGTCTTCGTGCCGTCTCGATTCGCCGCTCGTGCCTCGACGCGGAAGCGAGCCGAGGGCCGGTTAGATCAGCAGCTCCGCGATCTGCACGGCGTTGAGCGCTGCGCCAATGCGGAGGTTGTCGCTCACCGAGAAGAACTCGAGCGCGCGATCGTCGAACAGGTCTCTGCGGATGCGCCCGACATAGCAGGCATCCTGAGTGGTCGCCCGCAGGGGGGTGGGGTAGTCGTGCGCACCGACATCGTCGGCGAGCTCGATCCCGGGGGCCTCGGCGAGGAGTGCCCTGGCGTGCTCGAGCGATACCGCGGAATCGAACTCCGCGTGCACCGCGACGCCGTGGCCGGTCACTACGGGGACGCGCACGCACGTCGCCGTCACCTTGAGATCGGGGAGGCCCATGATCTTGCGCGTCTCGTGACAGAGTTTGAGCTCCTCGCTGGTGTAGCCGTCGTCCTTAACCGAGCCGCATTTCGGAATCACGTTGAGAGCGATGGGATGAACGAACGTGTCGCCCCCTTTGATGACGTCGCCGGCGCGGCCCTCACGCACGGCATCGGGTTCCTTGACCGCGAGCTGGGTCTGCTCCCACAGTTCCTCGACGCCCGGTTGGCCCGACCCGGACGCGGCCTGATAGGTCGCAAGCACGAGGCGGTTGACGGTCCACTTCCGGTGCAGCGCTGCAACCGGCATGACCATGGCCGTCGTGGTGCAGTTGGGTGTGGCGATGATTCCCTTGGGGGGATTGCGAACCTGGTCGGCGTTGATCTCCGGCACCACCAGAGGTACATCGATGTCCATGCGGAAGGCGGCGGACTTGTCGATGACGACCGCGCCACTCTCGGCGGCAACGGGCGCCCACTCCAAACTCAGCTCCTCGGACACGTCGAAGACCGCAAGGTCGGCCCCCTCGAAGACCTTCTGCTGTAAACCGACGACCTCGAGGTCGCCGCCACGGAACCGGAGCTTGCGTCCGACCGAACGGGGTGACGCTACGGGTACCAGTTCGTCGACTGGGAAGTCGCGCTGCTCGAGGATTCTCAGCACCTCGGTGCCAACCGCACCGGTAGCGCCGACCAGAACCATTCTCACCAGACATCCCTTTCGTTCCGGCGATCGTCGAGACGATCGCGCCGTCCCGCCCCCGTAGCGCCAACCAGGACCACTCTCACTGTCTCTCTCCCGAGTTGATTGCTCGAAGCTGGCCGGTCGCCGTTGTCGGGTGCTCCTCCCGGATGATGGCTTCATCGGTCAATTCGAACTTGTCGTGGATCGCCTTGACGGCCTTCTCGACCTCGAAGGCGCGCACGACGCAGGACACACGGATTGATGACGTAGAGATAATCTCGATGTTGATGCCGGCGTCGCTGAGCGCATCAAACATGTCGGCCGCGACGCCGGGATGGGTCTTCATTCCGGCCCCCACTAAAGAGACCTTGGCGATGTCGGGATCCGTCAGGACACCCTCGGCGCCCACCGACTGAGAAACTTCGTCGATGAGGTCGCGCGCTCTGCGGAGGTCCTCCTTCGGCATCGTGAATGAGATGTCGGTGCGCCCGTCCGACGAGACGTTCTGCACGATCATGTCGATGTTGACGCCCTCGTCGGCGAGGGGGCGGAAGACGCGCGCCGCGATGCCCGGCGTGTCCGGCACGTTCTGAATGACGACCTTCGCCTCGGACGTGTCGTGCGCGACGCCTGAGATGATCGCTCGTTCCATGCGTTCGTCCTCCTCTTTGATCCAGGTGCCGCCCTCGTAACCGAACGAGGAACGCACGTGCAGCACAACTCCATGATTTCTTGCGTATTCCACCGCGCGCAGCATCAACACACCCGCTCCGCTGGCCGCCATCTCGAGCATCTCCTCGTACGACACCGCGTGCAGCTTGCGAGCGCTCGGCACGATGCGTGGGTCGGCCGTGTAGACGCCGTCGACGTCGGTGTAGATCTCACACCTGTCGGCACCGAGCGCCGCAGCGAGTGCTACCGCCGTGGTGTCGGAGCCGCCGCGCCCCAGCGTCGTGACGTCGAAGGCGGTAGAGACTCCTTGAAAGCCTGCGACGATGGCGATCTTGTTGGCGGCCAAGGCCTGGCGCACCCTGTCACCCTTCACCTCGAGGATGCGCGCCTTGCCGTGACTCGTGTCGGTCACGATGCCGGCCTGCGATCCCGTGAGACTGATCGCCTCGAAGCCGAGGTCGGAGATCACGATCGACAACAGCGCCATGGAGATGCGTTCGCCCGCGGTAAGGAGCATGTCCAGCTCGCGCGGGTTGGGCTCGTCGGAGACCTGGGCGGCGAGACTCAGCAACTCGTCGGTGCCGTGGCCCATGGCCGAGACCACTACGCATACCTGGTGGCCGTCGCGCGCGGCCCCCACGATGCGCTCCGCCACCTTCTTGATGCGTCCGGCGTCCCCAACCGAGGTCCCGCCGTACTTCTGAACGATCAAAGCCATAAGGACAAGGTAGCAAGCATTACCACCGTGGCCGCGTCTCTCAGGCCGGCGATCGCACCGGGCGTCAGGGGCTCATGCGCCGCCGGCCGTCCAGGGCACGCCCCAGGGTGACCTCGTCCGCGTACTCGAGGTCGCCTCCGACCGGCAACCCGCTTGCGAGCCGGGTCACACCCACGCCGAGTGGCGACAGGAGCCGGTCGAGATACATCGCCGTTGCATCGCCCTCGGTGTTGGGATTCGTAGCGACGATGACTTCGGCGACGGCATCCGCGCCGTCGGGTGGGTGGTGGATGCGCGCAAGGAGCTCCTTGATACGGAGCTCATCGGGCCCGATTCCCTCGATGGGACTGATGGCGCCCTGAAGGACATGGAAGAGACCGGCGAACTCGCGCGTACGCTCGATGGCGATGATGTCGGGGGGCTCTTGAACCACGCAGATTATGCTCTCGTCACGGCGAGGGTCACGGCAGTACTCGCACAACTCGGTGCTCGCCACGTTGAAGCAGCGCTCGCACAACCTCACCTTCTCTTTGACCTCGACGATGGCTTCGGTGAGAGCGCGCGCCTCCACCGGTTGCACCTTCAGGATGTGAAACGCGACGCGCTGGGCACTCTTCGGGCCGATGCCGGGAAGCTTTGAGAGTTCGTCGATGAGCCGCTGAAGCGGGCCTGCAAACAAGTGAGGGCCGGCTCCTACATTCCCGGGAGGCCGAGCCCCCCGAGTCCTCCTGCAAGTGGACCCATCGCCTGAGCCTGCGCCTCCCTGGCCTTGTCGAGCGCGTCGTTGACCGCGGCGGTCACTGTGTCGCCGAGCATCTCGAGATCGTCCGAGTCGGGCTCGCCGTCGAAGGCGTCGCCACTGATGGCAACCGAGACGACTTGTTGGTCTCCAGTCGCCACGACCTTCACCGCGCCGCCACCGGCGCTGCCCTCGACCTCGATCTCGGCCAGAGCCTCCTGCGCCTTCTGCATGTCCGCCGCCATCTTCTGGGCCTGTTTCATCATCTTCTGCATGTCTTTGCTCACTCGAACTTTCCTTCCCGGCTCGGAGTCGACATCTAGCTTTCCTCGTGCTCCCTGACGACCTCGGCGTCAAAGCCTTTCTTCAGCATCTCGATGGGATCGTGTTCGACATCGACTGCATCGGCGGCCTCCGCGTAGGAAACGGTCCCTTGGGATTGTGAGGCTTGACTCGAAGAGGAGCCGCGCCCCGACGCGATCTCTGTGGGCTCGACCGGGCTCTCACCGCGCTCCGTAAACCGTACAGCCGGCCTGATTCCGAGGGCATCGTAGATCGACTCGACGAGAGCCTCAGAGTTCTTGGGCTCGGTCATTTGAGACACATGAAAAGAGGACTGCACCTCGACGGTGAGATCGTCGCCTTCGAAAGAAACGGGAAGCGAGGGCTTGAGAAAGGCCGCGACGCGCTTGCTGCGTTGAGAGACCTGCTTCATCGCCGAAGGCCAGGCGTCTTTGATGTGACCGAGCGTCAGGTGGTCGGGACCACTCGCGGCGACCTGCGGCTCGGGGGCCGGCTTGGGCTCGGCGGTTCCGGCCTGCCGCTCCGGCGAACGCGGAGCATCTGAGGCCCCCGGCGTGTCCCGGCGAGGGGATGGAGCGTCCTGCTGCGGTGCAGGTCGGGTCTCGCTGGACTCGAGTCCGATGCGGCGCTCGAGTCGCTCGATGCGACCGAGCAGGCCCTCGGCGCTCGGATCGGTCTCCGGCGAAGTGGCGCGAGCCAGAGCGACCTCGAGGAACAGCCGGTGATTCGGCGCATTGCGCATCTCGGTTATCGCCTTCCCGACGAGGTCGAGAACGCGGAGCAGCTCGCCGATGCGAAACCGCCCGGCCTGGTCGGCGAGGCGGGGCCGGTCCTCTTCGTGAACGTCGAGCAGATCTTGGGCTTGGGGAGCGGTCTTCAGCAGCATCAAGCTGCGCGCATGGTCGAGGGCGCCCAGACTGAGCTGCCGGACATCGGCGCCCTGGGTGATCATCGTGTCGAGAGTCGTGAAGATCGAGCCGAGGTCACCATTCGAGATGGCGTCGAAGAGCTGGAAGAAGGCGTCTTCGCCCCGCTCGCCCAGCAGGCGATCGGCGTCGGCGACGCTGATACTTCCCTCGAGACTGCGGAGTTGATCGAGCGCCGAGAGCGCGTCCCGTCCGCCGCCGTCCGCATGCCGCGCCACGACCTCGATCGCATCGGGATCGATGTCGATGCTCTCCTGCTTGGCGACTTCGGACAGCAGTTGGATGAGCGACGACAATGGCATCCGGCGGAAGTCGAAGCGCTGTGTACGCGACACGATGGTCGGCAGCACCTTGTGCGCCTCGGTCGTGGCGAGGACGAAGATGACGTGGTCGGGTGGTTCCTCGAGTGTCTTCAGCAACGCGTTGAACGACTGCGTGGTCAGCATATGGACCTCGTCGATGACGTAGACCTTTCTCCGGCCCCCCGCCGTGGCAAGAGGAACGCCCGAAAGGATCTCGCGCGTTTCATCGACTCCCGAGTGACTCGCCGCATCCATCTCGAAGACGTCCATCGATGAGCCGGCCGCGATCGCGACGCACGAGGAGCACTTGCCACAGGGTTCGGGCGTCGGCCCCCGCTCGCAGTTGAGTGCTTTGGCGAGGATGCGGGCCGTGGAGGTCTTGCCCGTCCCTCTCGGGCCGGTGAAGAGATAGGCGTGGGCCACGCGATCCTCGGTGATCGCGTTCGCCAGCGTGGTCGAGATGTGCTCCTGCCCCAGGATCTCGGAGAAGGTCTGGGGCCTGTACTTGCGGTAAAGGGAAACGTACGCCATGAGGCCATAGTAGTCGTGACCGGCGACGGTAACGGAGGGCCTCACACCGGGATTGGATTGGTGAGTCTGGTCCCGAGTCCCCTCGATTGCGGGGCTGGCTTGCATCGAGTTTCCTCGCGTGGTTGCTTGAGCTTTCACACTACGAGGAGGTCTTCCATGGCGCAGAATCCACCGGAGGGGATGCCGCGCGTCATCCCCTATCTTCTCTACGAGGACGTGGGCCGGGCCATCGAGTGGCTCGGCCGTGCCTTCGGCTTGACGGAGAAACTCCGCTTCACCGACGACAACGGAGTGGTCAATCATGCCGACGTCCGGATCGACGACGGCGTGATCATGCTCGGCAACCCGGGGGCCGGCTACGCCAATCCGAAGCGCGTGGGCCACGCGACCCAGCTCGTGGCGGTCTACGTCGACGACGTCGACGAGCACTTCCGACGAGCCAAGGAGGCGGGAGCGACAATCCTGTCGGAGCCCGAGGACCAGCCCTACGGCGAACGCCGCTACATGGCCGAGGATCCCGAGGGGCATCAATGGCACTTCGCCACGCACCAGCGCAGCGTGCCACCCGAAGAGTGGGGAGCGAAGATCGCGAACTGAGCTAGGAGAGGCGCGAAAAAGTGGCCGTGCAGTTCGTCCTGGACTCCTGAGTGGCCGGCGCTGGCCCGGCAGCTTGCTCCGGGCGGGCGATCCAGACGGCACACCCGGGACACCGCTTAAGGCTGCTCCCTTCCGGGCCTGACCTGATTCACGGCTCCGAGTCGCGTAGGACCCGACCATCAACACTGCTCACCGGGGGCTGCCCGGTCCTTCAGAAGCCGCAGACGAACATTCAACCCGGCGTGTCGAGGGTTTCCGGTGCAGGGGACCCCGAACCCCCCGTCTAGCACGGCCACGCACACTCTAAGTGAAAGCGGAGGCGGAGGGATTTGAACCCTCGGATGCTTGCACATCACACGATTTCCAGTCGTGCCGATTCGGCCGCTCTCGCACGCCTCCGTGCGGGAGTTTAGCCGGGCGTCGGGCGGGCTCGAGGCGCGATCGTCGAGACGATCGCTGGTCGGCCGCTCTCTCACGCCTCCGTGCGGGAGTTTAGCCGGGCGTCGGCGACCACTTACCGGAACCCTGTTACTTGTGGGCGCCGGGTAAGTAGAGGCCGCGAAGCCGGCTCTGGCGCACTCCCTCGGTTAGCGGCGTCCGTCTCTCTCCACGACCCCGCAGGCGAAGCGGGCGCCGGCGTCGCCGGTACTGAGGGTCTCCTCGTCCGGGCCAGGCTCACCGGAGGTCGACGAAACGTAGCGCTCAGGGATGTTGGCGAAGTTGTCGGGTCCTTCATGCACCATCGCCGCGCTGCCGTCTTTGTCGAAGAGATCGCTCATCCTGAAGAGATCAGTTTCGAACCTGAGGCGAGCATTACCGTCGTCCAGAACGAGCAGTGAAGGCATGTCGCCTGCATGCTCGCCGTGGCTCTGGTGCCCGCGTGAGAGATGTCCTCCGGCAGTCGTGAAAGCACCATCGGGCGCATCGGCGTCACATTCTCCGGTTTCGTGGACATGGAAGCCATGGAAACCCGGCTCGGCGTCCGTGATGTGAGCTCGTACCAGCACCGCGCCGCCCCTAACCGGACTGAAGCTAACCCGACCTACCCTGTCACCGTCCGCGTTCACGAGCTTGGCGCGTGCAACGCGCGCCTTGCTCGACTTGCCCACCTTGCCCTCGGCCGGTTGCTGAAGCGTGAGCGCAACGGCCACGAGAGATGCGGCGAGAGCGGCTCCCGCACCTAACGCCACGAGACTCTTCGAAACGGTCGTCGACATGTGTGACTCACTCCTTTGGGAGATGGTCCGGCTGACTCGACTCCATTACCCACCTATCCGGTGCAGAAGACTTCCTGCACACTTCGGCAACCGGCCGGGGTGGAGCTCCCCGGCCGGGACGATGAGCGGTGGGGGTGGGATTTGAACCCACGGTGGGCGTGAACCCACAATCGCTTTCGAGGCGATCCCGTTATGGCCGCTTCGGTACCCCACCTTGTGGTTGCTCGGTCCTCGAACGACGTGCGCGGCCCCAAGACTATAGGTGGCGGCGCCTCTCGAAGAAGTCGGTGATCAGTTCCGCCCCCTCGTCGGAGAGCACCCCGTAGGTGACCTCGAGCTCGTGGTTCAGCCGAGGGTCCTGGACGATGTTGTAGAGAGACAGCGCCGCCCCTGCGAGCGGATCCTGGGGCCCGTACACGAGGCGGTGGACGCGCGCCAGCACGAGAGCGCCGGCGCACATCGCGCAAGGTTCGAGCGTGACGTACATGGTCGTGTCTTCAAGCCTCCACGACCCCGCTGCCTCGGCCGCGGCCCGGAGAGCCAGAACCTCGGCGTGGGCCGTGGGATCGCCTCGGAGTTGCCTCTCGTTATGCGCCGAAGCCACCACTTCGCCGTCGCTCAGGAGCACCGCTCCGATGGGCACGTCGTCGTGTTCGAGTGCCAGAGCAGCCTCGACCAGGGCCAGGCGCATGCACTCTTCGTCGGACGGCACTACGGGTTCACTCCCAGGTCATAGCCAGGGTTAAGGGCCTGGATGCGATTTCGCAGCTCTTCGTCTTTGAATCTCCGCCTTAGCTTTGGCGTACTGCTTCGACGTCCACATGCGTCCGTCTTTGGCCCAGTCGTACTCGCTCGCCAGGATGGCAAGGCCCAGCAGGTTCACGGGAAACGACCACGGACCCGGCAGCGGGATGATGATGATGCCGATGATGAATATCGTCACACCAACGAAAGTGACGAAGATACGTCTTGCCATTTCCAGAGGCGTGCGGGGGACCTTCTGCACGTCGACATCGACGTCGCTTCTCCAGTCCGCATCCCCGGATGGAAGCGCGTTCGCCGGCTGTCTTGTCGACTTTGGAGCATGTCGCGCGAAGCGGCGAAGAAAGTCCGAAACGCGCTCTGCGGTCGCGTCGGTGTCTGTCGGCAGGGTAATGGTCACCTCGAACCCTTCGCCCTCCACTACGAGCACCGGCCCTCGCCCTGCGCGTCCATTGACCGCCCAACGCTCGACCTGTTCCCATCGGAAGTTGGTGTTGTCGGCCCGGCGCCCGTTCCAGTGAATGATCATCTGCCTAGGAGTGACGAAGGCGAAGCCCTCGCGCTTAGACGGGGTGTCGACGATGCGCACCCACTGCACGACATCCTCGTCCTCCTCGAGAAGGTGGTATGCGTTCCCGAGGATGAGTTTTTCGCGCTGTTCGTGAATCCAGTGAAACAGTCCCACGAGATGAGTAAACCTTGCCTCGGCGCCGTTGACGAGTCCCAAGAGCGGAACTCATTGAGAAAGCATCTCCTCGCACCACTTTATTCCCGCCCCGGAAGAGGCACGTCAGAAGTAGCGGAGGGTGAGGTG
>Ga0136627_1000662_pt1 | contig 13225 bp, 14 predicted proteins | sample AntDrymUQ4892206_2_FD_104652 | JGI IMG/M metagenome (GOLD analysis project Ga0136627, IMG submission 104652) | Polar desert sand microbial communities from Dry Valleys, Antarctica - metaG UQ489 (22.06) | ecosystem: Environmental > Terrestrial > Soil > Desert | place: Antarctica: Dry Valley... | reverse complement strand
CCGCTAGGCGTCGTACGCCGCGCTCGCGGTGTTCGACGCAAGCTGGTTTGGCGTTTAGCATTACTGGGTGTTGGCGTGGTATTGGCAACTCTGGGTCCACAGCAAGCGGTTTCACCGGAAGAGGTCGTAACCGGTGCTGGAGTTGCACTCGTGCTGCTCGCGGTCCCTATGTTGCTGCCCTGGCTATTGGAGCGGATAGTGAGTGCGATCCGTGGGGGCAGCCCAGCGGTGTTGCTGGCAGTTCGCCGGTTACAGCTGGATAGCACCACCGCAAGTAGGGTTGCGGGCGGGGTCGCGGTGGTATTAGCCGGTGCGATAACGGTCGAGGTCCTACTGAGCAGCGTCCGGACAGATTATTCCGATTCCGAAGTGGATAGATCACCTACTACCGTGGCGGTAGAGGTGCCAGGAACGGTAAAGCCCGAGGATCTCGCTGCCACATTAGATGAAATCCCGGGTGCTCGGCTAACCGGCATCCGCAACGACCTTTTCACATTTTCTGAGCCTAATGACTTGCCAGCCGCCGAGATCACCGTTGCGCCATGCGCGACCTTGCAGACGCTGGCTCGGTTGTCCTCCTGCAACGACGGAGACGTTTTCATAGCAACCCCTCCGGGTGAGCAATCCCCAACGTCGCCAGGGGCGCAAATATCCATCTACACCGGTCAGCCTCTAGACGGGTCTCCGAGATCTTCACCTTCGACAGACAGTTGGACCGTGCCGGCTTCGGCCCGCCAAGTGGAAGTGAATTCTTATGAGCCTGAGGAATCCCTCGCTCAGACACCCTTCGATACCGGGGTGCTGGTAACTCCTGGGGCAATCTCGCCCGAGCTTATAGCTGGAGGAAAGGTACTGGCGAGCCTGCGAATGGAAAACTCGATGCCCGAGGTTGAGGAGCACATCGCGAACGCGATAGCCGTGTTTGGTCGTGAGGCGTACTCCTATAGCAACGCCGTGGATTCCGAAGACTGGGTTTTCCAAACAATCGAACGGTCCATTCTGGGTGGCAGCGGCATCGTGCTACTGATTGCGATGGCAAGCCTGCTGGTATCCACGGTCGATTCGCTGGCAGAACGCCGCCGTTCCCTGGCGGTTATGGCGGCAGCCGGTACTTCCCGCCGGACGCTGGCGGGATCGCTGTTCGTGCAGTCCGCGCTACCCCTCCTAGCAGGAGTGCTCGTCGCCTTAGGAGTGGGTATAGGGCTGGCCGCGTTGTTGCTGTCGAGCCTGGAAGGATCGGGGGCCCCGATGCGGCTGGAATGGGACGTGTTGGGAGCACTGGTCGGAGGAACGTTGCTCATTGCGCTACTTACGACAGCCAGCACCTTTCCCATGCTCCGTCGAGCAATGAGCCCCGAGGCACTGCGGGCGGAATAGGGCTTCCGTAGGCGCTCTATTCCACTTCGGGGATCGCCGGTCCCAGCAGGTCGTCGGCATCGACGATTGTGTAGGCGTAGCCCTGTTCGGCCAGAAAGCGTTGCCGGTGCGCGGCGAATTCGGCGTCGATGGTGTCCCGTGAGATAACGGTATAGAAATGGGCTTGTCGACCGTCGTGCTTGGGCCGTAGCACCCGTCCCAACCGCTGCGCCTCTTCCTGTCGGGAGCCGAAAGTGCCCGAGACCTGAATCGCTACGGCCGCCTCAGGCAGGTCGATGGAGAAGTTGGCCACCTTGGAGACCACCAATACCGGTAGCTCACCGGTTCGGAACGCCTCATACAGCTTTTCGCGCTCCGAAGTGGGGGTGGAGCCCTGGATAATAGGAGCGTTCAGGTACTCCCCGAGCGTATCCAGCTGGTCGAGGTAGGCACCGATCACCAGCGTCGGTTCCCCCGCGTGCCGCTCCACGATCTTGCGAACCACAGGCAGCTTGGTGGCGGCGGTAGCGCACATCTTGTACCTGGCATCGGACTCGGCAACCGCGTAGGCCATGCGTTCGCCCTCGGTGAGCGTGACGCGTACTTCCACGCACTCCGCGGGCGCGATCCAACCTTGCGCCTCAATGTCCTTCCACGGTACGTCGTAGCGCTTGGGGCCGATCAGGGAGAACACATCAGACTCGCGGCCGTCCTCGCGCACCAGGGTGGCGGTGAGGCCCAGGCGCCGGCGCGACTGAAGATCGGCGGTGAGCCGGAAGATCGGCGCCGGGAGCAGATGGACTTCGTCGTAGATGATCAAACCCCAGTCGCGGGCGTTGAACAGCTCCAGGTGCCGATAGGCACCGCCTCGACGTGCGGTCATCACCTGATAGGTGGCGATGGTGACGGCACGAACCTCTTTGCGCTCGCCGGAGTATTCGCCGATCTCTTCATCGGTGAGCGACGTGCGGGCTAGGAGCTCTCGCCGCCATTGGTGTCCGGCGACGGTGTTGGTGACCAGGATCAGCGTGGTGGCTTGCGCGTGCGCCATGGCTGCCGCGCCAACCAGGGTCTTTCCGGCACCACAGGGGAGCACCACCACGCCCGAGCCGCCGGCCCAGAAACTTTCGGCCGCATCGCGTTGGTAGTCGCGAAGCTTCCATTCCGCCTGGTTCAGCTCGATGGCGTGAGCTTCACCGTCGACGTAACCGGCCAGATCTTCGGCGGGCCACCCCAGCTTGAGCAGCGCTTGTTTGAGCCTGCCCCGCTCGCTGGGGTGCACCACAAGGGTGTCCTCGTCGATGCGGTCGCCGAACATTCCGGCGAGTTTCTTCGACTTGGAGACTTCTACGCCGACCGCGCGATCATTGGCGTGCAATACCAGACCGTGCTCGGGGTGGTTGAGGATCTGAAGTCGCCCGTAGCGGTCCATGGTCTCGGCCACGTCGACCAACAGTGCGTGCGGCACTGGGTAACGGGAGTACCGCACCAGCGCGTCGACGACCTGTTCGGCGTCGTGTCCCGCGGCGCGTGCGTTCCACAGCCCCAGCGGGGTGATCCGATAGGTATGCACATGTTCGGGCGCACGCTCTAGTTCGGCAAAAGGCGCTATGGTCACCCGGCACTCACGCGCTAGGGGGTGTTCGATCTCCAGCAGCAACGTTTTGTCCGATTGGACGATCAGGCACGACACAACCCGCAATACTACCTCGCGGCTATTTCTTACGAATAGTCGCGATGAAAGAACGTTTTTCCGCTATTTCTCATGAATGGTCACATGACAGCCTCGAAGCGAGACTTCCTAGCCCGGCAGGGGCTAGTCCGGCAGGGTCGCCGCGGCAATGCGATGCAGCGCGAGGGTGTGGCTGGTTTCGTTTCGCTCGTCTTCGGCCCGTAGGTATCCGTCACCGAGCGCCAGCGGACGCACCAGACGGCGTTGCATTCCGCCGTGGGCGTCGACGAATCGGATCCACAGCTGGCGTTTGGTCTTGATGCATTCGTCGAGCAGACCGACCATTGCTTCGCTACCGGCTCCGAGGGCGGGTTCTGAGTCCATGGCGTCATCCAATCTTGCCAGGCGCTGCAACACGCGTCGGCGCTCTTCGCCACTACGCAGTCGTTCGATCGCGTGCCATGCGTCACGGTGTAACTGCTCGTCGGTGCGGGTTACGGTGTGCGGGTCGCTTCCGGCACGTACGGAACGCGCGGCGCGGTGTTGCTGGGAAGAGCGAACCACCAGAGCGCCAGAGGCGTCCTCGGCGGCTGCCGCGTATCCGGCGCTACGGAGCAACCCGACCAGCGTCTGTGTCGTGCACGGGGTAACCGCCACGGTCGGTGCCAGCTCCCGTAGCCGTAGCTCGTGGCAGCGAGGATCGCTACATACCGCGGCGATCAACGATTCATCGTCGCTACGCAGATACGCACCGGCCACGCCGACGCGTAACCCGCCATGACGCCGAGCGGTGTCGTCGATCAAGTAGCTCAACGCCTGCGGTATCGGGGTGGCGGAGTTGTCGACGAAGAAGCGCCGCACGTCGTCGCGGGTCCAGCCGGAGTCAAAAGCGTGACGCAAACTCTGTGGGGTGACCCGGTACACCGTGGCCGAACCCGCCGATTCCACCTGCGCGACCAGAGCCATGGCTTGCGCTAAATGTTCAATGAGCGGACCGGGGGCGATGACGGTGAGGTCGGCTTGTACCAGAACGTGGTCGACAGGTTCGGGAAGCAGCACCGCCAAGTCTGGTGCGGGGTCTCCGCCGCGCAACAGTTCGCGCCCGAAACCGGTCAGCCCGTAGCGTTGCCCGGCGGTGCCCGCTACCCCGAGCAGGCCGATCGTGGCCGCCTCGTCGATCACATTGCGAACGCTGTCGACCCGAGCGCCGTCGGGAGCTTTTTCTTCCTCCGCGATACGCAGGGGTGCAGCCCATTCCAGGCGTTGCCGCACTGCGGCAAGGGTGGTCGCCGAACCTGCCGCAAGCTGCGCGAAGCAGCCCAATAGCTGTTCGCGCAGCCAGGGAGCACTCGAATGGGCGACTTCGGCCGATAGCGGCGCGATCCGCCGGGTCTTGCTGTCTCGTTGCTCGATCAAACCGGGTTGGCGCCGCATCGTCAGCCAGGTGCGTGCCAAGCTTGCCCACCGCTGTGCGGGTGGATCGCCGCGCCAATGGTCGAAGACCACGGTGGGCAGCCATGTCGCGCTGGATTCGGGATCGTCGAGCCCGAGTAAGCTCGCGGCGAGGCTTAGTTCCAGCAGTACGGCAACGACGGGTGGTTCGGTGTGTAGTTCACCTGCCAGCCGTCGCAGCTCCTTCGTCGACACCCCGCCCGTGCGCAGTTGCTCTATGGGCTGCTGCGAGCAGATGTGGAGCAGCTGCTCGGTGAGCCGGACCAATTCAGCGGCCGATCCGGCGCCCGCTTGGTCGATAGCGGCCGGATCGGCCACGGTGACCGGAAGTTCCGGCGGGTGGGCGAGTACGAGTTCGGGTACCCCACGGCGAGTCGTATTGATGTCGAGCTCTCCGGCGGTGTCCCACTCGTCGCCACGTGCCCAGATCAGCGCGAGCTCGGTCAGCCTGGTGTAGGCCTGCCGTAGGGCAAGTTCCGGTGCGGCTTCGCCGAGTAGGTGTTCCAGCCGCGCCGCTACGAAGGGCTGTGCGGTCGAGGAGGTGTCAGCGTTCTCGTGTAGCACGCCGAGCACCGTGAGGGTGAAAGCGTCGAGTCCGCTCGCGGCAAGGCGTATCGAGGTTGCCGTACTTGCCCGCGCCGCGAGAGCATCGAAGTCCGACGGGGGCGGACTCATCAGATCCGGTCGCGCATTGAGCAGTTCGGCCAGCGCCGATTCGTCGAGCCCGCGAAGATGCTCAGCGAGCTCAGATCTGGATGCGCTCATCTAGTTAACGTTAGAGGTTGCCGTAATCGAGCCCGCGGGCCGAGGGGGCGAGCCCTTATGGCTTGCCACCGCACCTATTTCGTAAGAGGCTATGAAGAACTGTGTGTTGTAACGACTCAGTGGGAGTCGGTGGGAGGAGGAAACAGCTATGGCAATGCCGCTTGAACCTGAATCGGCCGATGCGCGGCAGGTGCCCGATGCGACGCCACACCTGGCCGTATCGGAGCTTTTGGGGGAGCATCAGGGCGCCAGTAGCCCATTTGGTGACCTGAACTTTCCGTTGAGCGTGCAGGAGCTCGAAACGCTCGGTGACGAATCAAAAGCGGTAGTACACGCAGACCCCGGAGTGAGTAACCGGCTATGAGCGAGACCCGCCCCACCGCGGCGCGGCGTAGGTTGGGCGCTCGCCTGCGCGAGCTTCGGGAGGCGGTAGGACTTTCCGGTGAGCAAGCGGCCATGGTGCTGGACGGCTCTCAAGCCAAGATCTCTCGCTTGGAGAGCGGGGTCACCCGGCCAGGGGTACTCGATGTCACCGCGCTGCTGGAGCTCTACGCTGTTGGCGCGGCCGAGCGTGACGAGCTGCTGAAGTTAGCGACCGCCGGTGCCTCTCGAGGGCGTAGCTGGTGGCGCGATTACGTTGATGCATTCGGGGTTCAAGTGCGACAACGGGCCGCGTTGGAATCTGAAGCCTCTGCCATTTTGCACTGTTGCCCTTTTGTTATGCCTGGCATGGTGCAGATACCCGAGTACACGCGCAAGGTTTTCGAACGTACCGGCCATGATGTGTCACGAGAAAACGTAGAATTAGCTGTCTCGTATCAAGCCGCTCGGAAGATGTATGTATTGGCGAACCTGTCTCGTTATCGGATTCTCACCACTCCAGCCGCGTTGAGCTGGAGCCCGTCCGAGGACTTCGACCAGGGTGCTCAGCTGCGCTCGCTGAGCGCCGAAGTGTCTGGTGACAGCTGTTTCGAGCTGCGAGTTCTTACCGAATATCCCATGGACGGTGTGCTGGCTCCGCCAGACTTCAGCATCTTCACTTTTGACGATGAAGCGGTTCCGGCTGCTGGCTACCTCGAGTTACCTACCGGGTTTCACGCGCTGGAGAGTTCGGCGGAAATTGCCTACTATGACAAAGTCTTTGCTACGTTGTGGGATAAAGCACTGAATCACGATGATTCCATCGCCTGTGTCCGTAGTATGGCAGAGTCGCGTTGAGTCGGCATTTTCCGACGTAACGTATGGGTAGTTCCCAACGCATCCCGGTTAGCGAAGGGCAATATAAATTGAGTAACCCTGTGGTAATTCAGTGGAAAAAATCTAGTGCCTGTTTGGGTGGCAGCCAATGCGTCGAGGTGGCGCAGCTGCCTGATGGGCTTGTCGGAGTTCGTGACTCCAAGGACCCGGCAGGGCCTGCACTGGCTTTCAGTGCGCAAGAGTGGGACGGTTTCGTCGTCGCACTCCGGAGCCATTCCGGCCGGTAACTGGAGTCAGACCGTGTCTGCGGCGGATAGCCTACCCGGGTGTCGCCCACCAGACCGGTTAATGCATAATGCATAAGGCGGCCGCCACGGTATCCCGGTTATTATCCGTGGCGGCCGCTTCATGCCCATCTGGGCTTCGAGTGGGGGACTACACTTCCTCCTGCAACGCTACCTAGCGCAGCATCAGCCGTATTTACGTCGAGCAGAGCGAGAAGCAACGTGCCTACAGGCAAAGTCAAGTGGTATGACGTCGACAAGGGCTTCGGGTTCTTGTCCCGCGACGACGGTGGTGACGTGTTCGTACATCGCGACGCGTTGCCCTCGGGCGTTTCCGAGCTTACGGCTGGTGCTCGGGTCGAGTTCGGTATAGCTGCCGGCCGCAAGGGCGACCAAGCGCTTTCGGTCCGGGTGCTCGATCCGATTCCCTCGTTGGGTGCGGCGCCACGCCGGCCGGTCGATGAGCTGCACGGCCTGATTGAAGACATGATCAAAGTGCTGGAGGTGAAGGTTCAGCCCGACTTGCGTCGTGGCCGTTACCCGGACCGGAAAGCCTCACGCAAGCTGGCCGAGATGGTCCATGCGGTTGCCCGCGAGCTGGAAAGCTGAGCTCGAAGCGTGAGCTTCTTAAACTGTGCGGGTTTTGCTCGGCTGCACATTTCTGCGCGCGACGACCCACAGCCGACTGGCGGTGAGCGCTGCCACGCCTACGCATCCCGCGGCCAGCCCCAGCCCCCAATGTCCGGCTAGGGGGATCAGGCCGATGGATCCCCCTAGTACCCAGGCTAGTTGAAGTAGGGTTTCGGAGTGGCCGAACGCGCTAGCGCGGTGCTCTTCGGAGACACCTTCGCCTATTACGGCGTCTACGCCGAACTTGCACAGTCCGCTTGCGGCAGCGGTGACGAAGGCCAACGCCGCCGCGGCCGGCAGACTGTAGGTAACAGCCGCTATTGCGCAGCATCCGGTGGCCACCAGTACCGCGCCCAGATGTAGGCGCAGCGGATGGCGCAGTTTGAGTCGGGTGCCGACTACGGTGGCGGTCAGGGTACCAAGACCTAGCGCCCCGACCACGATCCCCAGCGCCACGGTTGCCGACGGGCCCAGATCGTCTTCGCGAGTGCGGAAGGCGAAGTACAGCGTCAAGAATCCGTACAGCGCGCGAAGCGCACTGGTGGCGACCACCGCGGTCCAGATCTCGGTGCTAAACAACCGGACCGTGGACCTGTGCCCCGGCAGTTGAAAAATTCGCGGCAGCGTCTCGGGACGCTGTGAGTCGGTCAGTGGCGGTAGCCGAAGTGCCACGATCATGCCGACCGCGAACACGACAGCCGCGCCCCGTAACGCCCACTGCCCGCCGAACTGGGCCAGCATGATCGCCAGACCACCCGCAATGCCCGCGGCGAGAGTTCCGGCGAGCGAACCGCGCGCATTGGCTTCTACCAGCGTCAGTCGTGGTGGCAGTAGTCGTGGGACGGCGGCGCTTCTGGCTACGCCGTAGGCGCGGGAGAGCACCAGCACCCCGAAGGCGGCCGGATACAGCAGCCAGGTGTCTAGCTGGTCGGCGATCAGCCAAGCTAGAAATGCACGGGCAAGCATGGTGGTGGCCAGCGCGTAACGCCGGCCGTGTCGGAATCGGTCCAGGATGGGTCCGACCATCGGCGCTAAAAGTGCGAACGGCGCCATGGTGACCAGCAGATACAGCCCTACCTTGAGTCGGGCTTCACCGACCGGCAGGTTGAAGAAGATGGTGCCCGCGAGTGCCACCGCAATCATGGCGTCGCCGGCTACTGACGCGGCGTGTAGGTCGATGAGGCGGTGCAGGCCGGTCTGTGCGGCGCCGTCGGCGTCTCGTGCTTTTCGAATCCGCCCCCAGCCCTTGCCGCCTAGGGAGGCGAAGCGGCGGCCGAATCTGCGCAGCCCGATAAAGCGTCGTGGGGCCACAGTCGGTGGCGCGGCGGGCGCTTTTGTCGGCGTCGGGTCGTCAATCATTGTGTGGGATTCATTGTCACAGGGGGCGGTCAACCCGAAGCGGGGGCGGTAGGAAAAAATACTCCGGTGAGTACTGAGACCGACGCCCAGCCCGCCCCTGTTGCATCCGTACGCCTCGACGCGATATGCGCGCAGGCAATCGAACCTGCTCGCGACGCATTGGTCGCCGCGGTGGGAGCGTCGGATGTCGGTGAGCACCTTGTGGCCGTGGGGGTGGGCGAGCGGCTGGTCGAGCACCGCTTCGCCGCTGTTCACCCGGGGTATGTGGGTTGGTACTGGTCGGTGACTGTGGCGCGGCCACCACGAGGTAAGCAGGCAGGAGTGTGCGAGATCGTGCTGCTGCCGACCGAACTTGCCGTGGTGGCGCCCACTTGGGTGCCGTGGAATCAGCGGTTGCGCCCTGGTGATGTAGGTGTGGGGGATCTACTGCCGGCCGATGTCGACGACGAGCGGTTGATGCCGGCGTTCGCAGACGCCGATGAGGGCGTGACCGCGGATGATCCGGTCGCGTTAGCCGCGCAGGTCGGCGACACGATCGGGTTGGGTAGACCACGTGTGCTGAGTTCCCTGGGGCGCGAGCAGGCCGCGCAGCGCTGGTATGACTCCGAAACCGGTCCTGACAGCCCCCTGGCTAAGGCGGCGCCGGGGCGCTGCGGCACCTGTGGCTTCTATCTCCCGCTTGCCGGTTCGCTCAGCGCGGTGTTTGGAGCATGCGGGAACATGTACGCGCCGGATGACGGCAAGGTAGTGAGCGCCGATCATGGCTGTGGTGCTCATTCCGAGGCCGCCGCGCAACCGGGATAGCACCCGACAGCATCCCTGATCTATCGGTGCGTTCTCTTAGCCCGGCGGCGGCAGAACAGGATGCCCACGATTCCGATGGCCACGCCGCTATAGGCGACGCCCAGCCACCACGTCCGGTCGTGGTCGGTGAGCCAGTCGCGACACCAGATGGTGAGTGCGGCGGCAGTGACCGCCCATATCGCGGTGCCGATCACCGCGACACGAACCGGGTCGGTTTCCAGCGGCGGAGGTGGCGGTTGAGTGCGTGGCGTGCGCGGCATGAATGCACGGTAGCCGTTAGCGTGGTCTAGTCGTCAATACGGAGCGGCTGTTCGCTCCTGGTGGATCGGGCCAGTTCGAGTCGGAGGAGCAGCGTGGTAGTGCTTCCGGTAGGTCACCTGCTGGGGCCGTTCTTCACCAGCGCCGATACGGAGATTCCCGAGTCGGTGGATATTCGAATTGGCACCGAGCTTGCTCCGCTGCCGCCTGATGCCTACCTCGTCTGGGCCGCGGCCCATGGCGATCCCCGCGCGGTAGCCAAGGCCCCCATGACAAGGGCTGCCACATTAGCCCGTGTCGGGGGCGCCGTATCCGACGCCGATCATGTCTATCGCCAGCTCGTATCCCGGCACCTGTTGGTAGAGATCATTTCCACTAAGCAGGGTCGGCGTGACTTTGCTGAGAACCATCGAGTGCTGCCACTGGTGCTGGGGCTAGGGAATTCCCCGGACTGGCCCGAAGAATTCGTAGTAGGTATGGTGGGTTCCCCGGCCGTGACCTTACCGGCTTCGGCTTTTGTGGTGTGGATGTTTGGTCATCATTACCACACTTTGTGGCAGGCGTGCGAGAATGTAGCTGTGGGTACTGTCGGCATCGCGGGTGGTGGCGGGGTGGACCCATCGCTGGTCCTGGCCGATGTCGTCGCGTTGTTGCCGCTGCTGGTGACCACCGGATGCGCGTGTGTAGATCGGAGGACCGATGGCTGAGGCGGCTGAGGCTGTGCTGCCACCAGTCGCGCCGGAACGTGCGTCGTTGGTGGGGCGATTCTTGATGGGTGTCATCAGTGCCGGCGCCGCTGGTACGGTGGGCGCCGGCATCGGGTTACTGGTCGGGGGCATACCGGGCGTCGCGATAGGCATGACGATCGGAGTGGTCGGTGCAGCAGTATACACCGGCAAGTATTTCGGCATCAAAGACGTGGCTAAGTGGGGGGAGTATCAGGCACAGAGGCAAGAGTTCAAGAATGCTACCGGAGAAGATTGGCCGGACGAGCAGCAAAGGCCGCTCCGCAAGGCCAAGATCGTCGCGGGGGCCGCCGGGGCTACCGCCTTGATGGCCTTCGCTATCGGTCTCCCGGCAGTCACGGCAGCGGCGTCGTTGGTGGCCTTCAATGGTCTGCTCGTCGGGGCATACCTGTGGACTCGCGGCAAGTATCGGTCATCTGGCGGCAAGTATCGGTCATCTGGCGGCGAGTATCGGTCACCTGAAGGTACCGAATCCGAGTCTGCGGAGGTACCGGCACCTTCACAAGCGAACACGATGTGGGGGAACCCAGCGGGCGCCCCAGCCGGTGCCGGCACGTGGGGCAGGTACAACGGGCAGCTCAATTGGCCGCCGAGATTTCCAGGTCCTTTTGGGGTTTCACAGCCCCAGCCTGCCCATTAGCAGTTCTAATCCATGACATCGACAATAATTCCGGTTGGCCAGTTCATCGGTGCGTTCTCGATGCCCGCGGTCGATGAAGCACATCAACCGCAAGCGGCCTACAGTGTTCGGCTGGGAACCAGCACGCTGGATCTCAACGAGCAGGAGTTCGGGGTGTGGGTACTGGCCCGCGGGCTGCTTGAGGATCAGCAAAAGCCGGTCTCGGCCGCGTCGCTTCGAAGCTTGGTGCGTCGGGCGGACCTCGATGATGCCACGCCAACTATAGCGGCCCTGATCGCTCGAAGGCTGCTGACCAGAGTGATGCCGGTCGGCCAGGCCGCGCGCCAGTTCTGCGAAGCTCACCAGTTGATGCCGCTGGGCGTAGGCTTAGGGAACAACCGGGCAGAGTTGTTGAGGTTTACGGTTGGCAATCCAGAGTTCCCGCGAGCCCACGTCACGGCTGCCATCTACGATCTGTGGGCGTTTAGTGCGCTCAGTGCGTCGCTATGGTTGGCCTGCGAGCAGGCCGCGAAGCTCGATGAGGAGATCTCCGCGCTGGATCTTGCCAAGCTCGTGGTGCAGGCGCTGCCGGCGCTGTTAGCCACCGACGCGGCCTACATCGATGTCTGTAGTACGACGCTTTCAGGTAAAACGTCGTAAGGTAGGACCTCTGCATGGCGTTTTCGGGGAAAACGTCGCCGAGTGAAGGAGTTGCAATGGTAGCGGTCGTACTACCCATCGGGCACTACCTCGGGCAGTTCTTCACCTCCGAGCAGGCCGAGGACCCCGAGAGCCACGAGGTGCGCATTGGGGAAGACGTCTTCCAGCTCAGCGCGGCCGAGTACGTGGTCTGGGGTTTGGCCCACAGCGAGCTTGAGACATTGCAGCACACCAAGCCGAGCCGTACCGCCGTAGAGTCGCAAGCCCGGGAGCTGGGCGTGGCCGATCCCACTACCGCGTTCAGCGACTTAACGGAGCAGGGGCTGTTGGCACAGGTGATGCCGGTGGGTAACACGGTCCGGAGGTTCGCCGAGCAGCATCAGGTAAAGCCGTTGTCGCTGGGACTGGGTAACACCGCGGAGCAGCTGGGCACCCTCACATTAGGGCATCCCGAGCAGCCCCGAATTGGGGTAGGTTATGAGGTTTATCGGGTCTGGTCGTTCTGCGCCCACTATGATTCGTTGTGGGAAACCTGCACTGCGCTGGCCGAACCCACTGAGACTGAGCAAACAAGTACAGACCCTAACTTTTTAGTTAATTCCTTTTTTGACGTACTTCCCGCGCTGGTTTCGGTAAGCTGTGTGTATATAGACCGGAGGCGGTCATGACTGCACGCACATTCGCCGATGAGGACGAGCTAGCGCGGGTTGAGGCCCGCGCCGAGTACTTGCGTGCCCGCGTAGGGGCTCAGCAACGACTCGCCTGGTTAAACGAACGCATGAATGAGGAGCGGGAGTTCTTAGGAGCTGACTCGGCCTCCCCGGCGGCCGCGTCTAACGGTCATGCACCTACCAACTCCGGACCTGACACATCGCCCTCAAGCTCAACTTCGACAGATCCCGGTTTTGCGCCGTCTCAGTCAGGCTCACCCGAAGATCTCGGCCACGCGCTAGGGCGGGGCAAGGCTCGCCGGGTGGTGGGCGCGGCCGCAATGGCGGGGGTGGTGGGCGCGGCCGCAATGGCGGCTAGTGCTCCATGGCTGTTCACCCCGGCTGCCCCGCTTGCGCTTGGCGCTCTGGGCATTGCCTACATGATGCGCCGCAGCGGTGTTAATGCTCGTGCGCAAGCGGTGCAGAATTCAGCGCCGGATATGACCGCCAAGGAGGCGAGAGCCAGCGCGTCACGCGGTGGCATTAGTCGCACAGTTGGTGGTAGTGCTGCCATATTGGGCGCGGGTGGCGCCGGATATGCCCTCCTAGCCGGTGCTAGTGTTGCCTCGGCCGGCTTCCTTATTCCTGTGGCCGCCGCTGGAATCGGCATGGCGGCATGGGCGAGGGGGCGGGGCAAGCAGCATAATTCAGCCGCCGCCCATAGCGTGCCTGCCCAGACTCGGGATCAGATCAAGCAAGGTCTAGGTGGGGGG
>Ga0136627_1000660_pt1 | contig 13244 bp, 12 predicted proteins | sample AntDrymUQ4892206_2_FD_104652 | JGI IMG/M metagenome (GOLD analysis project Ga0136627, IMG submission 104652) | Polar desert sand microbial communities from Dry Valleys, Antarctica - metaG UQ489 (22.06) | ecosystem: Environmental > Terrestrial > Soil > Desert | place: Antarctica: Dry Valley... | reverse complement strand
CGTGTCCATGTCGATCTCCCACTTCTCGGCGATCGCCTGGGTCATCTGCTCGTAGTAGTTGGAGGCGCTGGTGGACCAGGGCAGGATCGCCCCCTCGCCCAGCGACAGCGACGGGTCGGGCACGATCAGCTCGGGGTCGATCTCCATCTGCGAGCCGAGACCGGTGCATCGCGGGCACGCGCCGTGGGGGGAGTTGAAGGAGAACATCCGCGGCTCGAGCTCGGGCATCGACGTGCCGCAGTGCAGGCAGGCGAAGCGCTCCGAGTAGGTCTGCACCTCGCCCCCCTCCACCATCTCCACGTCGACGATCCCCTCGGCCAGCGCCACCGCCGTCTCGATCGAGTCGGCCAGGCGCTTGCGCAGGTCGGGCCGCATGACCAGCCGGTCGACGACCACGGAGATGTCGTGCTTGAACTTCTTGTCGAGGTCGATGTCCTCCTCCAGGCGCCGGATCTCGCCGTCGACCTTGACCCGGGTGAAGCCCTCGGCCCGGAGCTCCTCGAAGAGCTTGCCGTACTCGCCCTTGCGTCCCCGCACCACCGGCGCCAGGACCATGAACTTCACCCCTTCCTCGTGGGTCATGATCCGGTCGACGATCTGCTCGGCCGACTGGGCGGCGATCGGGCGGCCGCAGTTGTAGCAGTGGGGGTGCCCGATCCGGGCCCAGAGCAGGCGCAGGTAGTCGTAGATCTCGGTGACCGTGCCCACCGTGGAGCGCGGGTTGCGTGAGGTGGTCTTCTGGTCGATGGAGATAGCCGGTGACAGTCCCTCGATCGAGTCCACGTCGGGCTTGTCCATCTGGCCCAGGAACTGGCGGGCGTAGGCCGACAGCGACTCGACGTAGCGGCGCTGGCCCTCGGCATAGATCGTGTCGAAGGCGAGGCTGGACTTGCCCGACCCGGACAGGCCCGTGATCACCACGAGGGCATTGCGCGGCAGCCTGAGGTGCAGATCCCTCAGGTTGTGCTCCCGCGCCCCCGACACGACGATCTCATCGCTCGAGCTTCGAAGATCCGACTTCACATAACCGAGTCTACGTACCCGCGCGGAGCGAACGTGCGTTCTCAGGCCAGCACGCGCAGAGCGGCCGGCGCCACTCCGTACTCCACGCTCATGTGCTCTCCCAGGTACTCGCCGTCGGCGTCCAGCGGCAGCGGTATGTCGTCGAGTGTCTCGACGCGCGCGAGGGTGACCGCGGGCAGGGCCGCAACGCTCGGATGGGAGGCCACGGCGCTCGCGCGGCCCGACAGGATCCGGGGCGCGAGGGTGACCAGCTCCCGCGGGCCGGCGCGGCGCAGGACGGCGAGCGACAGCGTGCGGGTGGTGAGCCCCGCTTCCTGGCACACCCGCAGCGGGTGGCGCCCGAGGAAGGTGACGGGCCCCGCGTTCTGCACCACCACGGTGGTGCCCTCCACCAGCCCGTCCGGGGTGGTCACCCGCAGACGGCGCTGGCGGCCGATCTCGTCGGCCACCGCTCTCAGAGCCGCCCATGTCGCACTCACCTGGGCGAGGGCCGGAGTGTCACGGGGACCGAGCTCGTGGCGGCGCGTGAGCGTGGCCGACAGGCCGAGGCCCGAGGAGAACAGGAAGTAGCGTCCCACCACCGAGCCCACGTCCACCGTGCAAGGCCGGCCACCTCCGGCGGCCAGGCGCTCGGCCGCGGCCACCGCGCCCGGCGGCCCGCCCAGCGCCCGGGCGAACACGTTGGTCAGGCCGCCCGGCAGGCAGGCCAGGGGCACGTCGCCGCCCACCAGGCCGTTGGCTGCCTCGTTTATCGTGCCATCGCCGCCCAGGACGGCCACGGCGCCGAACTCGCCGGCCTGACGGCACAGCGAGACCGCGTGGCCCCTACCCCGGGTGGCCACGAGCTCCACCTCGAAGCGCCGGCGCAGCGCGGCGCGCACCTCGGCGACCACCCCCGGCTCGACGCGGGTGGCCCGCAAGTTCACGAGCAGGAGCAGGGGCGTCTTGTTATCTTTGCCATGGTGCGGGACCTTGGCTTCGGTGTCACAATCTCGTGAATCCCGAGTGACTTCTCCGGCAAGGGAGCTCGCGCCGCTACGCAGCGTGGTGGCGGGGCCCATCGTCGCGGCGGTCACCGCGGTCACGGCCCTCGTCGCGACCCGGGCGGCGGGCGTGCCGCTGCGCGATCCCGACCATGTGGTGGGCAAGCGGCTGCTGCTGGTGATCTGCCTCGTGGGGGTTCTCATCGTGCTCGACGTGGTCGTGCGGGCTGCCCGGCGCTCGGAGAGACTCCTACCTCCGCTCGACGAGGTGAGAAGCGTATGGCGCGAGCGCTGGACACGGCACCGCGCGGCGATAGTAGGCAGCGCTCTCGTCTCGTTCTACGTGACCTACCTCGCCTACCGCAACCTGAAGAGCCTCCTGCCGGTGCTGAGGCCGGGCGAGCTGTTCGACGCCCAGCTCGCCGAGCTCGATCGCGCGCTCTTCGGGGGCAACGACCCTGCGGGGCTGATGCACGAGCTGATCGGCACGGGAGCGGCCACCCACGTGCTCTCGACCGTGTACGTGCTGTTTCTCCTCTTCGTTCCGGTGACGCTCGCACTGGCGCTCGTGTTCTCAAAGGACCTGCAGCGCGGCCTCTTCTACGCCACCGCCCTGTCGATCAACTGGGTGCTGGGCGCGGCCAGCTACTTCCTCTTCCCCTCGCTCGGACCGGTCTACGCCGACCCCGGCGCCTTCTCCGAGCTTCCCGCCTCAGCTACCTCGAAGCTGCAGGATCTGCTCCTGGAGGCCCGGCTCGAGTACCTGCGCGACCCCTCCGCAACCGACGCCGCCCAGAGCATCGCCGCCTTTGCGTCCCTGCATACCTCGATCATCTTCACGGCTGCGGTGGCGGTGTGGCTGCTGGGGCTCGACAGGCGGCTGCAGATCGCGCTCTGGGCGCTGCTCGTGCTCACCGTGGCTTCCACCATCCACCTCGGGTGGCACTACGTGATCGACGACTTCGGCGGGGTTTTGATCGGCCTTGCGGCGCTGGCCATCGCCCTCGCCATCACAGGCTTCCAGCCCGTGCCGGTGGCGCATCCCAGCAGGCGTGCCGGCCCCGAGGCCGGCAACGCGTGAAACGCGCCGCGGCGCCGGTGGTGAACCCCGCCAACGCCCTGACACTCGCGCGCGCGCTCACCGCTCCCTTCATCGTATGGCTGGCGGTGAGGACAGACGGGCCGTCTGCCGGCGCGGCCGCCCTCTTCGCGGTGGCCGCCGCCAGCGATGCCCTCGACGGCTACGTGGCCCGGTCGCGCAACCTGGTGACCGACCTCGGCACGCTGCTCGACCCATTCGTGGACAAGTTGCTGATCTGCTCCGCCCTCACCGCCGTGGCGGTGACCGGGCGCGTGGGCTTCTGGGTGGTGCTCACGGTGATCGCCCGGGAGGTCGGCGTGACCTGGATGCGCAGCATGGCGCGCCAGCACGGCGTGCTGCTCGGCGCTCTGCCGATGGGCAAGGCGAAGATGGGCCTGCAGTGCGTGACCGTGGTCGTGCTGCTGGCGGCGCCCTCGACGGGGGCCACCTGGGTGGAGATCCTCGTGCTGGCGATGGTCGCCGCCACCCTGGCTTCCTGGGTGGACTACGCGCAGGCGCTACGGCGCGGCGACGTGGCGCTCGACGCCGACGTTACGCGCGTGTCCTAGCCGCCCACGCGGGCGTAGACCTCGTCGAGGATCGTCTCGCGATCGTCGAGGTCGAAGTTCTCCTCCAGATAGCGGGACGTCTCGTCGCGCGGGGTGCCGTTGAGTGCCATGTTGAGCGCGATCAGCCGGGCTCCCTCGGCACCGTCGCTCGAGCCTTCGCGCGACTCCGCGCGCTCGGGAGGGGGCTCCTCGATGGTCTCCGGCACCTCGGCGACGGTGTCGCCGGCTGCCGGCTCGTCGACATATCCGGCGGCCGTCTCGGGCTCGGCGTCCTCCTCGTGGGCGGTGAGGGGCTCAGCAGCCTCGGGCTCTGACTCCTCTTCCACCACGACGGTGTCGCTCTCGGCGATGGCTGGCTCGTCGTCGACAGACGCAGGCTCGGGCTCGAGGACGGGCCCCGGCGCCGGAGCGGCCTCGCGGATATCCGACAGCCCCGCCTTGATCGCCTCGAGCTCGGTCTCGAGCGACCCGGCGTTGTTGCGGACGCTCTCGACCACGGAGTTGATGGTGGTGCGCAGCTCGTCCACCAAGCCGCCGAGATCGCTCTGGACGGTGTCGGCACGGCGACGCATGTCCGACGTGGCCTCCTGCACCTCGGCCACATGAGCGGCGGCGTCGGACTCCGCCTTCTCGCGGATCTCCTGAGAGGCGGTGTCGGCCTCGCTGCGGGTGCGATGGGCGTCCGCGTGGGCGGAGTTGCGATCTTCCTCGGCCTGGCGCTTGGCGTCGCGGGTCACGCTATCCGCCTCGGCGCGGGCGCTGGACTCGATCTCGGCGGCGCTGCGCTCGGCGGCGTCGACGATCACCCGCACCTGCTCGGCGGCGGCTCCCGCCAGCCCGCGCGTGCCGGACTGGCCCGAGCCCTGGCTCCGGGTCCGGGCTCGCTTGAGCTCGTCGACCGACGCGGCGACCTCAGCCAGGTGGCGGTCCACCTCGTCGGGGTCGTAGCCCCTCCGCGCCTGCGAAAAGTCTGTCCGCTCTATCTCATGTCGCTCGAGCTCCAACTCGTCCCCTTACTAGGTTGCTCCCGTGCCTTTGGGCGTCAGAGAGTAACCGAGATCCGCGCAGCCGTGGGGCCGGCCGGCCCGGCTCAGGCCAGGCTCAGGTCCCCGCCTCGAGCGCATCGAGGTCGCGCCGCAGAGCCTTGATCTCGTCCCTCAGCTTCGCGGCGTACTCGAATCGGAGGTCCTCGGCGGCCGCGAGCATCTCCTCCTCGAGCTCGACCATGGTCTTGGCCAGGTCCTCGGCCGACATGCTCTCCTCGTCGGCCGAGCGCCTGCGCCGCCCTCTGCCACCCGGCACCTTGGACTCCACCGCCAGGAAGTCCGCTATGTCCGAGACGCCCTTCTGGATGTTGGCCGGCGTGATCCCGTGCTCTTCGTTGTAGGCGACCTGGATCGCGCGGCGGCGGTCGGTCTCGGAGATCGCCACGCGCATCGCCCGGGTCTCCTTGTCCGCGTACATGATCACCTTGCCGCGGATGTTGCGCGCCGCCCGGCCGATCGTCTGGATCAGGGAGGTCTCTCCGCGCAGGAAGCCCTCCTTGTCGGCGTCGAGGATGGCGACCAGGGACACCTCGGGCAGGTCGAGGCCCTCCCGCAGGAGGTTGACGCCCACGAGCACGTCGTACTCGCCAAGCCTGAGCTCCCGGATGATCTGGATCCGCTCGAGCGTGTCGATCTCCGAGTGCAGATAGCGCACCCTGACGCCGTACTCCATCAGGTAGTCCGTGAGGTCCTCGGACATCTTCTTGGTGAGGGTGGTGACCAGCGTGCGCTCGCCGGCCTCGGTGCGGGCGCGGATCTCGTTCATCAGGTCGTCGATCTGGTTGGTGGTCTCGCGCACGTCGACCGCGGGGTCGATGACGCCGGTGGGGCGCACGATCTGCTCGACCACGTTGGAGGAGTGGGTGCGCTCGTAGGCCCCGGGCGTGGCGGAGACGAAGACGACCTGGGGCACCACCCGCAGGAACTCGTCAAAGGTCTGGGGCCGGTTGTCGAGGGCGCTCGGCAGCCGGAACCCGAAGTCGATCAGCGTCTGCTTGCGCGATCGGTCGCCCTCGTACATGCCGCCGATCTGGGGCACGGTCTGGTGCGACTCGTCGATGTAGCAGACGTAGTCGTCGGGGAAGAAGTCGAGCAGGCAGTAGGGGCGGGCGCCCGGAGCGCGGCCGTCCAGTATCCGGGAGTAGTTCTCGATGCCGTTGCAGAAGCCGAGCTCTCGCAGCATCTCCATGTCGAACTGCGTGCGCTGGCGCAGCCGGTGGGATTCGAGCGGCTTGCCCTGGGCCTCCAGCTCCTTGGTCCGGACCTCGAGCTCGTCGCGGATCTCGCCAACCGCACGCTCGATCGTGTCCCGGTCGGTGGCGTAGTGGGTGGCGGGCCAGACGCCCACGTGCTCGACCTCCTTGAGCACCTCCCCGGTGAGAGGGTCGAACTCCTGCAGCTGCTCCACCTCGTCGCCGAAGAGCACCGCGCGGTAGGCGGTCTCCGCGTAGGCGGGAAAGACCTCGAGCGTCTCTCCCCGCACCCGGAACGTTCCGCGGCCGAGCACCTGGTCGTTGCGCGAGTACTGGATGTCCACCAGCTTGCGCAGGACCTCGTCGCGGTCCACGGTGTCCCCCGCCTTGAGCAGCAGCATCATCCGGTCGTACTTCTCGGGCGAGCCGAGGCCGAAGATGCAGGACACGCTGGCCACCACGATGGTGTCCCGGCGCCCGAAGAGGGCGGCCGTGGCCGCGTGGCGCAGGCGCTCGATCTCCTCGTTGATGGAGGAGTCCTTCTCGATGTAGAGGTCCTGCGCGGGGACGTACGCCTCGGGCTGGTAGTAGTCGTAGTAGGAGACGAAGTACTCGACCGCGTTGTCGGGGAAGAACTCCCGGAACTCGTTGCACAGCTGCGCGGCCAGCGTCTTGTTGTGGGCGATCACCAGCGTGGGACGCTGGAGCTTCTCGATGGTGAAGGCCATGGTGGCCGTCTTGCCCGATCCGGTGACGCCGAGAAGCGTCTGAAAGCTGTCTCCGGCCTCGATTCCGGCAGCGAGGCTGTCGCGGGCCGCAGGCTGGTCGGCGACCGGGTCGTAGGCGGCGTTCACCTTGAAGGGCGGCACGCGCTCGAAGCTAGCAGCCGGCTCAGGCGCCAAGCCGGCTGCGCTTTCCTACTCCAGCGTGACCTCTACGTCCTCCGGCGCCGCCCCCTCGAGGGTGTAGTCGCCGGAGGATCCGCGGCTCACGTCCTGGACGCTCAGGGTGACCTGCTCGCCACTGCCCGCGTTCCCGATCACAACCGCCGCTGCCACCATCCGACATCGCGCCACTCCCCCAGCTTGTGGCCCACTTCCTCGAACACGCCCACCTTCGAGAAGCCCAGCGCCTCGTGCAGGCGCACGGAGGCCTCGTTCGGCAGCGTGACCCCCGCCACGGCCAGATGGAAGCCACGCCGCGCCGCCTCGTCCAGCATGGTCGAGTACAGCGGCCGCCCTGCGCCGCGCCCGACGGCACCGGGGTCGAGATAGATGGTGGTCTCCACCGTCGGTCGATAGGAGGCCTTCGGTCCGAACGCTCCGGCTATCGCGAAGCCCAGCACCTCGCCGCCCTGCTCGAAGACGAACCACGGGTGGTCGGCCTGGCCGGCGGCCTGCCACTTCTCCCGCCAGCCCTCCACCTCGAGGGGCTCGACGTCGAAGGTGGCCGCCGTGTCCGTCACGTAACGCGCATGGATGCGGGCTATGGCCGCAAGATCGGCTTCCGCGGCCTCACGGTTCACAGACCCAGCTCGTCCGAGTAGTTCTTGCGGTACTCGGCCTGGCGCTCGATCACATTGTCGACGTAGGAGTCGGTCTCGGGAAACGGGATGTCCTCCTCGGGCTGGAAGTCCTCGAGCCCGCCCGCCTGCTCTATCCAGCGGTTCACGTTGGTCTCCCCGGCGTTGTAGGCCGCCACCGTCAGCTCGGCGTCTTCGTCGTAGCGGTCGAGGAGGTAGCGCAGGTAGTAGGCGCCGTAGGCGATGTTGACCTGCGGGGTGGCCAGGTCATCGCTGGTGAACGCGGTGCCGCCCGAGTCCCGGGCGATGAACGCCGCGGTGGCAGGGGTGACCTGCATCAGGCCGCGCGCCCCCGCGTGGGAGGTCTGGTCGCGGAAGCGCGACTCCTCGTAGATCACCGCGGCGATGAGCGCCGGATCGAGCCCCTTGTCGGCCGCCTGCTGGCGGATGATGTCCTCGTGGCGCAGCGGCAGCGTGATCTCACGCACCGCGTCGCCGAGTGGACCCACGCCCGCCACCACCGCCGCCGCTCCGGCTCCCACGACGGCCGCCAGCACCACGGCGGCGATGCGCCCGCGGCGACGCACGCGAGCGCGCGCCCCCCGGGCGGGACGCTTGCGGGCGGGCGCGGCGCTGCGCGACCGGGATCTGGTCTGACCGGTTGAAGCCACTTCCTCAGGCCTTCATCGTGGCAAGGAGCCGGGACAACTGTGCCTTCAACTCCTCCGGCGTGCCATCGTTGCGGACCGCGAATCCCGCACGCTGCGCCTTCTCGTCCTGGGTCAGCTGGCGCCCGGTGCGCTCCTGCACCGCCTGATGGCCCCGCGAGCCGGCCCGCTGCTCGCGCACCGCCTCGTCCGCCACCACGGCGATCGTGTGGTCGAAGGCCGCCTCCATGCCCGCCTCGAAGAGCAGCGGCACCTCGACCACCGCGGCCGGTGGAGCCGGCTCGCCGGCCTCCACCTCGGTGCGCCAGCCGGCTACGCGCTCTCGGACCCGGGGCCACAGCAGCGCTTCGAGCCACTCACGGGCCTCATCCGAGTCGAACGCCTTGGCGGCGAGCGCACCGCGATCCACCGTGCCGTCCAGCACGACATCGGCTCCGAACCGATCGGCGATCCGCTCGCGCAGCTGGGGGGTGCCCAGGAGCTCGTGGACGACGGCATCGGTGGACAGGGTCGCGGCCCCCAGCTCGCCGAGGGCAGCCAGGGCTGTGGACTTCCCGGCTCCCAGCCCGCCGGTCAGGCCGACGAAGGGGACGCGCGCCGTTGGCGGCGCGCTCATCTAAGAAGCGGCAGGCTCGCCCGGGTCTTCGCCGGCGTCGCCGGCGGGCTGATCGACAGGGGCCTCCTCGGCGGCGGCAGCGTCCTCGGTCGCCGCAGCGTCCTCGGGCGCCGCAGGCTCCTCGGGCGCCGCAGGCTCGTCGGCCACGGCAGGCTCCCCGGCCTCGGTCGTTTCGTGGGGCGTCGACTCAGGCTCGGGCACGTCATCGGCGTTCGGCGCCGGAGCCTCCGCGGCGGCGCGCTCGGCGGCCTGGGCCTCCACGGTGGCCCGCAGGTCGCCGAGGCCGCTGACTTCGGGGCCGGCGAACACGTCGTCGGAGAGACCGAGATCGCGCACCTCGCCGAGATCCCCGCCGCCGGAGGGGACCGTGCCGGGGGGCGGCTCGTTGCCCGCCACGCGCTTCACGCTGAGAGACAGGCGCCGGCGCTCGGAGTCGATCTCGAGGATCTTGACCTTGACGGTGTCGCCGGGCTCGACCACCTCACGCGGGTTCTCCACGTGGTGATGAGCCAGCTCGGAGATGTGCACGAGCCCCTCGACGCCGTCCATGATCTCGACGAAGGCACCGAAGGTGACCACCTTGGTCACCTTGCCCTCGAGCTCGTCGCTCAGGCTGTAGGTGTCCACGACCCGTTGCCACGGGTCCTCCTGCGTCTGCTTGAGGCCCAGGGAGATGCGCTGACGGTCGCGATCGATGTCGAGCACCTTGACCGGGACGGTGTCGCCGATCGAGAGGATCTCGCTCGGATGGTTCACGTGGCTCCACGAGAGCTCGGAGATGTGGATCAGGCCGTCGATGCCGTCCAAGTCGACGAAGGCGCCGAAGTCCACGATGTTGGAGATGGCGCCCTCCACGACCTGACCCGGCTGCAGGCGATCCAGGATCTGCTGGCGGACCTCCTTGCGCTCCTCCTCGAGCACCGCGCGGCGTGAGAGCACGACGTTGTTGCGAGAGCGGTTGAGCTCGATCACCTTGCACTCGATCTTCTGGTGCAGGAACTCGTCGAGGTTCTGCACGCGGCGGATGTCCACGAGCGAGGCGGGCAGGAACCCGCGTACGCCCAGGTCGATGATCAGGCCCCCCTTGACGACCTCGATCACGGTGCCCTCGACGGGCTCGCCCGACTCGGCGGCGGCCTCGATGCGACGCCACGCCTTCTCGAAGCGGGCACGCTTCTTGGACAGGAGCAGGCGGCCGTCCTGATCCTCCTTGGTGAGGACGAGGGCGTCGACCTCCTCGCCGAGCTCGACCTCGTCGGCCGGGTCGACGGACTTCCGGATGGAGAGCTCGTTGGAGAGGATGACCCCCTCGCTCTTGTAGCCGATGTCGACCAGCACCTCGTCCTGGTCGATGCGCACGACCTTGCCCGTGACCACGTCGCCCTCCTCGAAGGGGACCATCGTGGCGTCGTAGTTGGGGACGATCTTGCCGTCGACCTCGATGAGGAGGCCGTCGGACCCTTCTACGGGTCGTGGGGGTGTGAGCGTGGCGCTTTCGGGCACGGCGACGGCAGAGACTAGCGGCATGGGGCCTCTCGGTACCCTGCGCCCTCATGCCGAAGCGACTCACGAAGCGCGGAGATGACCGGACACCCCTCGCGGGTGACTACGACGCGGTGATCTGCGGAGCGAGCTTCGCGGGTCTCGCGGTGGCCCGCGAGCTGGCGGGAGCCGTCCGCGCAAACGGCTCGCCCGCGCGGATACTGATGGTGGACCGCTACGAGGTGGGCGAGCGCCAGACCTCGGCGTGCGGGATACCCACCAGCTGGCTCGAGGTGATGGGGCTGATGGGAGCCCACCGCCAGACCTTCGGCGAGCTGGTGGTGCACACCCCTGACCACACGAACCGGTGGCCGCTGCCCTGGACCTTCTCGACCTTCGACTACTCAGAGCTGTGCCGGCTTCTGTTCGAGCAGTCCGACTGCGAGTTCGAGACCGCCAAGGTGGACGGGCGCACCGGCCACACCGTGCACACCGACCGCGGCGACCTGACCGCGCCCCTGATAGTGGACGGCATGGGGTGGCGCCGGATGCTGTCCCCGGGCAACGGCTTCCAGCCGCCGGACGCGCCGCTGTCGCGCGGCCTGGAGGTGCATCCGGGTGGAAGCAGCGACGACCTGGCGATCTGGATCGACCGCAAGTACGTGCCCGCGGGCTACGGCTGGAGCTTCCCGGCGCAGGACGAGCTGCGGATCGGCGTGGGCTCCTTCGACCCCCGCTTCCACGTGAAGGACAACACCGTGAAGCTGGCCGGCGACCTCGGCGCCGACCCCGTGAGATATCAGGGCAACTGGATCCCCCACCAGTTGCGCCCCGCCATCGAGGACGGCGTCTTCTTCGCCGGCGACTCCGCGGGACACTGCCTGCCCCTCACCGCAGAGGGCATCCGCACCGCGCTCTACTTCGGGATCGCCTGCGGACGAGAGCTGCGCTCGGTGCTCGACGGCGCACAGACCCGCGAGCAGGCGCTGCGCAAGTACGGAGCTTTCAGCGACTCGCACGAGTGGAAGTTCCGCTGGCTGCTGCGCGCCCAGCGCATGGTCCCGCGGCTGCGCCCGCGCCCTTTGCGGGGGGTGGTGAGGTCCATGACCCACCGAGCGCTCGTGGACCGGTCATTCGATCACTACCTCCGTATCGCTCCCCCGGGGTTCGCGGGCGCGCCCCCCGCGCCGCGCGTCCGGCGTGCGGCGCCCCGCCCCGCGGTGGCCCGGCTCTAGTCGCGGCTCACTCGCGGACGATCAAGAAGGTCCCAGCGGCCAGGAGAGCGATGCCCAAGATCCGTTGAGGCGTGAGCGCCCGCTCGTCCAGGCCCAGGAACCCGGCGCGGTCGAGTACGACCGACATCGTGAGCTGCCCCGCGATCGTCGCGGCGGTTACCCCACCGGCGCCGAGGGTGCGCACCGACACGAGCACGCTGGTCACGTAGATGGCGCCGAGCACTCCGCCCGTGAGGTAGTACCACTTGAGATCGCCTGCCTCGCCCAGGTTGCTAAATCCGCCGCTGCCGGCCACCAGCGTGATCGCGATCAGCACCGTCAGGCCGATCGCAAACGAGAGTGAGGCCGCCGCGAACGTGCCCACGGACCTGCCGAGCATCGAGTTGATCGGCGCCTGCATCGCCACGAGGCTGCCCGCGAGCACCGTGAGCAAGACCGGCGCCCACTTGTCCATCTGCTACTTGGCCTCCAGCCAGTTGCCGCCCGAGGCCACGTCGACCTCGAGGGGCGGGTCCATCTCGAACGCGCCGGCCATCTCGGCGCACACGATCTCCGAAGCCTCCCCGACCTCCGCATCGGGCGCCTCGAAGAGCAGCTCGTCGTGGATCTGGAGCACCATGCGGGTGCTCAAGCCGGCGTCGCGCAGAGCGGCGCGGCAGCGCACCATCGCCACCTTGATGATGTCGGCCGCCGTGCCCTGGATCACCATGTTCACCGCGAGGCGCTCACCCAGGGAGCGCGTCTGGTAGCTGCGTGCCCGCAGCTCCGGGATCCGGCGGATGCGCCCGAAGCGGGTGCACACGAACCCCTCGTCGGTGGCCTGCGCGATCGTTTCGTCGATGAACGCCTTGACCGCCGGGAAGCGCTCCAGGTAGCGGTCGATGAACTCCTGCGCCTCGTCCTGGGGGATCTGCAGCCGATCGGCCAGCCCGTAGGCGGAGAGGCCATAGACGATGCCGTAGTTGACCATCTTGGCCTTGGATCTGGTGCCCGGATCGACGGCACCTCCGAGGATCTGCTGCGCGGTGGCGGCGTGCACGTCCTCCCCGCGCCGGAAGATCTCCTTCAGCACCTCCTCGCCGGCGATGTGCGCCAGCAGGCGCAGCTCCACCTGCGAGTAGTCCGCCGAGATCAGCTTGTGCCCCTTCTCGGCCACGAAGCAGGCGCGGACCTCGCGCCCCAGCTCGGTGCGGATCGGGATGTTCTGGAGGTTGGGATTGGTGCTCGAGAGGCGTCCCGTGGCCGCCGTCGTCTGGCTGAAGGTGGTGCGCAGCCGCCCGTCGGGACCGACCAGGTCGGGGAAGGCATCGAGGTAGGTGGAGGCGAGCTTGGTGAGCTCACGCCAGGTCTCGATCTTTCCGATGATCGGGTGCTCGCCGCGGATGGCGTGCAGCACCCGGGAGTCGGTGGAGAATCCGGTCTTGCCCCGCCGCTTGCGCGACAGGCCGAGCTTCTCGAACAGGATCGGGGCCAGCTGCTGCGGGGAGCCGATCATGAACTCCTCGCCCGCGAGCTCGAAGATCTCGAGCTCCATCGCCGCGGCCTGCTCCTTCACGCGGGCGGCGATCGTGCGCACCCGGCCCACGTCGAGCTTCACGCCCGCGCGCTCCATCTCGACCAGCACGTCGACCAGCGGCAGCTCCACCTCCTCCAGGAGGCGGGTGAGGTCGAGCTCGTCGAGGATCGCGCGCTGGTTCTCGGCCAGCGCCCGGGTGAGCACCGCACGCTCGGCCAGCTCGTCTCCCCCCTCCACGCGCGCTCCCAGGCCGATGTCCTGGGCCAGGTCCTCGAGCGGGTAGCCGCGCCGGGCGGGGTCGAGGAGGTAT
>Ga0136627_1000659_pt1 | contig 13262 bp, 11 predicted proteins | sample AntDrymUQ4892206_2_FD_104652 | JGI IMG/M metagenome (GOLD analysis project Ga0136627, IMG submission 104652) | Polar desert sand microbial communities from Dry Valleys, Antarctica - metaG UQ489 (22.06) | ecosystem: Environmental > Terrestrial > Soil > Desert | place: Antarctica: Dry Valley... | reverse complement strand
GTCGCTGCTAACGCAACGACTCGAGGACACCGGGCACACCGTGGGGGCGGCGCCCCCACACCCCATCGCCGTCCGGCTCGCTGGCGCTCGCTCGGCCAGTTCGGCGTCCCCGAGTCGCTGCTAACGCAACGACTCGAGGACACCGACCAACTCGTCGACGGAGCGATAGGTGAGGCCGGCGATGGCACGATGGGCATAGCGGATGACGCCACCGCCGTCGACGATGAACACGCTGCGTCGCGGGAACCCGAGCGGTCCGAGCGTGCCGTACAGCGAGGCGACGGACTTGTCCGTGTCGGCCAGCAGCGGGAAGCTGAACCCGTGCTTGACGGCGAAGCGCTCGTGGCTGTCGATGTCCTGCGGCGAGATGCCGAGCACGGTTGCGCCGAGCCCGTCGAAGCGACCGAGCCCGTCGTTGTAGCTCGTCAGCTGGCGGGTGCACACTGGCGTGTCGTCGCCCGGATAGAACACGAGGACCACGGGCCTGCCGGCGAACTGTGACAGCGAGTGACGCTCGCCGTTGGTGCCCGGCAACTCGAAGTCGGGCGCGCGGTCGCCGACACCGACACTCATCGGTGCACCCCACGCGAGCCGTGGCGGATCATGCGGTCGCGCCCTCCATCACCTCGTCGGCGATGTCGAAGTTGGCGAAGACATCCTGCACGTCGTCGTTGTCCTCGAGCGCATCGATGATCCGCAACACCGATCGCGCCTCGTCGACCGAGTCGAGTGGAACGAGGTTGGCCGACACCATCGGCGAATCCGCTGAGAGCACGGAGAAACCTGCCTGTTCGAGCGACGTGCGCACGCCGTCGACGGCGGATGGATCGGTGGCGACACGCCACATGCCGCCGTCGTCGTCGATGTCGTCGGCGCCGGCATCGAGCGCGGCCAGCATCAGCGCCTCCTCGTCGGCGTCACCGTCGAGCATGATGACGCCCTGGCGGGCGAACTGCCAGCTGACAGCACCCGGTTCGGCCAGCGAGCCGCCGAGGCGCGAGAACACGCTGCGGATCTCGGCACCGGTGCGCCGTCGGTTGTCAGTCAACACGTCGACGAGGATGCCCACACCGCCGGGCGCGTAACCCTCGTACAGGATCGACTCGTACGAGGCACCACCCGAGTCGCCCGTGCCCCGCTTGATCGCCCGGTCGATGGCGTCGTTGGTCATTTGCGCACCCTTCGCCTTCTGCACCGCGGTGCGCAGCGTGGGGTTGGCCCCGGGGTCGCCGCCGCCTTCTCGGGCGGAGACCTCGATCTGTCGGGCGATCTTGTTGAAGAGCTTCCCGCGGGCCTTGTCGACCGCACCCTTCTTGTGCTTGATCGTCGCCCATTTCGAATGTCCGGACATGTCAGCTCCGTGATGCGGGTGCGGTGGACGTGGCGAGACGCACGAACCGCTCGTGGATCCGTGGGTCGGCGGTCAGCTCGGGATGGAACGTGGCCGCCATCACCGGTCCACGCCGGACGAGCACCGGTCGGTCATCCAGGGTAGCGAGCACCTCGACGGACGGTCCGACGCGTGCGATGGCAGGAGCCCGGATGAACACCGCATCGAACGTGTCGTCGTCATCGCACAGCGTGATCGACTGTTCGAAGCTGTCGATCTGCCGACCGTACGCGTTGCGCACCGCCGTCACGTCGAGCGCACCGAGACAGCGGACGTCGGCGCCCTCGGGTTCGATCGCCGACGAGAGCAGGATCAGCCCGGCGCAGGTACCGAACACGGGGAGGCCGTCGTCGACCGCTGCGGCGAGCGGATCGAACAAGCCGCTCGACGTCAGCAGCTTGGTCATCGTCGTGCTCTCGCCTCCCGGCAGCACGATCGCGTCGACGCCGGCGAGCTCGGCCGGGGTTCGCACGAGCGTTGCGCTGACGCCGAGCTCGCGCAGCGTGGAACAGTGGGCGGCGAACGCCCCCTGCAGCGCCAGGACGCCGAACTTCACCAGCCGCGATCGGCGAACGTCTGGGACATCTCGTCCATGCCGATGCCGGTCATCGGCGCACCGAGCCCGCGCGACACCTTGGCGAGGATGTCGGCGTCGCCGAAGTGAGTGGTCGCTTCGACGATGGCCTTCGCCCGCGGCGCTGGGTCGTCGCTCTTGAAGATGCCGGAACCGACGAACACGGCCTGTGCTCCGAGCTGCATCGCCAGCGCAGCGTCCGCCGGCGTGGCGATGCCGCCTGCGCAGAACAGGGGAACGGGCAGTGCTCCTGCAGCGGCAACCTCCTGCACGAGTGGCAACGGCGCCTGGAGCCGCTTCGCCCAGTCGAACAGCTCGGCGTTGTCGGCCTGGGTGAGGCGCCGGGTGTCGCCGGTGATGGCCCGGAGGTGACGCACGGCTTCGATGATGTTGCCCGTACCGGCCTCGCCCTTGGAGCGGATCATCGCCGCACCTTCTGCGATGCGGCGGAGCGCCTCACCGAGGTTGGTGGCGCCACACACGAACGGCACCTCGAAGGCGAACTTGTCGATGTGATGGGCTTCGTCGGCGGGTGAGAGCACCTCGCTCTCGTCGACGAAGTCGACGCCGAGTGCCTGCAGGATCTGTGCCTCGACGAAGTGCCCGATGCGCGCCTTCGCCATGACCGGGATCGACACGACGGCCTTGATGCCTTCGATCATCTCGGGATCGCTCATCCGGGCGACACCACCGTCACGGCGGATGTCGGCCGGCACGCGCTCGAGTGCCATGACGGCGCACGCCCCTGCGTCCTCGGCCACCTTGGCGTGCTCGGCCGTCACGACGTCCATGATGACGCCGCCCTTGAGCATCTCGGCCAGTCCGCGCTTCAGGCGCAGCGTGCCCTGCTGTTGCGAGAGATGGTCACCCATGCCCCCCACGATACCGACGCCCACGACACGACCTGGGTTTCGCCTGCGGGTTTCGTCCGCGGTTTCGTCTGCGGGTTCGTCCGTGAGTTTCGTGGGCTGCGCGCTCAGATCATCGCCGCGTCGGCGGTGTTGAGGTCCATCAGCTCGACGAACGTGCGGCCGGCAGGCAGCTTGATCGGCTTCGCGTCCTGTCCGATGCCTTGGTAGAGCGCGAACATGTCGGTGCGCTCCTCGCGGACCCAGTGACCACGGATCACCTTGCCGCCGGCGAGCACGACGGCGGGACCCTCACCGAGCGTCTGGGCCTCCGGGCTGCGGGCGTCGACGGGGCTCGGCTTGTACGCCATCTTCAAGATGACGAGGTTCTGCGTGTTGATCTGTCCCGAGTTCGCGGTCATGTGGGCGCTGCCGTGCCGCAACCGACGGTAGGTGCCGGTCTCGGGGCTCCACTCCCAGCGCACCCGCAGCGAGCCGACGGTCATCTCGGCGCCCGACGATGTCGATATGTCGAGCCCGTCACCGAGTGTCTCCCGTGGGTCGAGGTAGCGGAACAGCGGACCGGGCTGCGGCGCACCGGCCGGCGCACGTGCCCACAGCGCATCGGTGCTGGCGTAGAGGTTGTGGGGCGCGCTGCGGTCGGTCGTGCGGAAGTAGCCGGGCGTGTAGAGCGCGTTGAGGTCTACGAGATCGGAGTCTTCGATCGCTTGCGTCACACCGGCGTTGCCGCCACTCCACGCGAACAGCGGCTGATTCAACGAACCGAGCATGTTGACGTCCTGTGTCCGCCCGGAACGGATCGGTCCGACACGGTTTGCGCTCTGAGAGTGGAACACGGCGGCGAAACGGGTGATCCCGTACTCGACGATCTCCTCGAACACGACGTCGGCCTCGTTGAGCCCACTCTGGGGCGTCGCCGGAGGAGCGTTGTCGATCTTGACGACGAGCGCCGGCCGATCCGGTGAGAGCTGCCCCTGGTCGAGCACGTTGCCGACGAGCGGCAGGCGAGGGAACGCCGACTCCTCTGCAACGGCCTGGGTCGGGAAGTTGCCGGTGATCGGTGGCCGCGTGTCGGGGGTGGTGGTGCCTGGCCGCCTCGTGCCCTCTGTCCGCTGCGTCGTCGTGGCGGGAATCGTCCCGGGACGGGTCGACGCGTCCTCGGTCGTCGGCGCGACGACACCATCCGTGTTGGTGGTGACCGTGTCGGCGGTGGTCGTCTCGGTTGCGGTGACGTCGCTCGTCGCCTCCTCGGACGTCGGGCCGTCACCCCCACAGGCGGCGATCGCCATCGTCGCCGCGACGAGCGCGGCGCCCATCCGTCTGGTCATCAGAGCTCCCTCAGCAGTGCGATCCGCTCGTCGAGCGGTGGATGGGTGTCGAACATCTTGTGGAACGAGCCGAGCCGGCCGCGATCGCCGACGCCGCTCATCGGCTGCTCGATCCACAGGTGCGCCGTCGCAGTGGATGCGGAGTGCGTCACGGTGGTGTCGTCGCGCAGCTTCTCCAGTGCCGAGATGAGACCGGGCGGGTAACGGGTCAGCTCACACGCACTCACGTCGGCAAGCGTCTCTCGCCGGCGCGACACCGTGGCCTGCATCGCCTTGGCGATGATCGGCGCAACGATCAGCAGCACGAATCCCACGAGTGCGAGCGGGTTGAACCCGCCCCCCCGGTCGCCCTCGCGCGACACGCGGCCACCGTTCCACCACATCAACCGGATCGCGGTGTCGGTGAGGAGGGCAACGGCGCCGACGAGCGTGACGGCGAGCGTCGACACGAGGATGTCGTAGTTGCGGATGTGCGAGAGCTCGTGTGCGAGGACACCTTCGAGCTCGACCCGGTTGAGCTTCTCCAGCAGGCCCGTGGTCACGGCGATCGCGGCGTGCTTCGGATTGCGGCCGGTGGCGAACGCGTTGGGTGCCGGATCGTCGATGACGTAGACGCGTGGCTTCGGTAGGCCACCGGCGATGCAGAGACCCTCGACGAGGTTGTGCAGTCGCTGGTAGTCGCCCGGCTCGGCGGGCTTCGCCCGGCTGACGGCGAGGGCGATGGAATCGGACTTCCAATACGACACGAACGCCATCACGGCGGCGATGACCGTGGCCACAAGCGTGCCCATCCAACCAAGGCCGGTGAGCTGGCCGATCGCCGTGCCGATGAGCACGACGATGACGACGAAGCCCACGAGGAGCAACACGGAACGGCGCTTGTTCGACGAGATCAGTTCGAACATGACCGATCCCAGGTTAGGAGCGGTGACCGCGGTTGCGACGGATACTCACCCGCGCGAGCGCAGCAGCTCAGCTCAGAACTCGACGGTGGGTGCGGTCTGCGCGGCTTCGTCGGCCTCGAAGTACTCGCGTCGCTCGAAGTTCAACATGTTGGCGAAGAACACGGTCGGGAACTGCTGCAGCTTGTTGTTGTACGACAACACGCTGTCGTTGTAGAACTGCCGCGAGTAGGCAACACGGTCCTCCGTGGCGGTGAGCTCTTCTTGCAGGGCAAGGAAGTTCTGGTTCGCTTTCAGGTCGGGGTATGCCTCCCCGAGGGCGAAGATCTGTCGCAGCGCGCCGGTGAGCTGGTTCTGCGCCTGACCCTGCGCCTCAGGAGTGTCGGGCGCAGCGATGGCTGCGTTGCGTGCCTGGATGACAGCCTCGAGCGTCTCGCGCTCGTGTGCGGCATAGGCCTTGACCGTCTCGACGAGGTTCGGGACGAGATCGAGCCGGCGCTTCAGTTGCACGTCGATCTGCGACCAGGCGTTCTCGATCTGGTTCCGCCGGCGGATGAGGCCGTTGTAGGCGATGATCAGGTAGAGCACGATCAGGACGACGACGGCGAGGATCGCGATGAGCACCCACATGCGCTGCAGTGTAGGTGTGCCTCGACGACGCGTCGCTCATGGCTGCGCCAGCAACTTGCGTGATCGATCGAGGTAAAGGTTCGCCAGCGCTGTCATCGAGAACTGCTCGGCCCGTCTCGATCCGGCAGCGACGAGCCGGGCGGCCGTCGCCGGATCGTCGAGCACGCGGCGCAGCGCGATCGCGAGCGCCTCCAGATCGCCGGGCGGGCACAGCAGCGCGTCGACCTCGTTGGTCGCGACGTTGCCGTAGCCGTCGAGCGAGCTCGCCACGACCGGCGTGCCCGCCGCCATCGCCTCCACGAGCACGACACCGAACGACTCCCCGTGCAGCGACGGTGCACAGAACGCCGTGGCGCCGGCGAGCCGGGCCAACTTGTCGGCCTCGCTGATGCGTCCGAGCCACTCGATCCGGCGGTCGTGGGCGAACCTCGCCGTGAGCGATGCCGTGTCGGGGCCGTCGCTGGCGACGTGGCAGCGGACGTCGGGACCGAGCAGCGCCATCGCCTCGAGCAGGACGGCGAGCCCCTTGCGTTCCTCATGACGCCCGCAGAAGAAGACCGTTGGATGGGGGTTGACGATCGGCGTGACGGTGCGGATGCGCTCGATTTCCACGGCGTTGAAAACGATTTCGTACTCGCCGCCGAGATGCGACGCTGCCAGATCGGCAGCGTGACCCGACACAGCGAACTTCACGTCGAGGTTCTCGATGATCCTCGTCAGGACCGGCCCGAACACCCGGTAGCTGCTCGATCGACCGGCGGCGTGGAACGTGGCGATGATGGGCGCCGGGTGCACGATGGAGGTCGTCATCGAGGGTCCGGGCGCAAGCGGTTCGTGCACCCACAGCACGTCGAAGTCCTCGTCGCGAAGCGCGCGGATCGTGCGCAGCGCGCACGGGGCATCGGGAGCGAGTGGGGCGATGGACCCGTTGGCCGAGGCGGGCAGGCTCTTGCCGAGCGGCGACACGAAGCTCGCCGGCGGCGGTCCGTCGCACGGCCCGAGGACCCGTGTCTCCTCGCCCGCCGCGCGCACCGCGCGGGCGAGACCCATCACCTGCGCCTGCACGCCGCCCGGTACGGACAGGCTGTACGGGCAGATCAGACCGATCCGCATGGTCCGCCGAGCGTCTCGGCTGCGACGGCACCGACCTGACCACCACTGCGCATCGTGCAACCGTAGCGATCGCCCGGCGCGGCTCAGTGCGTGCGGTCGCCGTCTCGGGCGAGCGCGCGGGCCGCCATCGCCCGCCGGTGCGCCTCGGCGTCGGCAACGCGGCCGGCCAGACCGAGCGCGTCGAGCAGCGCCCCGTTGCTCTCCTCGTCGTCGGGATCGAGCTCGACGAGCCGTGCCCGCCAGTGTGCGGACTCGTCGTCGTCGCCGGCCGCAGTTGCACCCTCGGCGAGCATCGTCACGGCGTCGCGATACGTTCGCTCCACCTCCAGGCGGAACGAGTGGCTCCAGTCGGCATACGGGTCGTCGCTGAACGCTTCGTGCGAGCCCGCCCGCTCGACGACGGATCTGAGCATGTCATTGGCTCCCGCGAGGTCGCCCGTGCGGCGCCGCTCACGAGCGGTGGCGACACCCTGCAACAACTCTTCCGCATCGACCGTGACGACACCGAGATCGAGGGCGATCGCTTGACGGTCTCCAACCAGTGGGTCGCACTCGAGGAGGCGTGCGGGGTCGAGTGCGCCACGAACCATCGACAGCACGACCGACAACCTCGACCGGCCCGTCGACACGCTCGCTTCGGGCCAGAGCAGGTCGATCATCTGCTCGCGCGGGATCGAGCGGCCCCGGTGGCAGACGAGGATCTTGAGCGCGTCGCGCGCCTTGCGCGAGGTCCACCGCGACGGCGCATCGGCGCCGGGGGCTCGCACGTCGAAGCGACCGAGCACCCTCACCGTCGCGTGCGCCGTCACGCGCGATTCGACGGGTGGCGCGCCGGGCCGAGGCCCGAGCAGTTCCGTCGCAGTCGCGGCGACGCTCGACATCCCGAGCACCTGTGCCGCGTGTTGCACCTGGACCAGAAGCTCGTCGCGGTCACGTTGGTCGGCGGCGAGCTGCGCGAGACCGAGGCGAGCCCTGGCCGCAAAGGCGGGCGCGCGTTCACGATCGGCCCACTCGACGGTGTCGCGAAAGCACACAGCTGCGGCGTCGAGGTCGCCGGCCCCGCGATGTGCGAACGCGAGCGCGAGCACCACCGGCCCTCCCGGGACGTAGGCCCGTCCCCACATCACGAACTGGTCACGGAACGGCTCGAGCTCAGCGGTCGCCCACCGCGCAGACTCCACGTCACCGACCCCGTCGGCGCACGTGGCGACGAGCGAGACAAGGCACAGCCAGAACAGCTCGTCGGTCGGCGCCGCTCTCGTGGCGCGGACCACCGGTGTCAGCTCGTTTCGTGCCCGCTCGACGTCGCCGTCCTCGAGCGCGATCAGCGGAGCGAGCGCACCGAGTCCGTGCCCGTCGAGACCCTCGGCGAAGCCTGGGTGCTCGCCGGCGATCGCGACGAGGTCCGCAGCGAGGTCGTCGAGGCGACCCTGCTCACGGCGGACGGCGAACAGCAGCCCGGCGTAGACCCGGTACGCCATCGCCGGGTAGAGGTTGACGACGAGCGAGAGGGACTGCCGCGCCACCAACACGGCCTCGTCGAATCGCCCCCGCACGTACAGCAGACTGGCCTTGGCCATCGTGACCCTCCACCGCCAGTACATCGAAGGGCTGCGATCGGCGAGCACCGCCCACGACTCGATGGCGGTCTCCACGGCATCGAACTCGCCCCGCTCGAAGGCGAGGCTCGTGTCCCAGTATCCGCGTTCGAGACGATCCTGCAGCCTTCCCGATGGGTTGGCGCCGATCCCGTTGGCGAACCATGTCTGACGCTCCGCGAAGTGCGTCGGTCCGCTCATGACGTTGAGCTCGGCGAGCGCCAGCGCGGCCCGGGCACGCTCGGTCGGATGGTGTCGAATCATCTCACGGAGCTCGGTGATCACCCGCCGTGCGCCGGTTGCGTCGTCGGGCTGTCCCGTGATCGAGGGCATCCCCATGACCGACGCCAGCTGGCCGAGCAGCTCGGCACGCAGGTCGGACGGGGATGTGTTGTCAGGGTGAACCAGCGCTTCGCGCAGGAGGTCGCCACCATCCATCGTCTGGCGGGGGTCGAAGACCTGTGCACGAGCGAGCGCCGCCCGGCCGAGGAGCTGCGCCGAACCGAGCCGGCGGGCCAGCCCGGCGAGCTCGTGCGCAGTCGCAACGGCCTCCTCCGCCAACCCCGTGGCGAGGTGGTCGTTGAGGACCTCGGTGAGCGCCTCGGCCTCTCGTTCCGGCGACCCGCCCGCTCTCCAGTAGCGAGCTGCCAGGTCGCCGAGTCGCGCGGCGTCCCCGTGGGCGCGCACGCGCCGGGCGTCGGCGACCGCGCGTCGCAGCCACGCGGCCACCTCACCGGGTTCGACGAGATCGCCTGCCTCCGCGAGGTGCATCGCCACCAGAGCCGACCGCGACACGTCGGGGACGAGTGGCGACGCCGTGACGTCGATCGTCCTCGCCATCCGCAGCTGCAGCTCGTCGCGCAGACCCGCGTCCATGTCGTCGCGCAGCACCTCGGCGACGAGGCGGTGACCGAACCGATAGCGGATGCCTTCGTCGTCGACGAGGCCGTGTCTCACCGGCTCGGCGAGCCGGGAGCGCACGATCTCGGGGGTCACGTCGAGGACCGCGCCGACCACGTCGGCGTCGAACAGCTTCCCCTGCAACGCCCCGACGGCGAGCAGGTCGCGAGCGTCAGCCGGAAGCGCGTCCAGGCGGTGGCGGATGACGGCGCGCACATCGTCGCGCATCGACAGCGCAGGATCGACGCCCGTGGCGACGGCCAGGTCGAGTACTCCTGTGACGTGCAGCGCGTTGCCACCCGCTCGATCGACGAACGTCGCGACGAGCTCGTGGCGGGCGTCGGCCACCGCCGCATCAGCAGGACCGAGAGCGCCGGCGACGAGCAACTCGATGTCGCTCTCGTCGAGCTCGGTGAGATCGAGACGCCGTGCAGCGCCGCAGATCCCGGCGATCACTGCGTCGCGTCCGGGGTCATCGCCGAGGTCATCGAGATCCATCGTCGCTGCGACGAGCAGGGGCATCTCGTCGCGACCGCTGCACAGCCGTCCCAGCAGCTCGAGCGAGCCGAGGTCGGCGTTGTGCAGATCGTCGAGCACGACGACGCGCGTCGCCGACCCCTGGCGTTGCAGCGACTCCACGAGGCCGTCGATCATCGTGAACGGATCGTCTGGACGGTGCTCGAGCACCGCTGCGCCCGTGTCGTCCTCGCCCATCGCGCGCATCACCTGGATCCACGGCCAGAACGGCGGACTGCGGCCGAACTCCCGGCAGTTCCCCCAGTGGACTGCGACACCGGCCTCGCCGATCCGCTGTGCGAACCGACGGACGAGCGCCGTCTTGCCGATACCCGACGAACCTGTCACGACCACGCAGACGAACTGCCCGAGGTGCGCGGCTGAGAGGGCGTCGTCCAGCGCCGCCGACTCCTCGATCCTCCGGACAAACGGGATCCGCCCTTTCCGCAGCTGCGGCACGGATCGATCGTATTCAGCGCCGGGCGCCGACCGCGTTCCGTGCGCGCGAGCCTCGCAAAGGACGCCGAGATCTCGGCGTCCTTTGCGAGTGTCCCGCTCCGTCAGCTCCGCCCTTGTTGCTGACGGCGAGATCCAACCACGCGACCCTTCAAGAAACCTTCATGTTTCGGTCGTACTACGATCGCTGCATCGGGTCCGTGCGGAGAGCGGTCCCGATCGGGCGCCGGGCGGACCGTCTGACAGGGACCCGTCCGTCACAACAGGGCCTTGTGAGGAATCGTCCGTCACCACAGCAAGGGACCACGTCATGACTAACATCACTCGCCGCACGCTCATCCGAGCGGGAGCCGGCGTCACCGCTGCCGCTGCGTTGGCAGGACCGTTCGAGGGCTACGTCGCCCACGCCGACCGTGGCCGGCCACGCGGGCGCGGGTACGGCCCGATCGGTCCCGTCGCCGACGAGCGCGACGGCGTGGTACGCCTGGACCTGCCCGCCGGGTTCAACTACCGCAGCTTCCACACACGTGGCACGGTGCTCGACGACGGTTCTGTCCTCCCCGGCCGCCACGACGGCATGGCGACGTTCCGCGGTCGATACGGAACCACAGTGATCGTGCGCAACCACGAGATCAACGGCAACACGGGCGTGCCCGGTGGTGATCCGGTCCTCGGTGATCCGGCCGACGGCTACGACCCGCTGGCGAAGGGCGGCACCGTGACCGTCATCGTCGACGGGCACGGCAACGTGCACCGTTCATGGGTCTCGCTGAGCGGAACCCAGATGAACTGCGCCGGCGGTCCGACGCGGTGGGGCACGTGGTTGTCGTGTGAGGAGACCATCAACGGCGACGACGTCGGCCCCGACTTCACCGGTGTCCCCAACACCGGGCTGCGCAAGCACGGGTACGTCTTCGAGGTGCCCTCATGGGGTATCTCGAGCGCCGAGCCGCTGACGTCGGCCGGCCGGTTCGCACACGAGGCCGCCGTCGCCGATCCCGACGGCTCGACCGTGTACCTGACGGAGGACAACTTCAACTTCCCGTCCGGCTTCTACCGCTTCTTGCCACGGCACCGCCGCCGTCACGGCCGACTCCGCGACCAAGGGCGCCTGCAGATGCTCAAGGTGCGCGGTGCCACCAACGCCGAGCTGCACCTCGGCCAGCCGCGGGGCGCGTCGTACCGAGTCGAGTGGGTCGACATCGACGATCCGGACCCGACGTTCCCCGAGGGGACCGACAACAACACGGCGATCTCCGCCGTCGGCGAGCAGGGCAGGTCGCAGGGTGCTGCGCTCTTCAGCCGGCTGGAAGGGGCCGTGTGGGCACAAGGTCGGGTGTTCTTCACCTCGACCCAGGGCGGCGCCGCAGCGGATCCCGTGGTCGGGGGCTTCGGCACCGGCCGCGGACAGGTGTGGAGCTACCACCCCAATCGTGAGCGTCTCGAGCTCGTCTACGAGTCGCCCGCCTCCTCCGAGCTCGACCTGCCCGACAACATCGAGGTGTCACGGCGTGGTTCGCTGGTGCTGTGCGAGGACGGCGGTGGCGACAACTTCGTTCGTGGCCTGACGCGCAGGGGCGAGCTGTTCACGTTCGCTCGCAACGCCGATGCCGCTCAGGTCGGCCAGGAGTTCGCAGGGGCACGGTTCAGCCCCGACGGTCACACGATGTTCGTCAACGTCCAGTCCAGCTCGGGCTACTCCGTGGCGATCTGGGGGCCGTGGCACCGCGGGCAGTTCTGACCAGGTCGTGGCCCCGCGCTGCGCTGGTCGCGACCCTGTCGCGCCGGTTGTGCTGATGACACCACGTCGTCGGGCTCCGACACATCCACCGCGTCGACGTCGCTGACGTCGACGACAGCCGCACCGACCACCACTGTCGCGCCCGCACGAGGTGTGTGCGAGGCGTTGCGTGCCGACGATCTCGTCGCCTGGTTCGGCTGGCCCGTGCGAGGCGACGTCCGCATCGACGCGCCGTCGCGGTGCCGGCTCAGCCTGCGTGACCGCCAGCGCGTGACGATCTCTTCGGGAACCGAGACCGACCTCGCCGCCCGGTTCGAGGAGTTCACCGCATCCGGCGCACCGCTGTCGGAGTTCCGGCCGGGCCGGCCGGCGACGAACGTCGTCAGCTACGGCACGGGGCACACCGTCGCGGTCGCCACGACGCCGACGTCGGAGATCGTCGTGATCGACGTGCGAGCGCCCGAAGGCGCCGTGCCCTCGCTCCCCAGAGCCGGCACGGCGGAGTTCCTCGCCGAGCGGATGAGCACCGTCGGCATCGACGAGCGGGCGGCCACGCTGGCGCAGCTCAACGGGGACGTCGCCGATGCCTGCTGGAACCTCTCCGCACTGGCCGGCGGCCGGGCGGTCGTCGTCGAACTTGTCCCCGCGGGTCTCGATCTCCGCCGAGGGGTGCGCGCACGTGAAGTGATCACGATCGGGCGTGGCCTCATCGGCACGGTCAGCTTTGGCGTGACCGAGGCCGACCGGTGCCGCGGCGCCGACGACGGTCAGCCGCTCGGCACGTCGTCGTGGCCGCTGATCGCAGGGCGAGCCCGCGCCCGTGTGCGCCCGTCGGCGTCCCCGGACGGATGCCTCGACGTCACGCTCGAGCTGTCGGGACTCGTCGTCGAGCGCCTCGACGACGGCCGTGTCCCGCTCCCCTACGTGGAGGTGCGCAACCGCTCGTTCGGCAGCGGGATCCTCGACGGCTGCGTCTTCCCGCGGCAGGCCTGAACCCCAGCGGCCGCCACTGGAGCCGCCGTCGCCATATCGCGTGATGACATGACGTGGTGGCAGCTCGTCGGACGGGCCGCCGCGGTCCTCGTCTGGGCGGTGCTCGGCGGTGTCGGATTCGGACTCGCCAACGACGACGTTGCCAGCATCGTCGTCGCCGTGATCGCGACGGCCGTCCTCGCGTTGGGCTTCCCACGCGCCCAGCGCGCCGCGAACCGGCTCCTCGACCGACCGTCGGTCGTCGGAATGGAG
>Ga0136627_1000656_pt1 | contig 13274 bp, 10 predicted proteins | sample AntDrymUQ4892206_2_FD_104652 | JGI IMG/M metagenome (GOLD analysis project Ga0136627, IMG submission 104652) | Polar desert sand microbial communities from Dry Valleys, Antarctica - metaG UQ489 (22.06) | ecosystem: Environmental > Terrestrial > Soil > Desert | place: Antarctica: Dry Valley... | reverse complement strand
CGAGCGCGCCACGGAGATCGCCGCTCACCTGCGCAGCGGCCACCTGGCCAGCGCCTGGACCACCTGACGATGCGCATCCTTGAGCCGGCGCAGGACTGGCCGTCCGTATTGCTGGCGCGCGCCGGCGAGTCGGCCGAGGAACCCACTCTCACCCGCGCCGAGGCGGCCGGCGCCTGGGCCTCGTTCCGCCGCGCCGTCACCGCCTTGAGTCCCGACGAGGTCATCCGCATCGTGGCCGAGTCCGGGCTGCGCGGCCGCGGCGGTGCCGGCTACCCCACGGGGCGCAAATGGCGGGCCTGCGCCGAGCAGCCGCCCGGCGGCCGCTTCGTGGTAGCCAACGGGTTCGAGGCGGATCCCGGCGCACAGCTCGACCGGACCCTCATGGAACGCGACCCCCACGCCGTGCTAGAGGGGCTGGCACTGGCGGCCTACGCCGTCGGCGCGACGCAGGCCTACGTGGCCGTCAAGAGCGGCGCGGCGCTGGCTGCACGCCGGCTGCGGGACGCGGTCGAGCAGGCCGAGGAGCAGGGCCTCCTCGGCACTGGTGCCCTGAACGGCCGCCTCGACCTCCAAGTGGAGATCCGGGAGGTGCAGGGCGGCTTCGTTGTGGGCGAGGAGACCGTGCTGTTGCGGGCGCTCGAGAACAAGCGCGCGCAGCCCGACCAGCGTCCGCCATACCCCACTGAGCGAGGCCTCTTCGACCGGCCCACCGTGGTCAACAACGTGGAGACGCTGGCTGCCGTGCCCTGGATCGTGGCTCACGGAGCCGCCGCCTACTCCCAGCTGGGCGTGGGAGGGCTGGCCGGCACGACCCTGCTCCAGGTCAGTGGCGCGGTCAGCACGCCGGGCATCGTGGAAGTGCCCATGGGCACACCATTGAGCGAGGTCCTCGCCCTGGCTGGCGCCGTGGCCACACCCAAGGCCGTGCTGGTCGGTGGCCCGTCCGGCGCCTTCTTGCCGGCCGAAGGGCTGGAGGTCGCGCTCGATCCGGACCGGCTGGGCGACGCCGGCGCGATCTGGGGGTCGGGCACGCTGCTGGTCGCCGATGAGCGCGCCTGCATCGTGGACATGGCCTCCCTGATGACGCGGTACCTCAACGACGAGGCTTGTGGCAAGACCATCCCCTGTCGCATCGGGCTGCGCCGCCTGGCGGAGATCGGCGACCGCTTCACGTCCGGCCGGCCACGTCCGACCGACCCCCAGTTGCTGGAGGATCTCTGTGCGGATACCCGCGACGCGGCGCTCTGTGCCCTCGAATCGACCGCCACCAACCCGCTCCTGAGCGGGATGCGATACTTCGCTTCGGAGTTCGAGGCCCACATCGTCAGAGGCGATTGCCCAGCCGGCGTCTGCCAGCCCCTCCGCGTGGCCGTCGGAGCCGCCCGATGACGATCACCCACGGCTGCGCCGCGAGGATCCGCCGCTCCCGATGACCGATACCCTGCCGCAGATCCAGCCCGCCGCACCCGACGTCGGCGTCGAGCACCTGCTCGAGACGCAGGCGCCGCAGCGCCCCATGTCCACGCCCACCTTCAGCGTGGAGATCGACGGGCGGCAGGTCACCGGCCGCATCGGCCAGACCATCCTGGAGGTCTGCCGCGACAACGGCATCGAGGTACCGACGCTCTGCTACGAGCCCAAGCTACCCGGCTTCGGTGCCTGCCGGATGTGCGTGGTCGAGGTCGAGGGTGAGGGCCAGCCGCCCATCAGCTGCTCCCGGACCTGTGAGCCGGACATGGTCGTGCGTACCCAGACGCCGCGGCTGCGCCAGGTGCGCAAGACCAATCTGGAGCTGATCTTCAGCGACCACAACGCCTACTGCCTCCCGCCCTGCCAGAACAAGTGCCCCAGCCACATCGACATCCCGGGCTTCCTCAAGGCCAACACGGAAGGCAACCCGCGGGAGTCGACGCGCATCTTCAAGCGCACCATCCCCTTCCCCAGCGTGCTGGGGCGTGTCTGCCCGGCACCCTGTGAGGAGCACTGTCGCCGCGACGAGGTCGACGAGGCCATCGCCATCCGCGACAGCCACCGCTGGGCGGGCGACCAGGTCCTCAAGGCGCAGGCAGGTGGCGAGAAGGCACCGGTCCCATTCGAGATCCAGGCGCCCTCCGGCAAGCGGGCTGCGGTCATCGGCTCCGGGCCAGCGGGCATGTCCGCCGCGTACTACCTGGCCATCGCCGGTCACGAGGTGACCGTCTTCGAGCGCGACCCTGCGCCCGGCGGCATGCTGCGCTACGGCATCCCGCAGTACCGCCTGCCCAAGGTCGAAGTGCTGGAGGCGGAGTACCAGAGCGTCTACGACCTTGGCGTGAAGATGGTGACCAACGCCGCTCTGGGCCGTGACTTCAACCTGGATGACCTCCAGAACCAGGGCTTCGACGCCGTCTGCGTGGCCATCGGCTGCTATGACACCAACAAGCTGGGCATTCCCGGCGAGGATGCCGAGGGCGTGCTCGACGGGCTGGAATACCTGCGCGTGGCCACGCTGGGCCTGCCCTACCCGGGCCACGAGGGCACGCGCGTGGTGGTCATCGGCGGCGGCTTCACCTCCATGGACTGCTCGCGCACGTCCGTCCGGCAGGGGGCCGCGGAGGTGACACTCGTCTACCGCCGCGACATGAAGGACATGCCCGCCGCCTTCGAGGTCCACGAGATGCTGGAGGAGGGCGCCCGTGCCATCTTCCAGGCAGCACCCACGCGGGTCCTGGCGGACGAGCGCAACGTGGTCACCGGGGTCGAGTTCCAGCGCATGCGCTTGGGCGAGCCGGATGCCTCAGGGCGGCGTAGGCCGGAGCCTGTGGCCGGCACGGAGTTCATCATCGAGTGCGACCGGGTCCTGCTGGCCATCGGCCAGGGTCCCGACCTCTCCTGGCTGGAGCGCGGCGCCGACGGGGTGGAGGCCAAGAACTGGCGCCTGGCGGCCGACGCGGTGACCTTCGCCACGGGCCGGCCGGGGGTCTTCGGCACGGGCGACGTGCGCATCGGCGCGGCTACCGTGGTGCAGGCCAACGCTGAGGGACGCCGCGCGGCGTACGCCATCGACGCCTACCTGAAGGGCATGGACCTGGAGGCCATCCGCACGCGCCAGACGCTGGCCGAGCCGCAGCCCGAGTTCCTGTCCATCGTGCCCTTCACCAACGAGGTCAAGGAGCCCCGCTACCGCCTCAAGGCGATGGAGCCGGAGGTGCGCAACCGCTCCTACGTGGAGTACGAGATCCCCTACACGCAGCAGGAAGCGATGGCCGAGTCGCAGCGCTGCCTCCAGTGCACGTGCGAGGCGATCGGCTACTGCGACCTGCGTCGCCAGGGCATCGAGTACGGCACCACGCTGAAGACGCTGGAGCCGCAGGCACGGGGCGCCTTCTCCTATCGGAGCGTCAGCGAGAACCGCTTCACCGGCACCAACCACGACTACCTGCGCGACGACTCACATGCCTTCATCCTGCGCGAGCCTTCCCGCTGCATCGACTGCGGCCGCTGCGCCAACGTGTGCAAGGAGATCGTGGGCGCGGCCTGCTACGACTTCATGCGCACCGGCTTCGACACATTGGTCACCACGCCGCTGGACATGAGCCTCAACACGACGCCCTGCGTGTCCTGCGGACGCTGCGCCGAGACCTGCCCCACCGGCGCGCTGATGCCCAAGCCGCGCGTGCTGGAGAAGTACGACGTGGACGAGAGCCGCTGCATCCTGTGCGGCATCTGCGTCGACGCCTGCCCCTATGACGCGCTGCGCTGCGGGCCGGACTTCGAGCTCAGCCACGACAGCCGCTCGGAGCCGATGATCGACCTGATGGCCATCAGCGCCATCGACCGCGACACGGAACTGAGCTGGGTGCGCAAAGAGCGCGATTGGGCGTCACGCGCCGAGTCGGCCGGGCGGTCCCTGCCCATGGGCCGCATGCTGCCGATGCTGCCGCCCGGCGCTACCAACGGCAACGGGCGTGCGCAGGCCAACGGTCAGGGCACACACGACGGTCATGGACATGGCGGCGACCACCGTCCCGGTGGCGCAGCCGACGGTGCTGGCGGCGGCGGCAACGCCGGCGGCCACGCCCACGCCCGCTAGCCGGGCTATCGGGGAGTGGCGCTACCCCAGACCGTCCCCTTCATCGGGTGGGCGTGGGATGACCTGATCTTCCTGCTGCTGGCGGGCCTCATGCTGGGTGCCGCCCTGATGGTCGTGATGGGCAAGGACATCATCCGCGCGGGCCTCTTCCTGATGCTCTCGTTCGGCGCACTGGCGGGCATCTATGTCTTGCTCGGCGCGCCCATCGTGGCGGCCGCACAGGTGCTCATCTACATCGGCGCCATCGGCGTCCTGATCCTCTTCGCCATCATGCTGACCCAGACCAAGGCGGGCCCGGCCAGGCTCGTCTTCCACCACCAGGCCTGGGTGGGCGGCCTGGCCGCCATCGTCCTGGCTCTGATGCTCATCTTCGTGATCATCTCGACCGAGTGGCCGAACGTGTCGGAGGCGCCCGCCGAGGCGTCGACCACGACCGTCGCGACCCTGCTCTTCACGGACTACGTCTTCGCCTTCGAGGTCGTGGGCGTGCTTCTCCTGGCGGCCGTCATCGGCGGCATCTTCCTGGCCAAGCGCGAGGACTCGGTCGATCCGGGCGAACGCGATGCCGACCAGGCGCCCACGCTGGCGCGGCTGGAGTCGCGCGGCGTTAGAGGTGGGTCGCGCAGCGCCACGAGCGAGCCGCGACGTGACGAGCCGGACGCCGGCCGCACCACCATCGTCACCGGTGACGAACCGTGAGCCAGTCGCTGGACGCCTATCTGATCCTGTCGGGGCTGCTCTTCGCTATCGGCACATTCGGCTTCCTGGCCAAGCGCAACGCCATCGCCATGCTCATGTCCATCGAGCTGATGCTCAACGCCGTGAACCTGGCCATCGTGGCCTTCGGCGCCTTCGTGCCCGCCCTGGCCGGTCAGGGCGCGGTCATCGCCCTGTTCGTGATGGCCGTGGCGGCGGCCGAGGCCACCGTCGGCCTGGCCATCGTCATCGCCATCTACCGCAACCGGAGGACGCCACTCGTGGACGAGTACGCGTCCATGCGGGAGTAGCGGGTGCCGCTCTTCGCTGAGGCATCGGGGACCGGCACGACCGGCACGCAGCTGGACCAGATGATGGTCCTCGCGCTGCTCGTGCTGCCGCTCATCGGCTTCGCGTTGACCGCGCTGGTGGGGCGCAGGCTGGGCGGCAAGAGCTGGATCGTGGCGGTGGCGGTGATGGTCGTGACCTGGATCATCGCCATGGCGCTCGTCTATCAGACCCTCATCGTGGGCGCCTTCGGCGAGGGCGGGCTGCACTTCGAGCTGTACCGCTGGATCGAGGCCGGCGACTTCCGGGTGGACGTGGACTTCGGAGTCGACGCCCTGACCGCTGTGATGCTCATCGTGGTCACCACGGTGGGCATGCTGGTGCACGTCTACTCCATCGGCTACATGGCCCACGACCCCGGCCGCTGGCGCTTCTTCGCCTATCTCAACTTCTTCATGTTCAGCATGCTGCTGCTGGTCCTGGCCGACAACTTCCTGCTGCTGTTCGCGGCGTGGGAGCTGGTGGGCCTCTCGAGCTACCTGCTCATCGGCTTCTGGTACCGGCGGCGCAGCGCGGCCCTGGCGGCCAAGAAGGCCTTCATCGTCAACCGGGTGGGCGACCTCGGATTCGCGCTGGGCATCATGGCCATCTGGACCACCGTGGGCACGCTCAACTACACGGAGGTCTTCCAGCTCCTCCCTGAGGCTCTGGCCAGCGGCGCCATCGAGCCCTGGATGATGATCGGCATCTGCCTGCTGCTCTTCGCTGGAGCAGTGGGCAAGAGCGCGCAGTTCCCGCTGCACGTCTGGCTGCCGGACGCGATGGAAGGTCCCACACCGGTGAGTGCGCTCATCCACGCAGCCACCATGGTCAACGCGGGCGTCTATCTGGTGGCGCGTGCCAACCCGCTCTTCGCCCAGGCGCCCGAGGCCCTCGTAGTGGTCGCGGCGGTGGGCATCTTCACCTGTCTGATGGCCGCCACCATCGCCCTCACCCAGACCGACATCAAGCGCGTGCTGGCCTACTCCACGCTGAGCCAGCTGGGCTACATGTTCGCTGCGCTGGGCACCGGTGCCTTCATCCCGGCGATCTTTCACCTGGTGACGCATGGCTTCTTCAAGGGATTGTTGTTCCTGGGCTCTGGATCGGTCATCCATGCCGTGCACGAGGAGCAGGACATGGACCGCATGGGCGGGTTGCGGCGGAAGATCCGCGTCACGCACATCACGATGCTCGTGGGGTCGCTGGCCATCGCGGGCATCCCGCCGCTGGCCGGCTTCTGGAGCAAGGATGAGCTCCTGGCCGAGTCGTTCAAGTTCGGTTTCCCCTGGGTCTGGGCCATCGGTGTGGGCGTCTCGCTGCTGACCGCGTTCTACATGTTCCGGTTGATGGGCAAGACCTTCTACGGGCCGAGCAACGTGGATCCCCACGTGGAGCCCAAGATCCATGAGTCACCGCCGTCCATGACCGGGCCGCTGATCCTGCTGGCCATCCCCTCGATCTTCATCGGCATCCTGCTGGGCTTCCCGCCGGAGAGCGGCCCCATTCACACCCTGCTCGAGCCGGTCTTCCACGGCGCGGAGGAGACGCTGGCGCTGCCCCATGAGCCGTACACCGTGTTCGGGCTGGACGGCATCCTGCTGGGCGTCAGCGTGGCCGTGGCGGTCATCGGCATGGTCGCCGGCTGGCGGCTCTTCGGCTTCTTCAGGCTCGCGCCGCGCACCCAGACCGTGCGAACGCTCACCGACCGCCTACGCATGCCCTATCGCGTCTCCAAGAACAAGTGGTACTTCGATGAGCTGAATGACCTGCTCTTCGTGCGCATCGGCGGCCTCGTGGCTCGCGGTCTGTGGTGGTTCGACGTGCACGTCATCGACGGTGCCGTCAACGGAGTGGCGGCAGCCACTCAGTCGAGCGGGCGCGGGCTGCGCCACATCCAGACCGGCCGCGTGCAGAACTACGCCCTGGGCATCGCCGGTGGGCTGTTGCTGATGGCCATCGGCTATCTCGTGGTGGCACGCTGATGGACCTGGGCGGCTTCCCCATCCTGAGCGCTATCGTCTTCACGCCGCTCATCGGGGCCCTGCTCATCGCGTTCGTACCGCGCGAGCGTGACGATCTGGTGCGCTGGCTGGCGCTGGGCACGGCGCTCTTCACGCTGGCCCTCTCGCTCCTGCTGGCGGCCTCGTTCAGCGCCGCGCAGCCGGGCTTCCAGTACGTCGAGACGGCCGACTGGATCCCCAGCTTCGGCATCCAGTACAAGCTCGGTCTGGACGGCCTGTCGCTCCTGCTGGTGGTGCTCACCACGACCTTGACGGCCATCAGCCTGCTGGCCTCCTTCGGCCCCATCAAGACGCGCGTCAAGGAGTACATGATCGCCTTCCTCGTGCTCGAGGTGGGCCTGATCGGCGTATTCCTGGCCTTGGACCTCTTCCTCTTCTACATCTTCTGGGAGATCGTGCTGGTCCCGATGTACCTCATCATCGGCATCTGGGGCGGCGCCAACCGCATCTACGCGACGCTCAAGTTCGTGCTCTACACGCTGGTCGGCTCGCTGCTGATGCTGGTGGCGATCCTGGCCACGGCCTTCGCCTACCAGGCGGCCACGGGCTCCTGGACGGGTGCCTTCGACTTCGAGCAGTTGCGCGGCTTCGGGTTCGACCCGACCCTCCAGTTCCTGGCCTTCGGCGCCTTCTTCCTGGCCTTCGCCATCAAGGTGCCCATGTTCCCCTTCCACACCTGGCTACCCGATGCTCACGTGGAAGCGCCCACGGCGGGCTCCGTGATCCTGGCCGCCATCATGCTCAAGCTTGGCGCCTACGGCTTCATCCGCTTCTCGCTGCCCCTCTACCCGGACGCCGCACAGCAGTGGGCGCCGGCCATCGTCGTGCTCTCGCTCATCGCCATCGTCTACGGGGCCATCGTGGCCCTGGTGCAGCCGGACCTCAAGAAGCTGGTGGCCTACAGCTCGGTGAGCCACATGGGTTTCGTGACGCTGGGCATCTTCATCTTCCAGCCGCAGGGCATGCAGGGCGCCATCCTCCAGATGATCAACCACGGCCTCATCACCGGCGCGTTGTTCCTGTGCGTGGGCGTGATCTACGAGCGCACGCATGACCGCACCATCGACAAGATGGGTGGGCTGGCGGCTCCCACGCCGGTCTATGCCGTGATCTTCGGCTTCTTCATGCTGGCCTCGCTGGGCCTGCCCGGGTTGTCCGGATTCGTGGGCGAGTTCCTGGTCTTCCTGGGAACCTTCGCCTACTCACCCATCGCGGCGGGCGTGGCCGTGACGGTGATGGTCCTCTCGGCGGCGTACATGATGTTCATGTACCAGCGCATCGTCTTCGGTGAGCTGTCCGACTTCCTGAAGGGGCTGGGCCATCACCTCACCGACATGACCCGCGTGGAGCTCCTGACCCTTACGCCGCTGGTGGCGCTGACGCTCATCTTCGGTCTGGCGCCGGGCATCCTGCTTGATCTCATCGAGCTGCCGGTGGCCGAGGTCCTGGCTCAGTTCGGTGTGCCGCCCGCGGTGGGCACCGCGCCGTGAGCGGCGATGAGATCCTGGCCGCCCTGCCTCTGCTGATGGTCATCGGGCTGGCCTTCGCGGTGATCGTCCTGGACATGATCGTGCCTGGCCGCGACGACCTGGTGAGCATCGTGGTGGTAGCCGGCCTGGCGCTCACGCTGGTGGTCATCGGCGTGGTCGGTCCGCTGCCCGGCGGCATCGGGCTGTTGCCCGCGGATGGCCTGCCGCTGGTGGGCGGCGTCTACGTGCGCGACCAGCTCACCATGTTCCTGGATCTGCTCTTCCTGGGCATCGCCATCCTATGCGTGCTGTTCGCAGTGGACTACCTGAAGCCGCGTGGCCTGCCCATGGCCGAGTTCAGCGCGATCCTGCTCTTCGCCATCAGCGGCGCCATGCTGCTGGGCGGCGCGCGCGACCTGCTCATCATCTTCATCGGCCTGGAGCTGCTGGTGCTGCCGGGCTACATGCTGGCTGGCTACGCCAAGCGCGATGGACTGTCCACCGAGGGAGCCATCAAGTACTTCCTGCTGGGCAGCTTCTCCAGCGCCATCTTCCTGTTCGGGCTCGCCTTCGTGCTGGGTTACGCCGGTTCCACGGATGTGGGCGAGATCGCAGCGGTACTGGTGGGCGTGGCTGCCGGTGAAGCCTCCCTGGCGCCCGGCCTGGCCATGGGACTCGCCCTGCTGACCACGGGCGTGGCCTTCAAGATCGCCGCCGTGCCCTTCCACTACTGGACGCCCGATGCCTACCAGGGCTCGCCCACGCCCGTCACGGGCTATCTCTCGGTAGGCCCCAAGGTGGCCGCCTTCGCGCTCATCCTGCGGCTCTTCGTGGAAGGACTCGGTCCGCTCAAGGCCGACTGGCTGCCCTTCATCTTCCTGCTGGCCGCCGTGACCATGACCCTGGGCAACCTGGTGGCTATCACGCAGGACAACATCAAGCGGATGCTGGCCTACAGCTCCATCGCCCACACGGGCTACATCATGGTCGGCCTGGCGGCCTTCGCGGCAGCTCCCGTGGGCTCCCGCGCCGAGACACAAGGCCTCGAAGCGCTGCTCTTCTACTCGGCCGCCTACGCCTTCATGAACCTGGGCGCCTTCGCCTGCGTGGCGGCGCTTCAGCGCCGGCCGGGCGTGACCAGCCAGATCTCGAGCTTCGCGGGACTGGGCCGGCGAGTGCCGCTGCTGGGCCTGGCCATGGTCCTCTTCCTGCTCTCGCTGACGGGTATCCCTCCACTGGCCGGCTTCTTCGCCAAGGCCTACGTCATCCTGGCTGCCGTGGAGGTCGGGGGCTGGGTCACCTGGCTGGCCGTGCTCATGATGCTCAACGCCGCGGCAGCCGCCTTCTACTACCTGCGCGTGGTGGTCTACATGTATATGCGAGACGCGCCGGAAGGCTCCCGTTCCATCGAGGTAGGGGCTTTCACGCGAGCTGGCTTGATCATCGCAGCGGCACTGACCATCGTCATCGGCCTGGTGCCGCCGGTCACGACGGCCGTCATCGACATGGCGCGGGAGGCCGCGCAAGCGCTGCTGTGAGGCTCGAGGCTCGGTGAGCATGGTCGCGCCGCCCGGTCGAGCGCAGACCTTGCGCGAGCACCTGGAGCGGCTGCTCGAGCCGGACCAGCGGCTGGTGGTGGTGTCCAATCGGGGACCGCTCAGCTTCAAGCGGACCCGTGCCGGCGAGTGGCGCGCGAATCGCGGCTCAGGTGGCCTGGTTACCGCACTGGCCGAGGTCGGGCGCCTGGCGCCGGTGACATGGGTAAGTGCCGCCATGGATACGGCGGATCGTGCCGCCCGCGAGACGCTGGACCAGGGGGCGGAGGCGAGCGCGGCGCTGCGCAAGGTCATCGCCGCAGAGCTGCCTGGCCAGGATCTGGAGCTCCGTCTGGTGGAGGTCAGCGACGACGCCTTCCGCGCGCACTACACCGTCGTCTCCAACCCCTTCCTCTGGTTCCTCCAGCATCAGCTCTACCAGCTGCCCTACGAGCCGCGCGTGGACGATCGACTCATCGATGCCTGGCAGAACGGCTACAGCGTGGTCAACGAGGAGCTCGGCCGTGCGGCGGCGGCGGCGGCGGGAGCGGGCGCGCGGCCGGTCGTGCTGCTTCAGGACTACCACCTGTACCTGGCCGCGGCGGCCGTCCGTGCCGCGCGGCCGGATGCCCTTCTGCTGCACTTCAACCACATCCCCTGGCCGTCCGTGGAAGCCTGGCAGGTGCTGCCGCAGGCGCTGCGCCGCTCCATCTGCGAGGGGCTGCTGGCCAACGACATCCTGGGCTTCCAGACCGACCGCTACGCGACGAACTTCCTGCTCACGGCCGACGCCTTCGTGCGCGACGCGCGGGTCGACCCGGACGGCCGCCACGTGCGCTGGCGCGGGCGCACCGTCTGGATCCGCTCCTATCCCATCTCCCTGGATCCGAAGGCACTTTCCGCGTTCGCGGCGGGACGCCAGGTGGCTCAGCAGCGCGCGACCCTAGAGGCGCGCCTGCAACGGGCCGGCAACCCACGACTCATCGTGCGAGTCGACCGCCTGGAGCCCTCCAAGAATGCGCTGCGTGGCTTCCTGGCCTTCGAGGCACTGCTCCAGCGAAAGCCGGAGCTGCGCCGCTCCGTGCGCTTCCTGGCCATCCAGTCGGCCAGCCGCGAGCGCCTGCCGGAGTACGCGCGCTACGCAACGGAGGTACGCGAGGTCATCGCGCGGGTGAACGGCATGGGCGATCCCGACACACAGCCCATCTGGCTGCTGGACGGCTCGGACTACGCGGTGGCCATCGCGGCGCTGCAACTGGCGAACGTGGCGCTGGTCAATCCCATCGTCGACGGCATGAACCTGGTGGCCAAGGAGGCCGTGCTGGTGGGCGAACCGGTGCTTGTGCTGTCCGAGACGGCAGGCGCGGCTGAGCAGCTCTCCTCGGACAGCCTCACCGTCACGGCGGCCGATGTGGCGGGCACCAGCCGGACGTTGCTGGAGGCGTTGGAGATGCCCGATGAGCAGCGCCTGTTGCACCTGCGCCGGCTGCGCGCCAGTGTCCGCGCGGAGGACCTTGGCTGGTGGCTGAGCCGGCAGCTGCGTGACCTGGCCGCGGTCAAAGGCGGCGGCCGCCCACCGAGCCGCCAGCTGCGCGACACCACGCGCCGCTTCGAGCCCCTTCTCTTCAGCTAGGCCGAACAGCACCCGGGATGGCTTGGCTACGTGCAGCCGCTGTTCGCGCCGTCAGGCCTCCGCGACGAGCTGGAAGGTGCGGCGCTCCGCCGTGTCGAGGTGCTCGCGTAGGCGTCGGTCGAACTCACCGTACTCCGGGTGAGCGCGCACATCGGCGAGCGCGTCGGCCGATTCCCAATCCCCGACGCTGAGGAAGCGCCGGGGGTCGGCCTGGTCGCGGAAGAGCTGCGTCTTGCCGGCGCCTCCGACGACGCTGCGTCCCCACGACGCGAACTCTCGCCAGACGTCGATGAACGCCTCCTCACTGCCGCTCTTCAGGACCCATTCGTTGCCGGCATAGACACGCCTCATCGGTCACTCCTCGTATCTCGAACCTGTCGGGTTCCTCGGATACTATCGGAGGCGTCACCGCGCCAGGGCCGTGAACGAGGGATCTGACGAGTCCAGGCCCAGCGCACGAGGCGCTGAAGAGCTGTCAGGCGGTGGAGCCTTCTTCGTCGTCCGAGCGGTAGCGCGCGGATCAGGTGGGAACGAGGCGCCGCGTCAGGCCGGACAGGAAGCGCGCCGCCTCGACCGGTGAGGCGAGCACGAGATCGGCGGCGGCGGCCACGGCTGGCGGCGTCTCGGTCCGTGCCTGGACAGCGATGGCCAGGCCATCCAGCCGTCCCTCGGCGCGTGCGGTCGTCAGCGTCACGAATGCCTCCGCGTCGGAGACGTCGTCGCCCAGCATGAAGACCGCGGCCGGCTGATGCTCGAGCAGCAGCGACTCCATCGCCTCGCCCTTGGCTGGCACGCCCGGCGGTCGAAGCTCCAGCACGCGCCGCCCGGGAAAGCGCACCAGCTCGCGCTCGGGGTCGAGGCGGTCCACGGCCTCCGCCACCAGCAGGGCCGCTGCGTCCACGTCCGGGGCAGAGCGGAAGTGGAGACTCACGGCCGGTGTCTTGCGCTCCACGACCAGCCACGCGTCGGGGATGAGAGCCGGGATCCCTGTCGCCACCCGTTCCGCCGCCTGGGCGTACCGATCCGGCACGGCGAAGATCTCGATGGCCATCGACCCCGGGCGCTGGCGGCGTCCCAACCGGCCACGCTCCACGCCATGGTTGCCCAGGTAGCTCGCCCCACCGATGCGCGTTCGCGCCGCCACGTCCGAGGCGGTGCGCCCCGACAGGATGGCCACGTGGACGTCGGCCACACCAGCCAAACGACGCAGCGCCCGTTGCGCGGCGGGCAACACGGAAGCGCCCCAGGGGTCCATCACGATGGGGCTGAGCGTGCCGTCGAAGTCCGAGACCACGAGCAGCGGCCGGAGAGCCAGGAGCGGCGCGGCGCGGCGAAGTGCCTCCCGTGCCGAGATGACGGCCGCCGGCGCGAGGGTCGTATCCAACGGGATCACCGCAGGCAGCGGGCGCGTCATGGCTCCACGCCGGCGTCCGGCAGCACGGTCTCGATGCCCTCGATGAACTGCTCCGGTCCGGCGCCGCCGTACAGCACTCCTCCTACGCGACCTTCCTCGTCGAT
>Ga0136627_1000655_pt1 | contig 13293 bp, 14 predicted proteins | sample AntDrymUQ4892206_2_FD_104652 | JGI IMG/M metagenome (GOLD analysis project Ga0136627, IMG submission 104652) | Polar desert sand microbial communities from Dry Valleys, Antarctica - metaG UQ489 (22.06) | ecosystem: Environmental > Terrestrial > Soil > Desert | place: Antarctica: Dry Valley... | reverse complement strand
GACCTCGGGCCTGGTCAGAGCCCCGGTTGACTCTTGCAGCCTCTGAGCGATCTGGTCCTCGACCAGGCCCGGAAGTACCAGGTAGGAGAAGAGCCCTACCAGGACCAGTGGGATTACCAGTTTCGTGACGCAGCCCCTCACGGTACTCGAAGCACCCCCTTATCGGTCGGTCAGGCCCTGTGCTCGTGTCGCGTACGACCGCACCCTACACGGCGCGGGGGTCTCGGCGCCTCCCCCTAATGGGTGATCTTTGCCGTCACGAGGGCGTTGCTTCCGGGGAGCGAAGTCCGCGAACGTGACGCCGCCCCGGTCACATGGGACGTATCATTCAGGATGCTGTATTCGACCTTCGGGAAACCTCCCTTACACGCACTCGGATGAATAGGCCTGCCCACGCACCTAAGCACCCGCTTGCCGCCGCTTGTAGCCACTAACATCACTCAAAAGGATGATGTAACTATAATCACAATCGCCTACACTGCTCTTGTGGTCGGGGTGTCCGACCGCCGTACGCACAAGGAGCTTGTTCCTATGAGTCGCACGCTAGCCGCTTTGGCCTCCGTGGTCCTCACGGTCTCTGGTCTCGTTTTCCTGCTTCCCGACTGCGCCTCAGCCTGCATGTGCTTGATCGAGGGCAGCCCGAAAGAGAGAGCCAAGCGGGCGATATCCGGCTCCGATGCCGTGTTCTCCGGGGAGGTGGTGGGGCTCGAGAAGCCACCGCCTGATACCGAGATGATCGAAGGTACGATGCTCACCGTCATGATGGGCGGGGTCGGGAGGAAGGCCACGGTCACCCTGAGAGTCGCCGAGGTGTGGAAGAGTCCGAAGCAGCAGACCGTTCGGTTCACCACACCGGTCGCCGATGGCATAAGCTGCGCGCACCCCTTCAAAGAGGGGCGAGAGTACCTGGTATATGCCAATGGAGGGCAGGACCTTAGGGTCGATGGCTGCAGCGAGACCAAACTGGTCTCCGAGGCGGGTGCGGACCTCGCGTTGCTCGGCAACAGCGAGAAGCCAAAGGACGGTGGCGACGCCCTCACCGACACCTCTGGGGGCGTTTCGGTGGGCGCGATGGTCGGGCTGGCGGGGCTGGCGATGGCGGCGTCCTTCTTGCTGTTGATGCGGCTTCTGCGGGTCGGCTAGGAGTCGAGTACTCGACTCCCGAGAACGCCGTGCGGACGAAGCTCGGGGAATGCGTCGAGGCCGGAGTCGGCGGAACAGGTGTTCCACGAAGGATCGGATAGCCTTCGCCCCGGAGACTACAGTGGCTTGTCCGGAGATGCCTGGCCTGTCTCCCCGAAGTGCTCGCGCACGGCGTCGTCGAAGGCGCCGGAGAGGTCTTGAATCTCGGGGGCGGTCTCTACGGTGGACCGCTCGTGGGGGACGGTCACGCGTTCGGCTTCGGCATCCACGTCCACGTTGTCCGCGGGGATGGGGCGTCCGGCGACGACGATGTACTTGAGGACGTTGCTGACGGCGTCGTAGACGGTGTCCTCGACCCGGCCGACGCTGGCGCCTGAGGCGTCGAGGACTTCGTACCCTTCCAACGCGGTGAACGGGTTGCTCGCGCGGTGGTCTTCGCTGTCCATGGCTCGTCCTCCGGTGGCGGTGGTTGGCGTATGTGCGTATGATACTTCCGCGTGGGAGACGGAATCGGTTATCCGGGAAACGCGCGGGGCCTGAAGGCCTTCTCGCTGTTGTTCGTGGTCCTCGCGGCCATCTCGCTGCTGCTGGTCCACGCCTCGTCCTACGATCCGCCGGTTTCGTTTATCCTGCTCTATCTTGCGGCCTCGGTCGGGATCGTGGTGGCGGGGGTGGTGGTGCCACTCCTGCCGGCCCGGCAGTTCACCCTCGGGTTCTGCGGGGGCGTCTACGCGCTGTACGCGGGCGTCACGGCGATGATGGTGTTCTTTACCGGCGGGCCTTCGAGCGAGATCTACGTGGTGTTCTTCCCGCTGCTTCTGGTCTCCGCGCTGCACGGGGCCTGGCGCATCGTGCTCGCTGTCCTCGCCGCCGCGCTCTTTTTCTACGCGCTGGCGATGCTGCCGGGCCTCCTGGAGTCGGGGACGGGCGAGGAGATCGCCTCTTCGGTCTTCTACAGGCTCGGCACTTTAGGGCTTACGGGCCTCTTCCTCGCCTACGCCTCGCGGGGGATCGCTGGTGCCGCGGGTAATCCGGAAGAGGCGCTGGAGGACGGAGAGTCGGTGCTCCTGGAGCGGGTGGAGGGGGAGATCTCCTCCCGCAGGGGCGTGCCGGTCGCCGTGATCCTGGTGGACCCGGGCGAGGTGAGGGACGTGGGCCTGCTGCTCGACCGGGTGGAGGGGCGCATCGGCGAGCCATTCCCGTTGGAGGACGGCGACCTCTTCGGCCTGGTCGTGGCCGCGGTGGACGACGGCGGCGCCGAGAGCGCCGCCCGCCGGGCCCTGGCCGCGGCGAGCTCCCTGGGCGCCGAAGAGACGCGGGCGGGGGTCGCCATCTACCCCCGCGACGCCCGCTCGGCCGAGGACCTGCTCCTCGCCGCCGGACGCGCGCTGGAGGCCTCCTTCGAGGTCGAGGGCCCGAGCGCCATCGTGCTCGCCGGCAGGGACGCCCAGGAGGGACGCTACCGCGCAGCCCGGTAGGGCTGCCAGCACGCTCCGGCTTCGCCTCCGCTTGTCAGCACGGCGCTTCGGGCCTCTCAGCACGTCTCCTACGGGGACTTTCAGCTCGCCTCCTTCGGAGGCTCTCAGCTTCTCGGTGCGCCGCGTTGCCCGGAGTGTCGGCCGTACCACCCCAAGGCGAAGACCGGACCCGTGTGGGTCACCGGCTGTCCACCGGGCCGTGGGGGTGAGTTTCGAACCTGCCTGCGTCCGAGTAAAGGTGAGAGGGAACCGCCATCTCCGCCCGCGACCGCAGGACAAACGGAACCGGCACGCCCCGAACAGTCAAGAAGCTGAGAGCGAGGCCGAAGGCTGAAGCGTGCTGACAAGCTGCAATTGCAACCTTGGCGGAGGCCATCCGTACCGATGATATAATCCAAGACTGATTTTGCAGGCCCGACAACAGCCGGGGGTGGCTGGAACAAATGGGAAGATTAACCAGGGCGATCCGCGGCTTTTTCGGGAAGTTTCTCTCGGGGGTCGAGCAGCGCAACCCCGAGATACTGCTCGAGAACGCCGTGCAGGACGAGCTCGAAAACCTCAAGAAGCTCCAGGTCGCCGCCGCCCGCACGATGGCCTACGAGAAGATGCTCGCCAACGACGCCGTGGGTAAGCAGAAGGTCCTCGCCGTCAAGGAGCGCCAGGCGCGCGAGCTCGCCAGCCGCGGCCAGCGTGACGCCGCCGTCGAGGTGGTCCAGCAGAAGCAGGAGGCCCAGACGCAACTCGTCGACATAGAGGCCAGGCTGGAGGAGGCGCGCAAAAACTCCCAGGAGATGGAGCGGGCCTTCCGCGACCAGGAGCGCCGCTACAACAACGTCGCGCGCGAGCGGGCCGCCCTCATGGAGGAGCACCAGCGCGCCCGCGCCCTTCGCACCGCCAACGACGCGCGCGCCCAGATCTCCCTCTCGGATTCCTCGCGTGACCTCGAAAAGGCCCGCCAGTCCATCCGCCAGGCCTCCTACGAGGCCGAGGCCGTTGGCGAGCTCGGCACCAGCGAGACCGAACGCGAGATCGCCGCGGCCGAGATAGACATCAAGCGCCTGGACGCCGAGCACGAGCTGGAGATGATGGAGATTGAGATGGGCCTCCGCGAACCCGACCAGATAGAGGCCGCCGAAATGAACCCTGCCGACCCCGAGAGACCGGAGGAAGGCCCCCGTGGGTAGCAGCCTCTCCCGGCACCTGACGAGGCTCGTCCCCTTCGGGTCGTTCTCGGGCCTGACCGTGATGGCCGCGACGGCCGCGGAGCCGAGCGCTCTGCTCATCGGCCTCTTCGGGGCTGGCGCCGCGTTCACGGGGAAGCGCCTCCTGGACCGGCGGGGCAACGCGCGCAGGGAGCTCTCGCGCCGGGTGCGGGAGAACGTGAAGGAGCTCGGGCGGGTGGCCCGGGAGGACCGGCTGGCAGCACCCCAGACCAAGCGCCTGGCAGCTCTCCAGGCCGGCATCCTGGAGAGCTGGGAGCTCTTGCCCGAGCAGTACAGGCCGCTGCTGGACGAGGACATTTTTACCATCGTGGGGGAGATCGGGGACGCGGCCAGGCTCGCGCGGCGGCGGGCGCTCTTGCGGCGGCACCTGGAGAGCGTGGACCGGCGTGGGATCTCCAGCCGCATCAAGGGCCTCGAAAAAGACCTCGCCCGTCTCCCGGAGGGCTCGCCGCTGCGGGCGCCGTTCGAGGCGGCGCTGGAGGGGCGGCGGGGTGAGCTCGACGGGTACGGGGACATCCTGGACGGTATCAGCATGATCAACGCCCAGCTGGAGAGCGCCGAGAGCCTGCTCGGCAACCTGCGCGGCGAACTGCTCGCGGTGGACAACAGGCTCGCGCCCGGCTCCCTAGACCCCGGCCTGCGGCAGCTAAAAGAGAGGGTCGCCTACTTCCGGCGCGGCCTGGACGAGGTCACCAGAAGCGTGGAGTCACTGCCCGCTACGGAGAGGATGGCGGCGAGATGAGCGAGGACCGCACCAACCGGCAGAACTTTTTCACCAGGATGTTCGGGGAGCAGGGGGCCAACGAGGGGACCTCGATCTACTCCCGCGAAGAGATAGGAATAGGCGCGGATGGTCAGGACGAACGTGAAAGCTCTCCCCACTCCCGGGCTTTCACGGTGGAGCGGGCGGCCGAGGTCATAAAGAACCTTCCCCCCGAGGTGCCGCGTCCGGCGGCGGTCCGCATCGTGCGCCAGACGCTCGAAGCGGCGGGCATAGACATAAACGAGCTCGACTCCTCGACCAGGGCCAGGGAGTCCAGGCTCGAGTCCGAGATAGACCTCGGCGAGAACCGCATCCGCAAGCTCAAGGACGACACCGAAGACGTGATCCGGAACCTCGAAGACCAGATCCGCAAGGCCCGCGAGGCCCGCAACTTCGGCGTCGCCGAGCAGGAGCGCAAGATAGACGAGGCCGAGTCAGGCCTGGAGGACATCGACATGGTGCGCGGCTTCTTCGGCCTCCCGCAGAACGGGCCGGAGGAAGAGCCAGAGCAGCCATCCGAAGAGACCACCGCGGGCGACGACCCCGCGGGCGACGAGACGCAGGTGATCCGTGAGGCCGACGACGACACCCAGGTCATAGACGGCGCCGGCGAGGACGACACGCAGGTCTTGAGGCAGCCCGGCCCGCTCTCGGACTCCGAGGAGTACTGGAACACCCGGGACGACCGGGGGCGTTGAGCATCCCGCGCCGCCTGGGGCGCCTCGCCAGCGGCTTTCTCTCCACCCTCCAGGAGGACGAGCGCGTCCGAGAGCGCCTCCGCACCGGCCGCGAGCGCAGCGAGACCCTCAGGGGCGCGTTCGAAGCCGCCCTCCGCGGCGCGCAAGAAGAGCTGCGCCGCGCAGAAGAACGCCGCCGCGCCGAGGGCGGAAGTTCCGCGGGAACGACATCCGGGAGCCGCGAGAGGCAGAGCTTCGGGAACCGCGCCTCAGGGTGGACCTCCTCCCAGACCTTTGCCCCGCTGAAGTACCCCCCGAACGTGCTCTCCGCCTACGACCGGCTCGGCCTCGTGCCGGGCGTACCGATGGAGGAGGTAGACCGCAAGCGCAGGGACCTCGTCAAGAAGTTTCACCCGGACAGGTTCTCCGACCCCGACAAGCGCGTCCGCGCCGAGAGGGTGACCGCCGAGATCAACGCCGCCCACGACGCCATAGAACGCCACGTCCTGCGCAAGACGCGGTAGGGCGGTATACGCAGAGCACTCCGCAGGCCGAAGACCGCTCGCTGGTGTCGGGCTTGTCGCTGGAAGGATCGGACGATGCGGGTACTCTTTGAGACCGAACGATTGGTTCTGCGCCGGCTCACCGAGGCCGACGCGGACGACTTGTTCGACCTCCACGGCGACTCAGAGGTCATGCGCTTCCTCACCGGGGGCAGGCCGACGCCCCGCGACGTGATCCTCAACGAGACCCTGCCCCGATTCCTCCGTTCTTACGAGCGTTTCGAGGGGTTTGGCGTCTGGGCGGCCATCGAGAGGTCGACCGGCGAGTTCCTGGGGTGGTTCGAGTTCCACCCACCGGAAGGACGCGGCCCCGAGGAAGCGGAGCTCGGCTACCGGCTGCGCCGTTCCGCCTGGGGCAAGGGCTACGCCACGGAAGGATCCCGCGCGCTGATCCGCAGGGGCTTCACCGAGCTCGGCGTCCGGCGCGTGGTGGCGGAGACGATGGCGGTCAACGCGGCATCACGACGCGTGATGGAGAAGGCGGGGCTGACGTATGTGCGGACGTTCCACCAGGAATGGCCGTGGCGCATCGAGGGCGACGAGCACGGGGACGTCGAGTACGCCCTGAGGAAGGCCGACTGGGAGCGCCGGGAAGCGGCGGGAAGCGGATAGCCACCGGACCGGCCGGGGACCAGCCGAGGGAGATAGCGGGAGGTGTCTGTGGACGCCAGGGAGGAATGGGACCGAATTTTCTCCAGGCTGGATAAGACTCCTGGCGGCGAAGACGCCTGGCTGGAACGCTGGCGAGACCTCCTTGAGGCGGACATCGACGCGCCCGTCCTCGACCTCGGCTGCGGCGCCGGAGAGGATGCCCAATGTCTCACGCGATGGGGCTTCGAAGTCGTCGCCGCGGACTTCTCGGAGAAGGCGCTTGAGCTCACCAGTCGGCGGGCGCCGGAAGCCGAAACGAAACGCGTAGATCTTACCGACGGCCTGCCGTTCCCGGACGCCCACTTCGGCGCCATCGTCGCGAGCCTGTCCCTGCATTACTTTCCCTGGCTGGAGACCGTAGAGATCCTCGCAGACGTACGACGGTGCCTCGTCCCCGGCGGCCACCTCCTGGCCCGCCTCAACTCCAAGAACGACGCCTACTACGCCGCCGCGCCCAAGGAGGAAATCGAGCCGAACTTCTACCTGGTCAACGGCTTCCCCAAACGCCTCTTCGACCGCGACGATGTTATCGCGCTGTTCTCTCCGGACTGGAAAATAGAAGACGCGGGCGAAAGGACCACAGGCCGTTACGGAGACGAGAAGACGCCGTGGGAGATCGTCGCCGCAAAACTCCTCAAACCTGACGGTGAGGCCGTATCGCGCAGAAAGCCGCGAAGCGGCACGCTGGCACCTCTAGGAGACCAGCTCCCCGCGCACGATGAGGCGGTTCTCGAAAGTGGGGATCGGGACGCAGGTCTGGAGCGAGACGACGGTCCTGTCCTCGACGGGGTACGTCACCCAGGTGTCGTCGGGCTCGACGGTCATCCGATCGTAGACCTCGAAAGTGTACCGGCGTCCGTCGGCGCTCTTCAAGAAGATCTCGTCCCCCGGCGCGAGCGTGCCGAGGTCGTGGAAGGCGCGTGGCACCCGGGTCCGGGGAAAGCCGAGGGCGTGGCCCGCTATAAAGGTGTTGGACCCCTCTTCCCACGGCAGGCCGCTCTCCTTCATCCGCAGCAAACCCTCGCGGTCGAGCTCCGCCTGCCGGAAGCCCGTCGGCACCGCAACGTCCTTCAGGCCGAGCTTTGGCACCGTGAGCGTCATGTTCTTGGGGGTGGGCTGGCTCGACGCGTCCGCGGGGGGAGTCTCAGGGCTCCGGGTTCCTTCGCCGAGGAGGACGCCGGTGTTCTTTACCTCCTGGGTGCGGAGCTCGACCGACGACGTCTCCTTCTCGGGCCAGATGGGCAGGGAGAGGAGGCAAAGCGTCGCCAGGGAGGCCACGAAGAACACCGCTTTCCGACCGCCGAACACCCTTCGGGAGTATAACAGCCGGTCCGCTTTTCCCGTTAGAATGGGTCCCATGAAGATAGAAGCCCTGATCGAAGACTTCTCCGCCGATCTCTGGGACGACCCGGGCACGAGCCCCCGAACGGCGGAGTTCTACGTGGCCGACCTGCGCGAGTTCGCCCGCTTTCTCGCGGACAGGGGCGTGGAGGAGGCCGAAGACCTAGGGGTCGGGACGGTGATGGACTTCCGCAACCACCTGCTGGAGGGCAACCGCAAGCGCTTCACCGTCTATCGCAAGGACGCCGCGGTCAGGCGCTTTTTGGACTGGGCGAGGACCTCCTCTGAGGCGGAGCTGGACTTCGATCCCATCGAGCCCATGCACCAGCCGCTGGACCAGAAGATCGTCTCCCTGGAGGACGAGGAGGCCGAACAACTCCTCTCTTTCCCGACGGACACCCTGGACGCGGCCCGGGACGCCGTGGTCATCAGGCTCATGCTCGACACGGGGGTGACGGTGGGGGAGATCCGGGGCCTCCTCAAGAGCGACGTGGACCTTACGGCCGCCCAGGCCCAACTCGGCGGCCCTGGCTCTCACCTCGCCGCCCGCGCCCGCCGCCTCTCCACCGAAACGGTCGAAGCCCTCCGGCGCTACCTCGGGATGCGCACCGACGAGACGCCGGAGCTCATCGTCGGTCGGGCGGTCCGGCCCGTTACCACCTCCAAGTCGCTCCAGAACGCGATCTGGAAACGGTGTGATCAAATCGGCATGTGGCGCGTCTCGCCCATGGTCCTGCGCCACACCTTCGCCATCCGGCTGCTCCGCCGCGGCGCCACCATCAACGAGCTGAAAGAGGCCCTCGGCGTGCGCGATACCTCGAACATAGGCGTCTACAAGAAATTCGTATAGGGGCGTTTCGCGCAACATCCCTACGAACCAGGGCGTCAGGACCGTAACCAAAGAGGGCCCCGCGGCGTCCAAGCCTTCGGAACAGACGAAAACTACACGTAGCCGGCCGGATTTCGGATCACTAAAGGGTTTGCGAGCGTGTGCATCATGGCACAATAACTGGTAATCGGTCTTTAACCAGCAACTGGGGGTCCTCGGATGGCATCGGAAAGCTCCAATCAGGCTACAGAGTCGGGGCAAGAGGATCAGCAAAACCAGCAGAACGAGCGGTCGGACGGCCAGTCCCGGCAGGAGCGGAGAGAGCAGGCATACGATTACGACGAAATAAAGGACAACGCTCCGGTTAGGAAGAATGACCCGCGCACCTCCGTCCAAAAGACCGAAGAGTACCGGTTCGCGAATAACATACCCGGCGACCAGACGATACCGGAGAAGGCGTACGCGGATTACACGCTGGAGTACGACGACGAAGACGCGGCGATGAACGGCAAGATCCCAGACGTGCTGCTCGACGTGCCGGTCGTGAAGGTCGACGAGATCAACTTCGAGCTCAACGATCTGCGGGCGAAGGTGAACCTCTTCGCCAAGGTGCTCGACCTGGTCGAGCTCTCTGTCGGGGTGGATCTCTACCTTGGCCGCGTGAAGCTCGTCATAACGGGCGTGGAGGCGCAGGCGCTTCTGAAGGTCCGCCTGGACAACGTGACCGCCATCATAGACCGGGTGCTCACGACCATAGACCGCAACCCCCAGATAATAGAGAAGCTCGTCGAGGGCGTGAGCTCGGCGGTCGAGGACGTCGGGAGTGGCGCCGGTTCGGCTCTGGAGGACGTGGGCGAGGGCGCCGGCGAACTCGTGGGCGATGGTCTCAACTCCGCAGTGGAGGATATCGGTTCTGGTGCTGGCGACCTGGTTGGTGAGGGAGCTAACCAGGCAGTCGCTGACATCGGCTCTGGTACAGGCTCGGCCGTTGAAGATGTCGGTGAGGGCGCGGGCTCTGCTGTCGAAGATGTAGGCGAAGGCGCAGGCTCCGCTGTGGAGGATGTGGGTGAGGGCGCAGGTTCCGCTGTGGAAGACGTCGGTGAAGGCGCAGGTTCTGCGGTCGAGGACGTCGGTGAAGGCGCTGGAGAAGCCGTGGAGAGCACCGGTGACGCTGTCGAAAACGTCGGTGAAGGTGCGAGCTCCGCGGTCGCGGATGTAGGCGAGGGCGCGGGAGAAGCCGTCGAGAGTACGGGCGAGGCCGTCGAGGATGTTGGCGAAGGGGCCCAATCGGCGGTGGAGGATGTCGGTGAGGGTGCCGGTGAGGCGACTCAGCAGGTCGGCGAAGGCGCGGGGCAGGCCGCAGGCGAAGTCGGCCAGGGGGCGGGACAAGCCGCGGGTGAGGTAGGCCAGGGAGCGGGACAGGCCGCAAGCGAAGTCGGTGAAGGAGCCGGACAGGCTGCCCAGGAAGTCGGCGAGGGCGCGGGGCAGGCCGCCGAAAGTGCCGGCCAGGCTACGGAGCAAGTAGGCGAGGGTGCGGGGCAGGCCGCACAAGAGGCCGGGCAGGGCGCCGGACAGGCAGCTCAAGAAGCTGGTGGGGGGGTCGGACAGGCCGCCGAGGGCGCGGGTGAGGCGGCTCAGGGCGTTGGGGATACGGCGGGGCAGGTGGCCGAGAGTGCGGGCGACGCTGCCGGGCAGGCCACGGAACAAGCGGGCGAAGCAGCGCAAGGGGTCCAGGACGCCGCCGGTCAGGCCACGGATCAGGCAGGGCAGGTCGCAGATCAGGCCGGAGGCGTGGCCGACCAGGTCGCGGAAGAGGCCGGTGGCGCGTCGGAGCAGGCAACGGGGGAGGTCGGTCAGGCTGCGCAGGGAGAAGCGCAGGACGTCGAGGAGCAGGCGCCAGATCAGGACGGACAGGCCGCGCAAGGAGTACAGGACATCGCGGCCGACCAAACGCAGGACGCCACGGTACAGGCCCAGGAGACCGCCGGAAACGCGGCCCAGCAGGTACAGGACGCTGCCGGGCAGGCTGCCGATCAAACCGGACAGGCTGCTAGATCCGGGGGAGATGCCGGGGTTCAGACTGTCGATGAAGGCCAGGCCCAGCCCGGCGGCGAGACCGACGAGAGCGCCAACGGAGGGCGCCAGACCATGCAGCGCGCGGTGGATCAGACCGGAGACATCATCGAGATCACCCTGAACGAAGACGGCGAGATAGTGAGCGAAGATGTGGTTGGCAACGTCGGTAGTCTACCTGTGGAGGAAGAGTACGTGGACGACGATGGCCGGGTAGTGAGCCGGGTGAGGGACGAGTCGGGAAACGCCATCGAGCGGGTATTCGACGACGAGGGGAGTATAGTGGGTATAAGGGTTGTTTGAGTGGGAAGCAAGGTCGAGAAGACGGAGCAGCGAGGAGATATAGGTGACCGATAAACACACGGAGGCTTTGGAGAAGCTGAACCGGGGCATCCAGGAGTCCAGGCAGGAGGTCCAGAAACGGACGATGAACCTGGCCCAGGGCTACTTCGATGACTCAGCCGAAGCGCTCAAGCAACACATAAAGGAGAACCGCGACGCGCTGAAGAACCTGCCGGATCAGATTCCAGGAGGACGAGAAGAGGCCTTCCAGACGCTGTTTCAGGAGTTGATGGATAACTACTCCTCCATGGAAGAGTGCATCAATGAGGCACAGGAAAACGTCGCCAACCTGGACACGGATCAGATCAGGCGCCAGGGGGAGATCGAGGCCACGGACGCGGCCCGCCGAGAGGCGAATGAGCGGGGCGTAGACCTCACGCAGGTCGAAGGCACGGGCAGCGACGGACGTATCATCGTCAGCGACGTGGTAGAGGCGGCTGAGGCGATGGAGGACGGGGAGGATGGGGCCGCTGGAGAGGCAGCGCAAGAAGTCCAACAGCAGGCCGGACAGGCCGCGCAAGACACCGCGGGCCAAGCCGCCGATCAAGCCGGTCAGGTAGCGGGTCAGGCGCAAGAGGCCGCAGGAGGAGCCGCCCAGCAGGCCCAGGACACCGCCGGTCAGGCGACCGACCAAGCTGGACAGGTTGCGGGTCAAGCAACCGATCAGGCCGGACAGGTCGCCGGACAGGCTCAGGAGGCCGTCGGCGGGCTCACCGGTGGCGGTGGGGACGAGGATGGCGGCGGCCCCCTGGGAGGAGTGACCGACCAGGTCGGGCAGGTCGCGGGCCAGGCGCAGGACGCCGCTGGTGGGGCCGCCCAGCAGGCGCAGGGCACCGCGGGGCAGGTGGCGGGCCAGGCCGCCGGCCAGGCTGGACAGGCGGCGCAAGGCGTGCAGGACACCGCGGGGGGAGCCACTCAGCAGGCCCAGGAGACCGTGGGGTACGCGGCGGAGCAGGCGCAGGACGCCGCCGGACAGGCCGCCGGGGAAGACGAGGCTGAGGAGCCGAAGGCCACGAACGCCGCCAGGCGCAAAGCGAAAGAGCTGGGCGTAGACCTCTCCACGGTCGAAGGCACGGGCTCCGGGGGGCTCATAACCCTCAAGGACGTGGTTGGCTCCTGATACCATGAAGAAGGAAGGAACAGGCGAGCCACAGAACCCGGACATCGCGCTCGATGCCGACGTGAGGATGCGCGAGTTGTACTTCGAGGAGGCGCCGGACCCGGAGGTGCGCTTCCGGGGGAACACTAGGCGCAACTCCGTATGGCGAAACAGGCGCGAGAACCTGCCGGACGAGGTCCAGGAGGGCGTCGTCTATCGCAACGCCGGAGTACGATTGCGGATCGCCAGCGAGGTAGTAGATAGCGACCCCGCTTTTCGGAATAGTTTGGATGAAGGAAGGGTAAAGAAAAACCTGGAGTATCGAGAGCGAAAGACCGCAGGGCAAGAACCCGAGAGCAGAGAGAACAAGGAGAAAAAGTGAGCGAAGGAACGCAGGAGCAGACGCAGCAGCAGACGCAAGAGGAGCAGTACCTGCAACAGGCCCAGGACTTCTTTGCGCAGTCGATGGGCAGGATAAAGGGCCGGATGCAGAGTGACAGCGCCCAGCTCGAGAGCATAATGCAGCAGCTTCCCGAGGAGTCGCAGGGCCAGATACAGGAGATGAACGACTCCTACGCCCAGTTCGAGGGCGTCATGGATCAGGCCGCCCAGGACTCTGGGATACAGGAGGCGATGGACGAAGCGGCCCAGGAGGCGAGGCAGAACGCCGACGAAGCCACGGGCCAGGGCCAGGAACCCGTCGAGCAGGCTGCCGACCAGGCCCAGGAAATGGCTGGGGATGTCGCTGACCAGGCCCAGGACGCCGCCGGGGGGGTCGCCGACCAGGCCCAGGACGCCGCCGGACAGGCCACGGATCAGGTCGGGCAGGTCGCCGACCAGGCCCAGGACGCCGCCGGGGGGGTCGCCGACCAGGCCCAGGACGCCGCCGGACAGGCGGCGGATCAGGCGCAGGACACGCCCGGCGACCTGGCCGACAGCCTGCCCGAGGGCTACGAGGCGGTGGGACAGCCGTTCACCGACCAGCAGGGCAACACGGTCCTGCAGGGCCAGGACGAGCAGGGCAACACCGTCACCGTCCAGCGCGTCGAGGACGATGAGGGCAACGTCGTGGACTCCATCTACGACCAGCAGGGCAACCTGATGGACGAAG
>Ga0136627_1000654_pt1 | contig 13296 bp, 18 predicted proteins | sample AntDrymUQ4892206_2_FD_104652 | JGI IMG/M metagenome (GOLD analysis project Ga0136627, IMG submission 104652) | Polar desert sand microbial communities from Dry Valleys, Antarctica - metaG UQ489 (22.06) | ecosystem: Environmental > Terrestrial > Soil > Desert | place: Antarctica: Dry Valley... | reverse complement strand
CGTCGGCCTTGCCCTGGTACTCGGTGAAGGGCGCGCGGATGGGAGCCGCCACCTTCTCCTTGGCGACCAGGCGTCCGAGCTTGAAGGAGGCGCCCGAGAGCAGGACGAGGTCGCGGGCCTCGATGCGCTCGGGGAGCCCTCGGCCACTGCGGCGCTGAGCAATGAGGAAGGTCGCGAAGGCGGCTACGAACCCCGAGGACAGGGCGAGCCGGGATCCCAGCGGCGGGCGCTCGCCCTCGGGCGCGTAGCCGTCAAGGAGCCCGTTCTCTGCCTGCGGCTGCTGTGTCGGTGGCATGGCCATGGGTCGGTGAAGTCTAGGGCGCGGGTCACGCGCTCGGGCCCGGGTACCGGGGGTACGTGTCCGCAAACGCGATACGGATCGGATGCTCAGGCTGGATGTACGACTCCTGGCGCGGAGGGCTCTACCCCGAGGGCCTTGCCAAGCGTCGCTGGCTCGAGCGCTACGCGGAGCGCTTTGACACGGTCGAGGTCAACTCGACGTTCTACCGGCTGGCCTCGCGCGACGCGGTGGCGCGCTGGGTCGAGCAGACGCCGGAGCACTTCGTGTTCGCGGTCAAGGCCAGTCGCTATCTCACCCACATGAAGAAGCTACGCGACATGGACCAGGGCATCGCGCGCTATTACGAGCGCATCGAGCCGCTCGTCGCGGCAGGCAAGCTCGGCCCCGTGGTGTGGCAGCTCCCGCCGACCTTCCAGCGCGACGACGAGGTGCTGGACCGGGCGCTCGGCGAGCTGCGCGGGGGCCGCCACTGCATCGAGTTCCGCCATCCGAGCTGGTTCGCGCCGGACGTGTGCGCCCTGCTGCGCGAACGAGGGGTGGCGCTAGTGATCGGAGACCATCCGGACCGACCGTTCCAGACCCACGAGATCACCGCCGGATGGACGTTCGTGCGTCTGCACTGGGGTGTGCGCGGGCGCCGGGGCAACTACTCGGAGACAGAGCTGGACACATGGGCGCAGCGGCTGGCCCGCTGGCGCATGGACGTGGAGGTCTACGCCTACTTCAACAACGATTGGGAGGGCTTTGCCGTGCGCAACGCCGCCGGGCTCGCGCGCCGGCTCGAGCCGGCGGAACCCGCCGAAGGAGGGCGCCGCTCCCCTTCGCGGTCCCGATGACATCAAAGGGGGGCGCCGCCCCCCTTTGCAACCCCAGGCCGCTTGCCGCCCCGCTTGGACAGCCGGCCGCGTACCTGCTCGACCTTGCGCTTGCCCTCCGGGCTCTTCGCGTAGCTCTGCGCGCGGTCGGCGAGCTTGCGCCCCTGCGGGCTGCGCGCGAATCGGGTGATCTTGCTTACCAGTCGTGCCATGATCCTCTTCTCCTAGCCGGGTAGTCGATCGTCTCAGACACCGTAGAGGTCGCGCAGCGGCGGGCGTGGGCGTGGGCGTGGCCTAGCTGCTGCTCGCGTTCGCGGCGGCGGCCACGAGCGTGAGGCCGCCGTCGATCACGAACGAGCTGCCGGTCGTGTAGCGCGACTCGGGGCCGGCGAGGAAGGCGATCATGGCGGCGATCTCGTTCGCGTGGCCCGGCCGCCCGGCGGGAATCACCGGGCGCTCGACGGTCTGCGGGTCCACATCCTCGTTGCCCGTCATGGCGGTGGCGATCTCGCCGGGAGCCACCGCGTTCACGGTGATCCCGTGCTCGGCCAGCTCGAGCGCCATGACCTTGGTGAGCAGTCCGAGGCCGCCCTTGGCCGCGCAGTAGGCCGCCGAGCCGCCGAGCGGCACGTGCTCGTGCACAGAGGTCACGTTCACGATCGTGCCGCCCCGGGCCGCATCGGCCATCATCCGCGCGGCTCGCTGGGCGCAGGCGAATGTGCCGGTCACGTTGAGCTGCACGATCTGGCTGAACTCCTCCAGCGGGTACTCGAGGAAGGAGTGCATGCCCCCCACACCAGCGTTGTTGACCAACACGTCGATCCCGCCGAGCCGGTTTGCCAGCTCCGCGACGGAGTCCGCCGCCGCGGCGGGGCGGGACAGGTCGACCTGTGCGATCTCAGCTCGCACGCCCTGCCTCTCGACCTCCCGCGCGGTGTCCCCGGCGCCCTGCTCGTCCTCGTGCCAGGTCACCCCCACGTCGAAGCCGTCGCGCGCCAGAGCCAAGGCCGTGGCGCGCCCTATGCCCGAGTCCGAGCCCGTGACGATGGCCTTTGGCGCCATGCCACGCGGCGATACCCCCGCCCCGGGGCGCCGAAACCGCCAAATACGGTTTGCGGGCGGATTCTGCGGGCACCTGAGGAGTGTGGAGCCCGAAACCCGTACGCGACTGGATGTCCTGCTCGACCGTGGAGAGCAGGTTGGTTGCGTGAACCTCTCCGAGATGAGTGAGCTGGTCCAGGAGCTCGATCTCTCCGATGAGGAGAGCGGCGAGCTCAACGCGGAGATCGACTCCCGCGGCCTGGAGCTCTCCGACGACTGCGGGAAGGCCGACGCCGCGCCGGGGCCGAGCTACGCCAACGGTGACATGGCCGGGGCCACGAGCGACGCCCTTGCGCTGTTCCTGCGCGACATCCGCCACTACCCCCTGCTCACCAAGGACGAGGAGATCGAGCTGGCCAAGAGGATCGAGCAGGGCGATCTCGAGGCCAAGGACCGGATGATCAACTCCAACTTGCGCTTGGTCGTGTCGATCGCCAAGAAGTACCAGGGCCACGACCTGCCGCTGATCGACCTGATCCAGGAGGGCATCTTCGGCCTGATCCGGGCGGCGGAGAAGTTCGACTACCGCCGCGGCTACAAGTTCTCCACCTACGCCACCTTCTGGGTGCGCCAGGCGATCCAGCGCGGCTTGGGCAACAAGGCCCGCACGATTCGCATCCCCGTCCATATCGGCCAGCGCGAACGCAAGATCGGGCGCACGCAGCGCGAGCTGGCCGTCAAGCTGGGCCGCGATCCCACCGACGAGGAGATAGCCGAGGCCGCCGAGATCACCGTGGCCGAGATCCGGGAGGCGCGGGACGCGCCGCGCACCGTGACGAGCCTCGAGCGCCCGGTGGGCGAGGGCGAGGGAGCCGCGCTCGGCGATCTGCTCGCGAGCGAGGGGCCAGGGCCCGACGAGGAGGTGGACATCGCCCTGCGGCAGGAGGTGCTGCACGACGTGGTGGCCCGGCTGCCCGAGCGCGAGCGCATGGTGATAGAGCTCCGCTACGGCATCGAGGGTGGCGAGCCCACTCCACTGCGCGAAGCCGGCAGGCGGCTCGGCCTGTCCTCGGAGGGGGTCCGCAAGCTCGAGGCGCAGGCCCTGCGCCGGCTGGCCGACGAACGCGAGCTGGTGGGGCTGCGCGACGCGGCCTAGATAAGAAGCAGACTCCATAGCTAGACCACACAAGACCTGAACCGATAAGGAGGCACGATGGCAGCCGCAGCCAGTCAGGGAATTCTCAGCGACGACATGAAGGCCGATCGCGAGCAGCTCGTGGAGATGCTCAAGAAGGGCTACTTCATGGAGCTCGAGACGGTGATGAGCTACATCGCCAACTCGGTCAATCCCGATGGCCTTCTCGCGCGCGAGATCGCGGAGAGCCTCGAGACCGACATCCAGGAGGAGCTGGGCCACGCCCAGCAGTTCGCCACCCGCATCAAGGAGCTCTATGGCGTGGTTCCCGGCTCGGAGGAGTTCACGGCCGAGCAGTCCTTCCTCCAGCCCCCGGAGGACCAGCTGGACATCGTGCACGTGGTCAGGGGCGTGGTCGCGGCCGAGACCGGCGCCATCGAGCACTACAACGCCTTGATCGAGTTCGCCGGCGAGCGCGATCCCGTGACCGAGGACATGGTGATCGGCATCCTCCGCGACGAGGAGGGCCACCGGCGGCTCTTCGAGGGCTTCCTGCGCGAGCTCGAGCAGAGCCACAGCGCGATCAACAGCTGACGACGGCGATGGCACCAACGGGGGGGCACCGCCCCCCTCTGCAACCCCCCAGGGCAACAAGAGGGTCCCGCACCCCGTTCCCAGAGAGGATTGATCAGATGACGGAGAATCCGGAGGACGCCGCAGCCGAGCGCAGGTCAAGGGCCGCGGCGGAAGCCCAGGAGGCAGAGGCAGCCGCAGCGGAGGCTGCCTCCATCGGCGGTCCCGATCCCGCGCCCGACGCCGACCCCGCCGAGCGGCCCGTGGCCGAGGGCGGGGGCGGTGAGGCGGAGGGCTTCGAGCTGGCCGAGGACGCGCTGATCCGCCACGCCTCCCACGAGGACAACCTGGCCGATCCCGCCGCCGACGCGTTCACCCCCGAGGCGGAGGCCGACCTTTCCAGCGCCGCCTACTCAGAGCCCGACGAGGTCGACCCCACGGGGGTCACCTCCGATCCGTCGGAGGGGCCGGACGATCCAGGCCAAGGTCCTGGGCTGGCGGCGGACCGCTAACCGGCAGGGCCGCACTTCATGGCGGCCAACGAGCGCTATATCGCGGCGCCACCCGAGAGGGTCTTCGACGTGTTGAGCGACCCGGGCAGCTACGGCTACTGGGTCGTAGGCTCGAAGGAGGTCCGCGACGCCGACCCGGCCTGGCCCGCGCCGGGTACGCGCTTCCGGCACTCGGTGGGATTCGGGCCGGTCACGGTCGAGGACCACACCATCTGCACCCGCTCCGAGCGCCCGGCGATGATCGAGCTTCAGGCCAAGGCTCGCCCGCTGGGCACGGCGTTCGTGCGCCTGGACCTTCGAGCAGAGGGCCGCGGTACCCGGGTGCGCATGCGCGAGGACCCGGGCGACTCGCTCAGCGCCTTCGTGTTCAACCCGATCACGCACCTGCTGGTGCGAGGGCGCAACGAGGAGTCTCTGCGCCGCCTGGCCGCGCTGGCCGAGGGACGTAAGGCCGCGACCAGCCGCGACTAGCGCGCTTACCCCGCGTTGTCGGGGTGCCCGGTGGCCTGACCCGGATCGTCCGGGACGCCGGCGTTCTCCTCAGCCTCGTCGCGGGCGTCGCCGGCGCCTCCCGCGTCTTCCTCCACCACCTCGGGGGGCGCCTCCTCGGGGAGCTGGTCGGATTCCTCGGTGCTGCCGGAGTGATTCGGGTCGCGTTCCATCTCTCGGGCCTACCCCCCGTCGGCGCGGGCAAACGGCGTGTCCTCCAGCTGCTCCAGCAACTCCTCGAGGGACTCGTAGACCGCCACGGCCCCGGCTTCTTGGAGCTCGTCGCGGGAGAAGCCGCCGGTGAGCACCGCCACGGTGGGCACATCGGCCCTGGCAGCGGCTTCGCAGTCGAAGGTGGAGTCGCCGAGCATCACCGCCCCGTCCGGACCGTCCACCTTGTCCAGGGCGGCCTTCACCAGGTCCGGGGCGGGCTTGGTGACCTCCACGTCGTCGGCCATCGTCCAGGCGTCGGCCAGCTCGCGGGCGTCGAGCTGGTCGAGGTAGTGGTCCACCTCGTCCTGCTTGGCCGAGCTGGCCAGCACCACGGCGTGGCCGTCGTCCTTGAGACGCTGGATCAGGTCTCGCGCGCCCGGCAGGGGCTCGACCTCTTCGATCAGCTCGAAGTAGCACTCCTTCTCCGTCGCGCGCACGTCCTCGCCGTGCTCGGCCTCCCAGTCCTCGCCGGCCAGCACCGGCACCAGCTGGTCACCGCCCATGCCGATGCTGCGGTGGATGCGCCAGATCGGCAGCACCAGGTCGTGGCGGCGAAAGGCCCGGTACCACGCGACGGTGTGGTGGTAGTTGGTGTCGACGAGCGTTCCATCGATATCGAGCACTGCGGTTAGAGCCATCGCTGAGGTGTACCCCGACTGCGGAGGGGGAAAACGAGCGCCGTTTCTCGCGCCGGGCCAAGGGGTATCTGAAAGGAATGCACCCACCAACGCTCGAGATCACCGAACCCGCCCCGCCCGTCGGCCCCGACCCGGTCGGCCCTACGATCCCAGACACCCCGGTCGAGCCGCCCGAGCCCTCGCCGGTCGGACCCGACGTGCCCGAGCCCTCCCCGCCCCGGCAGCCCGACGTGGATCCTCCTCTGGTCCCGGAGACCGACCCGCAAGGCCCAGAGACGGGTTGACCCCCGAACGGCCCGGAAGCCGTTGCCGCTACGCTTGAGGGCCCGAGCAGGCAGGAAGCGCGAGAGAGGCCGTTGATTCCACAAGCTTCCGCGAGCCCCCAGTCCGAAGCCGTTCTGCTGCGCCGCTACCGCGATGGCGATCTCTCCCTCCGCGATGGGCTCGTGCGCAACTACATGCCGGTCGCCAAGAGGCTGGCCGGTCGTTACCGGCACACCGGTGAATCCCAAGACGATCTCGAGCAGGTGGCCTACCTCGCCCTGATCAAGGCCATCGACCGCTACAACCCCGAGCTCGGGCCGTTCGTGCGGTACGCGGTGCCCAACATCCTGGGCGAGCTCAAGCGTCACTTTCGCGACAAGGGCTGGAGCGTTCACGTGCCCCGGTCACTTCAGGAGCGCTTCCTCAAGGTCAACCAGGCGGTCGAGCAGCTCTCCGGCCGCCTCGGCCGATCGCCGTCTCCTTGTGACGTGGCCAAGGAGACCGGGCTCACCCTCGACGAGGTGCTGGAGGCGCTCGAGGCTTCCAGCGCGTACTCCCCCGTGGCTCTCGACGCGCCGCACCCCGGCGACTCCGATGGCGACCGCACGCTGGGCGACACCCTGGGTGGCGACGATCCAAGCTTCGAGTACGTGGACCTTGGCAGCGCCTTCGCGCCCGCCTTCAAGGCTCTCTCGCGCCGCGAGCAGACGATCCTGCACCTGCGCTTCGTGGAGGATCTCACGCAGTCGGAGATCGCCGAGCGCGTGGGCGTGTCGCAGATGCACGTGTCACGGCTTCTACGGCGCTCCCTCGACCGGCTGAGCGCGGCGGCCGAGGGCCACGCCCGCTGAGAGCGGCGGCGCTAGGCTACTTTCTCGACCGCATAGGAATCGCGGTTGTCCTCGAGCAGGTCGAGCACGGCGTGCTCCACCGAGCGGTGAAGGGTCGGCCAGTTGCCGGTCTCGGTCACCATCTCCGGTAGCACTCCGGCGATGGTCAGCCCGCCGTCGTAGCGGTCGAATACGCGTGGGTCGATGTAGGATGCCCGGCACACCGCGGGCGTGTTGCCCAGGTAGTGGGCCACCTCGTCTATCGCCCGCTTGATCGCCCGCTTGCGCGCCCTGCTCGTCCCCCCGGCCGCCTCGCCGGACACCCCCAGCGCCAGCGCAGCCAGCACCGTCGCGTTCCAGGTGCGGAAGTCCTTGGCCGAGAAGTCGCCGCCGGCCGCCTGCTTGAGGTACTCGTTGATGTCGGCCGACTTCACGTCGGTCCAGCGCCCGCCCTGCTTGTACGCCAACAGCTCCGGCCCGCCCCCGCGACGGCGCTTGAGCGCTTCGACGAGGACGAGCAGGTCCTCGTCGATCAGCTGCTGCACCTGGCGCTTGCCGCCCTTGGCGTCGTATTCGAACGAGACCGCGCCCTCCCGTACCGTCACGTGATCCTTGCGAATGGTGGCGAGCCCGTAGGTCTCGTTCTGCTCGGCGTAGCCCTCGGACCCGATCCGGAAGAAGCCCCGGTCGAGCAGGCGCAGCGCGCCGCCGAGCACGCGCTCGCGAGACATGTCGTCGCGGCCGAGATCCCTTTCCACCCGGTCGCGTACCCGCGGAAGGATGCGCGCGAACTCCATCATGGACTCGAACTTCTCGGCGTCGCGGCGCTCGCGCCAGCGGTCGTGGTAGCGGTACTGCTTGCGTCCCGCGACATCCATCCCCGTGGCCTGGATGTGGCCCATGGGAAAGGGGCAGATCCACACCTCCTTCCACGCGGGGGGAACCGCCAGGGCACGGATACGCTCGAGCACCTCTTCGTCGGTCACCGTCCGGCCGCGGTCGAGGTACTCGAAGCCGCGACCCCGCCGGCGGCGCGTGATCCCTGTGCCCGCGCAGTCGACCCGTCTCAGCCGGGCCATGCTAATGGGCGTGCATCAGTGGGAGACCGGGCGAGCGGCGGGCAGATCTCATGACCGGCGCGATACCCCTTCGCCCGTCCGCCCAAACTCGGGCGGGCGCAGGCGTTACCGGTAGTGCCTCGCTAGGATGAGCTCATGCTCGAGTTCCTGACCGGCCGCAAGTCCACCACCCTCCCGTCTGCCGAGGATGCGCTCCCGGGACGTGACACTCCGATCGTCGTGCCCGGCGACCACGCCGTGCTCGGCACGCCGATGGCTCCTCCTTTCCCCGAGGCCACCGACCACGTGGTGGTGGGCATGGGCTGCTTCTGGGGCGCCGAGCGGGCATTTTGGACGCTTCCGGGCGTGTACACCACGGCGGTGGGCTACGGCGCGGGGATCACCCCCAATCCCACGTACGGGGAGGTGTGCTCCGGGCGCACCGGCCACAACGAGGTGGTGCTGGTGGTCTTTCGTCCCGAGGAGCTGTCATTCGACGAAGTGCTGCGCAGCTTCTGGGAGGGCCATGACCCCACGCAGGGGATGCGCCAGGGCAACGACGCGGGCACCCAGTACCGGTCCGGCGTCTACACGACCTCGGACACCCAGCAGCAGGCCGCCCTCGCGTCCCGCGATCGCTACGCCGAGGCCCTGTCCGCGGCCGGACACGGCGGCGAGATCACCACCGAAGTCCTGAAGACGGACGATTTCTACTATGCCGAGGAGTACCACCAGCAGTACCTGCACAAGAACCCGGGTGGATATTGCGGGCTTGGGGGCACCGGCGTGAGCTGCCCGGTCGGGCTGAACGTGAGTACCTAGTTCATCGTCGGATCCACCGGCATGCTCGCCATCAGCGCGTACGCACCGCCCATCCGCTGCAGCACGACGGGCCATAGGTCGCCTTCGGCGAAGGCGTCGTCGGCTTCCGCGGGGGTGGTCAGCCAGGCGTCCTTTGACAGCTCGGAGTCCAGCTGGCCGGGGCCCCAGCCGGTGTAGCCCGCGAACGCGCGCAGCCGCCGCAGCTCGGGCTGGGGGCAATCGGGGTCGAGCAGGCCCAGCGAGCCCACTATCGGGGTGGCGGCATCCTCGGGGTTCTCGAAGTCACCGAGGGCCACCACGGCGGCCGGCTCCACCGGTCCACCGGCGTGGATCACGTGCCCGTGGCCGGCCAGCTCGGCCAGTGCCGGCACAGCGTCCGCCAGCTCGGTCTCGGTGGGCCGGTTGAGCACCAGTCCCATAGCGCCCTCCTCGCCATGCTCGAGCACGAGCACGACAGTGCGCCGGAAGTAGTCGAGCAGCTGCGGCGCGGCGATCAGGAGCTGTCCGCGAAGCGAGTCCACAGAGCGGTAGTTCCCGTCACTGCCCCTTCCACACCGGATCGCGCTTCTCGGAGAAGGCCGTGGCGCCCTCGCGAGCATCCTCGGACACGAAGACCGGCCCGGCGATCTCCCCCTGGCGCTGCCACGCCTCCTCCTTGCTCCACTCGCCCGACTCGACCAGGATGCGCTTGGACGCGTCCAGGGCCAGCGGTCCGTTGGCCGCGATCGTGTCGGCCAGCTCGAGAGCGGCCTCGACGGCGCCACCCGGCTCTACCAGCCGATTGACAAGGCCCAGCTCCGCTCCGCGTTCGGCCAAGATCAGATCGCCGGTGAGTGCCAGCTCCATCGCCAGGTGGTAGGGGATCCTCTTCGGCAGGTGCAGCAGTGCCCCGCCGGCGGCCACCAGGCTGCGCTTGACCTCCGGGATGCCGAGCTTGGCTCCCCGGGCGCCAACAAGCAGGTCACAGGACAGGGCCACCTCGAGGCCGCCGGCCACGGCGAAGCCCTCGATCGCCGCGATCAGCGGCTTCAGCGGCGGGCGCTCCACGATCCCCGCGAAGCCACGTCCTTCGACGTGCGGGCTCTCACCGCGCAAGAAGGCCTTCAGATCCATGCCCGCGCAGAACCCGATACCCGCGCCGGTGATCACGCCCACCCGCAGGCCGGGGTCCGAGTCGAGCTCGTCGAGCGCGCCGGCCACCCCGCTCGCCAGCGCGGCGTTCACCGCGTTGCCGGCCTTTGGCCGGTTGAGGGTGATCAGGAGCGTGGAGCCGTGGCGCTCGATGAGGACCGCGGGGTCGTCCGCCATCCCGGGGTCATAGCAGGGTGTGGGCCCGCGCGGCACCGTCGGAGCCGGGCATTAGCCTGCCGGTCTTGCGCCTGATCGTCGCCCGCTGTGAGGTTCGCTACACCGGCCGCCTGATAGCCGTGCTGCCCGAGGCCCTGCGCCTGCTGATGCTCAAGTCCGACGGCTCGGTGATGGTGCACGCCGACACCGGCGCCTTCAAGCCCCAGAACTGGATGACGCCGCCGACGGTGATCGAGGAGGAGCCGGGGCGGATCGTGGTTCGCAAGCACGCGGGCTCCACGGAGGACCGCCTCGAGATCATCGTGTCCGAGGTGATCTCCGACGTCTCGCACGACATGGGCGAGGCCGCGGCGCTGGAGAAGGAGGGGGTGGAGCGCGAGCTGCAGGAGCTGCTGGCCGATGCTCCCCACGCCTGCGGTGAGGGCTTCCGGCTCGTGCGCCGCGAGTGGCCCACGGACATCGGGCCGGTGGACCTGATGTGCCGTGACTCCGGCGACGGCTGGGTGGCGGTCGAGATCAAGCGCGTGGCTACGATCGACAGCGTCGAGCAGCTCACCCGCTACCTGGAGCGGATCGCCGCCGACCCGGCCTTTGCCTCGCCCTGCCGCGGCGTGCTGGCGGCTTCGCAGATCAAGCCCCAGGCCCGGGTGCTGGCCGAAGCGCGGGGCATCGGGTGCGTGGAGGTCGATCCCGCGGTGCTGCGCGGCGATCGTGTGCCGGACCTGACGTTGTTCGCGGCTTAGGCGCCCGGCCGGTACGTTGATAGCCCATGGATGAGAAGCACGGAATCGGCACGGTGGCCTACCGCGCAGTCCTGCTCGCGGCCGGCCTGCTGCTATTCGGGATCCTCTTCCACGAGCTGGTCACGCTGCTGCTGGCGATCCTGATCACGGTGATCGTGGCGATCGCCCTGTCCACGGTTGCCGACCTGCTCGAGCGCCGGCAGGTGCCGCGCGCGATCGGGGCCTTTATCGCGCTTGTGATCGGTGTGGGATTGGTGGTGGGGATCTTCGCGCTCGTGATCCCCTCGTTCATCGAGCAGACCAACGACTTCGCCGACGAGGTTCCCGCCAACGTCGACGACCTGCGCGACCAGGTGGGCAACCTGACCGGCGCCGAGCCCACCGAGATCGCCGCGCGGGTCCAGGACCTCACACAGCGGTACACCGACGACCCCGGCCTGCTGATCGGGCCGCTGGCCTCGATCGGCCTCGGAGTGGCGGGGGTGCTGGCGGCGCTCATCCTGATCCTGATCACCGCGTACTACATGGCCATCAATCCCCGGCCGCTGCTCGACGGCGTTCGCCAGGTCGTGCCCCCCGCCTACCGCCCGCGGGCCGACCACATCATGCGGCGCCTGCGCAGCTCCTGGGTCGGCTGGATGCAGGGCGTGGCGGCCGACATGGTGATCTCCGGGGTGCTGCTCTACATCGGGCTCAGCATCGTGGGCCTGGACTTCGCGATCTTCTTCGCGGTGCTGGCATCGCTGCTGGTCGTGATCCCCTACTTCGGGGCGATCGCCGGCGGCATCCCGCCCGTGTTGTTCGCTCTGACGCAGTCGCCCGGCAAGGCCCTCTTGGTGCTGGGCATCTACGTGCTGGTGCAGCAGGTCGAGGGCAACCTCACGATCCCCCTCGTGATGTCGCGCACCGTGAAGCTGCACCCGGCCGTGATCGCGGTCGGCGTGGTGGTGGTCGGGCAGCTCTTCGGCTTGCTCGGCCTGATCGTGGCCGTGCCGATCCTGTCGATGATCGTGATCCTCGTCGACGAGCTCTGGATCAAGCCGATGGAGGAGGCGGATCGCCTGGACGAGCCCGGTCCGATGGGTGTCCCGCCCTCATCGGAGGTGGACGCGGCGGGGACGGCCGCTTCCCAGGTCCCGTGAGGGTCAGAGCTTGATCAGCGCGATCACGAAGGACGCGATGCAGCAGATGACGATCACCCCCTGCATGTAGATCCAGAAGCGAGGCATATACTCAGAGTGTGACTATTGGAGCCTCGATCTTCATCGCGGCGGTGGGAGCCATCCTTCGCTTCGCCGTGACCGGCAGTGTCTCCGGCATCGACATTCCCACGGTCGGCACGATCCTCATCATCGCGGGGCTCGTGGGCTTGGTGGCCGGGCTGGCCCTGGAGTTCTCCGGTCGCGACCGCGACCGAGCAACGCCGCCTCGCGATCCGCCGCCTCGCGATCGATACTGAGCTACTCGATCAGCGCCTGGCGCAGCGCGATGGCCACCGCGTGCACCCGGCCGTCGGCCTCGAGCTTGTTGATCGCCCTCTTGGTGTCCGATTTGACCGCCTCGGAGGAGAGCCCGATGCGAGCGGCCACCTGCTCGGTATGCAGGCCCTCGGCCAGCAGCTGCAGGATCTCCCGCTCGCGTTCGGAGAGCGGGGCGTCCGCCGCCCCCGGCGTCATCAGCAGTGAGGGGGAGAGCGAGGGATCCACAAAGGCGTCGCCGTCGCTCACCGTGCGGATCGCGCGGATCAGATCCTCGGGCGGCGAGCCCTTCATCACGTAGCCGCGGGCACCGGCGGCGATTGCATCCGACAGCAGCCGCTTGTCACCGTAGGCGGAGAAGACCACTGTGCCGGCGCCGGGCGCCTCATGGGCGATCCGCCTGACGGTCGAGATGCCGTCGATGCCCGGCAGCCGGACGTCCACGATCACCACCTGGGGCGAGTGCCGTGCGAGCGCGACTATCGCTTCCTCGCCCGAGGGGACCGATTCGAGGAGCTCGATGTCCTCGGCTCCGTCCAGCAGCAGCTCCAGCCCTTGGCGTACCGCCGGATGGTCATCGACGGCGAGACAGGTGATGGAGGCGGCCATGTCCGGCCATCGTAGACCGCGATCGTTCCGAATGCCACGAGAGCGGGCCCCGGAGCTTACAAGGAGCGGTTACTGCCCCGGCCGGGCTACCTGGACCGCGTGGCCGCCCGGCTCGCCGGTGGTGGGACCGCCGAATACCGCAGCGCCGCCGCCACGTCGAGCAGGCCGTGGCCGTAGCGGTTGTCGACGCCGGGTGGACCGATGTCGCGGGCGCTGCGCTCGAGCAGGCGCTCGACGGCGGCGGGCTCCGGGTTGGGCCCCAGCCGCCGGCTGGCCACCACGAGAGCCGCTGCGCCGGCCACGTGCGGCGAGGCCATCGAAGTGCCCTCGTAGCCACGTGGAAGGCTGAACTTGCTCAGCCTGGTGGTGAAGGTCTGCTGAAGGATGAACGCGTTCCGCCTGCCGGGCCGGCACACGCCCTCGTCATAGACGTTGTCCGAGTTGTCGGCGTCGACACCGCCTCCGGG
>Ga0136627_1000653_pt1 | contig 13299 bp, 13 predicted proteins | sample AntDrymUQ4892206_2_FD_104652 | JGI IMG/M metagenome (GOLD analysis project Ga0136627, IMG submission 104652) | Polar desert sand microbial communities from Dry Valleys, Antarctica - metaG UQ489 (22.06) | ecosystem: Environmental > Terrestrial > Soil > Desert | place: Antarctica: Dry Valley... | reverse complement strand
TCGAGTAGCCGAGCCCGGTTGCGAGGTCGTGGGGGTCTGTCGCAGGCCCCCGATCCACCGACCGCCGTATGACACGGCGACGTGGCACGCTTTGGATGCGGCGGATCCGAACTCGGCCGAACCGTTGGCGCGGATCTGCTCCGGAGCGGACGTCGTGGTGAGCATGGCATGGCTGATCCAGCCCAGCCACGACGAGCGTGCGATGTACCGAACGAACGTCGAAGGCACCACGAGAGTGGTTCAGACGGCCGCGCGGGCCGGCGTAGGTCAGCTGATCTACCTGTGTCGTCGATCGGAGCCTATTCACCGGCGTCCGGCGACTCGCCCGTGGACGAGTCCTGGCCTACCGGCGGGATCCCCACTTCGTCATACAGCAGGCACAAGGCAGTCGTGGAGACGATGCTCGACGGCATCGAACAGGAATATCCCACGATGGTCGTCTCACGGATTCGACCGGCTCTGGTGATGCAGCGTGCCGCGGCGACCGAAATCATGCGTTACTTCATCGGTCCGCTCGTGCCCCGGGTCGCATTCACCGCAGCGTGCCGTGGCCGACTTCCCGTGGTGCCACTGCCACGGCAGTTGACGTTGCAGTTTGTGCACGCCGACGACGTGGCCGACGCGATATCTCGAGTGTTGCACCGCCGTGCCGGCGGAGCCTTCAATCTCGCCGCCGACCCCGCGATGACCGCTGCCACCTTAGCGGCGTTGCTGGGTAAACGCCATGTCCATGTACAGCCCGGTTTGGTGCGGGCGGCCTTGCAGGTGAGCTGGGTGCTGCGGCTACAGCCGACATCACCGGGATGGTGGGACCTGGCGCTGGGCTCACCCGTGATGCGGTGTTCGCGCGCGCATACCGAACTCGGCTGGCGCCCCCGGTGGACCTCTGAGCAGGCGCTGGGTGACCTGTTGGGAGGATTGGCCGGTGGCTCGGGAGGAATAAGCCCGCCACTGCTGCCCCGAAAGTCGACAGTTCCTGACATCGCGACCTAAGCCGCGCAGATGAGACTACGACGTAGCCGTGTCGACTCCAGGTGGTCATATCCAAGCTGTGGGTATCGACCGCTCCTTCACGCTGCGTGACCCCTCATTGGCCCGAGTGATCGTCGCGTTGCGTGGCCGCAGGCACGGCGACGATGCGTTGCTTGCCTACCGGGATCGCAACGGTGCCGGCCGCGGTGACACTGGCCGGCCACAACTCTGCGCGAAGCAGCGGAGCGTGCCGTGGCGAGCATGCTCCGCGAGCATTACGACCTTTAAGGCCGCCGTGAGATGCGCGTCCTCGGTCGAAGATGAGGCAGACTGTGCCTATGCAACCGCCTATGGAATCAAACCCTATGCAGCCCGAGTCGACATCCGATGGTTCGCCGCGGCAATCTTCGCAACTCAGCCAGTTGGGCAAGCAGCGCGAGTTCGTGCTCCGCACCCTGGAAGAGCGCGATATCAACTTCGTTCGGCTCTGGTTCACCGACGTACTCGGCATGCTCAAGTCGGTCTCGGTGGCTCCGGCTGAACTCGAGGACGCGTTCGTCGACGGTATCGGCTTCGACGGTTCGGCGATCGAAGGTTTCACCCGGGTCTACGAATCGGACATGATCGCGGTCCCGGATCCGGCTACCTTTCAAGTCTTTCCGTTCGAAGCCGGTGGCGGCGGTGGTGAAGTAGCCCGCATGTTCTGCGACTTGCGGCTGCCCGACGGCTCCCCGTCGTGGGCCGATCCCCGACACGTGCTGCGGCGTACTCTCGCGGCGGCCGCGGCGAAGGGTTTCACCTTCTACACCCACCCCGAGATCGAGTTCTTCCTACTCAGTGAGGTTCCAGCCGATGGCACACCACCGGTTCCGGTCGATGCGGGAGGCTACTTCGACCACACCTCACACACCCTCGCCCGCGACTTCCGGCGCGATGCGGTGTTGGCGTTGGAGCAGGTAGGCATCTCGGTGGAATTCAGCCACCACGAATGCGCCCCCGGCCAGCAGGAGATCGACCTGCGCTACGCCGACGCGCTCACCACCGCCGACAACATCATGACTTTTCGGCACGTGATGCGGGAGATGGCTATCAGCCACGGAGTGCGCGCCACGTTCATGCCCAAACCGTTCACCGACCAGGCCGGTAGCGGCATGCACACCCACCTGTCGCTGTTTCAGGGCGAACAGAATGCGTTCTGTGACGCAGCCGACCCGATGGGCCTATCCGAGCTGGGCCGTTCGTTCGTCGCCGGGCTGCTCACCCACGCCCGGGAATGGACCGCGGTCACCAACCAGTGGGTGAACTCCTATAAGCGGTTGTTCCCGCAACCCCTGCCGGGTCAGATCACCGAGGCTCCCGCGCACGTCAGCTGGGGACACCGCAATCGTTCCGCACTGGTACGGGTTCCCGCGTACGGCAAACCCACCTCGGCCCGGGTCGAGGTGCGCTCACCCGACCCGGCGTGCAATCCCTACTTGGCGTTTTCGATGTTGCTCGCGGCAGGGCTGCGCGGCATCGAGCAAGGTTACGAACTTGCTACGGCCACCGAGGACGATGTACGCGCGCTGTCGGACGCCGAGCGGGGTGCGGCGGGCTATGAGTCGTTGCCGACGAACCTCGCCGAGGCGCTATCGGCGATGGAGACCAGCGAGCTTGCGGCGAGCACGCTCGGTGAGCACGTGTTCGACTTCTTTCTGAAGAACAAGCGTGCCGAGTGGGATTCCTACCGGCGTCAAGTCACCCCGTACGAGCGGGCACGCTACCTGCCGATGTTGTGATGGGTATACGGGTGTGATGGGTACACGGTTGTGATGAGCACAGCGGTCTCCCAGCTCGGCGAGCTCGGTCTGGCGCAACCTTCGCTGGTGTACGACTCGATCTCCGCCAGTGCCGATCCGCCCCGAGTCCTTGCCGTACTGCAACGCTTACTTACCGCGGGAAGTCAAGGGCCATCAGGTGACGCCGCGGCACTACGTCACCATCTCGATACCTCGCAACGGTTTTGCAGGCAGCTCTCGACTGTGTTGGGTGCCTCTGTTGCGTTCGGTGATCATCTGGTGGCACGGGCGGTGGCGGGGCACGCCGATTGGTCGGTGCTGACCGAACCCGACCGTGAGTTCGACACGCAGTCGCGTATGACGCCGCTGCCATCTTTGAGCGTCGAGTCGTTACGTGCGGCGTACCGGATGAGGCTGTTACATATTGCGGCGGCGGACTTATCGGGAATGCTGCCGGTGATGCAGACCGCGGCCGCACTGTCGGAGCTAGCGGACGCCACCCTCGACGCCGCGCTGCGGATGACAAGTGAGGTCGAGTCGACACTCACGGTAATCGCACTGGGTAAGTGCGGTGCATATGAGCTGAACTATGTCAGCGATGTCGACGTGATGTTTGTTATCCCAGACTCCGAGTCGGTCGGGCGTGCTACGGCTGTGGCGCAGCGGCTGATGCGGACGTGTCACGAGGTAGCTTGGCAGCTCGACGCCGGGCTGCGCCCCGAAGGGCATCACGGCGCGTTGGTCCGCACGGTAGACAGCTACCGCGCGTATTACCAACGTTGGGCGCACGGCTGGGAGTTTCAGGCGTTACTAAAGGCGCGTTGGGCTGCTGGCACCCGTGCGCGCACCGCCAGCTCCGATGAGTCGGCGTGCAGTTGGTCCAGTTCCATCGCACCTCTGGTGTGGCAAGCCGCCGGACGGCCAGGGTTTGTGGCCGATGCGCAGGCGATGCTGCAACGAGTACGGCAACACGCCGGGCCAGGCGCGGCTTATGACATCAAGCTGGGTCCGGGGGGCCTGCGTGATATCGAGTTCGCGGTGCAGCTGCTGCAGTTGGTGCACGGTCGTACCGACTCTACGCTGCGCGTTTCCAACACCGTAGGCGCGCTGGAGATGCTCACCTCCGGCGGCTACATCGGGCGTAACGACGGCGCCGCACTACGGGAGTCGTATTGCTTTCTGCGACTAATCGAGCACCGACTACAACTGTGGGGACTGCGCCGTACCCATCTTCTTCCCACCGACGCCACCGCACTGCGCCGACTTGCCCGGTCGCTGGGTTATCACCTCCGTCCGGTAGGCGACGTGACGACCGTGTCGACCAACCCGATGCAGCGACGCGGTGACCCGGTGGAACTTTTTCTCGCCGATTGGCGACGTCACGGGGCGCAGATTCGTCGGTTGCACGAAAAGTTGTTCTATCGGCCGTTGCTCACGGCAGTGGCTCGGCTACCTGGCGATGTGCTGGGACTTACCGAATCGGCCGCGGCACAGCGGTTAGCCGTGCTGGGCTTCGACGACCCGGCCGGTGCGTTGCGACACGTGGCCGCGATGGGTTCTGGGGTCTCCCGCCGCGCCGCCATACAGCGGTCGTTGCTGCCGGTGATCCTTGCTGAACTGGCCACTACCGCCAACCCCGATGCGGGATTGCTGGCGTACCGGCGGGTGAGCGAACAGCTGGGCCGCAGCCCATGGTTTCTGCGGCTTATGCGGGACGGGGATGTGTTGGCGTTACGGGTGGCAAAGGTGCTGGGGTCGGCCCGCTATGTGGCTGATCTATTGGAACATGACTCGCAGGGCCTTGGCCTGCTTGCCACCGACGACGACCTGGTGCCGCGCACGCCGCGGCAGCTGTCGGAGCTGCTGTGCTCCTCGATAGCCCGGGTGCCGATGGAACGGGCACTGGATGTGTTGCGTCTGCGCCGCGCGCACGAGCTACTGCGGATCGCCGGCGCCGACGTGTGTGGCTTACTCGATGTGACCGGGGTAGGACAGGCACTGAGTGATCTAACCGACGGGGTGATAGCGGCGGCGCTCGACGCGGCCTGTCGGCACGTGGCACAGCATTACGGCGGCGTGCTACCGATCCGACTGGCCGTGATCGCGATGGGTCGCTACGGCGGGCACGAGACCGGCTACGCCTCCGATGCCGACGTGATGTTCGTCTACGAGTCGGTAGACGAATCCGGCTCGGACGCGGTCGCTGCCGTGTCGGCATCGGCGGCACAGGCTGTGGTCACGTCTTTGATGCGATTGTTGTCACGTCCTGGCGCCGGGCCGGCGCTGGCGTTGGATGCCGACCTTCGACCCGAAGGTCGCGTCGGTCCGCCGGCCTTGAGCTTTGCCGGATTCCGGCGCTACTACCAGGGGCGATCGGCGGTCTGGGAAGCTCAAGCTTTGCTGCGAGCCAGGCCCGTCGCCGGTGATCGGGGGCTGTGCGAAAGGTTCGTCGACCTGATAGCACCGGTGCGCTACCCCGTCGCCGGCTTGGATGTCGGGCAGCTGCGGGAGCTTCGTCGCATGAAAGCGCGAATGGAGACCGAGCGGTTACCTCGCGGTGCCGACCCTGCCACGCATCTGAAGTTGGGGCGCGGAGCTTTGACGGATGTGGAATGGACGGTGCAGCTACTTGCGCTGCGTCACGCCCATCGGCACCATGCATTACAGACGCCGCGTACGCTGAAAGCGCTGCACATAGCGCACTCCGTCGGGCTTATCGACGGCTCCGACCACGATGCACTGGCTGCGTCCTGGACCTTGGCGACTCGGGTTCGTAACGCCGTCATGTTGGTGCGGGGGAGTGCCACCGATCAGCTGCCCACTTCCGGGCGGGAGCTGTTGGGTACGCTGCGTCTGGTTGACCGACATCTGCCGCGTGACGCGGGAGAATTCGTGGATCACTACCTACGAACCACGCGCCGAGCACGTCAGGTTATAGAGAAGCTAGTGACACGTGATTAAGAGCTTTAGGCATCGGGCATACTCGGTTGTAGCTGCCGTTCGCGCCGCGGGTGCCGCAGCACTGGCCTGGATCGATACGGCTTTCGTGCCACGCTATCGCGTCCCGATGGTGGTCACCACGGCTACTTCCCTGTTGCTGTGTGTGGGTTTCCTCCTGCTTCCGTTGGCAGGTACCGACCTGTCCGCGCAGGTGGCTCGGGGCCACTTCTTCCAAGAACACGGCCCCGATCCGGTGGATTTTCGCTGGTACGGCGGTACCTTCCCGTTCGGGTACAGCGTGCTCACCGGTCCGCTGAATGCGCTGCTGGGGTCACGCGGTGTCGGTGCGGTGGCGTGCGTAGTCTCGGCGAGCGCCTTCGCTTGGTTGCTCACCCGGTTGCGAGTACGTCGTCCGGCTTATGCCGGTGTACTCGGGGCGCTGGTGGGCGTCTTCAACTTGGTCTCCGGCCGTACCACGTTCGCGTTGGGTGTGGCTTTTACCATTCTGGCGTTGTGCGCACTCGTGCTTCCCCGGTTACGCCTGCGATGGCGCCTGGTGTCGGCATGCGTGTTGGCGTTGTTGGCGGGCGCGGCGAGTCCGGTCGCCGGAGTCTTCGTCGGCATTGCCGGAGCTGCCTTGCTGCTCTCGGGGGTGTGGCGGCAGGGGATGGCGCTGGGTGTGGGCAGTGTGGTGGGCTTGGTCCCGGTGTTGTTGCTGTTCCACGATGGGGGCGAGCAGCCCTACAGTCTGGACTCGATGAAGGTTGCGCTCGCGGTTTGCGTAGCGACATTTTTCTTGATTCCGTCGCGCTACTTGGCGGTGCGCATCGGCGTAGTACTTACGGTGATCCTGCTGGTCCTGGCGTCTTACGTGCCCAATGCCATGGGCAGTAACGCTGGTCGGTTGCCGTTGCTGTTTGCCGCCCCGGTGATCGTCGCGGTCGCCACGCTAGAACGCTGGTGGCTTACCGCGGTGATAGCGGCCATGTTCTGGTGGCAACCTCCGCTGGTAGTCGGGGATCTCAATAACGCCGGCGCCGACGACGTCAGTCGGCTGTTCTACCGGCCGTTGATTAATGAGTTGGCCCAACGGGGGCCCATAGGTCGAGTGGAGGTTGTTCCGCTGGCCAAACATTGGGAATCGACCTATGTCGCGGACGCTGTCCCGATTGCCCGTGGCTGGTTACGTCAACTTGATGTCAAGCGCAACGGCCTGTTCTACAACGGTGCGCTGACCCCGGCGAGTTACCTGGAATGGTTGTACCACAATGCGGTGGAGTACGTGGCGTTGCCGAAAGATGCACCTATCGACGGGGCAGGCCGCGAGGAGGCCGCGCTGATCGCGGCGGACCTGCCGTATTTGGAGTCTGTTTGGCGGAATTCCGATTGGGAGCTGTTTCAAGTGATGGGCGGTAGGCCGTTAGTGGACTATCCCGCCGAGCTGATTACCTCTAATGCCGTAGGTGTGCGTTTTAGCGTCGCTGCCTCGGCTGATGTCACCGTTCGGGTCGTATGGTCCCGGTGGCTGACGCTACGGGGGGCTGCGGGCTGTATCGAACCGGGCCCCGAGGGCTGGGTGCGGGTGCGCCTGGAGCGTCCCGGAGATTACCAACTGACCAGCGAGCTGAACATCACCCAAACCAGCCGTTGTTAGAGGGCCGGTTGAGCTGGCGCCTGGCGGCTCCTGCGGCTTTGGCAAGAATCTGTTGGCGGGCGTTCAAGGAGCATCTTGCTCAGTGGTGGCCGTTAAGGGCTCAATCGCTAACGGCAGTGCGATCTCGAAGCGACAGCTGCCACTGACGTTCATCACCAAGATCTGGCCTCCGCTTGCCTCCACACTGTCTTTCACGTTAGCCATACCTTTCAAGGCAGCCGTTCCTCTGGGGACCGATGGGCGTTTTCTGTCTACCAGTCGGTTTGCCGTGACATGAGCATCGTTAGCGGCTACCGAGCGGTCGCCACGCCATGTCGTGTCGAAAACGCGATCGAGGTCCTCCGGTAGGTTTCCGTCACAGCCGTCGGTGATCCAAATGGTGGCGCCCCCGTTATTTCCGGAGTCGACGCCGACCTTCACGATGCCATCGGCCGGGGTGTGTCGGATAGCGCTCAGCAGTACGTTACTCAGCGCTCGGACCAGCTGTCGATAGTCCGCACTTACCGTCACGTCGGCTATGTCACAGCTTTCGATTTCGGTGGCACGTGCGCGTGCCGCCGGGCCGACATTGGCGATCGCTTCGCTTACCGCGTCGTGCAGCACTACATGCCGTCTTGACAAGTGCGGCGTTTCGGTGTGGATATGGGACAACTCGACCAGGTCATCAGCCATGTCCGTTATCCGGTCCACGTCGAGGCGTAACTGCTTATGCGCCCGGTTTACGTCGGCGACCATGCCGCCTTCAAGAGCTTCGGTCAAGGTCAGCAGCCCTGTTAGCGGAGCTCTCAAATCCTGAGAGATCCACGCTATAAGTTCTCGGCGGGAACTTTCTATGATTCGTTCGCGCTCTCGGTGCCGGGTGAGTTTTGCGCTTGCGGTCGAGAGTTCACCGGCAAGCTCGGAAAGCTCCGATCCATGCGGTCGGTCTTTGAGCGTGGTTTCTGCGAGCATTTCATCGCCTTCACCGAGGCGTCGGGTCGCGGTCGTGAGCTCACGGCTAGAGCGAGCTATCCGACGACTCAGCTCCAGAGACAGCAGCGTGGCGACCAGTCCTGAGATCGCACACACGTACACCACGACCGTGAAGTCATGTGACGACACGAACATGGCGGCGGCGACACCGGTGATGCCCGCTAGTGTTGTGGCAACTGCGCCGATGGCCACGACGGCGAGCTGTATGACGATGGATCGGCGCCGCAGTAGACGCAGCGTTCCCGCCCCGATAGCTCCGACGAGTAGCGCGCAAGCACCGGCGATAGCCGCGATGCTCAGCAGATCCGATGTGGTCACGATGATGAGCCTAGAGCTTGCGCCAGTAGATTGCCGATAGGTGGGGAGTTCTACTCCGGGTAGGTGACGCCGCCCGACACGCGGCACTCTACAGTCTAGGAGTGCGCGACGAGGTAGCCAGCCAGGTTGGCGATAAGCAACAAGACATCGAGGTTGACGTTGTCTTCCCCTGCCTGAACGAGGCGGAAGCTTTGCCATGGGTACTTGCCCGCGTGCCCAGCCGATTCCGGGCCATAGTGGTGGACAACGGCTCGGTCGACGGGTCGCCGCAGATCGCCGCCGAATTCGGCGCCACCGTAGTCACCGAAAGTAGACGCGGTTTCGGTGCCGCCGCGCACGCGGGCCTGCTGGCCGCACAAGCACCCTGGGTTGCCTTTTGTGACTGTGACGCATCGATGAGTCCCGCCGAGCTTCCGGCGCTGGCGCAGCCGGTGCTGGACGGCAGTGCCGATCTGGTATTAGGACGCCGATGTCCGACCAGTTGGTTGGCGTGGCCGCCGCATGCGCGACTGGCTAACCGGATATTGGCGCGGCGGCTCCGGCAGCTCACCGGGGTCTGGGTGCACGACCTTGGTCCGATGCGTGTTGCCAACCGGCAAGCTCTGCTAGATCTAGACCTGTCCGACCGGCGCAACGGGTATCCATTGGAGATGGTTTTAAAAGCCGCCCATGCCGGCTGGCGGATTATCGAGCGCCCGGTTGCTTATTCGCCGCGTAGTGGGGCATCTAAGGTCACGGGAACCGTTAAAGGAACCTGGCACGCGGTGCAAGACATGTCTGCCCAGCTGGCCACTGCCCGGGCGACGGCTACTGCGCCGTCGGTAGTCGAGTAACGCCGGAATCTGGAGTAAACGAAAACCGTATGTCGTACCCCTGTACCGCTGAGCTCACCGTGGTGGTGATAGCGAAAGAGTGCCAACCGGGGAAGGTGAAAACCCGGTTGTGTCCGCCGCTGTCACATGAGCAGGCGGCTGCGATCGCCGCAGCCAGTCTCGCCGATACCCTCTCTGTCGTCTCGCGACTTCCTGTGACGCGCCGGGTGCTTGCCTTCGCCGGAACCCCGCCCCCGGAGGCCGCCGAATTCGAGGTGATCGCGCAGCCCGACGGCAGTCTGGATGAGCGGTTGGCCGCTGCGTTCGAGCAATGTCGCGGCCGCACGCTGCTGGTGGGGATGGATACACCGCAGTTGAGCGCGCAGCTGCTTGTCCCTGTGCTGAGGAAGTCCGGCTGGAATGGTGTCGACGCATGGTTCGGTCCTGCCTGCGATGGCGGGTTCTGGGCGCTCGGTTTCGCCCGTCCCGCGCCCGACCTGATCCGTGGCGTGCCGATGTCTATTCCCGACACCGGGCGCTTCCAACGGCAGCGGCTGGTCGATGCGGGCCTGACGGTAGCGGATCTTCCACCGCTGCGCGATGTGGACACCATCGACGACGCCCGCGCGGTGGCCGCTGCCGCTCCTGGGACAGCGTTTGCCGCCGCGGTGTCTTCCCTGCCGCATAGCGCGTTTACCGCCGATTCGCCTACCCCGAGTGAGATACCGGCATGAGTTTTTTAGTCGACCCCTATGCCCAGGCTCTCACCGAGGGAAGTAGCGGGCTCTACCTGCGACCGCTCAATGCACCCGAAGACACTCCGCCTGTGCTACTGGAAGTTTCCCGTTGGTGCGCGCCCGCGGATGAGGTCGACGACTCGGTGCTGGGCAGATGTGTGGGCCCGGTGCTGGATGTGGGTTGCGGCCCCGGCCGGTTGACGGTGGCGGCTGCCGCGCGCGGTCTGCCTGCGTTGGGAGTAGACGTTGCCCCCACAGCGGTGAAACGCACCGTCAGATCGGGCGGGGCCGCCTTGTGTAGATCGGTGTTCGATCCGCTACCGGGTGAGGGCCGCTGGGCTACGGTGCTGCTCATTGATGGAAATGTGGGCATCGGTGGAGATCCGGTGAAGTTGCTGCGCCGGTGTGCGAGCTTGATGAGTGATGGTGGTCGGATATTGGTCGAGATCGACCCTACTGATGTCGATCTGGCTTACGCCGCATATCTGGTGGACGACGACGGGCGTCGCAGCGAGCCATTTCCGTGGGCGCAGGTGGGCGAACCTGCGCTACGCAGCTGCGCCCAGCGGCTCGGTTTCGGCCACCTGCGACCGTGGCTGGTGGGAAGACGGAAGTTCTGTGAGCTGGCCTGGCGCTGACGGCGGCCTCCCGGGTACGTCGATACGCCGAGTGCAACTCCAGGGCCGCACTCGGGCCGAAAAACAGCCCTGGCGTTGCGCTCGGCGTAAGGAGGAAGTGCAAAAGAGATGGAGCCCTATATGTTCCGCGACGTGCTGCTGACGGTACACATCTGTGCCGGAGTGGTTGGTCTCGTGATCGGGCTGTTCGTCCTGCGCCCGCCGGCGGCCGGTGACAAGCGCGCCGCGCTGCGGTGGCTGTACGCGGCCTCACTTGTCGTGTTGGTGGCGGCAGTCGCCGCCGCTATCACCGCCGGATGGCCGCAGTTCGACACCGCGACGCGGATCGTTTTCGTAGGTCTGTGCGGGTTGGGCGCGTTCATGCTGCTTCGCATCTACCTGGGTTTTCGGCTGGCCGGGCAGCGTTCCGGGAGCTGGCAGGGTCCTTACATGAACCACGTGTACTTCACCTACATCTCGCTGTGGGAGGGCTTCGTCATCATCGCAATTCTCGACTCCGGGTTGCCCAGGTGGCTCGTTCCGGTAGGTATTCCGGTGAGCATGGTGGCGATTCTGCTGATCGGCGGCTTCGCGATAAACAGGTATCAACGGCGCGTGCTACCCGCTCCGCGGCCGGCCTAGCGCGTTGAATCGCCTCATCTACGACTGGAGCGCGTAGAGGGCGAACGATGCCTGGTCATGCACGCCGTCACGGCCTTCCACGAGGCCTCGGTCCATGATCTCCCCGACGTATCTCATGCCCAACCGTTCCATCACCGCACGAGACCGCGTGTTGTGTCGCTCGGTGAAGGCAACGATCTCGTCGGCCTTGAGCTCGTCGAAGCCGAAGGCAATACCGGCGCGGCCGATCTCGGCGGCGTAACCCTGCCCCCATAGGTTCGACCGCACGGTCCACCCGACCTCGAGGCGCTCCTTTTCCGCGATGTTCTTAAGAGATAGCCCACCTCGGCCCACCAGCTCGCCGGTGCTGCGGTCGTAGGCGGTCCATTTGCTCACACCGTTGGTATTCCATGCCTCGCCGCATCCAGTTGCATACTGGCGAGCCGCATCGGTGCTCCATGGGCCACCGTGCCATTGCGCGACGGCCTTGTCTTGGTGGAGCAACCAAAGCTCTTGGGCGTGGCCGGCGGAAATGGGCTCGAGCCGAAGGCGAGGCGTAAGCCGAGTACGCATCGCGCCATTGACAGTCATTTCGACGGTTATAGTTCCGATTCGTTGGGTAACGGTATTGTAGAGGCAATTAAGTCGCATGGCAGTTTCTGCTGCCCGGGGGTCTGCTCTAGGCTGATCCCCCTGCACAGCGATCGTTCATGCATCCCCGACCCGCAATCGGTACACACAAAGTTTACAGACCATATGGAGATGTGACGTGACTGTCCCCACTGAAGGCCATGCCGTTAAAGACACCGTTGTCACCGACCCGGCGACTACCGGCCAGGACGGCCGTGACAAACGGAGTATCGCCGAATTGGTGAAACATGCAAGCGGGCAAGTCTCGATTCTGGTGAAGGAAGAGATCAAGCTCGCCAAGTTGGAGCTGTCGCACAAAAGTAAGCGTGCGAGCAAAGGTGCTGGGCTACTGGGCGCTGCATTGCTCATTGCGCTGTATGCGCTCGGTGTGCTCGTTACCGCCGCCGTGCTTGGCGTTGCCGAAGTTTTCCAGCCGTGGCTGGCCGCGCTGATCATAGGTGGGGGTTTGCTGGTGCTTGCGGTCCTTTTTGCTCTGATCGGCAAACGCCAGCTTAAAGCCGCCAAGCCGCTGGCGCCGTCGGAAACGATAGAGAGCGTGCGCGATGATATAGGCGCACTGAAAGGCAAGAACTAGGAGTTTCCGATTCCAAACATTGAGGACCCTTGCAAGGTGACAGAAAGGGAGCACGTAGATGGCTTTATTAGCCGGAAGCGAGATTAAGCAGTCTCGAAAAGATATCGCGACCGCCCGGGCTGAACTTAGCGATGCCGTGCAGTCGTTGGCCGAGCGACTCGACGTCAAGACGCGGGTCAGCCGCGGTGCGCGGCAGCGTAGTCGACAAGCCGTGGAATTCGGGAAGCAGAACCAGACCGGCGTCATCGTGACGGCGGTGTCATTGTTGGTGCTGATCGGTGCGGTAGTGGCTTGGCGGAGGTCGCGATGAACCTGTTGTTCAAGCCCGTCAGTTTGGTTGCCAGCATGGCGGCCGGTGCGTTGGCTGCTGTGGCTTTCCGGCAAGCCTGGAAGTTGATCTCCGGCGACGACGATGCTCCGGACGCTACCGATGAGGAACGTGGTTGGGGTGAGGTGATTGCCGCAGCGGCCATTCAAGGTGCGATCTTCGCGGTGGTAAGGGCCGCAGTCGACCGCGGTGGGGCCGCCAGTGTGCGTCAGCTCACCGGCAGCTGGCCTGCCTGAGCTTGACTACCTCCCGGTAGCCGGGCCTGTCGGGAGGTAAGGGTTCAGCGCTCGCGGCTCGTCCCATCCCGGCTCTGCGCGACCTGCTT
>Ga0136627_1000652_pt1 | contig 13299 bp, 13 predicted proteins | sample AntDrymUQ4892206_2_FD_104652 | JGI IMG/M metagenome (GOLD analysis project Ga0136627, IMG submission 104652) | Polar desert sand microbial communities from Dry Valleys, Antarctica - metaG UQ489 (22.06) | ecosystem: Environmental > Terrestrial > Soil > Desert | place: Antarctica: Dry Valley... | reverse complement strand
TCGCCGGACCTGCCGCGGTCGCAGCGCGCGCTGCCCCGGTCGCAGGACGCGCTGCCCCCGTCTCGGCCCGGGAGCCTCGCTTCGCGTCTCCGTCGCCGCCCTCGTCGGCCGGGCCCTCGGGCTCGCCGGCGGTGCCCGGGGCGAACGCCGGCACGTGTCCGAGCTCCTCGAGCTGCAGCTTGCGCCTGCGCACGTAGAGTCCCTCGCGCTCCTTCCACAGCGTGACAACGGGTGCCGCGATGAAGATCGAGCTGTAGGCGCCCGAGGCGACGCCGACGAGCAGCGCGAAGGCGAAGTCGCGCAGCGTCTCGCCCCCGAACAGCGTCAACGCGCCGATCGGCATCAGCGTCGAGAAGCTCGTCGCGAGTGACCGCGTCAGGACCTCCGACATCGAGCGGTTGACGATCTGGGAGAAGGTCGCGCGCGGCATGCGCGGCACGTTCTCGCGCACGCGGTCGAAGACGATGATCGTGTCGTAGAGCGAGTAGCCGAGGATGGTCAGCAGCGCCGCGACCGTCGACGTCGTCACCTCCCGGCCGGCGAGCGCGTAGACGCCGCCCGTTATCAGGATGTCGTGGGCGATCGCGATCAGCACGGGGACCGCGAACTTGGCCTCGAAGCGCAGCCCGATGTAGATCGCGATCAGCGCCAGCGAAGCGATGATCGCGATCAGCGCGGTACGGGCGATCTGCGCGCCGAAGGTCGGGCCGATCGAGTTCGCGGCGAAGTCCGCCCGCTCGAGGCCGAAGCGCTCGTCGAGCGCGTCGCGGACGCGGTCGACCTCGCCCGGACCGAGCGTCGGGGTCTCGATCTGGAAGACGTTGGCGCCGACCTCGGGATTCTCGACCGACTGCACCTCGGCGCCTTCGGCGAGGCCGACGGGCGTCAGCGCCTCGCGCACCTCGTCGACGGTCGCGGCCTGCTGGATCGGCGTCGTGATCTGCGTGCCCGACTCGAAGTCGATGCCGAAGTTGATGCCGATCCCGGCGATCGCCAGCGCTCCCGCCACGAGGATCAGACCCGAGGCGGAGAAGAAGAACTTCGACTTGCCGACGAAGTCGAACTTGCGCGGCGGCTTCTCGCGCGCGCCGATCGCGAAGCGCGACCCGATCAGCCGCGTGCGGGCCATGGCTCCGAGAATCGCCGAGGTCGCGAGCACCGCGGTGAACAGCGAGACGATCGTGCCCACCCCGAGCGTGAAGGCGAACCCCTTGACGCTCGAGGTCGCGAGCGTGAACAGGATGAACGCGACGCCGATCGTCACGACGTTCGCGTCGACGATCGTGCGCAGGGCCTTCGCATAGCCCCCGGCGATCGCAGCCGGGATCGATCTCCCGGCTCTCGCCTCCTCCTTGATGCGCTCGAAGATCACGATGTTCGCGTCGGCGGCGACGGCGAGCGTGAGGATCGTGCCGGCGATGCCCGGCAGCGTCAGCGTGATCGGGATCAGCTTGATCAGCGCGAACAGCAGGATCGAGTAGATCACGAGCGTGATCGCGGCGACGCCGCCGAGCACGCGGTAGAAGACGAGCAGGAACATGATCGTCAGCAGCAGGCCCGCGCCCCCCGCGAGCAGGCCCTGGTCGAGCGCCTGCTGGCCGAGCGTGGCCGAGACCTGGGTCTGAGAGATCAGGCTGAGCTCGATCGGCAGCGCGCCGATGCGCAGGCTCTCGGCGAGGTCCTGGGTCTCCTCGGCCGATCCGATGCCGTTGATCTGAGCGCCCGTGCGCCCGTCGATGCCCTCTGGGTTCTCGCGATAGTCGATCGTCGCGAGCGAGACGATCTCGTTGTCGAGCGTGATCGCGAAGCGCTGCAGGGTCTGGTCGCGCTGCTGCTCGCTGGCGCCCGGGGGCAGGATGACCTCGGCCCCGCGCTGGGCGATCCGCTTGGTGACGTTGGCGAACGCCGCGCGCCCGTCGTCGGTGAACTCCATCGTGACGATGGGCTCCTGGGTGCGCTGGTCGGTGTTCTGCTCGGGGTTCTCGATGTCCGAGCCCGACAGCTCGGAGTCGTCCTCGAGCACGTAGAAGTTGCTGATCGACTCGGGCTGGTTCGGGGCCCGCTCGCCCTCGATAACGACGATGCCCTGCGGCACCTCGAGGATCTGGCTGCCGCCCGGCGGGCCGCTCTCGAAGCTCGGCGTGCGCTTGTCGCCGGTCGCCCCGCCGACGGGGATCTGCGCCAGCTCCTCGCTGCAGTCGCTGTCCTCGGGCACCTGATCCGCAGCGCGCCGTTCGCCCTCCACCCCCTCGAAGTCGGCCAGCAGCTCCTCGCAGCTCGAATCCGGTCCGGCGATCAGCTCGTCATCGGGACCGAAGAGGTAGAACTTGGCCTTCGAGCTGTCGTTCTGCCTGTCGGCCTGCTCGCGGGTGAGGTCGTCCGGGTTCCCGGGCGGAATGTCGGCCTGCTCCGCGCGCGGCTCGGCGTCGGACGCCAGCTGGACGGCGTCGAAGAGCGCGCTGGTGCCTGAGAACGGCGCGTCGGGGCCGCGGTCGCCGAGCACGTTGGGCTCCCAGTCGTAGAACTGCAGCTGGGCGGTCGTACCGACCTGCTCGATCGCGCGGTCGGCGTTTTCGACGTCGGGCAGCCCGATCGAGATCTGCTGGTTGCCGGCGCGCTGGATCTCGGGCTCGGAGACGCCGAGCGCGTCGGTGCGCTTGCGGATCGTCTCGATCGCGTCGTCGACCGCCTCGGGCGTGACCTCGGGCACCTGTGGCGTCGGGCGGCCCTCGTAGACGAGCTCGACGCCCCCGCGCAGGTCGAGCCCGAGCACGGTGCGCTTGTCGAGGATCACGTACGCCGAGGCGGCCAGCAGCGCCACGACGAGCGCGATGATCGACAGGTTGCGTTTGCGCGAGGTCATCGTGGGAGTGGGGTCAGGCGGCCGAGCGGGGCGTCAGCACCAGCAGCAGCCCTCCGTCCTCGTCGTAGGCCGGGAAGATGTCCGCCTTCGCCGGCTCGGCGCGATCGCCTTCGGCGTTGACTACGACCGGCTTGTCGAGCACCCTGACGCCCCATTCGAGCGCGGTGGCGACATGGTCGCTGCCGCTCTCGAACTCCAGCCCGAGGACCTCGTTGACCGCACGCCCGATCACGTCGAGGTCGCCCAGGCCGGTGAGCTCGCGCGCCCCGCGCCCGGCCCCAATCAGGCGGCCCTGCTGGTCGCACAGGAAGAACGCGGCGTTGGGCGCCGGGTAGTAGTCGTCGAGCAGCTCGAACAGGAATCCGAAGCCGCACTCCTTGCAGCCGCGAGCGCGGCTGCGAAAGCCGGCGGTGCGCTCCGTCGAGAGGCTGCGATCACCGCAGCTGGGGCAGATGAAATTCGGCACGAAGGATCAGGGTAGCGGCGGGCTCGTGCACGCCGGCGGGCACTAGAACAGGCTGTCCGCGCCCGACCGTGGAAGCTCGAGCTCGAGGTGCGCGAAGGCCGCCCGTGTGGTCACGCGCCCGCGCGGGGTGCGCATGATCAGCCCCTGCTGGAGCAGGTAGGGCTCGTAGACGTCCTCGACGGTGTCCTGCTCCTCGCCGATCGCCACGGCGAGCGTCGAGAGCCCGACCGGGCCGCCGCCGAACTTCGCGCAGATCGTGCGCAGGATCTCGCGGTCGAGGCGGTCGAGGCCGAGCTCGTCGACCTCCAGCAGCTCGAGCGCCTCGTCGGCGACGCGGGCGTCGATGCGCCCGGCGCCGCGGACCTCAGCGAAGTCGCGCACCCGCTTGAGCAGGCGGTTGGCCACGCGCGGGGTGCCGCGCGAGCGTGCGGCGATCGCCTCGGCGCCGTCGGTGTCGATCTCGACGCCGAGGATCCCAGCGGAGCGCCGTACGATGCGCCCGAGCTCGGCCGGCTCGTAGAGCTCGAGCCGATGGGTGACCCCGAAGCGGTCGCGCAGCGGGGTGCTCAGCAGCCCGGCGCGGGTGGTCGCGCCGATCAGGGTGAACTCGGGCAGCTCGAGGTTGACCACGCGCGCACCTGCGCCCTGGCCGACCGTGATCGGCAGGCGACGGTCCTCCATCGCCGGGTAGAAGGTCTCCTCCAGCGCACGCGGCAGACGGTGGATCTCGTCGACGAAGAAGACCGATCGCGGCTCGAGCGAGGACAGGTAGGAGGCGATGTCGCCCTTGCGCTCGAGCGCCGGTCCGGCGGTGTCGACGAAGGTCACGCCGAGCTCCTGGGCGACGATCTGGGCGAGCGAGGTCTTGCCCAGTCCCGGGGGGCCGGCGAGCAGCACGTGGTCGAGCGCCTCGCCGCGCGCGCGGGCGGCCTCGATGAACAGTCCGAGCTGGGACTTGACCGCGCTCTGGCCGACGAAGTCCTCGAGCCGGCGCGGCCGCAGCGAGCGGTCGAGCTCTTCCTCGGCCGGCTCGGCCTCGGCCGCCTGGATGCGCTCGACTCCGGGCGTGCGGATAGGACCTCGTTCGGTGCTCGCCGAAACCCCGACCCGGCCGCGCTCCTCTCGCAGCTCGCTCACCGCGCCGCCTTCAGCGCCGCTGAGATCAGCTGCTCGGGCGTCGTTCCGGCGGCCTTGGCGAGCAGCTCCTCGGCCTCGCGCGGGTCGAAGCCCAGACTGACCAGACCCTCGCGGGCGAGCGCGCGCGGGTCGTCGGAGGTGCGCGTGATGACGATCTCGTCGGTCAGCGGATCGGCGACCTTCTCGCGCAGCTCGACGATGATCCGCTCCGACGTGCGCTTGCCGATTCCCGGTACGGCCTGGAAGCGGGCCGAGTCGCCAGAGGCGATCGCGGCGGTCAGCTCGCGCGCCGAACCGCCCGAGAGCACCGCCAGGGCCACCTTCGGCCCGACGTTCTGGACCCCGATCAGCAGCAGGAAGAGGTCCCGCTCCGCGCCCGTGGCGAAGCCGAAGAGGTGCATGCCGTCGTCGCGCATGATCAGGTGGGTCAGCAGCAGCGCCTCCTCGCCCTTGCGCGGCACCGCGGCGAGCGTCTCGGCCGATACGGCGAGCTTGTAGCCGACGCCCGCGCAGTCGAGCACGACGCCGGTCGGGTGGCGCACCAGCACCGACCCGCGCAGCGAGGCGATCACGACACGGCCGCCGGGGCGGCCAGGGCGGCCGCGAACGGCGCCTCGTTGGCGTGGCGGATCGCCACGGCCAGCGCGTCGGCGGCGTGGTCGGGCGAGGGCGGCTCGGGCAGGCAGAGCAGCGTCGCGACCATCCGCTGGACCTGGTCCTTGTCGGCGCGCCCGGAGCCGCAGACGGCCTGCTTTATCTGCTGCGGGGTGTAGGAGAAGCAGGGCAGCCGCGCGGCGCCGGCCGCCAGCAGCACGACCCCGCGGGCCTGGCCGACAGCGAAGGCGCTGCGCGCGTTGCCGCCGAAGTAGAGCGACTCGACCGCCATCGCGTCGGGCGCGTGCTCGGCGATCAGCTCGCAGACGCGCGCATGGATGATCGCCAGCCGCTGCTCCAAGGGGGTGCTGGACGCGGTCGCGATCACGCCGCCGTCGAGCGCGGCGAGCTTCTGGCCGTGGCTGAGCACCACGCCGTAGCCGGTACTCGCGGTACCGGGATCGATGCCGAGGACGACCACCATCTCGTTCATTCTGGGACCGCGGTCGGATGCCTCCCACCGCGTGGGGATCAAGCGGCGCCGGCCACCCGCTCGAGCACCTCGGCGTCCATGTCGAAGTTGGCGTGCACGGTCTGCACGTCGTCATGCTCCTCGAGCGAGTCGATCAGACGCATCAGCGCGGCGGCCTGGCTCTCCTGCACCGGCGTGCGCGTGGTCGGCCGCATCACGAGCTCGGCCGAGTCCAGCTCGACGCCCGCCTCCAGCAGGGCATCGCGCACGGCCGTGAAGTCCTCGGGTGCGCTGATCACCTCGAACACGTCCTCATCCTGGGTGAGGTCCTCCGCGCCCGCATCCACCGCCACCATCAGGTCGTCCTCCGCATAGCGCCGGGCGTCGGCGACCAGCTCACCCTTCTTCTCGAAGATCCAGGCGACCGAGCCGGGCTCGCCCAGGCTTCCGCCGGCCCGGGAGAAGGCGTGGCGCACCTCCGAGCCGGTGCGGTTGCGATTGTCGGTCAAGGTCTCGATCAGGATGGCCACGCCGCCCGGTCCGTAGCCCTCGTAGGTCACGTTCTCGAAGGCCTCGGCGTCCTGGTCGGCGCCGCTGCCCTTGGCGATCGCGCGCTCGATGTTGTCCTTGGGCATCGAGGCGTCCCTGGCCTTCTGGACCGCGAGCGCGAGCGAGGCGTTGGTCTCGACGTCTCCTCCGCCCTCGCGTGCCGCGACCTGGATCGCGCGCGCGAGCTTGGTGAAGAGCTTGCCGCGCTTGGCGTCGGTCGCCGCCTTCTTGTGCTTGATCGAGGACCACTTGGAGTGCCCTGACATGCGGTGGAGTCTAAGCGCGGGGTCACACGACGAACGTGCCGTCGCGCTGCAGCTCGTCCCCGTCGACGGTGATCGTCCCGCCCTGGCGCAGGTCGCAGACCATGTCCCAGTGCACGGCGGACTCGTTGACGCCGCCGCTCTCGGGGTAGCTCATGCCGATCGCCATGTGCACGGTGCCGCCGATCTTCTCGTCGAGCAGGATGTCCTTGGTCGCGGTCGCGATGCCGTAGTTGGTCCCGATGCCCAGCTCGCCGAGGCGCCGCGCGCCCTCGTCGGTGTCAAGCGTCTCGATCAGGAACTCCTCGCCGCGCTCGGCGGAGGCGTCGACGACCTTGCCGGCCTCGAAGCGCATCCGCACGCCCGCGACCTCGCGGCCGCCGTAGACCGCCGGGAACGAGAAGGCGACCTCGCCCTCGACGCTGTCCTCGACCGGCCCCGTGAAGAACTCGCCGTCGGGCATGTTGTGCTCGCCCGTGCACGGGATCCAGGTGCGTCCGGCGACCCCGAGCTTGATGTCGGTCCCGGGGCCCTTGACGTGGACCTCCTCCCTGCCCTCGATCCAGCCGGCGAGGCGATTGACCTGATCGGACTGACGCTGCCAGGCGGTCACCGGGTCGGCGTCGGTCGCCAGGCATGCGCCGTAGTAGAAGGTCTCGTACTCCGACAGCGACATCCCCGCCTCGCTCGCGTGCGCGTGCGTGGGAAAGAGCGTCAGCGACCAGCGATACTCGCCCGCCGCCGAGCGGCGCATGGAGGTGTCCATCAGCTGCCGGCGCGCGCGCTGGGCCCGCGTCTGGCGCTTGGGGTCGGCCTGCGAGAGCGCGCGTGTGTTGGCCTCGGCCATCACCGCGATCCGTACGTCGGCGTTCTCGACCGCCCACTCGGAGGTCGGGGGGACCCAGTCCAGCGCCTCGTCGGAGGCGAGGCGGTAGAAGGCGGACATCGCCTCCTCGGTCGACAGCTGCAGGATCGGCAGCCCGCCGGCGCGCAGCACCTCCTCGTAGACGGCCTGGACGAGCGGCTCGGCCGTCGTGGTGCCCTGGACGACGCAGACGTCGCCCTGCGCCACCCTGGTCGAGTAGCGCACCAGGATCTGCGCGAGCGCCTCGGCGCGTTGGTCTCTCATGGCCCTCCCCCTCCGTCGTTTCTGGTCTCCGCCGCCAGCTCGAGCAGCCACTCGTGCAGGCGCGCCTCCCCACAGGCCTCGGGGTGGAAGGCGACCGCGAGGATAGAGCCCTGGCGCACGGCCACCGGGTGACCGTCGAGCTCCGCCAGCACCTCGACTCCCTCGCCCAGCTCGTCCACCCACGGGGCGCGGATGAAGACCCCGCGCACGCTGCCGTCCAGGCCGGCGAAGTCGAGCTCGCACTCGAAGCTGCGTAGCTGGCGCCCGAACGCGTTGCGCCGCGCCACGACGTCGAGCACGCCGAGATGGGTCCGATCGAGCACGATCAGCCCGGCGCAGGTGCCGAGCACCGGCGTGCCGGCCCGGACGAGGTCGCGCAGCGGCTCGAGGAGGCCCTCACGCTCGATGCCGAGCGTCATCGTGGTCGACTCCCCGCCGGGGAGCACCAGCGCGTCGAGCCCTTCGAGCCCCGCGGGGGTGCGGACCTCGCGCGCCTGCGCGCCGAGCCGGGCGAGGATCCTGGAGTGGGCCTCGAAGTCGCCCTGCAGGGCGAGTACGCCGACGATCACCAGTGCTCGCTCCTGGAGGTACTGGCCCGCTTTGGCGAGCGACTGGGCGTGGCTGGCAAGCCCGAGAGCGGAGCCAATGCCAGAGCATTGGCGAGCATCGCGGGCGATGCCAGGCGCGTCCAGTCGCCGCCAAACGGGTCAGGACTGACAGGAGGGAGCACTTAGCCGCGGTCTTGCAGCAGGCCACCGTGGGCCTCGATCACGTCCATCCCGATCCCCGTCATCGGGGCGCCGAGGTCACGCGACGCCGCGAGGATGCGCGCGGGGTCTTGGAAGTGCGTCGTGGCCGCGACCACCGCGGCGGCGGTGCGCTCGGGATCCTCGGCCTTGAAGATGCCCGATCCGACGAAGACCCCCTCTGCGCCGAGGCGCATCATCAGCGCGGCGTCGGCCGGGGTCGCCACCCCGCCGGCGGAGAACATCACCACGGGCAGCCGGCCGTTGCGCGCGACGTCGCGCACGAGCTCGATCGGCGACCGCAGCTCCTTGGCCGCGGTCGGCAGCTCCTCCTCCGCTAGGGCCGTCAGCCTGCGAATCTCGCCGGCGATCGAGCGCATGTGGCGCACCGCCTCGACGACGTTGCCCGTCCCGGCCTCGCCCTTGGAGCGGATCATCGCCGCGCCCTCGCCGATGCGGCGCAGTGCCTCGCCGAGGTTGGTCGCGCCGCAGACGAAGGGCACCTTGAACGCCCACTTGTCGATGTGGTGGGCCTCGTCGGCGGGGGTCAGGACCTCGGACTCGTCGACGTAGTCGACCTCGAGCGCCTCGAGCACCTGCGCCTCGGTGAAGTGCCCGATGCGGGCCTTGGCCATGACCGGGATCGTCACGGCCTGCTGGATCGCCTCGATCATCGTCGGGTCGGACATCCGGGCGACGCCGCCGTCGGCGCGGATGTCGGCGGGCACCCGTTCGAGCGCCATTACGGCCGAGGCGCCCGCAGCCTCGGAGACGCGGGCCTGCTCGGCGCTGACAACGTCCATGATGACCCCGCCCTTGAGCATCTCGGCGAGGCCCGACTTGACGCGGAAGGTCGATTCCTCTCTCACCCGTCTGATGGTACTCCCGCGCGAGGAGCGCAGCCCGGGCGTTGCGCGAGGAGCGCAGCCCGATCGCCGATCGGGCGAGCACCGCAGCGAGAATCTCCGCCGGGCGAGCACCGCAGCGCGTACTCTTACTTGAGCTTGAACGCCTTGATGCGGTTCGCGTAGGCGGACTCGTCCAGCGCGTAGACCGCGTAAGCCAGGGCCTGGACGACGCCCAGCAGCGCGGAGTGCGAGCGTACGTAGGCGGGGCTGTTGGACGAGTAGAAGAGGCGGTGGTCGGCGAGCTTGGCGACCTCGGAGAGCGTCGCGTCGGCGATGGCGATCGTCGCCGCGCCGCGGTTGCGCGCCAGCTTCATCGCGCGCACGACGAGCGGATGCGGGCGCCCGGCGGAAAAGCCGACGAGCACGGTGTGCTCGTCGATGCGCCCGAGCTTGGCCAGGCCCTCCTGGCTCGGGCTCGCCACGACCTCACAGCGCAGGTCGAGCAGCATCAGCAGATGGCGCAGGTAGCTCGCGAAGAAGGCCATCTGATCGGTGCCGCAGAGCACGATGCGGTTCGCGCGCGAGATCAGCTCGACCGTCGCCTCGACCTGCTCGCGGTCGAGCCGGCGCGCGGTCTCCTCAACGTTTACGTGGTCGGCGGCCAGCGCCGCCTCGAAGCCGGTCTGGTCGATCGGGAACAGCGGCGGGTTGGGCACGTCGAGTGCGGTCCCCTCCCCCTCGCGCAGCCGGCGATACTCGTCGCGCGCCGCGCTCTGGAGCTCGGGGAAGCCCTCGAAGCCGAGCGCCTGCGCAAAGCGCACGACCGTCGAGCTCGAGGTGTTCGCGCGCCGCGCGAGCTCCTCCGCCGTGTGGAAGGAGGCCTCGTCGAGATGGTCGACGATGTACTGCCCGACGTCCTTCTGGGAACGCGAGAACTCGTCGAAGCGACCTCGGATCTCGGCGGACAGGGTGAGCGCTGCGGTGCCGGTCTGCTTCACGGCGTCCTTTTTCGCCCGCCGCGAGGAAGTTCCTTCCGGCGGGCTGTGATCAGGGCCGCCTGTGGCCGGTCAGACCGACGACGTCGCCCAGGGCGCCCCCGAGCGCCACAGGTCGTTGAGGGTCACCGCGTCCTTGTATGTGTCCATGCAGCGCCAGAAGCCCTCATGGCGGTACGCTTGGAGCTGATGCTCGCCGGCGAGGGACTCGAGCGGCTCGCGCTCGAGCACGCTGGTCTCGGTCATGTAGTCGAGCGCGGGACGCTCGAAGACGAAGAAGCCGCCGTTGATCCACTGATCCGAGCGCGGCTTCTCGTGGAAGCCCGCGACACGGCCATCCTCGGCGAGCTCGGTGATGCCGAACTGCAGCTCGGGCTGGACGACGGCCATCGTCGCCAGGCGCCCGTGCTCGCGGTGGTGGGCGAGCTCGGCGCCGAGGTCGATGTCCGCGACGCCGTCGGCGTAGGTCGCGCAGAAGGTGGCGCTCTGGAGGCGATCGCCCGCGCGCCGGATGCGGCCCCCGGTCGGAGTGTCCGCGCCGGTGAAGACCGTCTCGACCGCGAGCCCGTCGTCCCAGGCCTGGCCGGCGACGAACTCGTCGATCAGATCTGACAGGTGCCCGGTGAGCAGCAGGCAGCGCCGGAAGCCCTGCGCGGCGTAGATCTGGATCACGTGCCAGAGGATCGGCCGCCCGCCGATCTCGACCAGCGGCTTGGGGATCGCCCCGGCGGCCTGCTGCAGGCGGGTGCCCCGCCCACCGCAGAGGATCACCACGTCTTCTTCGCGGACAGCCGGCACGCGCGGAGCTTATGCGCCGGATTCTCGCAGCGGCTAGCGTGGCGCTCGTGACTGCCAACGAGAAGCCCCAAGTCGAGATCCCGTCCGACCAGGCACCCTCCTACCAGCTCGAGCTCGAGGACCTGACCGTCGGTGACGGCGAGACCGCCGCTGGCGGGCACACCGTCGAGGTGCACTACGTCGGGGTCTCGTGGTCGTCGGGCAAGCAGTTCGACGCTTCCTGGGATCGCGGGAGCACCTTCAAGTTCGGCCTCGGCAAGGGCCAGGTGATCCCCGGCTGGGATCAGGGCGTCGCGGGCATGCAGGTCGGTGGCCGGCGCCGCATCACGATCCCGCCGATGCTCGGCTATGGCAAGCGCGGCGCGGGCGGCGTGATCGGCCCGGACGAAACGCTGGTCTTCGTCGTGGACCTCGTCGCCGTGCGCTGATACCGAGCGCGGTGGCGATCCGGGGGTGCCGATTGCGGTACCTCCTTTAGTCGGGGGCTCTACTCCCACGTCGAACGGGGAGTCCCGAGATCGACACGGGGCGAGAAGTTACTCCGAGTCCACACCGAGCTCCTCGAGCCGGGGCGCTGCCCTGCGCCTGACCGCGATGCGAACGGGGCGGCATCCAGCCCAGTGGGCCGATCCCCGCGCCTCGAAGGTAGTGTGCGGCCGATCGGCATCGCCACCCCATGAGCCAAATCGAGAGCCGCCAAATCGAGCTGCACGGCCACCGGGTCAGCTACCGGATCGCCGGCGAGGGTCCGCTCATCGTGCTGGTGCACGGGATCACCTCGACGTCCGACGTCTGGCGAGAGGTCATGCCACGGCTTGCCGACCGGTTCACCGTGCTGGCCCCCGACCTCCTCGGTCACGGCGAGTCGGCAAAGCCGCGCGGCGACTACTCGCTGGGCGCATATGCCAGCGGCATTCGCGATCTGCTCGCGGCGCTCGGCCACGAGTCGGGCACGCTCGTGGGACATTCCCTCGGGGGCGGGATCGCGATGCAGCTCGCCTACCAGTTTCCCGAGCGCTGCGAGCGTCTCGCGCTTATCTCGAGCGGTGGCCTCGGCCGCCAAGTGCACGTCGTCTTGAGGGCCGCCGCACTACCGGGCGCCGAATGGATACTGCCCCTGCTTGCGCAGGCACGCCTGCACGACGCCGGCCGGGCGCTCGGGGAGCTGCTCAAGCGCGCCGGAGTGCGCTCGGCGCCGGAGCTCGCGGAGGTCGCCCGCGGCTACGGCTCGCTCTCGGACGGCGAGACGCGCCAGGCATTCCTCCATACGCTGCGCGCGGTGATCGACCCGCAGGGTCAGCGCGTCAGCGCGCGCGACCGCCTGTACCTCGCCGCCGAGGTCCCGACCCTCCTGGTCTGGGGCTCGCGCGACAGGGTCATCCCGGCCGCACACGGTCGGCGGGCACACGAGGAGATGCCGGGGAGCCGCCTAGTCGAGATCCCGGACGCCGGGCATTTCCCGCAGCTCGACAAGCCCCACCGTTGCATCGAAGCGCTACTCGACTTCATGACGACTACCGACCCCGCCCGCATGCGCGCCACGGACCTGCAGGCGCGGCTACTCGCCGGCGCCGATTCGAAGTCCGTCGGTCAGACGAAGGCTCCGAAGGCGCAACGCGCGGGGAAGGCCCGGCCTCGTCAGAAGCCCCGGGCGTCCGCTCCGCCTAGCTGACACATGGCGCTCGTCGTGCCCATGCTCGCGGCCTCGATCGCGATCAGCTCCACCGTGGAGGTCGTCGCGGTCGGCACGAGCTGGCTGGGGCTGGCCTCCGCAGCTGGGCTCGGCATATCGGTCGCGTGGCCTGGGTTCGAGCGAGAGCTCGCGGCGTACCTCCGCGATCCCAGCCAGCGGGAGCGAGACCCCCTCCACCATCGCGAGCGGCCCGATCCCACAACCGGATCCGCGGCCGGCCCGCGAATGTTCGGCGGGAGCCGCTCTCGGGCATCAGATCTTCTAACACACCCGAATCCGAAGGTAGGACCGTATGACCCACCACGAGCACGATCGGCCGCTGGAGGGCAAGCGTGCCGCTGTCGCCGTCGGGCCGCTGTACGAGGAGATCGAGGCTCTGTACCCGCTTTACCGCCTACGCGAGGCGGGGGCCGAAGTGGAGATCATCGGCTCGGAGGCCGGCGCGACGCTGCCGGGCAAACGGGGCGACGAGATCGAGGTCGAGCGCGCGGCCGGCGACCTGTCGGGCGGCGACCTGGACCTGCTCGTGATCGCGGGCGGCTACGGACCCGACAAGCTGCGGATGGACGAGGGGTTGCTCACGCTGGTGCGTGACCTCGACGGCCAGGGCAAGCCGATCGCGTTCATCTGCCATGGAGGCTGGGTCCCGGTGTCCGCCGGCATTCTCGCCGGCCGGCGCGTGACGGGCAACCCCGCCATCGAAGACGACGCACGAAATGCCGGCGCCGAGTGGGAGGACGCCGAGG
>Ga0136627_1000651_pt1 | contig 13322 bp, 25 predicted proteins | sample AntDrymUQ4892206_2_FD_104652 | JGI IMG/M metagenome (GOLD analysis project Ga0136627, IMG submission 104652) | Polar desert sand microbial communities from Dry Valleys, Antarctica - metaG UQ489 (22.06) | ecosystem: Environmental > Terrestrial > Soil > Desert | place: Antarctica: Dry Valley... | reverse complement strand
GGGCGACACCCGTTATGCGGCTGTCCCGTAACGTCGGTTATTTTCAGAACTTCGATGCCCATGGACTGGAACGTCCTCGCCGCCATGTCGCGTCCGGAGCCATGCCCCTTCACGTTTATGTCCACGCGCTTCACACCGTTCTCCATCGCTTTGTTTGCGACGCTCTCGGCAGTCATCTGGGCGGCGTACGGGGTGCTTTTGCGGCTCCCCCTGAAACCGAGCGCGCCCGCCGACTCCCACGCTATGAGGTTCCCCTCCGTGTCGGAGACGGAGACTATGGTGTTGTTGAACGAGCTTTTTATATGGACGACGCCCGTCGAAATGTTTTTCCGAACCTTGCGCCTGGAGCGGCTCGCCCCTTGCCTTCCGCGCTGTCCTCCGCGTTGCTGCTGCCTTTGCCTTCCCATTATCTGGTCTTCTTCCTCCCGCCTATGGACGGCTTCGGACCTTTGCGGCTGCGGGCGTTCGTCTTCGTGCGTTGCCCGCGCACCGGAAGGCCGCGGCGGTGGCGGATGCCCCGGTAGCAGCCGATGTCCATGAGCCGTCTTACGTTTTGGTTCTCCTCGCGCTTGAGATCTCCCTCGACCTCGAAGTTCTCGTCTATATAACGACGGATCTCCGCGACCTCGCCCTCGGCCAAGTCGCGCACCTTCGTGTTCCGATCCACGCTCGTCTCGCGCACGATCCTCCGCGCGCCCGAACGCCCGATGCCGTATATATACGTCAGTCCGACCTCGACGCGCTTCTCCCTCGGGAGGTCTATGCCTGCGATTCGCGCCATACTATCCCTGCCTCTGTTTGTGCCTGGGGTTCGGGCATATCACCCGGACCACTCCGCGGCGACGGATGACTTTGCATCGCTCGCACATGGGCTTCACACTCGCTCTGACTTTCACGACTCTCTCTCCTCGACTTTTCTAGTTTCTGAACCTGTACGTTATCCGACCCCGGCTGAGGTCATAGGGACTCAACTCGACTTTCACCCGATCCCCCGGCAATATCCGGATATAGTTCATCCGCATCTTCCCGGAGATGTGGGCGAGGACCTCATGCCCGTTCTCGAGCTCCACCCGGAATTGCGTGTTCGGCAAAGCCTCGTTCACGGTGCCTTCGACCTCTATGACATCTTCTTTAGCCAGGGCGCCTCCTCGCGCTTGCGTCTCTCACTTCTCGATTCCAAAAGGGTTGCAAAATGCCTGAAACCAAACGGATATACTATCACGCCGACTCCGCCCGGTCGAACTCCTCCGCCTCACTCGCTGTGATGACCCACGGCCCATCCTCCGTCACCGCGATCGTATGCTCGAAATGGGCGGAGAGAGATCCATCGGCGGTGTATATGGACCATTTGTCGCGCTCGTCAATCGCGATCTCATACGTCCCGACCGTGATCATCGGCTCGACGGCGAACGTCATGCCCGGAAGAAGCCGCGTCCCCGTCCCGGCCTTCCCATAGTTCGGAAGCTGAATACCGTGCATCTCACGCCCGACCTCGTGCGAAACGAGGTCGCGCACCACACCATACCCCTCCGGCTCCGCGACGGACTGGATGGCGTTCCCGACATCCCCGAAACGCTTGCCCGGACGCATCTCCTCGGTGGCCGCATAAAGGCATCGCTCGGTGACATCGAGGAGTTTCTTCGCCTCGTCGGAGATTTCGCCGACCGGGTGGGTCCACGCGCTGTCGGTGACGAAGCCCTCGAAGCGCGTGCCGATGTCTATGGAGATGATGTCGCCCTCTTCGAGGCGGTATTTTCCGGGGATTCCGTGGACGATCATGGCGTTCGGGGAGGCGCATATCGAGCCGGGGAAATCCACCGCGCCCGGCTGACCCGGATACCCGAGGAACTCCGGCGTGCCGCCTTTGCTCCGAATGAACTCCTCCGCGATGGAGTCGAGTTCCTTCGTGGTAACGCCGGGCCGGATGTTTTCGGCGAGGAGCTTGTGGCACGCGGCGGTTATTTTGCCGCCCTCGCGCATGGTTTGAAGTTCGTTCTTGCTTTTTCGGACGATCATGATTTCCCGCTGACCGCCCCGAGAACGTCCTTCGTCACCGAGTCAATTTCCTGCATCGCGTCCACGGTGGCGAGGAGGTTTTGCCTCGCATAGTAATCCTTGAGCGGCTCGGTTTGCTCGTGGTAAATATTCAGCCGATTCCGGATGGCCTCCTCCGTGTCGTCGTCGCGCTGGATGAACGGGCCGGGGTCGTCGTCGGAGTTCTCCGGCGGCGGGTCGTATTCGACGTGATAAATGTTTCCGGTCGCCTCGCTCTGGCGACGGCCGGAGAGCCGGGCGACGAGATCGTCATCCTCCGCTTCGAGGGCGACGGCTTTGTCGAGTTCGATGCCGAGTTCTTCGAGGGCGCCGTCGAGGGCTTTCGCCTGTGGCTCGTTTCGGGGGAAGCCGTCGAGTATCCATGATTCGGCGCCTTCGAGGTGCGGTTTGAACATCTCGATGATCGTCTCGTCGGGGACGAGGTCGCCCCGGTCGTTGTATTCCTGAACCTTCTTCCCGAGGTCGGAGCCGGACTTTATCTCTGCCCGGACGATGTCCCCGGTCGAGATGTGCTTCGCGCCGTTCTTTTCGGCGAGGCGGGTGGCTTGTGTGCCTTTGCCGGAGCCTTGCGGGCCGAGGAGGATTATCTTCATTTATCTCCCCTGCTTTTTGAGGAAGCCTTCGTAGTTACGCATCATGAGCTGGCTCTCGAGCTGCCGCACGAAATCCAGCGAGACTCCGACCACAATGAGGATTGAAGTTCCTCCGATGAACACCGTCGCCGGAAGCCCGAGCGCGGGTGTGATCATATACGGAACCACCGCCACCGACGCGAGGAACAATGCGCCGAACAGCGTGATCCTCGTCAAAACGCCGTTCAAATACAACGCTGTCGGCTGTCCGGGACGGATGCCCGGAATATATCCGCCGCTCTTTTTGAGGTTGTCGGCGTGTTCGACGGGGTTGAATTGCACGGCGGTATAGAAATACGTGAACATGATGATCATCATCGCGAAGAGGATGAGGTACGGGATCGAACCCGGCTCGAAGAACTGCGCGACGCTGAAAAGGAAACCCTCTTCCTGCCCCGCCGCGAACTGCGTTATGACGATCGGGAAGATGAGCAGCGACGACGCGAATATGATCGGGATTACTCCCGCCATGTTCACTTTCAGCGGAAGGTACGTCGTCCCGCCCTGGCTCATGCGCCGTCCGACTTGCCTTTTCGCGTATGTGATCGGGATGCGCCTTTGCCCCTCGTTCACGAACACGATCGCCGCGATGATCATCACGAGGAGGATCCCGAGAACGACGATCACGAGAACGTTCCCGCTCTCCAAAAGCGAACGAAACGCGATCGGCGCCTGCGAGAGGATCGAAGCCGTGATTATCAGCGAGATGCCGTTCCCAAGCCCATGCTGCGTTATAAGCTCACCGAACCACATCGTGAGTATGACGCCCGTGGTCAAAGTCAGAATTATGAGGAAAATATCTATCGGCGTCGCCCCCGCCAAAACCGGCCCGAAAAGTTGCCCGGACTGGAAAAAGAGCGTCATCGCTATCGCCTGCAAAAACCCGAGGACGAGCGTGAAATAGCGGGTGTACTGCGTGATCTTCGCCTGTCCCTGCTCGCCTTCCTTCGAGAGTTCTTGAAGACGGGGAATGGCGACCGTCATAAGCTGCATGACGATTGCGGCGGTGATGTACGGCATGATGCCGAGCGCGAACACCGAGAGGTTGTTGAAAGCCCCCCCGGTGAACACGCCGAAAAGCCCGGTTATGGCGTTGCCGCTCGTGTCAATGCCGCCCTGCGCGAGGATTTCGCGGTTCACGCCCGGCAACGGCACGAACGCGCCGAGGCGGTACGCGGCGATCATGGCGGCGGTGAACAACAGCTTCTGGCGAAGCTCCGGCACTTTCCATGCGTTTGCGAGGGAACCCAACATGGTTAGCTCTCCAGTATCTCGACTGAGCCGCCCGCTGCCTCGATCTTCTCCCGAGCCGACCCGGAAACCGCGTGGACCTTGACGGTCAACGCCCGATCCAAATCCCCGCTCCCGAGAACCTTGACGAGGCTCGCTTTCTTCCTGATGAGCCCGGCGGCCCGCAACTCATCCAAACCAATGTTATCACCCTCCATCCCAGCGAGGTCGCTGAGATTTATCGGCGCATAATTCTTCGGACGCGCCACGGTGTGCCGTCCGCGAGCCTCGCCTTTGAGACGCGGCAAGCGCCTTTGAATCGGCATCTGCCCACCCTCGTATCCGGCGTTCCGCTTCGCCCCGGAGCGCGCGTTCGCGCCCTTGTGGCCGCGGCCGGAAGTCTTTCCAAGCCCGCTCCCGATTCCACGCCCGACGCGCTTCCGCGACTTCGTGGAGCCGGGGGCCGGAGAAAGTTCGTTCAGCCTCATGATGCGTCCACCTCCTCGACACGCACGAGATGCCGGACTTTGTGGAGCATGCCCCGGATCTGGGGCGTGTCCTCATGGACCCGCGAGTCCCGGATCCTCTTCAGTCCGAGCGCCCGAATCGTGAGCTTGTGATTTTTCAACGAACCTATGACGCTCTTCGTCTGCGTCACCCTCAGTGGACTCATGACGTGATCTTCACCCCCCGAGTCTCCTCGATGTCGGCCTTCGTCCGAAGACTGCGAAGCCCTTGCTCCGTCGCCCGAACCAAATTCACCGGAGTCGTCGAACCGAGCGCCTTCGTGAGCACGTCCTTTATCCCCGCGAGTTCGAGAACCGCCCGAACCCCGCCGCCCGCGATGACCCCCGTACCCTCGGAGGCCGGCTTGAGAAGCACATCGGAGGAAAGGAACTTCCCGATGACCTCGTGCGGAATCGTGGTGTTCCGCATCGGAACCTGGAACATGTTCGCCTTCGCCCGATCCTGACCTTTGCCGATGGCGCCCGGAACGGTGTTCGCCTTCCCAAGCCCCACGCCGACGCGCCCGTTTCCATCACCGACCACGACGAGCGCGGAGAAGTTGAGCCGACGCCCACCTTTCTTCACTTTGGCGACGCGGCGTATCTCGACGACGCGATCCTGGAATTCCGAATCACGCCCGCGTCCACCACGGCCACCGCCGCCGCCCGAACCTCCGCCGCGTCCGCCGCGGCCTCCGCCCGGCCCACCGGGGCCACCCGGACCGCGGCCGCCACCGGGGCCGCCACCGCGACCTCCGGGGCCTCCCGGACCACCCGGGCCTCCGCCCGGTCCGCCACTTCGATTGTCGTTTCTTGGACGACCCAAGATATTCCTCCTAAAAACTAAAGTTCGAGGCCGGCTTCGCGCGCGCCCTCTGCGAGCGCGGCGATGCGGCCGTGGTATTTGTTCCCGCCCCGGTCGAAGACGGCGGACTCATAGCCTGCCTCCTTCGCTTTACGGGCGATATCTTCGCCAACCCTCTTCGCCGCCTCGGTGCGGTTCTCCGCATCCTGAAACTGCCTCGAATCCGCCGAGGCGAGAGTGTGTCCTTCGAGGTCGTCCACGAGCTGGGCGTAGACGTGCGTGTTTGAACGATACACCGAGAGCCTCGGACGCTCGACCGTCCCGAACAGCTTGCGCCGGATGCGGGCGCGACGCTTCTCCCTCTGCGCCCTTTTCTGTAAAACTGCCATCTTCTCGCAACCTTTCTCTATCCGGCCTTGCCGACTTTGCGGCGGACGACCTCATCTTCGTAGCGTATGCCCTTGCCCTTGTACGGCTCCGGAGGACGAACCTTCCGAACCTCCGCCGCCGTCTGCCCGACTCGCTGTTTGTCAATGCCCCGGACGATGATCGTCGTCGGGGCCGGAACCTCGAACGAAATCTCATCCCGAGGCTCGATCGAGACAGGGTGCGAATACCCAACCTGCAACCCGAGATTCTGTCCCTGCAACTGCGCCCGATACCCGACGCCCGAGATCTGGAGCGTCTTCGTGAACCCGTCCGTCACACCAACGACGGCGTTATACAAGAGCGAGCGAGTCAGCCCGTGCTGCGCCTTGTGCTTCGGCGACTCCGAGGCGCGCTCGAGGACGAGCTTCCCATCCTCCTCCTTCACCTCGATGCCCTCGCCGATCGGGACGGTGAGTTCGCCTTTGGAGCCGCGCACTTTTATGCTCCGGCCCGAGAACTCGACGTTCACGCCGCTCGGCATTTCGACCGGATAATTTCCAATCCTCGACATTAGCTCAAACCTCCAAACTTCCTAGTAGACGAAGCAGAGGACTTCGCCGCCGATGCCCCTGCGCCGGGCCGTGTGGTCGGTGAGTATCCCCTGTGAGGTCGAGAGTATCGCCACCCCGAGGCCGTCGAGGACACGCGGAATATCTTGCTGCTTCCGGTATGTCCGCCGTCCGGGGCGGCTCACGCGGCGAAGGCCGTGGATGGCCCGATCGCCGTCGGGGCTGTATTTGAGCGTGATCGTTATTTTCCGCTCCGCTCCGCTCCCGCTCTCGGAATAGTCGTTGACGTATCCTTCCTCGCTCAGGATGCGGGCGATCTCCGCCTTCATCTTCGAGTGGGGGATGTCCACCGTATTGTGTTTCGCCATTCCCGCGTTTCGGATGCGGGTCAGGAAATCAGCTATGGGATCCGTGACTGTCATCTTCGCCTACCAACTCGCTTTCGTGACACCGGGGATCTTCCCCTCGTGCGCCAGTTCCCGCAAACATATCCGGCACAACCCGAACTTCCGGTAATATCCATGCGCCCGCCCACACCGCTGACACCGGTTGTATTCCCGTGTCGAGAACTTCTGCGTTTTCCGCTGCTTCACAAGAAGCGCTTTCCTCGTCATCGTCGCCTATCCTCTCAACTATCCTGGAAGGGCATGCCAAGCTGCTTGAGCAATTCGCGCCCCTCTTCATCGGTCTCCGCCGTCGTCACGATCGCCACATCGAGGCCGCGAGTCGCGCCTATCGAGTCATACGATATCTCCGGGAAAATTATCTGCTCCCGAAGCCCGAGCGCGTAATTCCCACTCCCATCAAACGACCTCGGACTCACTCCCCGAAAGTCCCGAACTCGCGGCAAAGCCACCGAAACGAGACGGTCGAGGAACTCCCACATCCGCTCATTGCGAAGCGTCACCCTCGCCCCGACAGGCATTCCTTCGCGGATTTTGAATCCGGCGATGGATTTCCGAGCGCGGCGAAGCTGTGGTTTCTGGCCGGTGATCTTCGTGAGGTCGGCCATCGCGCCATCCATCTTTCGGCTGTCAACGGCGGCCTCTCCGACTCCCATGTTCACGACTATCTTCTCGACCGTCGGGATTCGCATGGCGTTCGATATCTCGAACTTCTCCCGGAGCGAGGGACGGATCTCCGCTCGGTAAACTTCTTTCAGTCTGCTAGCCATCAATATCCTCCCCGGACCTCTTCGCAACCCGGATCTTCTCCCCCGAATCCGTGAACCGATGCCCAACCCGAGTCGGCTCTTTGGACGAAGGATCAATCAGCATCACATTCGAAATATGAATCGGCGCATCGAACTGGAACAAACCCTGCGGATTATTCTGGCTCGGCTGCGCGTGCCGCGTCCGGGTATTCACACCTTCGACGACCACGCGGTTCTTCTTCGGAATCACCCGCTCGACATCGCCGCGCTTTCCTTTTTCACGTCCGGAGATCACGACCACCGTGTCTCCGCGTTTTATCTTCAGTCCCACTTTTAAAGCACCTCCGGAGCGAGCGAGATGATCCTCGTATAGCCCTTCTCACGCAACTCACGCGCCACCGGCCCGAAAATTCGAGTCCCGCGCGGCGCGCCATCCGGGTTGATGATGACCCCCGCGTTATCCCCGAACCGGATATACGTCCCATCGTCCCGGCGAGTCTCCTTCGCGGTGCGAACGACGACCGCCCGGACGACCTCGCCCTTCTTCACGCCACCGCCCGGAGTCGCCTCCTTGACGGTCGCGACGATGACATCGCCGATGCCCGCGCTCTTCCTTTTGCTGCCGCCGAGGAGGCGAATCGTCAAAATGCTCCTCGCCCCCGAGTTGTCCGCGACCCTCAGCCGTGTCTCGTTCTGGATCATTACTCGGCCCTCGATATGACATTCGCGAGCCGCCAACGCTTCCGCTTCGACATGGGCCGCGTCTCGATGATCCTCACCGTATCCCCAGTGTGGGCATCGTTCGCCTCATCGTGAACCATGAACTTCTTCGTCCGCCGGATGCGCTTTTTGTACCGTTTATGTCGAATGAGCGTCTCGACCGTGACGGTCACCGTTTTATCGGAAACATCGGAGACGACGATCCCGACTCGCTCTTTGCGGCGGTTCCGCTCGGTGTCGGTTTGGATCTGTCCTTCGTCCTGGTCGAAGGCCGGGCCTTTTATCGCCGTCTCTCCGAGATCCTCGGAGACTTCGGTCTCGGTGAACTCCTCGGCCTCGGCGAGGTCGCCGACTACCTCGGCTTGCTCTTCTTCGGTTTGCTCGTCTGTTTCGGGCTGGTCGGGGTCGGTGGTCGGGGCTTCGGCTTGCGCCTGTCCCTCGGCCTCCTCCGGCTGCCCGGTGGTTTTGTTCTTTTCTTCTTCGGTCATCCTGCGCTCTCCTGCTTCTGGTTGAGTACGGTCAGGAGACGCGCGATGTTCCGGCGGACCTCCTTGAGTTGCCCCGTGTTCTCCAACTGCCCCGTCGCGTGCTGGAAACGGAGGTTGAAAAGCTCGCGCCGCGTGTCCGCGATCCGCTTCTCTATCTCCGAAACGTCGAGTTCCCTCACCTCCACGGTATTCACGACTGGACACCCCCTCGGCTGACGAAACGAGTCCGGATCGGGAGTTTCTGCGCCGCGAGTCTCATCGCGTCACGCGCAAGCTCCTCCGACACACCGCTCATCTCGAACATGACACGACCCGGCTTGACGACGGCCACGTAATCCTCGGGCGAGCCTTTGCCGCTTCCCATGCGGGTTTCGGCGGGCTTCTTCGTGACTGGTTTGTGCGGGAAGATGTTTATCCAGACTTTACCGCCGCGCTTTATTTTTCTCGTCATTGCGATACGGGCGGCTTCGATCTGCCGATTGGTGATCCAGGCCGGTTCGAGCGCCTGCAAACCGTATTCGCCGAAGTCCACGTTCGTCCCGCCTTTGGCGAGACCGCGCATCCGACCGCGGTGCGGCTTGCGGTACTTCATCTTTTTGGGTACCAGCATTTTTCTAGCTCCTGCCTTCGGGGTCTTCGTTGATGCCGTGGTTGATCCAGACCTTCACACCGATCTGGCCCATCTGCGTCTTCGCCTCCCGGAACCCATACTGAATGTCGGCGTCGAGCGTATGAAGGGGAACCTGCCCCTCGGAAATCGTCTCCTGCCGACTCATCTCGATCCCACCGAGACGACCGCCACACTGAATACGCGCGCCCTTCGCCCCACTCCGCATCGCGCTCGTGAGCGCCCGCTTCATAGTCCGACGGAAAGCCGCCCGCCCGACGAGTTGCTCGGCGATGGATTCGGCAACGAGAGCCGCATTAATCTCCGGCCTCGAAACCTCACGTACGTTCACCTGAACCTTCTTCTTCGTGATCCGCTCGAGCTCACCACGAAGCTCGTCCACCTCGGAACCACCCTTGCCAATGACAATTCCCGGCCTCGCAGTGTGAATGTCAATGACGACCTCGCCCTGTTCGGCGGCCTTTCGGATGCGAACGTCGGCGATTCCGGCTCGGGTGAGTTTCTTCTCGATGTGTTCCCGGATTTTCAGATCCTCGCCCAAAAGTTCGGCGAAGTCCTTGTCCGAGTACCAGCTACTTTTGAAGTCAACCTTCTCGCCTTTGCGCTTCACGCCGAGGCGGAAGCCTTCGGGATGTACTTTTTGACCCATTATTCTTCCTCCTCGTTGCCGGGCGTGTCTGTGGAATTTCCGACGAGAACCCCTGCCGGGTCCCCGAGCTTGACGGATATATGGCTCGTGCGCTTCTTGATTTCAGTCGCGCGCCCCATCGCCCTCGCCCGGTACCTCTTTATCGTCGGCCCCTCGTCCACCCGTATTTCCCGAATGAACAGGTCGTCCGCGTCGAGGCCGTCGTTATGCTCGGCGTTCGCGCCCGCGCTTTGAATGACGTCGCCCACGATCTGAGCGGCACGCTTGTTCGTATATTGAAGAAGCGTGATCGCCTCCAAATAGCTTTTGCCGCGAATTTCATCGGCGACGAGCCGCGCTTTCCGAGGGGCGATTCGGACGTATCTGGCTATCGCCTTCACGTTATCGCCTCCTCGCCGTGCGGTCGTCTTTGCGGTGAGTGCGGAAGGTTCGGGTCGGGGCGAACTCCCCGAGCTTGTGTCCGACCATGTTCTCCGTGCAAAACACGGGAACGTGCTTCCGGCCGTCGTGGACGGCGATGGTGTGGCCGACGAACTCCGGGTAAATGACCGAAGCTCGGCTCCACGTTTTCAGCATCCGCTTCTCGTTGTTCTCGTTCATGCGGAGGACGCGCTCCATGAGGCGCTCCTCCACGAACGGGTCTTTTTTGGATGAGCGCGTCATTAGCGTCTCCGTCCTTTCCTTCTCCGGCGCACGATCATCGCGTCCGAACGCTTGTGCTTCTTCCGAGTCGGGGAGCCCTGTGTGATCTTCCCCCACGGCGTAACCGGCGCCCGCCCCGAAGTGGACTTCCCTTCACCACCACCATGCGGATGGTCAACCGGGTTCATAACCGTCCCACGAACCGTCGGCCTCACACCGAGATGCCGCTTCCGGCCAGCCTTCCCCCACCGGACATTCTGATGCGACTGGTTCCCGACGACACCGACCGTCGCCCGGCAAGTGGACTGAACCCGCCGCCGCTCGCCCGAAGGCAAACGCAAAGTAACGAGCTTCCCTTCACGGGCGACAAGCTGCGCGCTCGTCCCGGCGCTCCGGGCCATCTGCGCCCCACGCCCCGGCTCCAGTTCCACCGCATGAATCACGGTACCGACCGGAATCCGCGAAAGCGGAAGCGCATTCCCGACATCCACATCGGCTTCGGGGCCGGACTCCACAATGGAGCCGACCGTCAAATTCCTCGGAGCGAGGATGTACCGCTTCTCGCCGTCGTGGTAATGAAGGAGCGCGATGTTCGCCGAGCGGTTCGGGTCGTATTCGACCGCCGCGACCGTCGCGGGAACGCCATCCTTTCGCCGCTTAAAATCAATGAGCCGATACCGGCGCTTGTGGCCGCCGCCGATGTGGCGGGTCGTGATGCGACCGTGGTTGTTCCGACCTCCGGTTTTGTGAAGCTTTTTGAGGAGCTTCTTCTCCGGCTTGTTCTTCGTCACCGACTCGCGGGTGAGAACGGAGGAATTCCTCCGGCCCGCGCTCGTCGGTTTGTATCGTATCGCTGGCATTTTTAGACTCCCTCGAACAGTTCGATGCTCTCGCCCGGAGCGAGGCGGACGACGGCCTTTTTCCACGTCGCGGTGCGTCCGCTCGTGAGTCCCTGTCGCTTCGGCTTGCTCTTCACGTTCGACGTGTTCACTTTCCAGACCTTCACCTCGAACGCGCTCTCGATGGCGCGCTTGATCTGGTTCTTGTTCGCCCGCTTGTCAACGTGGAATGTATACTGCCCCTCCGTCTCGATGAGCGTATAACTTTTCTCCGAGATGACCGGACGAATTATGACCTGATGCGGATCCACTACGCCTCACCTCCGTCATTCCGAGTCAATCGCCCATAAGCCGCCCGAGAGAAAACAACCTCCCGCGCCCGAAGCAGTTCGTACACTCCGTACTCGCCATAACCGACGACCGAAACCTCCGGCAAATTCCGAAAAGAAAGAGCCGCGTCCTTGTCGTCGTCCGTCAGGATGAGAAGCATCGGCCCCGCGACCTCCATCTGCCGAAGAAGCTCTTTCGCCTGCTTCGTCGAAGGCTTGTCGAAGGCGAGCGAGTCGAGAATATAAAGCTCCCCGTCCGCCGCTTTGGCGGAGAGGACACCGTCGAAAGCCGCTCGGGCTTCTTTGCGGTTGATCCTCTTCCCGTACCGAGCGGGCTTCGGCTTCGGCCCGCCCCAAATTCCTCCGCCATGACGGGTCGGGGATTGCGCGTCGCCAACTCGGGCGCGACCGGTTCCCTTTTGCCGCCACAGCTTCGCGCCGGAGCCGCGCACTTCGTTGCGGCCCTTCGTCGAGGCGGTGTATTGCCGCTTGTTGTCAAGCTCCGCGACGACGGCCCGGTGGATGACATACTCCTTCGGCTCCGTCTCGAAGCGCGGCCCCGAAAGGTCGAGCTGCGACATGCCGCCGCTGCGGGCGTCGAATACTTGCGCCTGAGCCATTCTATTCACCCGCCTTCCGAATTTTGACGACCGTGCCTTTGCCACCCGGAACACCGCCGCGAACCCAGACTTCGTTCTTCTCGGCGTCCACGTTCACGACTTCCAGATTCTGGACGGTGGCGCCCTTGTTGCCCATCTGTCCGGGCATCTTCTGCCCCCTGAAAATACGCGCCGGGTCAGCCGAAGCACCGACCGAACCGGGGGCGCGGACGTTGTGCGAACCGTGGGAAACCGGACCACGACTGAAGTTGTGGCGCTTTATGGTTCCCTGAAAGCCCTTGCCTTTGCCCCTCGCAGTAACATGAACCTTGTCGCCGATTTCAAAAACATCGGCCCCGAGACTCCCGCCGATCTCACCCGAAACGCCGCGAAGCTCTTTGAGATGCTTCCTCGGCGGGGCGTCGTGCTTGGCGAAAGCGCCCGCGTGGGCCTTGTTCACCCGGCTCGACTTCACCGCTCCGAAGCCGACTTGGACGGCCTCGTATCCGTCCGACTCTTTCGTGCGGACGGCGGTGATGAGGTTCGGCTCGACTTCGAGGACGGTGACGCCCATGAGGCGGCCATCGTCGAGGAACGCCTGTGTCATATGTTTCTTTTTTCCGAAAATTGCGGTAGCCATGATGCTAATTCGCCTTTATCTCGATATTCACGCCCGCCGGGAGGTCGAGTCGCTGGAGCGAATCCACGGTCCTCGGGGTGGGCTGCTGGATGTCAATGAGACGCTTGTGTGTATGAAGCTGGAAGTGCTCGCGCGAGTCCTTGTCCTTGAACGGGCCGCGGATCACCGTGTACCGGCTCCGCTTCGTCGGGAGCGGGATGGGGCCGAAAACAAAAGCCCCCGTCCGCTCCGCCGTCTCGACTATGGACTTCGCCGTCTTGTCTATGACCTCGTGGTCATAGGCTTTCAGCTTTATGCGGATCTTCGATACAGCCACCGCTATGCCTCGATCTCAGTGACGACGCCAGCCCCGACAGTCCGGCCACCTTCTCTGATCGCGAAGTTCAGCCCCGCGTCCATGGCGATCGGGTTGATCAACTCCACCTCCATGATCGTGTTGTCCCCCGGCATCACCATCTCAACGCCCTCC
>Ga0136627_1000648_pt1 | contig 13351 bp, 11 predicted proteins | sample AntDrymUQ4892206_2_FD_104652 | JGI IMG/M metagenome (GOLD analysis project Ga0136627, IMG submission 104652) | Polar desert sand microbial communities from Dry Valleys, Antarctica - metaG UQ489 (22.06) | ecosystem: Environmental > Terrestrial > Soil > Desert | place: Antarctica: Dry Valley... | reverse complement strand
CTGCACGAAGCCGCGCCGCCCATACATGCGGTTCCAGCCGGCCACGCCGTCCAGAGGGTGGAAGAAGCCGCCGAGGCTGTCCAGGGCGCCCTCACGGCGGCGGGGGCTCTTGCGGTACCAGGCCTCGTTGAGCAGCCGTGCCGTAGAGGATCGCACCACCCCTGAGGGCATCCAAGGTGGAGCGGCGAGGCGGACCTTCGGGTCGTAGGCCAGCGGGTCGGCGCGGCGGCGCTGCGGCAGGTCGGCAACCGTGGCGTGGTCCCCGCGGGTGAGCACCGCCCGGCCTCGGCTGCGCGCCATGCAGTCGATCCAGGCCACCGAGTAGCGGTAGCGGTGGTCGTCGGCGTCCATGCGTGCCAGCAGCTCGTCGAGGTCGGCGGTGCGCTCGGTGTCGACCCGCATCAGCGACGTGGAGATCGGCAGCAGGCGCAGGGTCGCCTGTGCGATCACCCCGGTCAATCCCATCCCGCCGGCGGTGGCCCAGAACAGCTCCGGATCGTCGTGGGGGCCGACGTGGTGCTCGCCGGTCGGCGTCAGCAGGGTCAGTGAGGCCACGTGCTGGGCGAAGCTGCCGTCGTGGTGGTGGTTCTTGCCATGGATGTCCGCGGCGATGGCGCCGCCGACCGTCACGAAGCGCGTGCCGGGTGTCACGCCAACGAACCAGCCCGCCGGCACGAAGCGGGCCAGCAGCGCATCCAGGCTCATGCCGGCCTGGACGGTCACCAGCCCGTGGTCGGCATCGAAATCCACCACGCCGTCCAGCCGGGTGGCGTCGATGACTGTGCCGCCGGCGTTCTGCGCGGCGTCGCCGTAGGAGCGCCCCAGCCCGCGGGCCACCACGCCGCGCCCGCCGGCGGGCGACAGCAACGGCTTCACCTCGCCGGCCGCCAACGGCGTGACGACCGACGCTCGGCTGGGCGCCGTGCGGCCCCAGCCGGTCAGCAGCCGCTCAGCCGGCATACACGCCGGCCGCGTAGGCGCCGGCCCACAGCAGGCCCAGCACCTGCAGCGTGCGGTCGGAGAGGAAGACGTCTTCGGGCGCGCCGGCCCGCCCGTGCGCCGCCACAAGGGCGTACCGCAGCATCGCCAGGACGAACGGGATGATCGACAGCTCGAACCACAGGTGCCCGTTGTCGACGCCGAGCAGTGACCACAGGCAGTAGGCGATGATCGCCACGCCGGCGGCGATGCCGCCGAGCACCTCAAGGAAACCGGAGGGGTACTCGGCCAGGACCCGACGGTGCGCCGTGGCGCCGGTGCCGAGGGTGAGCCGCTCGGCCTGACGCTTGCCGACGATGATGAACAGCGAGGCGAACGACGTGACGATCAGGAACCAGGTCGAGATCTCCACGCCCGTGGCCGCCCCGCCGGCGATCGCGCGCAGCACGAACCCCGACGACACGATCGCCAGCTCGATGACGGCGTGGTTCTTCAGCCACAGCGTGTAGGACTGCATCACCACGACGTAGACCGCCAGCACGACGGCCAGCGGTGGGGCCACCAGCAGCGCTAGCCCGATCCCGGCTGCCAGCAGGGCCAGCGCGCAGGCCTTGGCCGCGCCGACGCCGATCAGGCCGGCGGCGACCGGGCGGGAGCGCTTGCGGGGGTGCAGGCGGTCGGCCTCGACATCGATGGCGTCGTTGAGCAGGTAGGTGCCGCTGGCGACCAGGCAGAAGCAGACGAACGCGGCACCCGAGCGGGCGAGCACCGCCGGGTCCAGCAGCGCCCCTGCCGCTCCGGGAGCGGCCAGCACCAGCACGTTCTTGAGCCATTGGTGCGGCCGCGCCGCCTGCAGCAGGGCGCGCAGGCGGGTCGCCCGCGCAACCCGCGGCGCCATCGCCATCCGAGGCGCCGAGGCTGCGAGTCCGGTGGTCGGCTCCTCGCTCATCCCGCCAGCCTACGAGCCACTCTGATCCGCAGCGACTACCGCCGTCCCTATTTGAGTCGCTAGGGGACGGCCAGCAGGGGGACGGTGTACAGGCCGGCGAGGACGGCGCAGCCGGCCGCCGAGACGCCGAGCAGCAGGCGGTAAGGCCATCCTCGAACCACGACGGCGACCGCCACCACCAGCGGAAAGGCCGTCAGCAGGAACCGCGGGCGGGCCCCGAGCGTCTGGGACAGCAGCGACGCCGCCAGGATGCCCAGCGTGTAGACCACCACCACGGCTGGTGGCCGCCAGCGCCACAGCAGCACCGAGGCGACGACCACGAACACCAAGCCAAGCACCTGCAGCAGAATCGTCGGGGTCAGCGCCTCACCGCCAGGCGCAAGCACCGAGATCTCGGCGATCGTGCGGCGCCCGAAGTCGATGCGCTCACCCCAGCCGTCGCGCTGGACCCGAAACCAGATCGTCGGATCGCCGGTGCGCGCCCACAGCCAGCCGAGGTAGCCCACAAAGCCCAATGGCGCCAGCAGTGGGGCGATCAGGGCCGTCCGATCGCCGTCGCGGCGCAGGGCTGCCAGCGCCGCCCAGGCACAGCAGGCGGCCAGCACGATGCCGTTGGGCCGGGTGGCCCCGGCGGCCAGGGCCAGCAGGCCGGCGAGGGTCCAGCGCCGGTCCAGCAGCGCCAGCAGGCACCCCGCGGCGAAGGTCAGCATCAGCGGCTCGCTATACACCAGCGACAGCACCACCGAGCCGGGAAAGAACGCCACCAACGCCGCCGCCCGGTCGGCGGCCTGGCGGCCGGACAGACGGCGGGTCAACTCCCAGATCCCCATGACGGCCAGCCCACCCAGCAGCACATTGAGCACGACCGCGGCCAGCAGCGGCGACACACCCGGCACCGCGCTCACAGCTCGAATCATCAGCGGGTAGGCCGGAAAGAAGGCGAAGTTGAGCTGCGGCAGCGACTGACCGCTGGCCGCGCCGGGCGTGGCGTAGCCGGCGGCGGCCGACAGATACCAGTTGCCGTCCCACAGGTGCAAGGCGTCCAGGACGGTCTGGCCAGTGCCCTGCAGGCGGTTGCCGATGGCGATCCCCGCTACCACCAACACCCGGGAGGCCAGCCACGCCAGCAGCGGGAGCGTCCACGCGGGTCGCGGGCGTGCCGCGACGGCTTCGGTGGTGCTGGGTTGCTGGGTGGCAATGGTCACGGCGCCACCCATTGTTGCGCTGCCCAGATCCTGCGCCGCGGCGATGGCGGCGCGGGCAACGACGCGGCGGGGGGCGTCAGGCTGCTGCGGCCTCCTCGACCTCGTCAGCCGACGGGTTCACGAAGAAGCGACTGCCGATTCTCACTGTTGGAACGATCTCGTCACCGCCCGTGGCCTTGCGGACCATCTCAGCCTGATCGCGGTTGGCCCAGATGTCGACGGTGTCGTAGTCGACCCCGCGCCCGTCAAGCTCGCGCTTGAGGACCTCGCAGTACCCGCACATCGGTCGCCAGTAGATCGTCACAGCTGCCACGTCGCATCGTCCTGTCGTCAACGGGTCGTCTCGCCGAGTCCCCGGCAATTGTGTCCAACAAGGCCAATGACCCAACCCTTCCCGTCGTTGGCCTGCCCCGTCTACGCTGTACGGAACAAATCGGACGCACTCGACCCAAGCCTGGCCACCCCGACCAAGCGATTGCCGGTGGCGGTCCCGAACTGCATCGTGCTGGTACCTGCCGCTCGCCTTCCCGACCCCCGGCCCCCCGAAAGGACGACTGTGCAGATGCGCGCGACCATCGACCGACGCCGGTTCCTGACTGGTTTGGCGGTCACGGCGGGCCTCGCTCTCAGCGCCTGTGGGCGGGCGGCGCAGCAGCCACGGAACGCGGCCGCGGCCGGCGTCGACGCGGCCGCGGTGCAGGGCAAGACCATGCGGGTGGCCACCTTCACCAACAGTCATGCCGCGTCCCCGCTCTACTGGGCGCAGTTCGCCCCCGAGGGCCTCACCGTGGAGACGACGACGCTGACGTCGGGTACCGACATGAACCAAGCGCTCGAGCGCGACCAGCTCGACTTCGCGCTGTTCGGCATCGTCAACGGCTTCGTCGAGGCCGAGCAGGGGCTGGGCTCGCGGATCATCGCCATGGCGGCGCGCAAGGGCGCCGGCCTGATCGTCGCGGCCGACGCCGCCTTCGAAGGCGTCGAGGACTTGCGCGGCGAGCGCATCGCCTTCAAAGGCCCATCGATGCAGTCCCTGGTGCTCAACGCGCTGCTCGACGAGGCGGGCATGGACCCGACGACTGACGTCGAACTCGTCCCTGTTGAGTACAACGACATGCCGGCCGCCCTGCAGCGTGGCGACGTGGCAGCGTTCATGGGCACCGAGGTCAACCCCAGCACGTCGGTCGCAGCGGGCAGCGGTCGCCGCCTGGTCGACCCGTACACCACCCGGATCGGCGAGCTGAACTCCTGCATCTGGGCGTCACCGAGGATGCTCGATGATGAGCCGGAGCTGTGCCGCGCCGCGGTCGAGCTGCAGCGCAGCGCCGCCCAGCACCTGTCACCGGGCGGCGAGAACGACGAGGACGTGTGGCGCGACCTCATCGTGGACCAGTACGGGCTGCCCGAGGACGTCTTCACCGAGCTGCTGACCAACGTGGGCGCGGTCTGGGAGCTGGATGAGCGCTGGGTCTCCCAGGCCAAGGCCGGCGGCGCCGACATGGCCGAGCTTGGCATCCTGCAGGAGGAACCGGACTACGACGACCTGCTGCGCACCGAGTTCATGCCCGGTCAGGCCTGAGGTGTCACCGCAGGCATCGGCTTCCGAACAGCGGCTGCTGGCCCCCAGCCGCGAGCGGGTCAAGCGTGGACCGAATGGCTGGCTGGGACTGGCGGTGCCGGTCGCGCTGGTCGGGGTCTGGGCGGCGGTCACGGCCACGGGATTCGTGTCGCCGCGAATCCTGCCCAACCCCGGCGCCGTGGCCACCGCGGCCTACGCCTTTCTGTTCGGCGACGCGACCACGACCTTGCCCGGCGTCGTCCGCTTCGAAGGCGCGGGGGTGTTCCACATCGTCGCCAGCCTGCGCCGTCTGCTGGTCGCCTTCTGCCTTGCCGCGGCGGTCGGCGTTCCGCTCGGTCTGGCGCTGGGCTTGTCCCACCGGGTGGCACTGGTCCTGGATCCGCTGGTCCAGGCCTTGCGCCCCATTCCCATCTTCGCCTGGTTGCCGCTCGGCCTGGCCTGGTTCGGGCTCGGTGAGGGCGCCGCCCGCTTCCTGATCTTCATCGGCGCGGTGTTCCCCATCGTGGTGTCGACCGCCGACGGTGTGATGCGCGTCCCTCGGGCCTGGGCCGAGACCGCCCTGATGCTGGGCACCTCCCGCTCGCAGCTGCCGCGCCGGGTCTACCTGCCGGCCACGCTGCCGAGCATCGTCACGGGGCTGCGGCTGGGTCTCACCCTGGGGTGGATGAGCGTCATCGTCGGTGAGCTGACCGGCACACGCCGGGGGCTCGGCGCGATGATGATGGCGGCTCGCGAGGTCGGCCGACTCGACCGGGTGATCGTCGGGATGGCGTTCTTCGCGCTGCTGGGGCTCGGCACGGATCTGCTGGTGCGCCGGGTCAGCAGGCGGTTCACCCGCTGGGCCTCGTCGTGATCAGCGTCGAGGGCCTGGTCAAGCGCTTCGGCCCCATCGAGGTGCTCGACAACATCGACTTGGCCGCCGAGGCCGGCGACGTGCTGGCCGTCCTCGGCCCCAGCGGTTGCGGCAAGTCCACGCTGCTTCGCCTGCTGGGCGGCTTCGAGCAGCCCGACGCGGGGAGGATCCGCATCGCTGGGCGTCCGGTGCCAGGACCGGGACCCGACCGCGCGATGGTGGACCAGTCGTCAACGCTGTTCCCGTGGCTGTCGCTGCGCGACAACGTCGCCTGGGCACCGCGCGCCGCCGGCGCCGCCGATCCCAATGCGGTCGCCGACCGGTTGTTGGACGAGACGGGCCTGGCCGATTTCGCCGGCGCCTTGCCGGCGACGCTGTCGGGCGGCATGCGTCAGCGGGGCGCGATCGCGCAGGTGCTGGCCACGGGCGCGTCGGTGCTGCTGCTCGATGAGCCCTTCGGTGCCCTGGACGCCCAGACCCGCCTGACGATGCACGTGTGGTTGCGCGGCGTCCTCGCCCACGCACACCCGACGGTGGTCATCGTGACGCACGACATCGACGAGGCCCTGCTGCTGGCCGACCGGATCGTCGTCTTGAGCGTCCGCCCGGCGCGGGTGGTGGCGCGGCTGGCCGTGACCCTTGGCGGCGACCGGGGCCGTTCCACGACCACGGAGCCGGCGTTCACCGAGCTGAAGGGCCGGATTCTGGACTTGCTGGCGCCGGCCTGAAGTCCCGACGCCCCGCTTAGGTCCTGACGGCGAACTGGGTTCGGTACAACTCGGCGTACAAGCCCTCGGCACCGACCAGCTGGTCGTGGGTCCCCCGCTGCACGATCCGTCCTCCGACCACCACCAGGATCTGGTCGGCGTTGACGATCGTGGACAGGCGGTGGGCGATCACCAGCGAGGTCCGTCCGCTCAGTGCGGTGCGTAGCGCCGCCTGGACCAGCACCTCCGACTCGCTGTCGAGGTGAGCCGTGGCCTCGTCGAGGATGATGACGGCCGGCTGCTTGAGCAGCACCCGGGCGATGGCCAGCCGCTGCTTCTCGCCGCCCGACATCCGGTAGCCGCGCTCCCCCACCAGCGTGTCGTAGCCGTCGGGCAGGGACGCGATCACCGAATGGATCTGCGCCGCACGGCAGGCGGCCTCGATCTCGGCATCCGTGGCCGCGGGCCGGGCGTAGCGCAGGTTCTCGCGGATCGTATCGTGGAACAGATGCGGGTCCTGGCTCACCACACCGACCGCTGCGGCCAGCGACGCCAGCGTCAACTGCCGCACGTCGTGGCCATCGATGAGCACCGCGCCGGCCGTCACGTCGTACAGGCGGGTGAGCAGGCTGGTGATGGTGGACTTGCCCGCCCCCGAAGGACCAACCAGCGCCACGGTTTGGCCGGGCTCCGCGATGAACGTCACGTCGTGCAGCACCGGGGGGCCGGGCGCGGCGTCGAGGACTTCGGCCCAGCCGCGCTCCAGCGAGGCCAGTGACGAGTCGGCGGCTGAGGGGTACGCGAAGCCGACGCCGTCGAAGGTGATCTCGCCCTGCGGCCCGGCCAGGTCGACGGCGTCAGGCGCGTCGGCGATCGGCTGGCGCAGGTCGAGGATCTCGAAGACGCGGTCGAACGACACCAGCGCGGTGAGCACCTCGACGGGTGCGTTGGTCAGCGCCGCCAGGGGTTGGTAGGCCTGTGTCACCAGGGCGGCGAAGGCGACGACCGCCCCGGCGTCCATCGCACCCGACAGTGCCAGACGCCCGCCGATCAAGTACACCGCCGCCGTGCCCAGCGCGCCCACCAACGACAGGATGACGAAGAACAGCCGCCCCACGATGGCGCTGCGCACGCCCACGTCGGCGACCCGCTGTGCGCTGGCCGCGAAGGTGTCGGTCTCCTCGCGCGGACGGCCGAACAACTTGACCAGCAGTGCTCCGGACACGTTGAAGCGCTCGGTCATGACGGTGTTCATGTCGGCGTTGAGCTGCATCGACTCCCGCGTCAGTGCCTGCAGCTTGCGCCCGACGTTCTTGGCCAGCACCACGAACAGCGGCAGTACGGACAGGGTCAGCAGGGTCAACCGCCACTCGAGGAGGAACATCGCCCCCACCGCTGCGACCACCTGGATGACGTTCGCGGTGAGTGTGCCGAAGGTGCCGGTCAGCGCGCGCTGCGCGCCGATGACGTCGTTGTTGAGCCGCGAGATCAACGCCCCGGTCTGGGTCCTGGTGAAGAAGGCGAGCGGCATCCGCTGCACGTGGTCGTACAGCATCCGGCGCAGGTCGTAGATCAGCTGCTCGCCGATGAACGACGACAGGTAGCGCTGCCACACCGAGAACCCGGACGCCACGATGGCCACACCGAACAGGCCGAGGGCGTACATGGTGACGATGCGTCCTGCATCGGGGGGCTGGGCTGAGATCGCGTTGACGATCGGCCTGATCAGCAGGGCCGGCACCACCACCAGCGCGGAGGCCGCCGAGATCGCGACCAACAGCTGGATCAGCTTGCCGCGGTAGGGCCGCGCGAACTCCGTCCAGACCCGCTTGGCCAGTCCCTTGGGCAGGCGCTGCCCTTCCTGCGGCGTTGACCCGCGGCGCACGGCGCCGGTGCCCGGCATCATGCCGCGGCCGCCGCCCAAGTTCGGTCCCATGCTCACTGGCAACCAGCATGGCACGCCGGATCTTCCCGGCCGGCTTCTGGCCGCCGCCGGCCGACCCCCAACCCCTGACCCCTGGCCGCTCCGGGCCGGCCTCAGATCCGATCTGCTACCGCGCCAGCGTCTCCGCGCGAGCGGTCTCCTGCTCGATCGCCGACGACAGGCGGGCCCACTCGTCGAACAGCTCGGCGGCGCGGTCCTTGGCGGCACCGTGGCGCGCAACCAGCTCCCGCACTTGCTCCGCCTCGCCATAGCTGTCGGGCTCAGCCATCTGGCGCGTCAGCTCGGCAACCAGCGCCTCGGTGGCGACCAGCTCGCGTTCGACGGCCAGCAGGCGGTCGCGCAGGCGCTTGGTATGGCGGTGCACCCGATTGCGGCGCTCCGCCTCGGCGCGCTTGTCGTCGGCGCTCTTGCGCGGCGCCGGCGCCGGCAGTGGCATCGGGGCTGCAGCGGCCCCAGGGCGATCCGGGGTGACACCCTCGGTGGCGCCCCGGTCCCCCAGGTCGACGCCGGTGCGTTCGGCGTAGTACTCGAAGTCGCCGGGGTAGACGGTCGCCGTGCCGGCACCGACCTCGATGATGACGTCGGCGACCGAGCGGATCAGGTGGCGGTCGTGGGTGATCAGCACGACCGTGCCGGGGTACTCCACCATGGCGTCCTCCAGGACGTCGCGGCTGGGGATGTCCAGGTGGTTGGTCGGCTCGTCCATGCACAGCAGGTTGGCGGGGTTGGCCAGCATCTTCGCCAGCGCCAGGCGGCTGCGTTCCCCACCGGACAGCACGCTGACGCGCTTGTCGACGTCCTGCCCGGAGAACAGGAACGCCCCCAGCATGCTGCGGGGGTTGACCTTGCTGGTGTCGACCACCGCGGACAGCTCCTGCAGCACGGTCTTGCCGGGGTCCAAGCCCTCGATCTGGTGCTGGGCGAAGTAGGCGACGCCGACGTTGTGGCCAAGGATGCGCTGCCCGGCGTCGAAGTCCAGAACCCCGGCGAGGATCTTGAGCAGGGTGGACTTGCCGGCTCCGTTGGGTCCCACCAACGCGACCTTCTTGCCGCGTTCCAGCACCAGGTCGAGGCCGTCGTAGACCACCTTGTCGCCGTAGCGCTTGGTCAGCTTCGCCAGGCGAACCACGTCGCGGCCGGACCTCGGCGGCGCCGGAAAGCGAAAGCGCATCCGGCGCGCGGTGTCGCGCTGCACCTCCACCCGATCCAGACGGTCCAGCGCCTTGACGCGACTTTGGACCTGCCGAGCCTTGCTCGCCTTGTAGCGGAACCGCTCGATGAAGCGCTCGGTCTGCGCGATCTTGCGCTGCTGATTGCTGGCAGCGGCCTCCTGCTGGGCCAGCCGCAAGGCGCGTTCCTCGACGAAGTCGGCGTAGTCGCCGACGTACTCGGTGATGCTGGCGTGCGCGATCTCGACCACGCGGTTGGCCACGGCGTTGATGAAGTCACGGTCGTGGCTGACCAGCACGATGGCGCCGTCGTAGTCGGCGAGAAACTGCTCCAGCCAGGTGACGCTGGCGAGGTCGAGGTGGTTGGTCGGCTCGTCGAGCAACAGGACATCGGGGCGGGCCAGCAGGAGCCGAGCCAACGCCACGCGCATCATCCATCCGCCCGACAGCAGACCGACGTCGCGCTCCACGTCGGCGTCGTCGAAGCCGAGGCCGGCCAGCACCCGCCGCGCCGCCGCCTCGATGCTGTAACCGCCGAGGTGCTCGAAGTGGTGCTGCAGCCGTCCGTAGTCGGCCAGCAGGGCGTCCTGCTCATCGCCAGGCGGGGTGCCAGCGATGCGAGCCTCGAGGTTGCGCAGCCGCTGTTCGAGCGAGGCCACGTCGCCCGCAGCGGTCAGCACCTCGGCCAGGACGGTACGCCCGGAGGTCTCGGCCACCTCCTGTCGCAGGTAGCCGATCTGCAGGTCCTTGGACCGCGCCACTTCGCCGCCGTCGGGCTGCTGCTCGCCAGACACGATGTCCAGAAGGGTCGTCTTGCCCACGCCGTTGGCGCCGACCAGCGCAATGCGCCGCCCCGGCATGATGCGCAGCGACACATCCCGGAACAGCACCCGCGTGCCGTGCGCCCGCTCCACCCCACTCAGAGAGATCACCCACAAAGGGTAACGACCCATCTCGGCAAGAGGCGGCCGATAAACTCTGGTCATGAGCCTGACGGGCGTGCACGGGTATGTGGTGGGCCTCTTGCTGATCGGTACCTGGGCCACCATCTGCGGATGGTCGCTGGCGCTGCGGTTCACCCGGTACGAGCACACCCCCACCTTCTGGCGGGTGGTGTCCTTCGGCCAGATCCTGCTGGCGCTGCAGCTGCTGATCGGCCTGGCGCTGCTGGTGCTCGGCCGCCGGCCAGGGCCACAAGGCGGCGGCGCCACGCTGGCCTTCCATCTCGCCTACGGTGTGGTCTTCCCCCTGCTCGCGCTGGTCGTCGGTCACCGGATGGCGCGGGACGGCCGCTACAACCCCCACGCCGTCTTCGCGGTAGTGGGGCTGGTGTGCTTCGGGCTGACGGCGCGCGCATTCATGGTTGGCCAGAGCGGTGTCTGAGAGGAAGCGCTCATGACCGATGACGACCACACCACCCATGCCGCCCTCGCGGCGGAGCTGGCCGACAGCATCAAGCGCCTGCGCCTCGACGTGGAGTCGCGCAGCGACCCGATCCTGGAGGAGATCGCCCACGCGCTGGAGCTGACCCTGCAGCTGACCACGCACGCGCATGACCACTCGCTGGACAACCGAGAGCGACTGCGTGCGCTGGAGTCGGGCGGTTAGGCGTGCTGCGGCTGCGCATGACCTGGCCCGGTCGGCTGCCGGGGTGGGCTCGGCGGATCCTGCCGCTGGTGCTCGCACTGGCCGGCGTGACCGCCGCCCTGTCGATCTCGGTGTTCCTCACCGACCAGCCGATCTACGTCGGCGAGCCCGCTCCCCGCACGGTGGTGGCGCCTGACCTGATTCGCCTGCCGGACTCGGAGGCCACCGACCGCGCTCGTCGGGAGGCGGCCGACCTGATCGAGCCGGTGCTGGTCGACGACCAGGAAGCCAAGGCGGCGATCGTGCAGCGGGTGCGTGACGTCTTTACCGCCGTCGCCGAGGTGCGCGAGCCTGACGCCAACGGCCAGACCGCCAGTCGCCGTGACCAACGCGGCGCGCTGGCGCAGCGGCTGCCCGCGCTGCAGGACGAGACGGTCCGCGCCCTCGCTGCACTCGACGACGAGACACTGGCCTCGGTCGGGACGGAGACGCTGTCCATCGCCCAGCAGCTCGCTCGCCAGCGGGTACCGGCTGAGCGCCTGGAGGCGGTCACCGAGGAGCAGCTACGGACTGAGCTGGCGGTCCGGTCGTTCCCCCAGGGTGTCGCCGAAGCCGTCGTGGAGCCGGTCATCCGCAGTGCTGTGCTGCCGACGGTGGCGGTGGATGAGGAGGCCACAGCCGCAGCCCGCGAACAGGCTGCTGCCGAGGTCTCGGAGGTCATACGGTCGTTTCCGCCAGGGGCCGTGGTGGTCAGCGCGGGCGCGATCGTCGACCCCGTGCAGCTGATGGCGCTGCGCCAGCGCGGGCTGGAGGGAGACGAACCGTGGCGCGAGGCGACCAAGGCGTTCGTTCTGGCGATGGTGGCGACCCTCGCAGTCGCCGCCTACCTGCGCGCCTACCGGCCCCGCGTCTGGCGATCCTCCAGCCGCCTGGTGCTGCTGGCGTCCCTGTTCGCCGGCCTGGCCCTGATGGTCGAGGCCGTCACGCTGCTGGCGCCGACCGCCGCCGTCGGATGGGGCTACCTTGTTCCGGTGGGTGCCGTGGCGATGCTGGCCACCATTCTGTTCGACCCGCCGGTGGGCGTGCTGGCGGTGATCCCCACGGTCGCGATGGTCGCCTTCGCCGAGCCGGGTGAGGGCGGGGTCGTCGCCTTCACCGCCATCGCTGGTCTGCTGTCGGTGCCGCTGGTGTCGCGACTGTCCGCGCGCAGTGACTTGCGGCGCGCGGCGTGGCAGTCGACCCTGATCTACATCGTGTTGGCCGGGCTGTGCGCCGCGGTGTTCAACGACCTGGCCAGCGTCCGCCTGGCGCTGTTGGCGGGCCTGATCAACGGGGTGCTGGTGGCGATGCTGGTCAACACCAGCCTGCCGTTCTTGGAGTCATTGTTCGGCGTGGTGACCGCCACCAGCCTGCTCGACCTGGCCGACCGCAACCACCCGCTGCTGCGTGAGCTCGAGCAGAAGGCGCTCGGCAGCTACAACCACTCGATCATGGTGGCGACGCTGTGTGAGCGGGCGGCCCGCGCGATCCGCGCCGACGCGCTGCTGGCCAGCACCGCGGCGCTGTACCACGACATCGGTAAGGTCCGCCAGCCCTGGTTCTTCATCGAGAACCAGTTCGGCATCGCCAATCCCCACGACGACCTGGAGCCGGGAGTCTCGGCCGTGATCATCCAGGAGCACGTCACCGACGGCATCACCATGGCCAACAGCTACCGCTTGCCGCCGGAGATCGTCGAAGGCATCGCCTCCCACCACGGCACCACGCTGGTCAGCTACTTCCACCGCAAGGCGCTGGCGGCCGCCGGAACCAGCGGCGGCCAGGTCGACGAGGCTGTATTCCGCTACAAGGGTCGCCGACCGGCGAGCCGCGAGATGGCCGTGCTGATGCTCGCCGACTGCTGCGAGGCCGCCTCCCGGTCGGCGGCCCAGCACAACCGCAACCTCAGCCGCCAGCAGCTGGAGGACATCGTCCGGTCGTTGATCGCCGAGCGAGTCGCCGACGGTCAGCTCGACTCGTCCTCGCTGACCTTCGCCGACCTGAAGACGGTGACTGCGTCGTTCATCGACACACTGGTCGGCGTCTACCACCCTCGCATCGCCTATCCCGACCCGGTCGCTCCCACGCTGGATCCGGAGTCGGTCGAGCCCTGACCGTGCCGATCTGAAGCGTTACCTCCGGATCCGGTGGCAACGCTTCAGGCCTCCGGTGGTGGGACCGGGGTTCCTTCGGACTACCCTTCGCGGCGTGATGGAGAGCCGGGTCGATGTCGTGGAGCGCAACCTCGATGCCTGCCTGGACGACCTGCGCCCCGAGGTCGCCGCGCTGGCCGACGACGAGCCGCTTCCCGGCGGCTCACGCCTCACCGCCGAGGCCGCGGTCGAGCTCTTCACCGACCAGGTCAGATCACGAGCGCTG
>Ga0136627_1000647_pt1 | contig 13353 bp, 14 predicted proteins | sample AntDrymUQ4892206_2_FD_104652 | JGI IMG/M metagenome (GOLD analysis project Ga0136627, IMG submission 104652) | Polar desert sand microbial communities from Dry Valleys, Antarctica - metaG UQ489 (22.06) | ecosystem: Environmental > Terrestrial > Soil > Desert | place: Antarctica: Dry Valley... | reverse complement strand
GGCACGTATCATGGTCGCCGTGCCGAGGGCACCCGGTCGGGGCGTGGCGCAACGGTAGCGCACGTGCTTTGGGAGTACGAGGTTGTGGGTTCGAATCCCGCCGCCCCGACCAATCGATCACGTCAGGCAGAGACGCGAACGCGGTTGCGGCCGTCCGCCTTGGCCTCGTACAGGGCTGAGTCCGCGCGCGCCAGAAGATCGTCGAAGGACTCTCCGTCACGACGTTGCGCCACGCCGACACTGGCTGTGACGCGGATCTGTCTAGCCGAGGTGTTCCAGGCTGGCCGCGTCATCGATCGCCACACGGGGACGCCATATCTCGCTCCGTTCAGTCCCGAGCGACCACTTCGCCTGTTGGACGTGCGCGGCACCTGGCCAGCGCGCGCTGGAGTGACACAGATCCTCAACACCGGTTCGCACCGACGTGCGCACGAGTGGTCGCGTCAGTCCTACACGGCCTATCCGGACCTCGACGGGGTGCTCTACCCCTCGGCCGCAGCGGGCATCATCGGCGTGAACATCGTGCTCTACGACGTGCGGCTGCCGCGCTACCTACGCGCCGATTTTCAATGAGCCGCTGACGCACACTGGATCGGTGCTGCCCCTCCGACGTGCTGCGCACCGGTTCGGATACCTGCTCATCTAGCGACTGCGCTCGACCGACCGCCGCAGCTCTCGGTAGTGCGCACGCATGAAGAGGTGCGCCACCGGCTTGGCGAAGAACGCGAACAGAAGGCTGAAGGGACGCCGCGGCGAGGCATAGAACGCCCGATACGTCACGCGTGTGAGGCCGCTCGATGACGCGCCGATGCTGATCGTCTCCGCGAGTCCTCGAGAAGGTCCGCTGCGGTGGCGGTAGTGGAGCTGGAAGGGTGGGTCCAGCTCTACCGTCTCTCGCGTCCGGAAGCGAAAGCTGTGGCCGCGCGCGAGCTGTATCTCGGTCCAGAAGTCGCACAGCAGGCGGTCCCCCGTGCGGTCGATGACCTCCGCCCACTCCAGCTCCCCACCGTGACCCTCGGCGACACCCTTGAGCACGCGGTAGATCCGGTCCGGGGCGGAGCGGAATGTGTCCGTGACCGTCGCCACGTGCACGATATGCATCGGTGCCATCGTCGTTGCGTCGAGCCTGGCCGGGCGCAGCGATCGGACCGTCGCAGATCGACTCATGGCTCCTCCCGTCGCCTGGATGAGGCACGACTGCCCGAGGTGGACGACTTGAGGGACGATATCGCACCCGTCGCCAGCCCGCGTGAGGTGTCCCCGCCCGTGACCAGCCGGCCGCCCGCACTCCATGCGTCGCTCGCGCTGACGTCCCTCGCTTTACTCAAGATGAGCCGGCCCGCGCAACTCGGACTGATCGTGCTGGTCTACGCCAGCGGCGTGCTCTTGGGATACGTGCGCGGTGGCGATGCGCCTCCCGCAGCTATCGCCGTCGGCGGCCTCCTTCTCCTCCTCGCCGCAGTGAGCGTGCATCTGACGAACGAGTACGTGGACATCCGTACCGATACGCTCACCGTGCGGACGCGGTTCTCCGGAGGGAGCGGCGTCCTCCCGGCTGGCATCACCGATCCAAGCGTGGCCCGAGGCGCGGCCGTCATCGCCACCGTGGCCACCAGCGTCGCAGCACTCGCCTTCCACCTGGGCGGGGCGTTGCCTGATGCTGGTTTCCTGCTGCTGATGACCGGGCTGGTCGGCGGCCTCGCCTACTCCCTACCGCCCGTCGCGGCCTCCCGACGTGGACTCGGGGAGATCTCGAATGCGCTGCTCGGCGGCTTCATGCTTCCGCTCTACGGCGTAGCGATCGCTCGAGGATCGGTGACGGCGCTCGACATGCTGGCGTTCGTGCCCTTCGCGCTCGTGGTCTTTGCGAGCGTCATGGCGACAGCGTGGCCGGATCGCACGGCGGACGCGGCGACAGGCAAGCGGACGCTCCAGACGCGTCTCTCAGCGCGATCCCTGCGATCGATCCATGCCATCACCATCGTGCTGTTCATAGTCGCTGAAGGCGCGGCAGCAGTCCTTGGCGCCTCTCCAGCGGCGCCGCTGTCCCTGGCCGTCCTGCCGCTTCTGCTCCTTGCGCACCGTCGCTATACCGTCGTCGCTGCGCCGACCCTATCGGTCGCCGCGATGGTCTTCGCGGCCCTCATACCGACGCTCGTGTTCGGAGCGGTCCTCCTCGAGGCGCATCTGCCGTGACCGACCCGTCGAACTTCGGGTTACCACTCGCTGCGCCACGCTGTCATCTGGTCGATCTCGGCCTGCTGTGAGCTGATGATCTCCTCCGCGAGCGAGCGGATCTCCGGATTCGCGGACTGCTCGAGGGCGATCTGGCCAGCTTCGACAGCCGACTCGTGGTGGGGGATCATGGCGTCGAGGAAGGCCAGGTCGAACGGACCTGCGTCCCGCAGCTCCTCGATGTCCGTGGTCATGTCCATAGTGGCCCCGTCGCCCATGTCCATGCCGTCCATCTCCATGCCCGGCAGGAGGGGCATGGCATCCATGGGCGGCGTCTCGGCACTTCCGAACCACTCCTCACGCCAGGACTTCATCTGGGCGATCTCGGCCTCCTGGGCCTCGATGATCTCCCCGGCCAGGGTCTTCAGCTCCTCGTGCTCCGCCCGGTCCTGCGCCAGCTTGGCCATCTCGCTGGCCGACTGGTGGTGGGGGACCATCATGTCGATGAAGGCCTGATCGAAAGCGCTGGCGGCTGCCTGCGAGGCGCCCGCCGGTGCGCTGGCGCTGGGCGCCCCGGACGGCGGGCCGGCGGGGCCTGCACCTGCGCAGGCGCTGAGCGTGATCACGAGCGCGCCGACGAGTGGGGCGCGAAGTCGGATGTTCATGGTGCTCTGCTCCTTTGTGGTCGAAGGTCGTGGTGCGACAGGGGTGTCATCAGCAGCCTCCCAGGCAAGCCCGAACCTCTCCTGATGGGGGCTGATCGCGGTGTCAGAATATACTACTGGGGAGTATGTTGGGCAGACACCGAAGCTGGGGCGTCTGATCGAGCGACGAAGGAGATCGCCCACCCATCCGGCGCCATGAGGAGGATGTCCGGCGGTCGGCGTCTCTTGGTTCCGCCGAGCGACACCGCATCGCCTACTGGATCCTCTGAGCCAACCAAGTAGCATCGGCAACGGCACCACCGACCGCGCGACTTTGGAAGGACGCTTGCCTCTTGCGGCTGAACCTTGACGAGCTTGTCTGGCCAGGTCGGAACCAGCCCATCCTCGCGCCGAACGGCATGGTGGCCACCAGCCAGCCCCTCGCGGCGCGAGTGGGTCTCGACATCCTCCGTGACGGTGGTAACGCCGTGGACGCCGCGATCGCGATGGGTGCGACCGTGACCGTTGTCGAGCCGGCCACCTCGTCCATCGGTGGCGATGCCTTCGCGCTCGTGTGGGACGGCGAGCGCCTGCATGGGCTGAACGGCTCCGGCCGCGCCCCCGCCGGGCTCTCGGCCGACCGGGTGCGCAAGGACGGACACGAATCCATGCCGGACCATGGCTGGCTGCCGGTCACGGTGCCCGGCGCTCCGGCGGCCTGGAGGGACCTGCATCAGCGCTTCGGAAGCCTGCCGTTCGCCCGGCTGCTTGAGCCGGCTGCGACCTACGCCGAACGCGGCCACCCGGCGTCACCGATCTCGGTCTGGCACTGGCGCTGGCAGGTCGACGAGGTCCATCCGAGCCTCTCCGGTAGCGAGTTCGCCGCCTTCCTCGACCTCTTCGCTCCGGGCGGCACACCGCCGCAGGTCGGAGACATGTGGCGCAGCGCCGACATGGCGCGAAGCCTGCGCCTCATCGCCGAGACCGAGGCTGATGCCGTCTACAAGGGCGAGATCGCCGAACGCATCGTGGGCTTCGCCCAGGCCACCGGAGGATGGCTCACTCGCGAGGACCTGGAGTCACACGCCAGCACCTGGGTCGAACCCATCAGCACCGACTATCGCGGCTACGACGTGTGGGAGATCCCACCGAACGGACAGGGCCTCGCTGCCCTGATCGCGCTCAACATCCTCGAGGGGTTCGACCTGGCGTCGATGCCGCGGAACTCGGCGCAGAGCTTCCACCTGCAGATCGAAGCGATGAAGCTTGCCTTCGCGGACGCGCACTGCTATATCGCCGACCCTGATCGGGTGTCTGTCCCGACTCGAGAACTCCTATCGAAGGACTATGCCGCCAGCCGCCGCGCCCTCATCGGTGACCAGGCCCTGCTCGCGGAGCCCGGCCAGCCGACCCGGAGCGACACGGCCTATCTCTGCGCTGCTGACGCGAGCGGCATGATGGTCAGCTTCATGCAGTCCTCGTTCGATGGCTTCGGCTCGCACGTCGTCGTGCCGGGCACAGGCATCGTGCTGCAGAACCGTGGATCGGCGTTCAGCCTGGAACCTGGCCATCCGAACGTACTCGAGCCCGGCAAGCGGCCGTTCCATACGATCATCCCGGCATTCCTGACGAAGGACGGGGCTCCGATCGGCCCCTTCGGCGTCATGGGCGGGCACATGCAGCCTCAAGGGCACGTGCAGATGATGGTGAACACGGTGGACCACGGGATGGACCCGCAGACCAGCCTCGACCAGCCTCGCTGGTTCTGGCACAAGGACCGATCCACGCTGCTTGAGCCATCAGTCGACACGGCCATCCTGGAGGAACTGAGACGCCGTGGCCACGAGGTGAGAGTCTGGAATGAGCTCGATGCGTACGGACGAGGCCAGATCATCTGGCGCCTGCCATCCGGCGCGTACATCGGCGGGAGCGATCACCGCGGCGACGGCCAGGCGATGGGTTACTGAGGCAAAGTCGAAGTCAGAGCGAGTCCGCTTAGACTCCGTTACGTATGGCGATCTCGGTGCTGGGGCGCAAGAGTGCGAGGTCTGCCAGAAGGGCTGTCCTGGTCGAGTCGGGGAGGCTGACCAGCGCGGCACCGAGCGCTTGCCGTGCGCTCGATCCTAGGCCCCACTGCGACTCGTCATCGATCCGCGCCACGGCCACCCAGCGCTCGCCGAATGACCGCATGCGAACGTGCACGCCGCGCGGACGGGCGGGGGCCGCGAGGCGGAACTGGACATCGACGGCGGCGGGCGTGCTCATGTCTCGAAGGTTCCTGCCTAGCCCTGCCACCTCTCGTGTCACGCCAGCAGTGATGATCAAGACGGCCCGGCGTCCGTCATGAATGCAAGTCGGCCGGGCGTCATGCCAGCACCTCGACCCCCCGCTTGCTCACGCAGCGCGGAGTCGAGGCATCCGCCGTGGCCAGCGCCATGCCACGCCGGGCCGCCAACGCGACGTAGGAAGCGTCATACGAAGCCCGCAGGCCTTCGACTGCCTGGCGCACTTGGACCCCGCTCTCCTCGGAGGCAGGCTTCAGGATCGCCACCGGCCCGCCTCGCTTGGTGATGGTGATCGTCTCTCCGCGCGCGACCTCGTAGAGCAGCGGGGGAAGATGGGTCTTGGCCTCGTAGGAGCCGACGCGTCTCATGGGCGACCTCTCCCGCCATTGCGACTAGTCTGGCAGCCCAGAACTTCATGGACGGAGGAGTCGAGCTTGGGCACGGTCCTTCTCGTCGGGATCGGCGGCTTCCTGGGCGCGGTGAGCCGGTACCTCGTGGATACGCGCGTCACGGCCGGCGTCGCCACTGGGCTGCCCTGGGGCACGTTCCTCGTCAACGTGAGCGGGTCCTTTCTCCTCGGCATCACGTTCGCTTTGGTGAGCGAACGCGCCGCCCTGCCCGCCGAACTGCGCCTTCCGCTCATGGTCGGTTTCATCGGCTCCTACACCACCTTCGCGACGCCGCTCTTGCAGTCGTGGCTCATGTTCGAGAGTGGCGCTTGGCTGGCTGCTGCAGCGAACCTCGTCGGATCCGTGCTCGCGGGGATCGTCGCCGTAGTGGCCGGCCTCCTTATCGGCCGAGCACTATGAGTCCGAGCCGACCGCTGAGCGGGGGCGCTTCACCTGACGCGACCCTCGGCCGCGCGGCCCCGAGCGCTTGCCGTGCACTGGTTCCGCAGCCCCACTGCGGCTCGTCATCGATCCGCGCCTCGGCCACCTCTCGGGTCACGCCGATCCGACCCGGAGCGCGCTCGTCCATGGGGATCGGCTCTTGCGAGCACGCCGGCAACGGCGCTCTTGTCATACGTCGCGTATGGACGACGTTATCCGCAGGACCGGTCGTGCGACTCCGATGCGGTGCCCGCTCGACGCCCCGACCACGCTCGCGACCACCTGAACGAACGCTCGATCGACTGCTTCGGCAAACGTTCGTTGCCCTGCCTTTGGGCCTAACTGCTGGATAACGTCGTCCAGGGCGCGCATATGGGAACTGGGAGCGACAGCCACCGCTCGGCCCTCACAGGAGCGGAGTGAGTGCGACTTGGAACGGCACCATGCCGAAGGTGACGTCCTCATCGGAGGCGAGACGGAGCCGCCGATCTACGGCGAGGTGGCGCGCTGCCCGGACGAAGGACTGAAGATCCGAGCGGCTTCACGACCCCATTGACGGTGACCGTCGAGGAACCCGAAGGAACGGCCGCGCCGCTGGTGGCCCACCCGGGCTGCAGCCACAGCGGCCGACCGTCCCCGACAGGTGCAGCGCCGACCCCGACCGCAACGAGCGCGGCTTCGCCCTCTGCGGGCGCGCGACTTGGCGTCCAGAACGTCATCTAGGAGTGATGTGGGTCCTTGGGTGGTTGCCCCTACTATGCGGATCTCATGGGCGCGGGCGAACCCCTCGTACCGAATGGCGTTTACGGTCGGTCGCGGCCTCGCTCGCCGGCAGCTGCGTGAATGACTGCGACCCGCGAACCCGACCGAGCACCATCGGATCATGAAAGGAGTCGCATGGCGGACCCGGCCCGCGAGGAGGGAGCTACGGCGGCTCGGGCGTACCGGCTGCCGGCCGTCCTGCTGGGCATCGGCCTGGGCGGTTTCTTCGACGGCATCGTGCTGCATCAGATCCTCCAGTGGCACCACATGGTCAGCCACCTCTACCCGCCCGATAGCCTGGCCAACCTGCAGCTCAACACGACGTTGGACGGCTTCTTTCACGCCGTCACGTGGCTGGTCACGCTTCTTGGTGTCGCGCTCGTGTGGCGGCGCATGGCCGAGACCCGGGAGCGGCCCGCTGGACGAGTGCTCGTCGGCGGTCTGCTCGTCGGGTGGGGTGGCTTCGATCTGGTCGAGGGCGCCATCAACCATCAGCTCCTGGGCCTTCATCACGTGCGACCGGGACCCGATGAGCTCCTCTACGACATGGGCTTCTTGATCTGGGGTGGAGCGATGCTTGCCGTCGGGGCATACCTCCTGCGCGCCCGACGGGAGGCTGCCGCCACGCCTGCTTCGCCATGAGCGATGAGCCAGCGACGGAAACGAACGCGATGACCTACGACGAGCTGCTCGCGCTGGCGCGGCGCTTCGAGGGCGAGACGCTCGAGACCGTGACGGGAAAGCGGTTCACGGTCGGCGTGTACCTCGACTGTCCCTTCTTCACGCCCGAGTCGAGCGGCCGCGGACAGAGTGACGGCCGCGCCGCCGCCGAGCGGTTCGTGGCCAGCTACAACGAGATCGGCAGCCTCCACCCCGGCGACTACTCCGGCGTCACCCGGAACGCCGCCTACTACATCGGGCTGATCCTGGAGGCGGAATAGCCGTCCCTGAGCACCGCGGCGGGGAACCGGGAGCGACAACCACCTCTGCGTGGGCGCCTCCCCTCGACACGGCCCCGTCGTCACCGCCCCCGGAAAGGGGCTTCACGGCAGTCCGAGTCGCCGCTAGGATGCAGCCATGTCCCAGCTGAAGACGGGAACGTCGAAAGCGGGGCGCAAGGGGGCTCGCGGCGACACGCGAGGCGTCGCCGACGAACCCAACGAACGCTTTGATGCCGTCGGGCCGGTCGTACAGTGGTCGCGTCTCGGGGTCGTGCTGACCGACCTTGCCGAAGCCACGAATGGCGATGCCGCGGCGTGGTCCGCGTTCGAGCGACTCATCTCAGGCCTGGTCGAGCCCCTCAGGCTGCTGGAGGAGCTCGCCGACCTTGCCACGCCCGCCCTCGCGGGGGAGACCCACTCACGCGAACGGTTCGCGGCACACCTCTACCGCGTGGGGCGAGCCGTGGGCAGCATCGCGGGCACGCTTCCGCCGCGAGGCCGAGAACTCACGGAGGGCAACGTCGGCGGGTGTTGCTGTTGCGGATCCCACTCGACCGCGGGCCATGACTCGAAGGTTCCCGAGATCCATTACGACGGGACGGAGGTGACCGGGCGCCCCGTCGCGCAGTCGGCACCGGGCGAGATCTTCAACGAGTGGGCCCTGACGACCCTCCTTGTCGCCGCCGCCGCGATGGCCATGGATGCCCCGTCAGGGGTCGACCTCACCGTCGACCAGGCCACGAACACCATCACGACGCTCGCGCTCCACTCCGCACTCCTTGGGCGGATGGTGCGTGGGCACGACGAAGGCGGCCGTGAAGGCCTGCTTGGCGAGCTCGAAACGGCTCGCACCGCCGGCGATCTAAAGTGGGCGGCCGCCAACAGTGGCAGTGGCGCAGCACCGGTCATGCGCACGATGAGCGGTGGTGCACCGGGCGGCTTCGAGATGCCACAGATGCCCGGCCTGCCCGGCGACTTCGGGCTTCCGGGAGGCTTCCCAGGCGGTCTCGAGTTTCCCGGCGGGATCCCGGGCGGCCTCGAGTCCCCTGGCGGCCGTGATCCCTTCATCCCCGACCCCATCGGCGAACTCATCGCCAAGACCCTTGAGAGGTTCCGCGAGCCCAAGGTCTGGGATCCCGAGAGATACGACCACGCATACCCGTTCTGGCGAGACCAGTTCACCTACCACGACCCGTACGACCTTGCCAACATCCGCTGCTTCCTGGCGGCCAACAAACTCATCCACGCGCTCAACGAGCCGCCGCCCGTCCCACCGGTCCGCGCCGTGTGGGACACGGGGATCACATCGGTCAGGATCGCTGGGGCATGCGGAGGCTCCAAGATCACCATCAAGGGCAGCAGCTTCGGCGCCACCCGACCTCCCGACACGGTCCTTCTGCTGCCGACGCTCGACGGGTGCCGCACGGTGGAGCCCACTTCGTGGAGCGACAAGCGCATCGAAGCGGTCCTCCCTGTCCGCGTCGCATCGGGGTCGGTCGGTTTCGGCGACCGCGCCTACATCGCCGCGTACGATGCCTGGGCCGCGCGCATGAACGATCTCGAGGATCAGCTGGCGAGCCTCGGATGTGCCCCGCGTCCTATCAGGTTGGTGCCGCCGTTCGGGCAGTGCCCACCAACGAGCACCATCAACTACATCACCGCCGGCACCCCCGAGATCGTCGCATTCACGGCCAACGACGAGACCGTGCACGTCCTTGGGATCGGCCAACCGCTCACCTTGCGCTGGACCGTCAAGAACGCGGCAGCCGTGCAGATCGAGAGGACCTCGCCGTCGGGCGCGCCCTTCGGGGGTTCGACGACCCTGACTCCGTTCCTGCAGACCTCGTATGCCTTCGGGCCGCAGAGCCACGTTTCCATCGGAGAGTGGACCTATCGTATCTCCGCCACGGGCGCCTGTGGCGGGCCGATCTCACGCACGGTCACTGTCGTCACGGCCAAGCGCCCTGCCCTCAAGGTCGCGCAGGTCCAGATCACGCAGTCGGTCCAGACGCCGGATCACGCCGTCAAGCTCGTTGCCTTCAAGCCTACGGTCGTGCGTGTCCTGGTGAACCACGGTCTCGGCACGTGGGGCGGCGGGAACGTGCCTGGCGTCAGCGGCCGGATACGCCTGTACCGCGCCCCGAACTGGTCGCCCTGGATCGACGCCGCGAACAACACCGTCCCTATGCAGGCGACGCCCGGGACCACCATCACCGTCCCGGTCTTGCCCGCGATGAACCGAACCAACGACACACTGAATTTCATCCTCCCGCCCGACTGGTGCTGGGGAATGGTGTCGTACCAGATAGACGTACGTGTGTCCGGTTTCGGGGCCACCCCGTCGTTCGCAGGATATACCGAGGGTGTATCTAGGAACACCCCATCCGTCACGTACGCGAACCGTCGGACGCTGCAGTTCCGGTACATCCGCGTGAACTGGAATGGTATGGGTGCCCCTACGGACGACGTCTGCCGAAACACTCTGGCGGCGGCCGTCCCGCTGCTGCCCACCCCGTCCGCAGGCATCGCTCCGGTACCGGGTCAGGGCATCCACGACCGATCATCGTCAACCCTCGCACAGGAGAACGACCAGCGCCGGGACATGCTCGACGACTTCGAGGACGAACACGACTGCTCGTTCTGGGAAGCGGCGACCGAGTGGCTCGGGTCCGACTGCCCTGACGACGACGGTGCGATCTGGGTGCTCATTCCCGGTGACTTCCGACGCGGCGAGGCATTCGCCATCCCGAGCAACGTCTGTTTCACGCCGCCCAACGACGGCCCGTACGCGGCACACGAGATCGCCCACTGCCTTGATCAGCAGCACGTTCGGCTCGCACCTCCGGGCGTCACAGCGCCCACTGGCGGAGATCCATCCTCTGCCTGGCCCAACAACGGCGTACTGACGGACGTGCCCTTCGATTCGGTACGCAATCGCGTCCTGAATGCTGGTGGGACCGGAGTCGGCGACGTCATGACCTACTGGGGGACTCCCGAGAATACGTGGCCCATGCCACGACGCTGGCAGCAGCTGTGGGACTACATCGGGCCCTGACTCCAGTGGTCACAGTCCCACACCGCACCGAGAGACGAAAGGAGGTCGCGATGCCGGAGCGAGAATATCTACTCATCCGTGGACGATTGAACCGCGCGGACGACTTCACTCCTCGCCGATGCGGATCGACCGCGTTCATTCACCATTGGCCGCGGGCGGAAGGCAGCGACGTGTTCGTCGACACCATCTCGCGCGATGGCACGGTGCTTCGCTCTGAGCCCGCGCTGATCGAGAGCGAGCGGGTGTGCGCGCCGGGCGAGGAAACGTGGCGTGTGCGGGCGTATGTCGCGCTTGACGCGGAGGCGGCGGAGGTCCGCCTACGGCGCGGCGGGCGAGTGCTGTGGGAGATACGGATCCCGGATCCGCCCGAGGTGCGTGTCGCTCTTGAATCGGTTCCGGTCCGTGGCTTCGGCGCCAAGCCTTCGTCGGACCGCAGGCGCGGCGCCAACTCCGACTCTGAGGACGAGGCGACCTCGGGCTTTCCGGGCGGCAAGCCTGCGGTGCTCGCGCTCGACACGAGCGAGGCCGCCGAGCCCGACCTCGCGTATGTGACCGTCGTTCACCAATGGGGCGACGGGCGTTTCCGCACCGTCCATATCGGCCCCGCGGAGCGAACGCTCGAGATCGCAGCCGACCAGCTCCCAGGCGGCCGCGAGTGCCGGCTCATCGTGATCTACTCGAATGGGATCCGCTCCGCGACGGCCGCCACGGACTCGTTTCGCCTCGAGGCTATCGGTCCGGTCCTGAGCATCACCCGACCCGGCGACGGCGCGCAGATCCCCGAAGGCACGCCCCTCACGCTGGAGGGCCTGGTCCAGGACCCCGAACGACCTGCCACGCCGCGCGAGGCCGAGCGCTTGGTTTGGACCGTCGATGGGCGTGAGGTGGGCAGTGGGCCGGTGGCATCGGTCGATCCACTCGAAGCAGGAGAGCACACGGTGGGTCTGTCGTACCGGTCGATGGACGAGGACGCGCTGACTCACCGCGACGCCGACTCTCGCGGATCCTCCGGCACGATGGTCCGGATCGTCGTCGCGGAGGCGACGGCGGTCCCGGCGAATGCCTGGCCCGACCGCGACCCGTTCGCTGACCTCTGACCGTGCCTGCAGCGCCACCTCCCGCCCAGGCCGTGGATGAGCAGCGGGGCCTTTCCTGACCGCGCCGCACGACGTGGATATCTGGGCTGGCGCCGCCGGTCGTCATGGCCATAGCGTGACCGATCTACGGACCGGAGCCCGGGCCGGCCAGCTCGCGGAAGAGACGGCGTATCTCCGACTCCGTCATGTGTTTCTCGATCCAGGCCCGTCCGCCCAAGGCGCCCGATCGGTCATATGCCACGATGGCGGCGATGAGCACGTCATTGGTGGCATCGAGGGCATCCACGATGGGACCCAGGACGGCCAGGCCCTCGCGCACATGGCGCGGCGTAGGCGTCAGCTTCTGACGGACGCCGTCGAACGACGTCACCACAGAGTGCACGGTGACACGCTGCCACGCCGCAAGTTCGGCTGCCGCCAGGGCCGGGAGGAAGGCAGACCGGGCGGCCAGTCGGACGTTGAAGCCCGCCGGCTCGGCGTCATAGCGGATGTCCATCGCCGGCACGGTACCAAACTCCGCTCGGCGTCGGACGTCACCCGACGCGAACGAGGCTGGCTCAGTCCCGCCGCGAGCGCCTCACGGCCAGCGCTACCACGCCCGCGCCCATCTCGCCGATGGGCCAGTGACCATCGGGTTCATCTTCGCCTTGGTGTAGAAGCTCGGGCGTACCAGGCCGGGGTAGTGGCCACGTTCCTGCCCGCCGTCGCCCGCCTGATATAGCGCATCGCGGCTGTGCTTGGGGTCGCCGCTGTGCGTGCCGGGGAAAAGCACGCGACGGACGATGCGGTCCATCACGCCGCGCATCATCTTGTTCAGGGTGGAGACGACCATGCCGGCGCTGCCCACGAAGAGGTCCCGCGTGGGAGTGGTCGCTGCATGCAGCCTGGCAGGCGGTCGAGTACGCGGGCGTTCCCCCCGGCGGCAGCCTCGCCGTCCTGGGCCTGGGGCCTATCGGCGAGATGTGCGTCCGAGTGGCGCGCCAGCAGGGGATCGAGCGGATCTTTGCTGTCGACCGAGTTCCCGAACGACCCGAGCGCGCTCGATCCCTGGGCGCGGCGGCAGGCGGTCACGGGGCTGCTGCCCGATCGGATCCAGGCGCCGCTCATGGAGAAGTTCGGCATCGACCGGCTGAGTGCCCTGCACCTGGCCATCGAACTGGTGCGACGGGGCGGGACCATCTCCATCATCGGCGTGTACGGCGGGATGATGGACCCCATGCTCACGCTGTTCGACAAGCAGATCCAGCTGCGCCTGGGTCAGGCCAACGTGAAGCGGTGGATCGACGACATCATGCCGCTCCTGCTGGACGACTCCGATCCGGCTCGCGGCACACGTTCCGGGGCACGGAAAAGCGCGGCGGGGGAGCGACATCGCACCCCTCGCCGCGCTGGTCTAGCGTGTCAGATGCTAGGGCGGATCGGGCGGAAGGCGAAGCGCCGAAAGCCCAGCACGAGTGCCATGGCAGCCAAGCCCATGAGCAGGATGCCGGTCTGTGTAGCGCCGGTCGTCCCGGCGTCGGTCGGGGGAAGGGCCAACAGCTGCCCGCGGATCTCGCCGGCGGCG
>Ga0136627_1000646_pt1 | contig 13361 bp, 13 predicted proteins | sample AntDrymUQ4892206_2_FD_104652 | JGI IMG/M metagenome (GOLD analysis project Ga0136627, IMG submission 104652) | Polar desert sand microbial communities from Dry Valleys, Antarctica - metaG UQ489 (22.06) | ecosystem: Environmental > Terrestrial > Soil > Desert | place: Antarctica: Dry Valley... | reverse complement strand
GGCGAAGAAGGGGGAGGACCCGTTGATCAGGTGCAGGACACCGTGGGCGGCGTGACCGAAGGCCTGCCCCTTGTTGGCGGTGGCGGAGACGACGAAGAGGAAGGTGGCGGGGGAGGCCTCGCCGGGGGCCTCCTGTAGCCCCGTAGTAACGAAGTTGGTGGGGTTGACCCGTTCAGCCCCACTGCTTACCGAAAGCGAAGATCAACGAGGAAAAGGGAGACGAAGTGACAGACCAGGGACAGAATCTTCAACAGCAGTTGCAGCAGCAGGCCGCGCAGAACGCCCAGGACTTCTACGGACAGTCAGTGGGCAGCCTCAAGAGCCAGATCCAGAATTATCGCTCCCAGTTGGAGCAGTTCTCCGAGCAGCTCCCCGAGGGCGACGCGAAGGCCCAGATCCAGGAGATGGTTGACTCCTACGTGGAGCTTGAGAGCTCGATGGATCAGGCGGCCCAGGACCAGGGCGTCGAGGACGCGGTGAGCCAGGCAGCCGAGCAGACCCAGGAGCAGATGCAGCAGTTCGCCCAGCAGGCTCAGGACGCCGCCGGTCAGGCGGCAGGCCAGGCCCAGGAAGTGGCGGGGCAGGCGACAGATCAGGCCGGGCAGGTTGCGGGTCAGGCGCAGGAGGCTGCCGGAGGAGCGGCCCAGCAGGCGCAGGATACTGCGGGCCAGGCGGCAGGCCAGGCCCAGGAAGTGGCGGGGCAGGCGACAGATCAGGCCGGGCAGGTTGCGGGTCAAGCGCAGGAGGCCGTAGGCGGTCTCACCGGCGGCGGCGGGGACGAGGAAGGCGGGGGAGGTGGAGGCCCCCTCGGAGGAGTGACAGATCAGGCCGGACAGGTTGCGGGCCAGGCCCAGGAGGCCGCCGGAGGAGCGGCCCAGCAGGCGCAGGATACTGCGGGCCAGGCGGCAGGCCAGGCACAAGAAGTCGCGGGGCAGGCCACGGATCAGGCCGGGCAGGTTGCGGGTCAAGCGCAGGAGGCCGCCGGAGGAGCGGCCCAGCAGGCGCAGGACACCGCCGGTCAGGCTGCCCAGCAAGGGCAGCAAGCTGCAGGTCAGGCTCAGCAAGCTGCCGGACAAGCAGCAGGACAGGCCCAGGAGACTGCGGGACAGGCCGCCCAGCAAGGCGAAGGAGGCCAGCAACAGCAGCAGCCGAACGCTACGCAGGCCGCCCAGCAGAAGGCTCAGGAGATGGGTGTGGACCTCTCCCAGGTGCAGGGCTCTGGAGCAGGGGGCCGCATCACCGTCAGGGACGTAATAGGCGCCGCGAACCAGTAGTCGCGGGCCCTGGAGGGCCGTCGAAGGAAGGAGTAGTCATGGACGACAAGGCCAAAGGCAAAGCCAAAGAAGCCTACGGCGCCTTGACCGGCGACGAGGCCAAGAAGGAGGAGGGCCGGGCGCAGCAGAGGAAGGCTGCCGCCGAAGAGGAAGCGACACAGAAGAAAAAGACCAGCCAGGCGAAAGGAGAGGCTAGGCAGGCGGAGAGAGAGCGGGACCGAGAGAAGGTTAGGGACGAAGGTCTGCTGGGCGGCGTCACGGACTCGTTGTCCGGGCGTGGTCGCGGCCCCAAGTCCTGAAAGCGAGGACGCTCCACAAAAAGAGCTGGGTTAGAGATGCATCTCCGACGTTTGCTGGAGATGCATCCCACGCCCGGCTCTTCGTTTTCTGACTACATTGACATTACTGCGGAGGAGTTGAAAGCGTATGGGTAGACGGAGGAGACGGAGGGGACCGGGGTCTGGCAGGGGAAGGGGCGCGAGCCGCCGTGGTGGTTCGGGGCGCAGAATCCTCATAACCTCAGTAAGTCCTTCTGGAGACGTCAATAGCGCCAGCCCCACCATCCGGGCTACCGTGGAGGACAGGGACGGCAACCTCCTGTCCAGGCACGATATAGACGTGTACCTTGACGGGGAGGACAAGAGGTTCACCTATAGGCGGGCCACCGGCGACCTGAAATGCCCCACCGGGAAGCTCTCCTCCGGTACCCACACGGTCGAGATAGAGGCCTACGTCGAAACCGATGACGGAGGGAGCAGGACGGGCAGGAATAAATGGACCTTCAACGTAAAGAAGTAAGGGGCAGATAAGGTAGACGGTTTCGGGTACGAGCCACGCCGGGTATCTGATTCGCATTCGTGGCTTCTATTCGCGCGGCGAGAAAGCTATGCGGTCTTGGAGGTAGCCGTATCGTCAGGGACGCCATGAGGAGGGGATCGCGTGGCTAGAAGACGGAGGAAGAACAGCCGAAGTTCGCGTCGGTCCTCACGGTCCTCGGTCAGGGTCGTCAGGGTCACGAGGACGAAAGGCTCCGGCGCCGATCAGACCACAAGCTATCGCACGGGAGGCCTCTCCATAACCGGCGTGGGCCCCACTGGTAAAGTTGCCAACTCCCGTCCCACAATCCGGGCGACGGTGAGAGACGAAGGGACCAACCTGTCCAAAAGGGACATAAAACTGTACCTTGACGGGGCAGAGAAGACCAGGTTCCATTACGACCGGGCCAGCGGTCGTCTGAGCTACCACGTCGGCGGCGCGCTCTCTTCCGGCACCCACCGGGTAGAGATAGAGGCCGAAGCCGAGTCCGGGGATAGTCAGGGACAATTCAATAGTACGGCCAGAAAGGGATGGACCTTCACGGTGGCGCGTTGAGAGCCTGGAAAACAAGTCTGCATGATTACGGGAAGCCGGGCGTGGCCCGAGACAAGTTGGGCGTACATGCGGGGTGCGATTGAGAAAGGTAGCTTTCACCAACGCGAAGGGCGGGGTCGCGAAGACTACGACCTGCGTGAATGTGGGCGCGGCGCTGGCGCTGGCGGGCTACCGGACCCTCCTCGTGGATTGCGACACGCAGGGGCAGGTGACCAAGAGCCTGGGCGTCCAGGCGGGCGAGGGATTGGCCGAGCTCGTACAGGGCGACGCCGGCCTTGAGGATGTGCAGATAGAAGCTCGCGAAAATCTGTTCGTGATCGCCGGCGGGGGGAAGCTCTCCGGGGTGAAGCGCATGATCTCCCGGAGGGATATGCGCTCCGAGTTGGTACTGAGCGAAGCCCTCGAAGACCTCCGGGGCTACGACTTCGTGTTGCTGGACGCGGCGCCTTCGTGGGACGTCCTCAACGTCAACAGCCTCTTCTACGTCGACGAGATCCTGATTCCGGTCTCCATGGAGGTGCTGGCGCTGCAGGGGGTAGGCGACTTCCTAGGCCGCGTGAAGGAGGTGCAACGCTACCGGGATGGTCTGCTAATACGGGGCATAATCCCCACCTTCTACGATGGTCGGGTGAAGAAAAGCGCGGAGATCCTGGATCAGCTAGAGCGACACTTCCCCGACATCGTCTGGCCGGCCGTGCGTTACAACTCGAAGCTCTCGGAGGCGCCGGGCTTCGGCCAACACATCTTCGAGTACGCGAAAAGGAGCCACGGGGCCGCCGATTACGACCGCCTGGCAAAGCGGCTCGCCAAAGGGGGATAAGCGAAACCATGGGCAAGAGAAGAAGCGTGCCGGAAGACCTCATGGGAACCATCTTGAGCGAGAGTTTCGAAGCCGCCGACGAGAAACAAACGCTTTCGGAGTCTCGCGGGTCGCCCGGCGCCGTCGTCTCCTGGGACGAGAGGCCGGAGCGGGTCGGTATTACCTTCAACCTCTCCAAACAGCTCGGCGCCGAACTGGAGAGGCTCCGGTGGGAACTTCGGTCGGGGGAGGATGTTCGGCCTTCCAGGTCCGAGCTCGCCGAGGTGGCGCTCCGGATCGCCGTGGAGGATGTGAGGGAGAGGGGCGAAGAGAGCGAGCTGTCTCGGAGGCTGGCTGGGCGTCGCGTGGCCCAGATCTCGGACGCCGCCGGCGGGACGATCCGGCGCAGCGTGGACGAAGCCGGCTGGATCTTCGAGACCACCCACGACGAGAACGGGGACGTCGTGGACGAGGACGTGGTCGGCACCGTCGCCGACCTCCCGGTGATGGATGAGTACGTGGACGAGAAGGGGAGGCTGGTGAGCGTGGCTAAGGACGAGCTGGGGAACACCTTCGAGCAGATCATGGACAAGGAGTTCAACACGCTCGGCACGAGGCTACTCCCGGGCGCGGATTGAGACGCCCGGTGAAGTCGAGAAAAAGATCCGCTCGTTCGCCTGCTCTCAGGTAGGGCGCAAAGCGCTCGTGGGCCATTGTGGCATCGGCGTGCTGACAAACGGGGCGCGGTTTTTGGCCGAGCTTGGGGACGCCGGCAGAGGGCGCAGGACAGCCAGGTAGTGATGGACCATCAACGCAAGGGAATAAGGGTAGGTAAGGTAGACTCGTTCGGGCGCGGGCCGTGCCGGGTATCTGGTTCGCATTCCTGGCTTCTCTTCACCCGTCGAGAAAGGCCAGGCTATACTTTCGTGATGGTTTCTGGAGAGGAGCAAAATGGCCGGCGACACGAACGGCGATAAGACCAGGGTAAGTGAGTTCAAGGAACAACTCGTCAAGGCGGCACGGATGTACGCCATGTCCCAGAAGGCTGGCGTCCCGGAGCCGATGGACGTGACTGGCCTGGCAGTCGCCGCCTTCGAGGACATGCAGCTCAGGGAGGCAATGCTTTTCGTCAGAACAAACGAGCAGAATATAAAGGACCTCGCCTGGGCGTTCGGTAACTCCAACTCCGCCCAGGAGTTCGAGCAGAGAATCAAGGAGATGAAGACCCCGCCGGACCGCGGCGAACCGCGCCAATAGGCTCCGGTGCGCGGCGGAAGCAAGGTTCCAAAGGTCCTCGTAGCCGGTCTCGCGAGCCGCATTTGGACTAGGGGCACCTCGATTCCCCAAGGTGTTGTGGTCCCGGAAGAAACTGGTTTACGGTGCGGCCCTTTCCCGCTTAGAATGCCCGAAAAGCGTGGAGGTACGGATGTCCGAGGTGTTCTCCTGGAGAGGAAGGTCTTTGCAAGATCGCCGCGCGTGGCGGCTGCTCCTGGCCCGGCTGCACCCAGACGCCGGCGGAGACCACGAGCTGTTCCTGTTCACCTGCGCCCTGATGGACAGCGTATGCGAGAAGCGCCGGGCCGGGCCGGACCACGCCTTCTCCCGGTGGCGGGGCGGCATGGATTCCTGGGCTTCGCGCAACCGGGAGAGGCTGCGGAGGCCCCACCGTGGCCGATAGGCCCAAATCACGTCTCCGAAGGGACGCCCGCTAAGGGTGGGCGACTACTGGGAGCCCTGCTGCTGGGACTGTTGCATGGTCTGGATCACCTGCCACACCAGATCCCCGGCTTCCCGCTGCATCTTGATCGCCTCGGTCTGCCCCGGGTTCTGAAGCTCAAGCATATTCTGCACCTTGCGGATGTCCGTCAGCGCGCGCCCCATGAGCTGCACCGGACTCGGCTGTTGCTGCTGTTGTTGCTGCTGATCGCCTTGCTGCTGTCCGCCCTGTTGTTGCCCACCCTGTTGCTGCTGACCACCTTCTGCCACGGGGTCTCCTCTCCCTCTGATCTCCGAACGCGGTTTGCCCGCCCGCATCCTTTCCGGCTCGGTACGTTTCCTACCCGTGGCGGGCCAAAACTAGACTCCGGGGGTCGGAGGCCGGCCCAAGGGGCGGCGTTTATGCCCCGGATGGTGGGGGCACTAAGACGCAAAGACGAAGACGAGGTGCATTCTTTTATGGAGAACCGGCGTGACGCAGCGCGAACCTGACGACCGCCTGGAGGAAGAGGCGCGGGCCAAGGCCGCGAGGGAGGCGGACGACGATACGGACGTCGTCCTCGACATCCCCGTGCTCAAAGTCGAGGAGCTGGACCTCGAGGTCGAGGAGCTCAGGGCGCACATCTCGGCCCGGGCGGAGCTGGCGGGTTTCCTGAACATCAGCGTGGGCGTCGATGCCTACGTCGACAAGGTGAAGCTGAGGATCAAGGGCGTCGAGGCCCAGGTCCAACTCAAGGTGAAGCTGGAGAGGATCCTCGGCAGCATAGACCGCGCCCTGCAGGCCATAGACAACAACCCGCAACTCCTGGACCCGGACTTCAGGAGGTCGCGGGGTACCGGCGAGGAGGACACCAACGAGGAAGAGGGGCAGCGCGAGATCACCTCCGGCCCCGAGGCAGACCCCGGGGAGCCGGCCGAAGACCCGGAACGAGACGGCTCGGGACCGGCGGCGACCCGCGCCGCCAGAGAGAAAGCGCAACAGCTCGGGCTCGACCTCTCGGCGGTGGAAGGGACCGGGGCCGGGGGCCGCGTCCTCGTGCGGGACGTGCTGAAGTCCGCGGACGGTTAGTCCTCCACGACCTCGCCCCCGGGGTTACAATACGCAGGGCATCGACAGGAGGACGGACGACGGTGGCGAAGTATTTCAAGCAGAGCTCGGCGGAGATCATCTCAGAGATCCTCTCGGACGCGAAGGTCAAGCGCGTGCGGGAGTACGTGGGCGGCGAAGACTTCAAGTCCGACCGGGAGCGCGTCCGCCAGGAGGCGGCCCGCCGCCTGAAGAACGTCCGCGACCGCTACCGCCAGAGAGGCCGCACCCCCGAGACGGCCGCGAAGGAGCGGGAGCTCACCCTCCGCCTCGCCGAGGTAGAGGCCGAGTCAGCCGAACTGCGCGTCCGCCTCTCGGAGCTTCTGGAAGAAGAAGAGAAGCTCCGCGCCGCGCTCGACGGGCTGTAGAACGGCCAGCCGGCGGGGCCATCCGCCGTCGTATTCCACAAGCCCTGAATCGCGCTAGTATGCAACGGGATTGTTACGCCCTTGTGCTCCCTTCGTCATTCGTGTAAAAAGTGGGTTGCTTCCGTACCCCAGGCGCCGAAGGAGAGGATTCGTTGACCCGTAAAGCCGGACTATACGATGCGTTGTACGAGCACGATGCTTGCGGGCTCGGGTTCGTGGCGCGCATCGACGGCCGGCCCACGCGGGAGACGGTCGAGCAGGGCCTGGAGGTGCTGCACAACCTGGAGCACCGGGGCACGACGGGGAGTGACCCGGAGACGGGGGACGGGGCCGGGATACTCACCCAGATCCCGGACGGCTTTTTCCGGCGCGAGTGCGCGGGCCTCGGCATAGAGCTTCCGGGCGCGGGAGGCTACGGGGTCGGGGTGCTCTTCGAGCCCGGCGGGGCTGGGGAGTCCGACTGCGGGGAGAGGCTCGCGGAGATCTGTGCCGAGGAGGGGCAGGAGCTTCTGGGCTTCCGGGAGGTGCCGGTGGAGCCGGAGGCCGTCGGGAAGGTCGCGCGCAGCGTCATGCCGCGCATCCGGCAGTTCTTCGTGGGGCGTCGGGGCGGGGACGAGATGGCGTTCGAGCGGAAGCTGTACGTGATCCGTCGCCGGCTGCACAAGGAGACTCAGGACTCGCAAGGCTGCTACGTGGTTAGCCTCTCTTCGAGGACCGTCATCTACAAGGGTCTCTTGAAGGGGCAGCAGTTGGCGCGGTTCTACCCTGACCTCGGGGATGAGAACTTTGCCAGCGCGATCTCGCTGGTCCACGAGCGGTTCTCGACTAACACGCTTGGCTCCTGGGAGCTTGCGCACCCGTACAGGTTCATCGCGCACAACGGCGAGATCAACACCATCAGGGGCAACATCAACTGGATGCACGCCCGCGAGAGCCGGCTGCGCTCGGAGCTTTTCGGCGAGGACCTCGGCAAGCTCTCTCCCGTCATAATGCCCGGCCAAAGCGACTCGGCCGCATTTGATAACGCCCTCGAACTCTTGCATTTGGCCGGACGCTCCCTGCCGCACGCGGTCGCCATGATGATCCCGGAGGCCTGGGAGAACGACGACCTGATGGACCCCGACCGCCGCGCCTTCTACCAGTACCACAGCGCCCTGATGGAGCCGTGGGACGGCCCTGCGGCTGTCGCCTTCACCGACGGCCGTCTCGTCGGCGCTACCCTCGACAGGAACGGCCTGCGTCCGGCCCGCTACTCCGTTACGAAAGACGGCCGGGTGGTGATGGCCTCCGAGGACGGGGCGCTGCGGGTGCCGGCCGAAGAGGTCGTGGAGCGGTGGCGGCTCCAGCCGGGCAAGATGCTCGTCGTGGACACGCAGCGCCACGAGCTGTTGCACGATGGGGACGTCAAGAGGCCGCTCTTCGGACGGCAGCCGTACCGGGAGTGGCTGGAGAAGGGTGAGATCCACCTGAACGATCTCCCCGAGCCGGACGCTTCCTCGCGCCCCGAGCCGGCAACGCTCCTGCAGCGCCAGCGGGCCTTCGGGTACACCATCGAGGACCAGCGCATAATCCTCGCCCCCATGGCCCAGAACGGCAAGGAGCCCGACGGCTCGATGGGCACCGACACCCCGCTCGCGGTCCTCTCCGAGAGGCCGCAACTCCTGTTCTCCTACTTCAAGCAGCACTTCGCGCAGGTGACGAACCCGCCTATAGATCCGCTGCGGGAAGAGCTCGTCATGTCGCTCAAGATGAGCCTCGGGCCGGAGCAGAACCTTTTCGACGAGACGCCCGAGCACTGCCGCCGGGTTCTCATAGACCAGCCCGTGCTCACGGACACGGAACTGGAGAAGATCCGGGCCCTCGGCGACGAGCGCGCCAGCTCAACGACGCTCGCTACCCTCTTCCCGGTCGCCGCCGGCGAGGCGGGGATGGAGGCCGCCCTCACGACCCTGTGCGAGAAGGCCGAGAGCGCGGTGCGGGGCGGCTCCGCCGTCCTGGTCCTGAGCGACCGGGGCGTTAACGAGCTGCAGGCCCCGATACCGAGCCTGCTCGCCACCGCCGCCGTCCACCACCACCTCGTGCGGGCCGGCATCCGCACGGCGACGACGCTTGTCGTGGAGAGCGCCGAGGCGCGCGAGATCCACCACTTCGCCCTGCTCGTCGGCTACGGGGCGACGGCCATAGCGCCCTACCTGGCCTTCGAGACCATCGAGGAGCTCACCGGTTCCCACCTTACGGAGGGCGTGAGCCCGGAAGAGGCGTCCAAGAACTACGTCAAGGCCGTCGGGAAGGGCTTGCTCAAAGTCATCTCCAAGATGGGGATCTCGACGCTCTTCTCCTACTGCGGAGCCCAGATCTTCGAGGCCGTCGGCCTGAACGAGGAGTTCATAGACAAACACTTCGTCGGCACGGCCTCGCGCGTCGGGGGTATCGGCATCGAGGCGCTGGCCCGCGAGACGCTGGAACGCCACCGGAGCGCCTTCGCGGCGGCCGAGGACAACGCCGAGGAGCTGGAGATAGGCGGCGAGTACCAGCTCCGCCAGCAGGGCCAGTACCACCAGTGGAACCCGGACAGCATCGTGCCGTTGCAAAGGGCCGTCAAGACGAATGACTTCGAGACGTTCAAGCAGTTCACGCACCACTTCGACGAGCAAAGCGCGCGCTACTCGACGCTGCGCGGCCTCTTCGAGTTCGAGCAGGCGCCGATACCGATAGAAGAGGTTGAGCCGGCGAAGGAGATCGTCAAGAGGTTCGTGACGGGGGCTATGTCGTTCGGCTCGATCTCCAAGGAGGCCCACGAGACGCTTGCCATCGCCATGAACCGCATCGGCGGCAAGTCCAACACCGGCGAGGGCGGCGAGGACCCGCTGCGCTTTACGTCGGACCCCGGCGGCGACAACCGCCGCAGCGCCGTCAAGCAGGTCGCGAGCGGCCGGTTCGGGGTGACGGCGGAGTACCTCGTTAACGCTGACGTCCTGCAGATCAAGATGGCCCAGGGCTCCAAGCCCGGCGAGGGCGGGCAGTTGCCTGGACACAAAGTGTCTGAAGACATCGCGAAGGTCCGTTACTCGACGCCTGGGGTCGGCCTGATCTCACCCCCGCCACACCACGACATCTACTCCATAGAGGACCTCGCCCAACTCATCCACGACCTCAAGAACGCCAACCCCCGCGCCGACGTGAGCGTCAAGCTCGTCGCAGAGGTCGGCGTCGGCACGGTCGCGGCGGGCGTGGCCAAGGCGAAGGCCGACCACATCACCATCTCGGGCCACGACGGCGGCACCGGCGCCTCCCCGCTCTCCTCCATAAAGCACGCGGGCCTGCCGTGGGAGCTCGGGCTCGCCGAGACCCAGCAGGTCCTCGTCCGGAACGACCTGCGCGGGCGCGTCGTCCTCCAGACCGACGGCCAGCTCAAGACGGGCCGCGACGTGGTCGTTGCCGCCCTTCTCGGCGGCGAGGAGTTCGCCTTCTCGACGGCCCCGCTCGTGGCGACCGGTTGCATCATGATGCGCGTCTGTCATTTGAACACGTGCCCTGTCGGCATCGCGACGCAGGACCCGGAGTTGCGCAAGCTCTTCACGGGGACGCCGGAGCACGTCGTCAACTACTTCTTCTTCCTCGCAGAAGAGGTGCGGGAGTTTATGGCCGGGATGGGCTTCCGCACGTTCGAGGAGATGGTCGGGCGCACGGACAGGCTCAAGATGCGCGAGGCCATCGAGCACTGGAAGGCGCGGGGCGTGGACCTCTCCGCGATCCTGCACCAGGACGAGGATTCAGACGGGAAGCCCCTCCGCCACTTCGAACTGCAGGAGCACGGTCTGAACAGGTCGTTGGACAACGATCTCATCGAGAGGTGCATGCCCGCCCTCGAAAGCGGCGAGGAGGTCCGCTTCTCGCAAGAGATCCTGAACACCCACCGCACGGTCGGGGGGATGCTTTCAGGCGAGTTGGCGCGGCGGTACGGCAACGACGGGTTGCCGGACGGCACGATTCGGATAGACATGCACGGCGTCGGCGGCCAGTCCTTCGGGGCGTGGCTGGCGAAGGGCCTGACCTTCACCCTCGAAGGCACGACCAACGACTACGTGGGCAAGGGCCTCTCCGGCGGCCGTCTCGCGGTCTTCCCGTCGAGGCTGGCGGCATACAAGGCGGCCCGTAACGTCGTGATCGGGAACGTGGCGCTCTACGGTGCCACGGCGGGCGAGGCTTTCTTCAGCGGCTTCGCTGGCGAGCGGTTCGCGGTCCGCAACTCCGGGGCGCACACGGTCGTCGAGGGCGTCGGGGACCACGGGTGCGAGTACATGACCGGCGGGGTCGTCGTCGTGCTCGGCGAGACGGGCCGCAACTTCGCGGCCGGCATGAGCGGCGGTGTGGCGTTCGTGCTGGACGAGGAGGGGCGCTTCGAGACGCTCTGCAACAAGGACATGGTCGGGCTGGAGGTCGTCGAGTCCGACGAGGACGAGACACTGCTGCGGGAGATGGTCGAGAAGCATCTGGAATGGACCGGGAGCGAGCGGGCGCGGCGGGTCATGAAGGAGTGGGACGAGTTGCTGCCGAAGTTCGTGAAGGTGATGCCGCACGACCTCAAACGGGTGTTGCAGGAGCGGCAGGAGGCCGAGTTGGAGGTGGCGCGCTAGTGGGAGATCCAAAAGGCTTCCTCAAGATAGGTCGCAAGCCCACCCCCAAGCGCAACGTGGTCGAGCGCGTGCAGGACTACCGCTACGTCTACGAGCCGATGCCCGACGAGGAGCTCAAGGGCCAGGCCTCGCGGTGCATGGACTGCGGGGTCCCGTTCTGCAACACGGGTTGCCCGCTCGGTAACCTGATCCCGGACTGGAACGACCTCGTCTACCGGGAGCACTGGAAGCAGGCCATAGACCGCCTCCACCAGACCAACAACTTCCCCGAGTTCACCGGGATGCTCTGCCCCGCCCCGTGCGAGTCCGCCTGCGTCCTCGCCATCAACGACAAGCCCGTCACCATCAAGGAGATAGAGCTCTCCATCATCAACCGCGCTTTCGACGAGGGCTGGGTGGTCGCCAAGCCCCCGCCGCCGGAGAGGCGAACCGGAAAGAAGGTCGCCGTCGTCGGGAGCGGGCCTGCGGGCCTCGCGGCGGCGCAGCAGCTCAATTGGGCCGGGCACACGGTCGTCGTCTTCGAGAAGGATGACAAGATCGGGGGCCTCCTCCGCTACGGCATCCCCGACTACAAGATTGAGAAGTGGGTGGTGGACCGCCGCGTCGTCATGATGGAGGAGGAGGGCGTCGAGTTCCGCACGAACGCCCACGTCGGCGAGGACCCGACCACCGAGGAGCTGGAGGGCGAGTTCGACGCGACTGTGCTCGCCATCGGAGCCTTGCAGGGGCGAGATCTGGACGTGCCGGGCTGGGAGCTGGGCGGCATCCACCTCGCGATGGACTACCTCGTGCAGCAGAACCGGCGGGTCGCCGGTCTTCCGTCGGACGCGGAGATCGAGATCAGCGCCAGGGACAAGAACGTCGTGATCCTGGGCGGCGGCGACACGAGCGCCGACTGCCTGGGCAACTCCCACCGCGAAGGCTGCGCCTCGGTGAAGGTCCTGACCCACGGCCCGAAGCCCCCCGAGAACCCGGACCACCTCACCTGGCCGGACTGGCCGCTCATCCTCCACACCTACCCGGCCCACGAGGAGGGCGGCGAGCGCGGCTTCTCCGTCGCCGTCAAGGGCTTCTCCGGCTCCAACGGCCACGTCGAGAGGATGCACGCCGTCGAGACCGAACGCGAGAACGGTAAGACCGTCCCCAAGGAAGGGACGGATTTCGAGATAGAGACGGACCTCGTCCTGCTCGCCATCGGCTTCACCGGGCCTGTCAAGGACCGCTTCCAGGAGGAGATGGACCTCGGCTACACGGACCGCGGCGCCATCCACTCCGAGAACGGCTTCGGGACGAAGAGAGAGAACGTCTTCGTCGCTGGCGACGCCAAGCGGGGCGCCTCGCTCATAGTCTGGGCCATCGCCGAGGGGCGCAAGGCCGCGCGGCAGGCGGACGAGTTCTTGATGGGCCGGAGTTTGCTGCCGGGTTAGGAAGCTCCGTCTTGGGACCGGACGGGTCGCCCGCGCACGTGATGTTCCGCTGGCTGTGCCAGTGGAAGGTCGCGCCTAACAGCTATGACCTCGTAGATAACTTCGGCTGTCGGAGCCCGAAGGAGTTTCCCCGGGCGTCGAGAGGCTGGCGCGGGGCCAGAGGGTGATGACCATCTTCGAAATCGCGGATTTCCGGGTAACGACCGCGCCCTCGGAAGTCCGCATGACCCCGGTTCGCCGCCCATGAGCGTCGAGAGCTCACATCGGAGGCCCAGCGTACTGTAGCGTTGTGCAGTGGTATTGGACCGCTGCTCCTTCGCTCGTCTGGCGCCGGCGTGTCGGACGTTCCGAAATCCTCCCGCGCAATGCTTGAAAGCAAGCTTCGCAGGGGTGGTCCAACTGCATTGACTACCACTTTAGCGTGTTTAGTCTCCTTATGTGCAGGGTACACATAAGTACAAGAAGCAATCACCCACACGACACGGAGGCATCTCTATAGTGCATAAGACCACCGACATTGACAAGATGGACAAGACGGCCCGGACGATGTCCAGGACCACCTAGAGCGCCGGTCGAGTAGTGGTTGAAGGACAGTACGTACGCGTGGTTTGCTACCGGGAGGATCTGCCGTGAAGAAGGAGGTAGTAGAACGTGCGACCACGAGTATGGCAGCCGCCTATCG
>Ga0136627_1000643_pt1 | contig 13402 bp, 12 predicted proteins | sample AntDrymUQ4892206_2_FD_104652 | JGI IMG/M metagenome (GOLD analysis project Ga0136627, IMG submission 104652) | Polar desert sand microbial communities from Dry Valleys, Antarctica - metaG UQ489 (22.06) | ecosystem: Environmental > Terrestrial > Soil > Desert | place: Antarctica: Dry Valley... | reverse complement strand
TCACCTGCTGGGCTTCAAGTTGCTGCCGCGGCTCAAGAACATCGGCTGCGCCCGGCTCTATCGCCCGGCGGATGGCAAGACCTACCCGGGGCTTGAGGAGGTGCTGACGCGCCCGATCCGCTGGGAGCTGATCGAGCGTCAGTACGACCAGCTCGTCAAGTACGCCACGGCGCTGCGTCTCGGGACCGCCGAGTCAGAACAGGTCCTGCGGCGTTTCACGCGCGGCGGCCCCAAGCACCCGACCTACCAGGCGCTCGAGGAGCTCGGCCGGGCCGTTCGGACCGCGTTCATCTGCGACTACCTGGCCCGCCCCGAGCTGCGACGCGAGATCCACGAGGGCCTGCAGGTCGTCGAGCACTGGAACAGCGCGAACACCGTCATCTTCTACGGCAAGGACTCCGAGCTCACGGCCCGGATCGCGAGACCCAGGAGATCTCGATGCTGGCGCTGCATCTGCTGCAGTCCGCGCTCGTGCACGTCAACACGATGCTCGTCCAGCGCGTCCTACAGGAGCCCGAGTGGGCCGATCGGCTCAGCGACGAGGATCGCCGTGGACTCACGCCGTTGTTTTGGTCAAACGTCAATCCGTACGGCACGTTCCGGCTCGATATGGATCGTCGCCTGGACCTCGACCGCGGCCCCGACGCCCCATCACCATGCTCGACTGACACGTCGCCCGGCCGCCAACAAGAGCTGGCAGCAGCAAGACCAACAGCTTATCAAGAGATGGTTGCAAGATCGAGGGACCATGTGTTACGGTCGGCTCGTCTGACATCTAGGGCGCTCGGGGACCTGGCAAGCGACGAGCAGTAGGCCTTCATCGGGGGCTGCGGCGTTTGCGTGTGCTGGTCTGTGAGCGGCCCGTAAGCGCGCGCGGTGGGCCGGGAGGCTCCTGGGCGGACCATGCAACGAGGGCGGGGGAACATGTCCAGAGGTCGTCTCGGTCGCGCCGGTGTCGTAGTACTCACACTGATGCTCGGCGCTGCTGGTTGCGGCGGATCGGACAAGGCGGACTCGGCTGCTGCCGGCGGCACGCTCGTGATCGCGTTGCCCAGCCAGCCCGAAGATCTCAATCCGATCACGGGCTCAGACAACGTCTACGAGGGCAACCAGAAGTTCTTCAACGGCCTGCTGCGCTACAAGAAGGATCTCAGCGCCGAGCCGGACCTCGCGAGCGAGATGCCGACGCGCAGCACCGACGCCAAGACCGTGACGGTCAAGCTGCGCGACGACGTGAAGTTTCACGACGGAACGCCGCTGACGGCGAAGGACGTCGCGTTTACGTACAGCGCGATCCTCGACAAGGACTCCGCGTCGCCGCTGGCGAGCCTGCTGGACTCGCTGGACTCGACGAAGGCCATCGACGACACGACCGTGCAGTTCAACCTCAACCGCCCGGACCCGGCGTTCTTTGACAAGTTGCAGATCGGGATCGTCCCGGCGGCCCTGCTGGAGGGCATGGACATCAAGACCGCGGCGTTCAATCGCAAGCCGATCGGCACCGGTCCGTACGTGCTCAAGGAGTTTCAGCCGGGCGGCCGGATCGTGATGGTCGCCAACCAGAGCTACTTCCGCGGGGCGCCGAAGATCAAGCGGATCGTGCTGACGTCGGTCGAGGACGAGAACGCCCGTGTCGCGCTGCTGGAGAAGGGCACCGTCGATGCCGCCGGCATCGTCCCGAAGCTCGCGCCGCGGGTACGCCGCAACAGCGACTACAACGTGCTGGAGATCCGCACCGCCGACGCGCGCGTCGCCGCGCTGCCCAACCGCGATCCGGTGCTGCGCGACCCGGCGGTCCGGCGCGCGTTGTCATTCGCTGTTGATCGTCAGAAGATCATCGATGGCACGCTCGCCGGGGCGGGCGAGCCCGCCTACGGCCCCGTCATGAAGGGCCACTGGGCCTACAGCCCCGTCGCCGAGAAGCCCTATGACTCCGCTGAGGCCGAGCGTCTGCTCGACGCGGCGGGCTGGAAGCGGACGGGCGCTGCGACGCGAACCAAGGCCGGCAAGAAGCTGTCGTTCACGCTGATGTATCCGCCGGCCGACAGCGTGCGCAAGGACATCGCGCTGGCGTTCGCGTCGCAGATGAAGCAGGTCGGCGTCGACGTCAAGCTCGAGGGCCGCGAGTTTGATGTCATCGAGAAGCGCCAGGACAAGGGCGCAACCGTGTTTGGCTACGGCACGCCGTATGACCCCGACATCGAGCTGTACACGCTGTTTCACTCGAAGTTCGCGACCGCCGACAAGGACGCGTTCTCGAACTATCCGCGGACCACGAACACCGCGATCGACGCGGCACTGGATGCCGAGCGCTCAAAGCTCGACGTCGACGAGCGCAAGCAGGACTTCGTCACGTTGCAGGAGGAGCTCGCGAAGGACGCCAGCTGGTTGTGGCTGGTGCGCCTGCGCCACGTCGTCGTGATCTCAAAGCGTGTCAAGGGCGTCGATCCGCAGGTCGAGCCGCACGCGCACGGGTTCTCGCGCGGGACCTCGTGGAACCTCGAGGACTGGACCCTGGAGCCCAAGCGCTGATGCGTGCGCCCCCGGCCTCATGCTGAAGCTCATCCTGCGGCGCTTGGCGGTCCTGCCGCTGATCTTGCTGGCCGTCGCAACCGTGACGTTCGTGCTGACGGAGATCTCGCCGTTCGATCCGGTCGAGGCGTACGTCGGCGCGGAGAACAACGTCAGCCCGCAGCGTAAGGCCGAGATCGCGCACGCGTGGGGGTTTGACCAACCGCTGCCTGAACGTTTCGGGCGCTGGATCGGGAACCTCGCGCAGGGCGATATGGGCAACTCGGTCATCGCCGGCGGCCAACCGGTCGCCGCTGAGATCGCGTCCCGGGCCGGCGCGTCGATCGCGCTGGTCGGCGGCGCGCTGGCGCTTGTTCTCGTCGGGGGTCTCGTGTTCGGGGTGCTCGCGGCCGCGTTTCGCGGCACGTTCTTTGACTGGCTCGTGCGGACCATGTGCTACTTCAACACCGCTGCACCCTCCTTCTGGGTCGGGCTGCTCGCGCTGTACTTGTTCTCGATCGAGCTAGGCTGGCTGCCCGCGGGCGGCTCGTCGGACCCGCGCGCGATCGAGGCGGCGGGCGTCGACTTCGAGCACCTGATCTTGCCGATGGTGGTCTTGTCGCTGACGGGCTACGCCTGGTTCACCTTGTTCGTACGCAACACGCTGCTTGAGGTCCTGCGTGAGGATCACGTGCAGTTCGCCCGCGCGCAGGGAATCGGTGAGGTCGCGGTGCTGCTGCGCTACGCGCTGCCCAACGCCCTGATTCCGTTCGTGACGCTCGTCGGGACGCACCTCGCCGAGCTGATCGGCGGCACGATCCTGATCGAGAAGATCTTCGGCTGGCCCGGCCTCGGACTGCTGACGTTCAACGCCGCCGTCAACGAGGACATCCCGCTGATCGTCGGCATCACGCTGTGCGGCTGCGTGCTCGTCGTGCTCGGCAACCTGCTCGCCGACGTGCTGTACCGCGTCATGGACCCGCGCGTACGCGAGGCGCTGAGGTGAGCGCGGCCGGCGGCGCGCTCGGATCCTCCCTGCGTGTTGGTAGCGGAGCGTGGCGGCGGTTGGCTGACACCGTTGGACGCTGGCCTGTTTGCATGCGCGTCGCGGCCGGTGTGCTCGGGCTGCTCGTCGTCGCGGCGCTGTTGGCGAACGTCATCGCCCCGCTCGACGACACCGCCGTCGACCTGGACCGCGTTCTCAACGGGCCGTCTGCGGCGCATCTGATGGGCACCGACGAGGTCGGTCGCGACCTGGCGACGCGGGTGCTGCACGGTATGCGTGTCTCGCTGACGATCGCTGTGCTGGCGGCGCTGGCGGCGGTCGCGTTCGGCACGCTCGTCGGCGCGGTGGCGGGCACGATGGGCGGCCGGGTTGACACCGTCGTGATGCGCTTCACCGACGTCGCGGCATCCCAGAACCATCTGCTGTTCGGGATCTTGCTGGTCGTCTTGTTTCGCCCCGCGCTCGGCGGCGCGGGCGCGGTGATGCTCGCGATCGGCTTGACGCACTGGCCGTCGCTGGCACGGATCGTGCGCGGCGAGCTGATGTCCGTGCGCGAGCGCCCGTTCATCTCCGCAAGCGTCGGCGGCGGCGCGAGCCGCTGGCGCCTCGCGCGCCGCCACTACCTGCCCCATCTCATGCCGGCGGTCGGGCTGGCGTTCGTGCTGACCGTCCCGCACGCGATCTTTCACGAGTCGGCGTACTCGTTTCTCGGGCTCGGCCTCCCGGCCCACCAGGCATCACTGGGCAACATCCTCAACGACGGGCAGCGCTCGCTGCTGGCCGGCGGCTGGTGGATCGCGCTGTTTCCCGGCCTCGCGATCCTCGTCGCCGCAATGACGATCGGCACGCTCGCCGAGTACTGGCGTGAGCACCTGCACCCGCGCTGGCGCTCAGAGCTCGAGCTATGACCGCCCTGCTCGACGTCGATGAGCTGTCGGTCGGCTTTCGCACCCGAGCCGGGACAGTGCAGGCGCTGTCGCGGGCGAGCGTCACGGTGGCGCCGGGAGAGTTGCTGCTCGTCGTTGGCGAGAGTGGCAGCGGCAAGACGGTGCTCGCGCATTCGCTGCTGCGGCTGCTGCCGCGCAACGTCGACGTCTCGGGGTCGATCCGGCTCGGCGGCGAGGACGTGCTCGCGCTCAAGCCCGACGCGCTGCGTCGTATGCGCGGCCGGCGGATGGCGCTGATCCCCCAGAGCCCGGCGTCATCGCTGAACCCCGTCCGCAAGCTCGGCGGCCAGCTGCTCGAGGCCGCCCAAGCGCGCGGACTGACCGAGCGTGATGCCCGCCGGCGCCTGCGCGAACTGCTCGCCGAGCTCGGCCTGGACCTGGACTTCATCAGCGGGCGCTACGTGCACCAGCTGTCGGGCGGTATGCAGCAGCGGATCGTCAACGCGATGGCGCTCGTCGGCGACCCCGACATCGTGATCGCCGACGAGCCGACGTCGGGTCTGGACTCAGACCTCGTCGACACCACTGCAACGCAGCCGCGGGAGATCTCGGCGCGCGGCGCGTCGCTGCTGGTCATCACCCATGACCTGCGCCTCGCGCAGCGCCTTGGCGGCCACCTCGCGCTGCTGTACGCAAGCCGGATCGTCGAGGTCGGCCCGACGGCCGCGTTCTTCAAGGCGCCCGCGCACCCCTACGGCCGCGAACTGCTGCGAGCGCTGCCCGAGCGCGAGGGCAAATCGATCCCCGGCCTCTCGCCCGAGCTCACCGCGCTGCCCGACCACTGCGCGTTCGCCGACCGCTGCCCAGACCGCTTCGACCGCTGCACCGAAGCCGTGCCCGATCTCTACCCCGCAGCCGATGGCGTCCTGGCGCGCTGCTTTGCACATGTTGAGCGCTGACGCCGTCACCAAGACCTTCGGATCCGGCGCCGGCCGCGTCATCGCAGTCGAGCACGTCACGCTGCAGCTGCGCGCTGGAGCGCGGCTCGGGCTCGTCGGCCCGAGCGGTTCGGGCAAGAGCACGCTCGCGCAGATCATGGCGCTGCTGCTCGCGCCCGACGACGGCGTCGTCAGCGTCGACGGCACGCGTGTCGCGGTGTGCGGGGTGCGCTGTGACCGCGAGCTGCGCCACCGCGTGCAGCTCGTGTGGCAGTCACCGCGGATGGCCGTCGACCCACGGTTGCGTGTCGGCGACGCGATCGTCGAACCGCTCGCGGCCAGCGGACTGCTCCCAGCCGGCCGCGCCGAGCGCCGGGCGCTGATCGCCGTCTGGGCGGCGCGCGTGGGGTTGACACACGATCTCGTCGAGCGTTTCCCGCACGAGGTGTCCGAAGGGCAGCTACAACGCGCGTGCCTCGCGCGCGCGCTGATCGTCAATCCGCGCTACCTGATCTGCGACGAGCTGTCCTCGATGCTCGACGTCTCGACACAGGCCGCACTGCTGGAAGTGATCGCAGCGGCCCAAGACGAGCGTGAGCTCGGCGTGATGCTCATCACCCACGACCGCACGCTGGCCAGCGCATGGTGCGAGCAGACCGTCGACATCAGCGACCTGACGGCCGGCCGCGATCTCGAGGACGTCTCAGACACCCCGGCCACCGCACGCTCGGGGGCTCTTGGCCGTCAGGTCTGCAGTCGTCCGCAACGGTCGATGCAGCCCTAGCCAGCCGCCGCGACCTCGTGCAGATCTCCATCCACCAAGCACGATCAACCCGCATGCTGACCGGTCTGGGCAACGACGCGCCCGCGGCCCCGGCGGTCTGCGATAGGCCCGTGACGGCCCGATCGCGGCAGCGTGCCCTGTCGGCTACCAAGCCAGCTTTACGCACTTCCCGATCGTCGGCGTGTGCCCCACCTGCGCTCAGACGCAGCCGGTTCACGCGCGCCGTGTACGCCAGGCGCGGGTGGTGAGGTGTCCCCGGAATGCCATCAAGGCACCTGAGATGCCCATTGGGTCGCGCGTCGAGGCGCCCGCGAAAGCGGGCGCGCCTCGACGGCGACCGGGGGTTCAGGCGTGCTCGTGCTCGTGGACTTCCTCCAGGCCGGCCTCGTGGACGTGCGGGTGCTCGTGGGCATCGCCGTCATGCTCGTGGTCGTGCGCGTGCTCGACGTGCTCGTGGTCGTGGCCGGTGTGGGCGTGCACGTGCGTCTCGCCGTCGTGCTCGTGCTCGTGGGCGTGCGGTGCGTCGTGGGTGTGGTCGTCGGTCATGTGGCTCCTTGGGTTGGTGTCTTCATGTTCGATGGTGGGCGCATGCGGCGGGTCGGCCGCGCCGGCGTGGAGGTGCTCGATGTGGCGAAGCGCCTCATCGAGCAGCGTGGCGACGTGCGGGTCATACAGCGCGTAGATCACGTGGCGGCCGGTGCGGCTGCCGAGCACGAGCCCGAGGTCGCGCAGGATCCGCAGCTGGTGTGAGACGGCGGGCTGCTCCATCTCGACGACGGCTGCGAGCTCGCCGACCGTGCACTCTCCCGCGCGCAGGCGTGCGAGGATCCGCACGCGACTCGGCGTCGACAGCGCGCCCATGATACGGGCGACCTGCTGCGCGTCATGTGCACTGATCGGGATGCTCGAGTTGACGCCATGTGCCTCACTCATCTCCGTCCATGCTCACATGCATATGTCCGCATGTCAACGCTCAAGCGTCGGAGTTGACGCAACCTGCGTCCCGTTGCCGCGTATGGGAGCGACAAGCGACAGCGACCGGCTGGCAATAACGGTAGGGTAGCGACCGTAAGAACGACGTAAGCACGGTCTACCGCTATCTGGAGGTTGGCTGCAATGCGCGATCACGTTCGTCGTCTGCTCATCGTTTGTCTCGTGCTCGCGCCGGCCGGGCTGATCGTCGCGTGCGGCAGCGATGACGCAGGTGACGCGTCAAGCATCGGGGCGGATCAGCTGCAGGTCGGTACGACGGTCGCGCCGATCACGAGCATCGTGGCGAACATCGGCGGTGACCGCGTGAAGATCACCGGCATCGTCCCCGAGGGCACGAACTCGCACACCTTCGAGCCCAAGCCCAGCGTTGCTGAGCTGATGTCGACCCTCGATGTGCTGTACGTCAACGGCCTCAAGCTCGAGGAGCCGACCAAGGAGCTCGCCGAGGAGAACCTCAAGGACGGCGGCGAGATCGTCGAGCTCGGAACGAAGTCGATCCCCGAAAGCCAGTACGCCTATGACTTCTCGTTTCCCAAGTCCGGTGGCAAGCCCAACCCGCATCTGTGGACAGACCCCAAGTACGCCCTGAAATACGCCGAGATCACCCGCGACGATCTGTCCGAGCGCGATCCCGACAACGCCGACTACTTCAAGGCCAACTACGACAAGTTCAAGACGAAGGTCGACGCGTTTGACAAGGCGATGCGCACGTCCTTCGCGACACTCCCACGTGAGAAGCGCAAGCTGCTGACCTACCACGACGCCTATGCGTACTTCGCCAGGGACTATGACTGGGACGTCGTCGGGGCGATCCAGGTCTCCGACTTCGAGGATCCGACGCCGAAGGAGATCGCCGGCCTGATCGACCAGGTCCGCGACGAGAAGGTCCCGGCGATCTTCGGCTCGGAGGTCTTCCCGAGCCCGGTGCTCGAGCAGATCGGCAAGGAGACAGGCGTGAAGTACGTCGACGTGCTGCGCGACGACGACCTGCCCGGCAAGCCCGGCGAGGCCGAGCACTCCTGGATGGGGCTGATGCACTTCGACTACGTGACTATGACCGAAGCGCTCGGCGGCGACGCCGCCGCGCTGAAGGCGTTTGAGCCCGAGAACGTGGCTCCCGACAAGGCGACCTACCCGCAGTGAGCCTCGACCGCGAGCGCGAGGACCTACTCGCGCTAGCGGGGGTCACCTGCGGCTACTCAAGCGAAGCCGTCCTCGTCGACGTCGACCTTCAGATTCGCCGCCGGGAGTTCGTCGGCATCGTCGGGCCGTCGGGCGCGGGCAAGACGACTGCGCTGCGCGTCATCGCCGGCAGCCTGCGCCCCGCAGCCGGCACGGTCACACGGCGACCCGGGCTGCGGATGGCGTACGTGCCGCAGGTCGAGACGATCAACTGGAGCTTCCCGGTCACGGTCCGCGAATGCGTCCTGATGTCGCGCGTCTCGGGACGACGCGTGCCGTGGGCCAGCCGCGCCGAGCGCGCCCAGATCGCCGACGTCCTCGCAAGCCTGGATATCGGCGAGCTCGCCGATCGCCACATCCGCGAGCTCTCCGGCGGCCAGCAGCAGCGCGTGTTCATCGCCCGCGCGCTGCTCGGCGAACCAGACCTGCTGCTGATGGACGAGCCGACATCCGGCGTCGATGTCCGTCTGCGCCATGAGGTGCTGCATCTGCTCGATGATCTCAACGCGCGCGGCCTGGCGATCGTGCTCACAACCCACGACCTCAACGGCATCGCCGCGCACCTCCCGCGGATCATCTGCCTGAACCGCAGCGTCATCGGCGACGGCGCACCCCACGACGTCCTCACCACGGACGTGCTTGAGCGCACCTACGGCGCGAGCCTGCAGGTGCTCGAGCACGGTGGCATGCCCGTCGTCGTCGACAGCTACCGCCGCGAGCACGTGCCGCGCGCGCTGGAGAATCACCTGTGATCGACGAGCTGCTGCGCCCGTTCGAGTTCGAGTTCTTTCGCAACGGCCTGATCGTCGCGACGATGGCCGGCGCGCTGTGCGGCGCGATCGGCGTCTACGTCGTCCTGAAGGGCATGAGCTACATCGGCCACGGGCTCTCGCACGCGATCTTCGGCGGCTTCGCCGCCAGCTCGCTGCTGGGCATCAACTTCCTGCTCGGCGCCGGCGTCTGGGGCGTCGCGTCGGCGCTGATGATCAACGGCGTGACACGCCGGCGCGTGATCGGCTCTGACGCGGCGATCGGCGTCATCACGACCGCCTCGTTCGCGCTCGGCCTCGCGTTGTTCGCGCTCTTCGGCACGGCCGGGCGCAGCTTCGACGCCGCGCTGTTCGGCAGCATTCTCGGTGTCGGGACCGACGACGTCATCGCGATCTTCGTCGTCTGCCTGCTCGCGGGCGCGCTGATCTTCCTGCGCTACCGCGCGCTGCTGTTCACGACCTTCGATCCCGAGGTCGCCGACGTCGCCGGCGTCAACACCGCGCGTATGGACGCGCTGCTGATGGTCATCCTCGCCGGCTCGATCCTCGCCACGATGCAGGTCCTCGGGGTCACGCTGATCGCCGCGGCGCTCGTCATCCCCGCCGCCATCGCCCGGATGCTGACCAACTCGTTCGCGCGCATGCTGCAGCTCGCGACCGCTATCGGCTCCGTCTGCGGGTTCGTCGGGATGAATCTCAGCTACCACCTCGACATCCAGTCCGGACCAACGATCGTGCTCACCGCCGCCACCATGTTCGCCGCGGTGTTCGTCGTCACCGGGGCCACCGGCCGGCGCAGAGCCGCCGGCATAACCGCGCCGGCGCCACTCGTCGCACGCCCGGACTGAACCCCGCTCAGGCGCCGCCAGCAGCCTCGCGGCCGTTGCGCTTCTTCGCGCAACGCGCGCAGAGCCCGACGATCGGGAAATGCGAGAAGCGCGCCTCAAAGCCCGACAGGTCACGGACCGCGTCACGCACGCCGTCCAGCGCCGCCGGCTCGACGGACTCCAGCACGCCGCACGACTCGCACGCGAGGTACTCGCGGTCGCCGAGCCCCTCCAGGACGTAGCGTCCCGGGCCGTGGCCGGCGTGAAAGTGGCGGATGAGACCAAGCTCGCCGAGCGTCTCGAGGTTGCGATAGACCGACGCGATATCCGACTGCGTCCTCGTTCCTCCCAGCCCGTCGGCGATGTCCTCCGCGGAGATCGGCGCACGCGCCGCGAGCAACGCCTCGAGCACCAGGCGCCGCGCCGACGTCAGGCGCAGACCGCTGCGACGCACCGCGTCGATCGCCTCGCTGAGGTCGCTGACCACCACCGGTTGACGGTCAGGAGAAACGGTCACACGCAGCCTCCGATTGATCGCTGCTGCAAACCTAGCGCAACCGCGATAACGACTTGACCCAAGATCAGGTGGTTGAGATAGGCCAAGCGCGCTGCGCCAACGCCCCGAGACACGGCTAGAACCATGCGCCACCCCCTGAACCGAATCGCCAATGCCGCGGCCCCGCTCGCCGCTCGTGTCCGGATCCAGACCCGCAGCAATGGATCCGACGCCAACCGCATCCGGACGTTCGGATCGATCGCCCGCTACAACGAGCTGCTCGGCCCGCTGTACCGGCGCAACCGCAGCCCAACGACGGCCCGCGCCGCAAACAACGCTTGTCGGGTTGCTGTCATGAGGGGCAATGTAGCTTCGGCGTTCGCTTCGCCAGCAGACTTTGGCGCGTGCTGGAGATACTCGGCGGCGCGGTCCCCGGTGGTTTGCGGCGCATCCGCGCTATCGCCTTGACAGATGCCTGTTTCGCTGGGACGTCGCTTCATGTAACGGTACTTGAGCCTCATCAGGCTCATCCCACAGCGGAGAGGACATGGTTGTCCAGAGACAGTGAAGCCGTGCGGATCCCGGTCGATCCGGGCTTCGCCGACCAACTGGCTCGGCAATGCATTGGCTCTCGCGAGGAGGGTACGTGGCCAACCTATGCGCGACTAAGTCGCAGCTGCGGTGGATTGTGCCCACCAGCACGTTCGTCTGCTCGGTCGGGGTACTGGCAACTGGGGGCTGACTGTGCGCGTTCGGGTCTCATTCGTCCTAGTCCTCGCGCTGGTTGGTGCCGGCTGCGGGTCGAGCAGTGAGTCGGAACCCGCTGCCTCGGTGTCGGCCGGCGACCGCTCGACGCAGGACCAGCCGGCTACCGAGCCTGCTGTCGTGCCGCTGTCCGTCGAGCCGCGGTCGCTGGGCACCGCACGGACGTACGTCGACCGCAGGGATCGTCTTCGGGTAAAGCTGCCGGCCGGTTGGCATCGCGCGAGTGACCGCGCGACCGACAAAGTGTCGCTTATCGATGACATCCTCCTCGCGGTCGGGACGTTCCCGATCCGCCCCCGGCCTAGCGCCGCATGCAGTGATACTGCGGACGAACCGCGCGTTGACGTCGGCCCCACCGACGCCCTCATCGTCGTCGAGAGGATGTCCGCGCGCGAGCCGACCTCGCCCGAAAGCGGCCGCGCTTTCGCCTTCTCAAGCAGGTGGCGCCCCCCGGCGAGCCGCGGCGCGCCCGCACCGGCGTCTTTCCCTCCTGGAACTGCCGCACCGACCTCGGACCCGACCACCTCGCGCGCCGCAACCCCGAACGCCAGACCAAACGCCTCGTCGCCCAGCTCGAACGCCTCGGACACAGCGTCACGCTGCAAGAGGCAGCAGCGTAGGGCCAAACGTATTCTCCTTTCAGCGGTCCCTCCGAACCACTAGCTTGCCACCCTCGTGCGCGCGCCGGTCGACACCATCAGCGCGCCGGCGATTGCGGCCGGCCTGGAATGGGTGAACGTCGCGAGCCTGCGGATGGACCAGCAGCTCGGCCGGCCCGTGCTGGTGGAGTTCTGGGACTTCTGCCGTGCCAACTCGCTGCGCACGCTGCCGTACGTGCGCGCGTGGCACGAGCGCTACGCGGCCGACGGGCTGCGCGTGATCTCCGCCCACGCCGGCGCCTACCCGCCGTCGCGCGACGCCGCGCAGGTACGCGATGCCGTCGCCCGGCTGGCGATCGCGCACCCGGTGGTCATCGACGCCGGCTTCGAGCTGTGGCGCGAGTACGGCAACGAGGGGTGGCCCGCGCGCTACCTCTTCGACCAGCGCCTGCGGCTGCATTCGATGCACTACGGCGAGGGCGCCTACGCCGAGACCGAGACGGAGATCTGCGAGCTCCTCGGGCGCGCCTGCGAGCCGCTGCAGCCGCTGCGCGCCGAGGACGCCCCGGGCGCGCGCTTGGCGGCACAGACCGCCGACCAGCCCGGCGCGTGGTCGGGCAGCTATGAGGCCGGCGGGGTCTGGGCGGTGCTCGAGCGCACGGCGCCCGGCGGCGCCCCGGCGCCGGTGGTTCGGGCAAACAACACCGAGATCGTCGTCGAGCGCTCGGGCTGCGTCGCGCTCGTAGAGCACGAGCGCCACACCGCCGGGCGGCTGGCGCTGCAGGTCGGCGAGGGCGCCGTCTGCCACGCCGTGCAGTTCACGCCCGGCGTCCTGTGACGCTCAGCGCACGCCCGGCCCGCGCAGCACGCCGGCGGGGAGATCGCCGAGCAGGCGCTCCAGGCGCGGCGGCCCGTCGTCGTCGAGAACGATCGCCCCGCCGGGCCAGTACGGGCTCTCGCCGCGCGGCATCGTGCCCATGAAATGCGTCTCGAAGACCCAGCAGCCGGCGTTGTGCAGCCGCGTGCCCGCGAGCGTGCGCCACTCGCTCGCGTCGTCGCCGGCCAGCATGCCGGTGCGGTGGGTGTGGCCGAAAACGAGGTGCGCGGGCGCCAGGTCCAGGCGCCGCGTCATCTCGGCGAGGCCCGCGAGGCCGGCGCTGCGCAGCGCGCGTCCGTTGAGCTCGGGGCGCAGCGGCCCGAGACCCGCGCGGCGCGCGCCCGCGACGGCGATGCGAAAGCCCGCGCGCAGCGCGGCGCGCGACGGCGTGCGCCGCCCCCCGCCCTCCAGCGCCCGCCACACCTTGATCGCGGTGCCGCCGCCGGCCGACCGGCGGCGATCCCCGGCACGCTGCGCGCTCGCCTGGATCCAGGCGTAGACGGGTGCGAGCAGCGCCTCGTAGTCCTCGGGTGTCGCGCGTGCCGGGACGGCTCCGACCATCCGCCCCATCAGGCGCCCCGCCAGCACCTCGAGCGTCGGGATCTCGCAGTGCACGTCGAGGTAGTGACCGTGCGTGGCATAGACGTCGTCGCGCAGCCAGACGCCGGGATAGGCGAGCTCCACGGATGCGGGCGCCAGCCACCCCGCCAGGCGCTGTGCGATCCACGACGCGGCGCGCGGCGCCACGCGCTCCTGGAGCGCGAGCG
>Ga0136627_1000642_pt1 | contig 13407 bp, 12 predicted proteins | sample AntDrymUQ4892206_2_FD_104652 | JGI IMG/M metagenome (GOLD analysis project Ga0136627, IMG submission 104652) | Polar desert sand microbial communities from Dry Valleys, Antarctica - metaG UQ489 (22.06) | ecosystem: Environmental > Terrestrial > Soil > Desert | place: Antarctica: Dry Valley... | reverse complement strand
CCGCGAGCACCCGCCTGGCCCCGTCCGGGGCGTGCTTGAGGGTGTGCGCCTGCTCGTCCAGCCAGGCCCCCAGCGCCGGCGTCCCGGCCCCCAGCACGGGCGTGGCCGCGGCCGTGAGGTGCTCGACCGCGTGCGGGAGATGGTGGCCTTTGCAAAAGGATTCACCAGCGATGTCGAGTTCTCGTGCGAGGATGCGACAAGAACCGACCCGGACTATCTGGTGCAGGTCTTCAAGGCGGCGATCCGGGCAGGTGCGACCACCATCAATGTGCCGGACACGGTCGGATACACCACGCCGGGCGAGTTCGTGGCGCTGATGCAACACCTGAAGTCGAATGTCGAGCGGATCGACGACGTCATCATCTCGGTGCATTGCCACGATGACCTGGGCATGGCGACGGCCAACACGCTGGCTGCGGTCGGCGCGGGCGCACGTCAGGTCGAAGTAACCATCAATGGCATTGGCGAGCGGGCCGGCAATACCTCGTTGGAAGAGGTCGTGATGGCCTTGCAGACGCGTGGCGAGCAGTTCGGGGGCATCAGCACCGGTGTCGAAACTACCAGACTCGTGCCCACCAGCCGGCTGGTCGCCAGCCTTACCGGTCTTCAGGTGCAGGTGAACAAGGCGATCGTTGGCGCCAACGCATTTGCGCACGAGGCCGGAATCCATCAGGACGGCATGCTCAAGGAGCGCACGACCTACGAGATCATGAATCCCGAGGATGTCGGATGGGCAGGCACCCGGTTGGTGCTGGGCAAGCACTCTGGCCGGGCAGGGTTCCGCAACGCGTTGAAGGATCTTGGGCTTCGGCTGGAGGACGACCAGGTCCAAGACGTCTACGAGCGGTTTCTGGAACTGGCGGATCGCAAGAAGAACGTCACGGGCGCTGACATCGCCGCGATCGTCGCCGACGAAGTGGCGGGTGATGAAGGTCGGTTCGAGCTGGTGCGCTGGAATGCGGCCATCGGCAGTGGCGGGGCAGCTACGGCTTCTGTGGTCATCGGCAAGGACAGCGAGGAGCTGTCTGGTGACGGCGAGGGGAACGGACCGGTCAACGCGTTGCTGGCGGCAATCGACAGCGCCGTCGGCATCGAGAACGAGCTGGAGTACTACCAAGTCGAGGCGGTGACGCCGGGCGAGGACGCGCAGGGTCAAGTGCATGTGCGCATTCGCGCCGAGCGCGGTCTCTTTACCGGTCATGGGCTCGCGACGGACATTGTCGAGGCAAGCGCGAGAGCCTACCTGGCGGCGCTCAGCCAAGTCGAGCTCGATCACCCGGATACGGTCCTAATGGGGTCGTCGACCTCACGTTGGAGCTAGGCGGCGATGACGGCTCCCAAATCCGCCGATGCGCAGCAACATGTGTCCAGCATCTGGCGCGAGGCGGCGACGGTGTCGAACTACCTCGACACGAGTCGGCAGGCAATTCCGCTGGCGGCGGAACAGATCGACGCGATGTTTCGCGTGATTGCGGCGTTCGGGGGTCCGACGCGCACTGTGCTGGACGTCGGCGCTGGTGACGGGGCGGCTGCTGCCGCAGTTGCCGAACGATTTCCTGTCGAGCGCATCACGCTTGTCGACTACTCCCTGCCGATGTTGCAGCGGGCCGTTCAGCGATTCCAGGGCGGTCCGCACCTCGTTGACGTGATCGAGGCGGACCTTGCCAATACCGCGTGGCTCGACGAGCTTCCGGGAGATGTTCCGGAATACGATCTTGTCGTGTCTCGCTATGCGGTCCATCACCTCACCGATAGGCGCAAGCGGGACCTCTACGCTGAACTCTACGAACGGATGAATCCCGGTGGGCTGTTCTTCAATATCGAGCATGTGTCGTCGGTGTCACCGGTGTATTCCGCGACATTCGATGACCTGATCATCGAAGGCATGGTCGCGACGAGCGGGACGGGCCAGACTCTGGCCGAGGCGACTGCTGCCTATCACGGTCGCTATGACGCCGAGTCCAATATCCTCGTGCCCGCTGATGCGCAATGCGACTGGTTGCGCGATACTGGCTTCGTCGACGTTGACGTTGTGATGAAGGTGTTCGAGTTGGCGGTCATTGTCGCCCGTCGCCCTGACTCGACTAGATAATCGTGCGTCGTTGGGCGCGAGATCTCCGGACACAAGGTCCGGGGCTACAGTTATTGGAGGCCAAGGGGTGACAGAACCCAGGACATTGGCGGAGAAACTCTGGGAGCAGCATGTCGTCCATCGCGCCGACAACGAACCGGACTTGCTTTACATCGATATGCATCTGATCCACGAAGTCACGTCGCCACAGGCATTTGACGGCCTGCGCCTGGCGGGCCGCCCGGTGAGGAGACCAGACCTGACAGTGGCAACGGCGGACCACAATGTGCCGACGATCGATATCGATCAACCAGTCGCCGACCCTGTTTCCCGAAAGCAGCTCCAGAAGCTGACCGAGAACTGCAAGGAGTTCGGTATCCAGCTCTACCCGATGGGGCATGCCGGACAGGGCATCGTGCATGTGATCGGCCCCGAGCTTGGCATCACGCAGCCGGGAATGACCATCGTCTGCGGGGACAGCCATACCTCGACGCACGGAGCCTTCGGCGCGCTGGCGTTCGGGATCGGCACGAGCGAGGTCGAACATGTGCTGGCGACCCAGGCGCTGCCCCAATCAAAGCCGAAGACCATGGCGATCACGGTCAGTGGCGAGTTGCGAAACGGCGCGACCGCCAAGGATGTGATTTTGGCAATCATCGGCAGGATCGGCACCGGTGGCGGCATCGGGTCGATCATCGAATATCGCGGGCCGGTGATCTGGAATCTTTCGATGGAAGGCCGGATGACCATCTGCAACATGTCGATCGAGGCTGGCGCCAAGGCGGGCATGATCGCGCCGGATGACACGACGTTTGCGTACATCGAAGGGCGATCGCATGCCCCGACTGGCGAGCAATGGAACCAGGCGTTGGACGATTGGCGTGCGTTGTCGACCGACGACGAAGCCATGTTCGATCACGACATTGAACTGGATGGCAATGAGATCACGCCGCATGTCTCCTGGGGAACGAATCCTGGGCAGGTGATCGCGATCGACGCAAATGTGCCGGATCCCGAGGCGTTCGGTTCACCTGACGAGCAGGAGGCGGCGCGGCGTGCCTTGACGTACATGAATCTCAAGGCGGGGACGCCGATCCGGGAGATTTCGGTCGACACCGTCTTCATCGGGTCGTGCACCAATTCCCGGATCGAGGACCTGCGAGCGGCGGCGCAGGTGGTGGAGGGGTTCAGCATTGCGACCTCGCTGCGAGGGCTGGTGGTTCCGGGCTCGATGCGGGTCAAGGCTCAGGCTGAGGCGGAAGGGCTCGATCGGATCTTTGTCGACGCTGGCTTCGAGTGGCGTGCTGCTGGCTGCTCGATGTGCCTGGGAATGAACCCGGATCAGCTCGCGCCCGGCGAACGCTGCGCCTCGACCAGCAATCGGAACTTCGAGGGACGGCAGGGCAAGGGGGGTCGGACGCATCTGGTGTCGCCACAGGTAGCGGCGGCGACGGCGATTGCCGGGACATTTTCGACCCCGAATGATATTGCATAGGAGCGGCTGACCATGGACCCGGTACGAAAGATTGCCGGTCGGGCGATGCCGCTCGACCGCAGCGACGTCGACACAGATCAGATCATCCCAGCGACCTACCTCAAGCGGGTAGAGCGGACTGGATTCGGTGAAGGACTGTTCTCCAGCTGGCGGGAGAACGACAAGAACTTCGTGCTCAACCGTCCCGAGTTCGAGGGGGCGTCGGTGCTGGTGGCGGGACCGAACTTCGGCACGGGATCGTCGCGCGAGCATGCCGTCTGGGCGCTGATGGATTATGGCTTCAAGGCGGTAATCTCGCCAAGATTCGGCGACATCTTCCGGAACAACGCCACCAAGAGCGGCCTGGTGCCAGTGCAGGTCGATCCCGAATTCGGGGCCGAGTTGCTGGAAGCCGCCGCTGAGCATCCGTATCTCGAGATCAAGATCGACATCGAGAGCCGGACCGTATCTGCCCCGGCGGTTGGATTGCAGTCGACGTTCCCACTGGATGATTTTACGCGATACAGACTGCTCGAAGGTCTCGATGACATCGGCCTCTCGCTGCGAAACGAAGACAAGATCACCGCGTTCGAGCAACGGCGGCCAGCGTACATGCCGAGCGTCGCCGCACCGGTTGCGAACTGAGCGGGTGGGTACCAACATCTTGGATTCATAGGGGAGGACTTCGTGTCCTCCCGCTTTTGTGGCCGAATCCCCAGCGGGCAGACACAGGGTCTGCACCTACGAGATACGGTCGTTGAAGGGACACATAGTGCAGGCGACGATTCTCACGCTGCCAGGTGATGGTGTCGGGCCGGAAGTGATGGCCGAGGCACGGAAAGTACTTCAATCGGTCGGACAGCGGTTCGGTCACATTTTCGCCTTCGAGGAGCGCAACATCGGTGGCGTCGCTATTGATGCCTTCGGAACGGCGCTGAGGGAGGAAGATATCGATGTCGCCCACAACGCGGATGCAATCCTGCTCGGCGCGGTGGGCGGCCCGAAGTGGGATAATCCGAACGCGGCGGTTCGGCCAGAGCAGGGGCTACTGCGCATGCGCAAGGCGTTGCGCCTGTTCGCCAATCTTCGACCGGTGCGGCTCAATGAGAAACTGATCGATGCGTCGCCACTGCGGCCCGAGCGCATTCGTGGCACGGACCTGATCGTCGTGCGAGAGCTTACGGGAGGGTTGTATTTTGGCAAGCCCTCCCGCCAATGGCGGGAGCGGCGGGGCCGAGTGGCGGTCGATACGTTGATCTACCGGGAGCATGAGATCGAGCGGGTCGTGCGGCTCGCGTTCGATTTGGCGCGGGGTCGGTCGCGCAAGGTGACCAGTGTCGACAAGGCCAACGTGCTGTCGTCGTCGCGTCTCTGGCGCTCAGTCGTGACTGAAGTCGCCAACGAATACCCCGATGTCGATATCGAGCACATGCTGGTCGACGCGATGACGATGAACCTGATCCAGGAGCCGTCGAGGTTCGATGTGATCGTCACCGAGAATATGTTCGGGGACATCATTACCGACGAGGCGTCCGTGTTGGGTGGATCTATTGGTTTGCTTCCATCGGCGTGTATCGGTGCGTCGGATGAGACAGGCAGTCGCCGTGGGTTGTACGAGCCGATCCATGGCAGCGCCCCGGATATCGCGGGCCAGGGTATCGCCAATCCTGCAGGGATGATCCTCTCGGCGGCGATGATGCTGCGCCAGTCGTTCGACCTGGAGCCAGAAGCAATGGCCATTGAGCAAGCGGTCAATGCGGCGGTCGGTGCGGGAATGCTTACCCGCGATCTCGGCGGAGATACAACGACAACACAGTTTGGGACGTCGGTCGTCGATCGTCTGGGAGGGTGACGAATTAGCGATATCCTTTGGATGGCGATGCAATGGTCTCAGCGGGGCCTCGCTCATGGCCAAGTTCGAAACTGTGGAGGATTTCAGGAAGTGCGCTTTCATCGCTGGTCGAAATGCCGATGATGTCCAATCGATCGGCGACGAACTCTCCGAACTGACGATCGCGCCACGGTGCCATCTGCGCGGGGAATGACCCAATGTCCTCGAAAGCTGTGTACTCTCCGAGGACGAGGTGGGGGAGATACGCAAAACTGTCGTCTGGCTGCATCGATACGAAGTCTCGCAGGCGCTGGTGCATACGATTGCACCAGCCGTCGTCGTGGATGTCGAGAAACGGGACGTCGAGGAACGAGTTGAAGCCGCCAACTTTCACGCGGAATGCGGGAAAGTCGGTGACAGGAATTTCGGCTTGATGCAGGAATTCCTGAATCAAGTCCAGGGAAATCTCGTCTGGCCGGGACGGTGAATCGACGATGAATCCCAGCTCCTGAATCGGAATCACCAATCGCTGGCCAGGGTACAGGTGGACGAAGGGAAGCTCATCAAGGGTTGCGCGGAGGGGTTCGAGCGATTTATGCAGTCCCGATGATTCCGTCAACGGGATCGCGCAAAGCGCGTACAGCGACCCCCGCTCCTGCCAGTCTGATGGCGCGGGCGCACCAGGAACGAACTGCTCGTGGAGCCGGAGCGCCTGCCAGATGCGGTGAAACGCCTCATCCTGCCGGGTAGCCAGCGTCGGCCACCAGGTAGAAGGCCGGTTGACCCTGAGGCGCCGGATACTCCCTCGGCGGGGTAATCTGGTGCGGATGGCCCCCGGCATGGCGCGCGCTACCGCCTGGAGTTGTCGACGGATTTGATGGTGAGGTCGATCAACCCGCCAGGTGTGTTTGCCTTGACGCTTTCGCCCTTCCGTCGACCGTCGAGCGCCTTGCCGATGGGAGAGGCGTTGGAGATGAACCCCTGCGCCGGGCGAGCCTCCGCCGCGCCAACGATCGTGAAGTTCTCTTCCTCACCGCCGAAGTCCACTACCACCTTGCTGCCAAGGCCGATCGAATCGGGCGATCCTTGCACCTTGTCCGGCGTGATCACCACGGCGTTCCGCAACGTGGCTTCAAGGTCGGAAATACGCTTCTCGATCATCGCCTGGTCCTGGCGAGCGGCATCGTAGGCGGAGTTCTCCCGAAGGTCACCATGCGATCGCGCATCGGCTACTGCTTCAATGATCTTGGGGCGCTCGATGTCGAGCAGATTCTTGAGCTCAGCCTGAAGGCGCTCATGGCCCTCTGAGGTAATCTCGATCTTTTCCTTTTCCATGATGTAAATGTCGTCTCCGTGTTCGTGTCTCCACAATCCGCATGGTAGCTGTGCTTCGGACGAAAGGATACATGAAAGCCGGGGAAATGCCCCGGCCCTCGATGTCTGACGTCTATAGAAAAGAAAGGATACGACGCCGGTCAAGCTCGCGCTATTACGCTGACACTCGGGTCAACTGTGTCAATCGACCTCGAAGGTGACCTCGATCTCCACGCAGATCTGATTGGGCAACGACACGAAGCCGATGGCGGAGCGGGTGTGACGCCCGGCGTCTCCCAGCACCTCGACCAGCAGATCGGAACACCCGTTGATGACCTGCGGGTGGTCGCCGAAGTCCGGAGCGCTGTTGACCATTCCGAGTACCTTGACCGCTCGCTTGATCCGATCGAGGTCGCCGTCGAGCGCAACCTGGGCCGTGGCGAGAATCTGAAGTCCCACGCTACGAGCGGCCTTGTAGGCATCGTCGGCGCTGACGTCGGCGCCGACCTTGCCGCGTGGCGAATCGTTGGAGGGACCAGTGCCCGAGATGAAGAGCAGGTTTCCGGTGCGAAGGTGCCGCACATAGTTTGCGGCGGGGCTGCCTGGCTCCGGCAGTTCAAGCCCAAGTTCTTCGAGTCGTTGTTCTATGCGCATGCTGGCTCCTTCAGGTACGAAGTCAAAGACGATACGACCTACTGTCGTTGAGTTGGACACAATATCGGGGTGTGCATTCTGAACGGGCCTATACCGGAGTTCAGGATCGGCCCCTACGAGCGTGTGCCGAAGAGTTTGCCAAGGCGATCGATTGTAGAGGCGAGCGTCGCGTCATCGGTCGCGAAGCTCAAGCGTACGTGCTCTTCGCCCGATTCGCCGAAGGCGATGCCGGGAACGACGGCGACGTGCGCTTCTTCAAGCATTTTGCCGCCTAGCGCCGTAGAGTCAAGCCCGGTCTCGCGGCCATCCACAAACGCGTAGAACGCACCCTCGGCGGGAGCGAGCGAGAGGCCGTTGATGGCGCTGATGCCGTCGGACATCAGCCTTCGTCGTCGGTCCCACGCCTGCACCATTTCTCCAATGAACTCCTGTGGCCCGGTCAGCGCCGCGGCGCCTCCCGCCTGGGCGAACGAAGTCGCGCAGGTGACTGCATGGCTATGGATGGTGGCCAGCTTGGAGATGATCGCCCGCGGGCCGGCGACGTATCCGAGTCGCCAGCCGGTCATCGCGTATGCCTTCGACAGCCCGTTGAAGGTCAGGGTGCGCTCCCACATGCCGTCGAAGGTCGCAATGCTGTGGTGCCTGTGTCCATCGTAGAGGATCTTTTCATACATCTCATCAGTCCAGACGAGCAGGTCATGGCGGATCGCAAACCTCGCTATCGCCTGTAGTTCGCGCTCGTCCATCACGTGACCAGTGGGGTTGTTCGGCGAGTTGATGAGCAGGATGCGCGTGTCTGGAGTGACGTGCGCCTCCAGCGCTTCCTCGGCGACCGCCCAACCGTCGTCAGGGCTGGTGGGGACGGAGATAACGTTTCCGCCCGCCAGCTCGATCTGAGGTGCGTAGGAAACCCAGGCCGGCTCGATCACCATCACATCGACACCCGGCTCGACCAAAGCCATCGCCGCTTCGAACAGCGCTGCCTTGCCGCCAGGTGTAACGAGGATATCGCCGTTGGGATCGTACTGGAGATCGTTATCAGTCCTGAGCTTGGCGGCGATTGCACGGCGCAACTCGGGGGTGCCAGGACTGGCGACGTAGTGTGTGTTGCCGGCGTTCATCGAGTCGGAGGCGGCCTGGCGGATGTGTTCCGGGGTGATGAAATCGGGATCGCCGCCACCGAGGTCGATGACATCGATGCCGTCGGCTTTCATCTGGCGGGCCTTGTCCGAAACGGCCAGGGTCGGCGAGGGTGTGGCATGGCGCACGCGTTCGGCGAGAAAATCTGCTGGTGAGCGTTTGCTGATCACTGGCGAGTCCTTACATTCACTTCGAGAGTCGACGTTGATTTGCAGCCTCGTGCATGTGGCTCAAGTCTACCGGTTTCAGCGAGGTTCCGCTCGACTGAGTCCGGCTGGATTTTGAAACCACTCGGACTACATGCGGGCCCGAATAATCGAACTTGGCGTCTCCGCACAGCCTGGCGCCTGTGTGACTTGGCAGATCGAAAGAGGATTGAGAGGATGTATGGGAGGGTCTCCGCCCACTGGAGATGCCACTACGCGAACAAATTAGCACTCTTCAGTACGAGATTGCCAGATTTTTGGCACTCCACCCTTGCAGAGTGCTAATCCATGTGATAAATTTACTCCGCAATCGAATACCGGGACAGCCAATCGGACCCGGTTGACGCGCATGAACGCCCTTGAGGCGTCCGACATTTTTTGCTCAGGAGGAACGAACGATTATGGCAGAGACAGCTACCGCTACCTCGCTCAAGCCGCTTGGTGACCGACTCGTCGTGAAGCCGGCGACACGTGAAGAGATGACCAAAAGCGGCATCGTGCTTCCGGATACGGCCAGAGAGAAGCCACAGCGCGGCACGATCCTCGCCGCCGGCGACGGTCGTCGCGACGACGACGGCGATCGCATCCCCATGGATGTCAAGGTCGGCGACGAAGTGATCTTCGCCAAGTACTCCGGCACCGAGTTCAAGCTCGATGACGACGACGTGCTCATTCTGTCCGAGAAGGACGTTCTCGCGATTGTCAGCGGCTAGACGCCAGTTGGCGCTGGGCTGGGCGTAATGCGCCAGGTCCGGAGTCACAAACAGGAGGAACAACTGTGCCAAAGGTACTTGAGTTCAACGAACAAGCACGACATTCACTGAAAGAGGGCGTTGACGTTCTCGCGAACGCGGTAAAGACGACGCTGGGTCCCAAGGGCCGCAACGTCGCGATTGACAAGAAGTTCGGGGGCCCGACTGTCACCCACGACGGTGTGACGGTCGCCAAGGAAATCGAGCTCGAAGACCATTTCGCCAACATGGGCGCGCAGCTTCTGAAGGAAGCCGCGACCAAGACAAACGACGCCGCCGGTGACGGCACCACCACCGCGACGGTGCTGGCCCAGGCGATCGTTCATGAAGGCATGCGCAACGTCGCCGCCGGCGCCAATGCGATGATGTTGAAGCAGGGAATTGACCTTGCCTCCGAGGCGCTCGTGGCCCGCATTCGCGAGATGGCGACCGAGGTCAAGGGCAAGCAGGAGATCGCACAGGTTGCCTCCAACTCCGCCGCGGACCCGGAAATCGGTGAGATGATCGCTGAAGTGATGGATCGCGTCGGCAAGGACGGCGTGATCACGGTCGAAGAGTCCAAGGGACTTGAATTCGAGACCGAGTTCACCGAGGGCATGCAGATCGATCGCGGATACATCTCCCCGTACTTCGTGACCAGCACGGAGCGCATGGAGGCGGATTTCGAGGATCCCTTCATTCTCGTCACTGACAAGAAGATCTCGTCGATTGCCGACATTCTGCCGACTGTCGAGATGGTTGCTCGCCAGGGCAAGGCGCTCATCATCCTCGCCGAGGATGTCGATGGCGAAGCGCTCGCTACCCTGGTCGTCAACAAGCTTCAGGGCCGCTTCCAGTCCCTCGCGGTCAAGGCGCCAGGCTTTGGTGACCGCCGCAAGGAAATGCTCCGCGACATCGCCGCGCTGACTGGCGCTCGCGTGATCTCGGAAGAGGTCGGTCGCAAGCTCGACAGCGTCACCCAGGAAGATCTCGGTTCCGCCCGACGCGTGGTCGCCACCAAGGACGACACCACGTTCGTTGACGGACAGGGCGCCAAGGAAGATGTCGAGGCTCGCGTCTCGCAAATCCGCACCCAGATCGAGAACACCACCTCTGACTTCGACCGTGAGAAGCTCCAGGAGCGACTCGCGAAGCTCGCCGGTGGCGTAGCGGTGATCAAGGTCGGCGCCGCGACTGAGACCGAGCTCAAGGAGAAGAAGCACCGGGTCGAGGACGCCCTGAGCGCGACACGAGCCGCCGTTGAGGAAGGTATCGTCCCGGGTGGTGGGGTTTCCCTCATCAACGCCGCGTCAGCGCTGGACAACGTCAAGGCGGAAGGTGACATCCTGACCGGTGTCAACATCCTTCGCCGCGCACTCGAAGGACCGCTTCGAGGCATCGCCGGCAACGCTGGCAAGGACGGCTCGGTGGTTGTCGAGAACGTTCGACGCATGCACGCCGAGAAGGGCAACACCAGCATCGCCTACGACGTGCTGACCGACGAGTATGTCGACATGCTCGAAGCCGGGATCATCGATCCGGCCAAGGTGACCCGCTCAGCGGTCGAGAATGCCAGCTCCATCGCCGGCATGATTCTCACCACGGAAGCCCTGATCAGCGACAAGCCTGAGAAGGAAAATGGCGCCATGCCGCAGATGCCGGGCGGCGGCGGAATGGACTTCTAGCCCGATCCATCCAGTACAAGCGCAAAGAGGGGACCGGCCAACTGGCCGGTCCCCTCTTTCGTTGCATGTCGGTGAGCAGGAACGATGTGTACGATCGTCAGCGGCGGCAATCGTCTTGGTGGCAAGCGTTTCGCTCTAAGATCTGGGCGCGTCGTCATCGTCTCGATCACCGAACATCGGCGTGAGGATCTGGGGAAAGACGCGGCGACCGTGCTGTTCGATAATGATCGCCTGGGTGGGGCAGGCGCGAGCGCCCGCGAAAATCTGCTGCACGGTGACGCTGTCGTCATCCATTAGCTCGGCGAGCCCGGTTTCTTCATCCATCACGTACACCCCTGGTGCGGCGCGGGTGCATTTTGCGTTCGCGATGCAGCGGTGTGGGTCGATGCGGACGTTGAGCCCACGCTTGGGATCAGGCTGATTCACTAGTCACTCCTCATAGAGTCCGGTGGTTGCGAGACAAGGGTCGAACCGCACCTCGGCGAAGACGGCTTCATGGTGTTCAATCGTAGCGCGTCCGCTGGTTTGTTCGGCGACCCAGGCGAAAAACTCAGGTTGGCGTGCCGGGTCAATGGTCATCGTGAACGCGACGTACTCGCTGTAGGCAACCTCATCGGGCTCGTCGCCAGCGGCGCGGAGCGCGTTTTCCAGTCGCCCGGCATCCTCGAATGAGGCGATGATCGCAAATCTCGCAAGTTGCCTGCGTTCGGCAATGCCGACATGTTCGATGACAGCGGTGGCGGCGCTGGAGTACGCACGCATCAACCCTCCTGCTCCCAGCTTCGTTCCACCGAAGTAGCGGGTGACGATGAGCACGGTGTCGGTGAGGTCGCGTTGTCTGAGCACTTCGAGCATCGGGACGCCAGCGGTCCCGGATGGTTCACCATCATCGCCGGAACGCTGGAGGCGGGGATGCTCGCCGAGGCTCCAGGCGTAGCAATTGTGGCTCGCGTTCCAGTGCTCCTTCGAGATTCGAGCGATGACAGCGCGGGCTTCTTCCTCGGTCGTGGCCCGGGCAACGTGACCGATGAACCGGGATTTCCTGACCTCGAGTTCGGTGGACCCCGATCCGGCGGTCATCAGGTAGCGGTCGCTCATGGGGGTTGGGTCCCTTGGATTGAGGCTGGATTGTGCGGGCGGCGGGACTCGAACCCGCACGGATCTCTCCAACGGTTTTTAGGACCGTAGCGTCTGCCATTCCGCCACACCCGCAGTGCATGACCTGGACAAGAATACGACGTTGGAGGTGGTTAGCACGAAGATGGCAAAAAGCAACGGACGATGGAGAATCCATCGCCCGTCATCATCGTGTTTGGAGCGGAAGACGGGATTCGAACCCGCGACCTTCTCCTTGGCAAGACTATTCACCGTCCTGCCAGCTATTCATACCTACCCTCAGATACGTGCTAGAATACCAGTAAAGACGGGTAAATCGAGCCGGGACCGTGGCGACGGTCATACAGCTATTCCCAACGATTCACGGCCACATGTGGCCACATCGGCCACATAATGGCCACATTCCGGGAACAGGACGGACCCCATGAGCGTTTCCAAACGCAAGGACAAAGACGGCAAGAACCGGTGGCTTGTGCGAATCGAGTCACCCGACCCGGTGACGGGCGCGAGGCGACGTGTGACCGTGGGGACGTTCCCGACGAAGCGCGAAGCGGAACGGGAAGAAGCCAAGGCGATCACGGGCAGAGAGCGGGGAACGTTGCTGGCGCCCGATAGCACCACCGTTGCCGAGCTGCTTGATCGCTGGTTGGAGGTCGATGTCCCGCGCACGGTGAAGCCCGAGCAGATCGTCAACTACGAAACGGTTGTCCGGAAGCATCTCAAGCCCGCGTTTGGCGAGGTACAGGTGCGAAAGCTCAGCGTGGAGCGCGTGGAGCGCCTGTATGCCGACCTCCAAGCCGCCGGGTATTCATCGAGTCTGATCCGGAATGTCCACCTGCGATTATCGGCGGCGCTCAAGCTGGCCAAGCGCTGGGGACTGGTTGCCGACAACGTTTGCGACGTTGCGAAGCCGCCGAAGCTCTCATACAGGGCGTCGAAGATATGGACAGCGGAGGAAACCGCCGCCTTTCTGGAGGCTGCCGACGATGACCCGCTCGCCACCTACTGGCGCATGGCGGTTGAGACGGGCGCGAGGACCAGTGAACTGCTCGGGCTGACGTGGGACGATCTCGATCTTGAGCGGGGAACCGTCCGCCTCGGCGAGCAGGTGGTCCGCAACCTACACGGCGTTCCCTTCGTGAAGGAGGGCGGGAAGTCCGCCGCCGCGCGACGTACCATCGGCTT
>Ga0136627_1000641_pt1 | contig 13423 bp, 15 predicted proteins | sample AntDrymUQ4892206_2_FD_104652 | JGI IMG/M metagenome (GOLD analysis project Ga0136627, IMG submission 104652) | Polar desert sand microbial communities from Dry Valleys, Antarctica - metaG UQ489 (22.06) | ecosystem: Environmental > Terrestrial > Soil > Desert | place: Antarctica: Dry Valley... | reverse complement strand
CTACGCGGGCGGCGACCAACAACCCGACGACATGGTGTGGAACCGCGCCACCGCTGCGCTACGTGGCGGAGATCCTGCCTCCGCCCGGCGACTCGTGCAGCGGGCGGTCGCCGCGCCGACCCGGATGACGCCGCCCACCGAGGGCGTGGACGCCGGTGCGCTCGCCCAGCTGCTCGACGGGTTCGGGCCGTCCTTGCCCGTCGGCAACCCGGTCAACGAGCACCAGGTCGGCAACGTGCTGCTGGCGCTCGGCCAGTACGAGCGGGCCGCCCACTACGGCGCCGCCTCCTACGCGCGCCATCCGAGTGGCGTCGTGGCGGCCACGACGGCAAGGGCGTGCAACGCCGCCGGCGATCCGGCGACGGCCATCGCCTGGCTGCGCACGGCCGCCACCGTTCCCGACAACCCGGCTGTCCTGGCACAGATCATCGACCACGCCCCCGAGCTCGGCTCGCTGCGGATGCGCCCCGAAGTCGTCGCCCTCCGCCGCACCCTCTGAGCCACCCCCACCACAGTCTGGACGGGGGTGAGGGGAATCGCGTCGCGACAGGTCAGTTCGGAGCGGTGACGGGGGTGCCGAGGTCGACACCGCGCTTGACGAAGCCGAGCGCGTCGGTGCCGGCGACCGACGTCAGGGTGCCCACCTCATTGGCGTCGGCGTCGAGTACGGGATCGCCGGCTGCGGCGCCGGGTCTGACTGCGAGGCGGCACAGTCGGCGTGGCGCCCGCGCGCCACGGGAGTCCATCCGCTCGACGAGCTCTTGGCCGGGGTAACACCCCTTCGTGAAGCTGACCGCCGCCGTGGCGATGCCGAGCTCTGCCGGCAACCGCTCGCCCGGCACGATCTCCGCACCCATCGCCGGCCAGCCGGCGCCGACACGTGCGGCGAACAGATCTGCTCCCTCGCCGCTGTCGCGTTCGCCGGCCCGGGCATCCTCGCCCGCCGCGTCGCGGCCGAGCGAGAGCAGGACGCCTCCGAGTCCCCACCAACCGACGACGCTGCCGGTGGACTCGCGTGGCGGCGCGCCAACCTCAGGCGTCTCGGCGTCGGGATCGACGGGGCGCAGATCGCGGACCGGCGTGACAACCTCGATCACGGCAGGCTCGATCGTCGCCTTCACGCGGATCATGAACCGCGCCAAGCGCTCGTGCAGCACCTCGCCGAAACCGGCCTCGGTATCGAGCACGAACTCGTCCTCGGCGCGCCGCCACAAACGGGCGAGCGCGGTGACGTGTCCGTTCGGCTCGAGCACGAGCGTCCAGCGGCTCTCCCCCACGGCGACATCGCGGACCTCCTGCGCGAGCTGGGAATGGAGGTAGGTCGCTGCGCCCTCACCGGCGACGACGAGCCCGTCGCGACGTTCGCTCAGCCAGCGCGTTGACATGGCAACAGTCTGGCAGCGATCGGGGTGCTGCGTGCAAGACTTCGGATGTGGCGCAGATGGACATCGCACAGCTCGCCGATCGTGCCGCAGCCGGCACCGAGTCGCTGGCGCAGCTCGGCGCGCGCATCGCGCGCGGCGTCGCCATCGCCGGACTCCTCGGCACCGGGCTCTGTGTGCTCCTCGCCGTCGCCGGTCTCGAAGGGGGCGGGCGGACGGCGGCACTCGTGCTGACGGCGATGGCCGCCGTGTTCGGTGTCGGCGCCCCCGCGCTCGCATGGTGGCGTTTGCGCAGCGCCCGCGGCCGCTTTCAAGAGCTTGCCGGAGAGTTCCGCCAGCTGTTCGACACCGACGAGGTCGCTCGACGCGAGGTCGTCGACACTGTGGTGCACGGCGAGTCAGCCGATGCCCCGTCGATCCGCGTCACCCCACGTGGCGCAGGACAGTTCAGCGGCGTCCGGACGCTCTCGCTCGAACGGTTGCGAGGCTTCGTCGCGCTCACCGATGCCTTCACCGCGCTGGCGCGCTTCCCGGCACTCCTCGTGTTCGCCGCCCTCGGCGTGCTCGCCCTCGGCGGCCTCACGCTCGTCATCGGCCTCGCAGGTTTGCTCTAAGTCGATCTGGAGGTCGGAAAACGCGCGATAACGCGTTCTGCAACCTCCAATTCGGGTCTGTGGCAGTCAGGCTCGGCGGGCGGCGGTCATGCGACGGGCGGCGGGGATCGCGGCGAGGAGTGCGGCGGCCTTGTTGTGGCACTCGAGGTCTTCGTCGTCGGGCACGGAGTCGGCGACGATGCCCGCACCGGCCTGCACGGACGCCCCACCGGGACCGATGCACATCGTGCGGATGGCGATCGCGGTGTCGAGGTTGCCGCTCCAGTCGAGGTAACCGACCACCCCTGCGTAGGGCCCGCGGCGCGTCGGTTCGAGGTCGTCGATGATCTCCATCGCCCGCACCTTCGGGGCGCCGCTGACGGTGCCGGCGGGCATCGTCGCCCGCAGGACGTCGACCACGCTGTGGTCGCCGGTGACGGTGCCGGTCACCTGGGAGGTGAGGTGCATCACGTGGCTGTACCGCTCGAGGGTCATCAGCTCGTCGACGTGCACCGTGCCGAACCCGGCGACCCGGCCGACGTCGTTGCGGGCGAGATCGACGAGCATCACGTGCTCGGCCCGCTCCTTCGGGTGCTCGATCAGCTCCGCCGCGAGTTGGCGATCGTGCTCGTCGGTGCTCCCCCGCTTGCGCGTCCCGGCGATGGGGCGCGAGACGACGGTCCGGGTCCCGCCGGCGGCGACAACCTTGACCATCGGTTCCGGCGACGAGCCGACGATCGTCAGCTCTGGATCGCGGACGAAGTACATGTACGGACTCGGGTTCACCTGGCGCAGCACCCGGTAGAAATCGAACGGGTCGGCGTCGAGGTCGACGTCGAAGCGCTGTGCGAGCACGACCTGGAAGACGTCGCCGGCGACGATGTGCTCCTTCGCCACCTCGACGGCGCGCTGATACGACCCGCCCGGCATCGTCGATCGCACCTCGGGAATCGCCTCGCCGTTGATCGGCGGCGCCACAGGGCTGTCGATGATCGGACGGGCGAGCTGCGCGACGGCTGCGTGGAGACGCTCGACGGCAGCGTCGTAGGCACGGTCGAGCCCGTCGGCGTCGAGACCGAGCACGGGCACGCTCTCGATCAGGCTGACCCGCTGGCGCCAGTGGTCGAACGCTGCGAGCGAGCCGATGACGCTCATCACGGCGGCCGGCACACCGAGATCGTCTGGTGGCGCGTCGGGCAGCCGCTCGACCTCGCGGACGACGTCGTAGCCGATGTACCCGGCGATGCCTCCGTGCAGCGGCGGGAGGTCGTCGATGACCGGCGCCCGCAGCTCACGGGTGAGCACGTCGAGCGCGGCGAGGATGCCGTCCGAACGCGGCAGCTCGACGGGCAGCGAGCCGCGCAGCTCGATCTCGCCGTCGCGCAGCACGAGCGTCGCCGTCGGGTTGCGCCCGACGAACGAGTACCGGCTCCAGCGCTCGCCGTGCTCGACGGACTCGAGCAGGAATCCGGGCTCGTCACCGACGAGCTTCAAGAACGCCGAGACGGGCGTCTCGAGGTCGGCGAGCACGTCGATCCACACGGGCACCACCGTGTACTCGGCGGCGAGCCGGCGGAACTCGTCGCGCGGCGGGCGGACGGTCAGCGTCACGTGGCCGGCGGGTCGTCACCGAGGCGGCGGTAGAAGCACGTCCGGGCGCCCGTGTGGCACGCGCCCTTGCCGTCCTGGTGGACCTTGAACAGCAGCGTGTCACCGTCGCAGTCGTAGAACGCCTCGCGCACGTGCTGCGCATCGCCGCTCGTGTCGCCCTTGCGCCACAGCTCCTGGCGGCTCCTGCTCCAATAGACCATCCGGCCCTCGTCGAGCGTGCGCTCGAGGCTCTCGGCGTTCATCCACGCCATCATCAGCACGTCGCCCGTCTCGGCGTCCTGGGCGATAGCCGGCACGAGCCCGTCGGCGTCAAACACGACGTCGTCAATCACGGGGACGCGCCCGTGATCAGTGCGAGCGACGGAGCGCCAGCGGAGGAGCGGTCAGCATCGGCCTGCGTGGCCGGGGAACGCAGCATCAGAGGTACAGACCTGTGCTGGCCTCGATGCGCTCGGCGGCGACAGCGTGGATGTCGCGCTCGCGCAGCATGATGTAGTCGCTGCCACCCACCTCGACCTCGTAGCGGTCGTCAGGGCTGAACAGCACGAGATCGCCCACCTCGGCGGCGCGCACGTTCTGGCCGTGAGCGACGACCTCCGCCCAGATGAGCCGCTTGGCCATCTGCGCGGTCGCCGGGATCAGGATCCCGCCCGACGACCTGCGCTCACCCTCCTTGTCGGGGATGCGAACGAGCAGCCGGTCGTTGAGCATCTTGATCGGCAGCTTGTCGTCGGCGAGCACGGCGGCAAGGGTACCGGCGGCTCAATCGGCGACGGCTGCGTCGATGCGTGCCATCACGTCGTTGGTGAGCAGCGGGATGACGCCGAGCGCTGCGAAGTTCTCGCCCACCTGCGCGGCCCGGCTCGCCCCGGTGATGACCGTCGAGACGTGCGGGTTCTTCGTGCACCAGGCGAGCGACAGCTGGGCGATCGTGCAGCCGAGCTCGTCGGCAATCGGTCGCAGCCGCTCCACCTTGGCGAGCTGACCCTCGTCCGACAGCGTCGTGGCGAGCCAACCGTAGCCCTTCAGCGCGCCGCGGGAGTCGTCGGGGATGCCGTCGCGGTACTTGCCCGTCAACAGACCAGAGGCGAGCGGGCTCCAGATGGTGGTGCCGTAGCCGTAGTCCTCGTACAGCGGCGCGTACTCCTGCTCGACCCGCTCGCGCCCGAGCAGGTTGTACTGCGGCTGCTCGGTGATCGGGGCGTGCAGGTGGTGCTCGCGCGCGACCTCGATGGCGGTGCGGATCTCGTCCGCCGACCACTCGCTCGTGCCCCAGTAGTGCGCCTTGCCGGCGGTGATGATGTCGTGCATCGCCCACACCGTCTCGAGGATCGGCGTGTCGGGGTCGGCGCGGTGGCAGTAGAGGACGTCGACGAAGTCGTGGCCGAGGCGCTCGAGCGACGCGTCGATGCCCTGCATCAGGTACTTGCGGTTGAGCGTGTTGCTCATGTTGGGGGTGTCCTTGTGGATGCCCCAGTACAGCTTCGTGGTCAGCACGTACGACCACCGCGGCCAGCCGAGCTCGGCGATCGCCGTGCCCATCAAGGTCTCGCTGCCGCCACGGGCGTACGCCTCCGCGTTGTCGAAGAAGTTGCAGCCTGCGTCGTAGGCGACCTTCATCGCCTCGGTGGCGGCGTCGTCGCGCAGCTGGTTGTCGAAGCTCACCCAGCTGCCGAACGAGAGCACGGACACCTTGAGCCCGCTCGACCCGAGCCGCCGGTACTCCATCTCGTTGCCGCCGGTCGTCGTGGTGCTGTCTGACATGGCGACGACCCTAGGGGTGGCGGACACGAGTGCTACATCCTGACCGTGATCCCCGCCGCCGCCATCGTCGACTTCGCCTCGGCGATCGTGTGCTCGCCGAAGTGGAAGATCGATGCGGCGAGCACGGCGTCAGCTCCCGCCTCGATGCCGTCCACGAGGTGCGCCAAGGTGCCGACACCTCCGCTGGCCACGAGCGGCACGTCGGCCGCGGCGGCGACGGCCGAGGTGAGCGTGAGCTCGAATCCCTCCCGCGTGCCGTCGCGGTCCATCGACGTGAGCAGGATCTCGCCGGCGCCGAGGCTCGCCGCCTCCGCCGCCCACTCGACGGCATCGCGACCGGTTGGTGTCCTGCCGCCGTGCAGGTACACCTCGTACCCGTCGTCGCCGCGCTTCGCGTCGATCGCGCAGACGAGACACTGGGCGCCGAACACGTCGGAGATCTCCGACATCAGCTGCGGCCGCTCGAAGGCCGCCGTGTTGACGGCGACCTTGTCGGCGCCGGCGCGCAACATCGCGTCGGCGTCGGCGAGCGTGCGAACGCCACCACCGACGGTGAACGGGATATACACCTCCTCGGCGGTGGCGTAGATGACATCGAGCATCGTCGCCCGCCCGTCACTCGATGCGGTGATGTCGAGGAAGACGAGCTCGTCGGCGCCCTCGGCGTCATAGCGAGCGGCGAGCTCGACCGGATCGCCGGCGTCTCGCAGCTCGACGAAGTTGGTGCCCTTGACGACGCGCCCGTCCGTGACGTCGAGGCATGGGATGACGCGTGCGACCTTCATCGCGGGGGCTCCAGCGCGGCCAGCGCGTCGGCGACCGTGAAGCGGCCTTCGTAGAGCGCGCGGCCGGTGATGATGCCGCCGAGGTCGCCGAACGCAGCGAGCGCGCGCACGTCGTCGAGCGAGCCGACACCTCCGCTGGCGATGACGGGCGCCGGCGCGACGTGGATGACGTCGGCGAGGCCGCGCAGATCCGGACCGTCGAGCGTCCCGTCCGTAGCGATGTTGGTGACCACGAACGTCGTGGCGTCGGGGTGACGACCGAGGGCGTCGAAGAGCGAGAGCTCGGTGCCCTCGGTCCAACCGTGGATGGCGATCTCGCCGTCTCGGTGGTCGAGACCGACGGCGACGGGCATCACGCCGGCAGCATCGGCGACGAGCTCGGGTGTGCGCACGGCCGCGCTGCCGATGACGACACGGGCAATGCCGCCGGCGGCGTACGCCTCGACATCGGCCATCGTGCGCACCCCTCCCCCGGTCTGCACGCTGGCACGTCCGGCGAGGGCGGCAGCGATCTCGACGATCATGTCACGGTTGACGGCCGTGCCGAAGCGGGCGGCGTCGAGATCGACGACGTGCACCCACGCTGCGCCCTGGTCGGCGAAGCCGACCGCCGTCGCGACGGGATCGCTGTGGTAGTCGATGCGCGCGGAGTAGTCACCCTGGCGGAGGCGCACGACGCCGCCGTCGAGCAGGTCGATCGACGGATAGAGATCGATCACGTCGGCACGCCTGCGCGCGCGGCGACGCCAGCGACGAAGTTGGCGATCAGCGCCAGCCCGTTGGAGCCGGACTTCTCGGGGTGGAACTGCGTGGCGAACACGTCACGATGCCCGAACGCGGCGTTGATGGTGCCGCCGTACTCGCACGTGGCGGCAACGTGTGATCGGTCGAGCGGCACGCCGTGCAGCGAGTGGACGAAGTAGAACCAAGGCCGCGGCTCGAGCCCGGCGAACATCGGCTCGCCGTCGCTCGCGACGACGCGGTTCCACTGCATCTGGGGGCGCTTGACGTCACCGGCGATCCACTCGACGGTGCCGGGGATGATGCCGAGTCCGGCGATGCCGGGCGACTCGGTGCTGGCGTCGAACAGCATCTGCGCACCGACGCAGATGGCGAGGAATGGCACGGCGCCGGCAGCTTCGAGCACGGCCTGCTCGAGTCCCCGCTCGCGCAGCGCGCCGAGGCACGATCCGACGTTGCCGACACCGGGCAGGACGACGCCGTCGGCGCTTGCGATGTCACGTGGCCGCGACGTGAGCACGGCGTCGGCGCCGGCGCGCTCGTGCGCCTTGCGGGCCGAGTGCAGGTTGCCGATGCCATAGTCGACGACCGCGAGTCGCGGTCGCCTCACAGGGTGCCCTTCGTCGACGGCACCGCCGCTCCACCCTCGATGCGCACGGCGTCACGGAGGCAGCGGGCGAGACCCTTGAACGTCGCCTCGATGATGTGGTGCACGTTGCGACCCCGCTGCAGCGTGACGTGCAAGGTGATGCGGGCGGCAGTGGCGAACGAGGAGACGGCGTGTTCGGCGAGTTGCGGGTCGAACGGCGGTGACCCGAGCGGTAGCGCCTCGGGCATCGCCACGTCCCAGTGGACGAACGGTCGTCCGGAGAGGTCGAGGGCGACGTCGACGAGGGCCTCGTCGAGCGGGTAGCGACCGCTGGCGAAGCGCCGCACGCCTGCCTTGTCGCCGAGCGCCTGGGCGAACGCCTCACCGAGCACGATCGACACGTCCTCGATCGTGTGATGGGTGTCGATCTGGAGGTCGCCATCGGCGCGCACACGGAGGTCGAAACCGCCGTGCCGGCCGAGCTGGTCGAGCATGTGATCGAAGAACGGGATCCCCGTGGCGATGTCGGTGACACCGCTGCCGTCGAGGTCGATCGACAGCTCGATCGTCGTCTCGGACGTCGAGCGCGAGCGCGTGGCCGTTCGGGTCACGTGGGCACCGCGATCATCGCCTCGTGCATCGCCGCGAGGAATGCGTCGTCCTCGTCGGCCGTCCCGACCGTGACGCGCAGGCAGCCCTGCAGACGTGGCCACGACGAGCAGTCGCGCACGAGCACCCCGCGATCGACGAGCGCCTGCCAGACGTCGTGGCCGGCACGAGAACGGGGCCGGAAGAGCACGAAGTTGGCCTCACTGTCGAACACGTCGATGTCGAGTGTCCGAAGTTCGCTCGTGAGTCGCTCGCGCTCGGCGACGATCTGCGCGACCCGATCGTTCATCGCATCGACGTGGCGGAGAGCGAGTGTTCCGGCGAGCTGCTTCGCGGCGTCGAGGTGGTACGGCAGGGCGACCCGTTCGAGCTGGGCGACGACCTGTCGCGGCGCGACGGCGTAGCCGAGCCGCAGGCCAGCGAGCCCCCACGTCTTGGAGAACGTGCGGACGACGGCGAGCGGGCGGTGCTCGTCGACGAGGTCGAGGCTCGACCACGACGCGAACTGCGCGTAGGCCTCGTCGACGACGACGACGCCCGCCGCACCCGACGCGGCGGTCTCACCCGACACCAGGTCGAGGGCCGTGGCGAGGACGTCGCGGCTCATGACGTTGCCGGTGGGGTTGTTGGGCGAGCAGAGGAACGTGACGTCGGGTCGATGCGACCCGAGCACGTCGGCGACCACGGCTGGTGCGAGGTCGAAGTGGTCGTTGCGCTCGCCGCTGACGACGGACGTGCCAGTGACCTCGGCGATGTGGCGGTGGAGGAGGTAGCTCGGCTCGAACGTCGCCGCCGTTCGTCCCCGACCCCCGAACGCCATCAGGATCGACTGCAGCACCTCGTTCGAGCCGTTGGCGGCGAACACGTTGGCAAGGTCGACGCCGTGGTGCGCGGCGATCGCAGTGCGCAGCGCCGTCGCGTCGCGATCGGGATAGCGGTTCCATTCGAGCCTGCGAACACCGTCGACCAGCTCGTCGAGCCACACTGGCGGCGGTCCGGACGGCGCCTCGTTCGTGTTGAGCCGCACGGCGACATCGAGCTGTGGTGAGTGGTAGGCAGCCGGCAACGTCGTCGTCGTGTCGCGACGTTCGCTCACCCGTTCCACCTGGGTGAGGCTACTGCCACCCGACTGCGACGCCCTGGTGGTCGTAGCCTGTGACCACGATGATCGCCTCCACCGCCGCCGAGCTCGCCGCCATCACCGACGCCATCGATCGCAGCCGCCAGCGCATGGCCGACCTGGCCCGGCCGTACCTCGGATCCGAGCGCGACGACATCGTCACCGCGATCTACGAGGTGGAGCGGACCTTGTTGGCGACGCAGCGGGCCCTTAAGCGAGCGTCGCGCGCAGTCGAACGCTGACGGTCGGCAGACCCGCGCCCCGACGCGAAAGTGGCGGCGGCTCCTCGACGTATCGAGAAGCCGCCGCCTCGGGCGTGGCCAGGCGGCGGATCCCAGCGCTTCGCCCACCCATTGTCAGGTGGCGGGAACCTGCAATGTGTCAACGTCATTGTAACGCCTCGACCCAGACCAGCCAAGCACCGTCGTGAGACACCGATCACACCTGCCGAGATGGGCAGAAGTCGACGAGGACGCATGCGCCGCAGCGAGGTTTGCGGGCGTCGCAGACCCGACGTCCGTGCAGGATCATGCGCAGACTGAAGTCACCGCGTTCACGTGCCGGGATGAAGCTGTTGAGCTCGGACTCGACCTTGACGGGATCGGTCTCGGTCGTCATCGCCAGGCGCCGGGCCAGCCGTCCGACGTGCGTGTCGACGGGGAGACCCGGCAGGTCGAACGCCACCGAGCGCACGACGTTGGCGGTCTTGCGGCCGACGCCGGGGATGGTCACGAGGTCCTCGAGCTTCGTCGGCACGTCGCCGCCGAAGCGGTCGACGACGGCGGTTGCCATTCCGAGCAGGCTCTTGGTCTTGTTCTGGTAGAAGCCGGTCGTGTGGATGATGGCCTGCACCGTGGCGGGGTCGGCGACCGCGAGCGACTCGGCGTCGGGGTATCTAGCGAACAGCGCGGGCGTCACCATGTTGACGCGCTGATCGGTGGTCTGCGCCGAGAGGATCGTCGCTGCCAGCAGCTCGAACGGGTTGTGGTAATTCAGCTCGCAGAGTGCGTCGGGGTATTCCTCCGCCAGGCGGCGGTTGGTCTCGCGTGCGCGTCCCTTCGGGCTGCGGGGGCGGATCATCGACTCGCAGGCTACGGCGACGAGCGAGTGTCGTACCCTGCCGGCATGGTCGCTGTCGAGGTCGTCGACGCCCCGGGGAACGGCATCGCCGACGATGTGCTCGATCTCGCAGTGCGCAGCGCAATGGTCGACGGCTACACGTTCCTGTCCGATCACCTCCGGCTCGATCTGACCAGCGACGGCGGTCCACCGCTCGTCGCTCGCGCCGTCGACGACGGCACCCTCGTCGCCTACGCGCAGGCCTCGACGGCACAGAGCGGCTGGATCGTGGAGAGCACCGTCGACCCTGCGTTACGGCGCCAGGACGCGTCGCTGCACGAGCGCCTGCTGCGTGCCCTCCTCGACCACCTCGCCCGTCACGACCCGGGCGCCACGGTCACGTGGTGGACCCACGACGCCGGTGACGCCGAGGCGGCGCTCGCGTCGTCACTCGGGTTGACGCTCGACCGCGAGCTGCTGCAGATGTCGCGATCGCTCCCCGTCGAGCGCACCTCGTCGGTCGCCACGCGCGACTTCGACGTCGGGCGCGACGAGCAGGCCGTGCTCGACGTCAACAACCGCGCGTTCGCAACCCACGGCGAACAGGGCGGCTGGACGATCGAGACGATGGCGCAGCGCGAACGCGAGTCGTGGTTCGACGCGCACGGTCTGCAGCTCTATGAACGCGACGGTCGCCTCGCGGCGTTCTGTTGGACGAAGCTCCATCGCGACGCGTCGGATGAGCGCGACGAGACCGGCGAGATCTACGTCATCGCCGTCGATCCCGACTTCCAGGGACTCGGTCTCGGCAGCGAGCTCACCCTCGCCGGACTGGAGTCGATCCACGAGCGCGGGGTGACGTCGGCGCTCCTCTATGTCGACGCCGCCAACTCGTCCGCGGTGGCGATGTACGAGCGGCTCGGCTTCGATGTCAGTCGTCGTGACCGCGCCTGTTCCGCCATCCTTGGTGGCGATGACCGTCACTGACGACACGCTCCCCCGCTGGGATGTCAGCGATCTCCACGAGTCGCTCGACGCCCGCACGTTCACCTCCGCCGTCGAGTCGTTCGAAGCGACGATCGAGCGGCTCCGCGCCATGTTCGACGAGCGCGACATCCGCGGCACCGAACCGAGACCCGTTGACGGTCACGACGCAGAGAGCGCCGACGAGGTGATCGCCGCCTACAACGAGGCGTCGCTGGCCGGCGAGCTGCTGAGCGCCTACGTGTACGCCACGGTGAGCACGAACAGTCGTGACGCCACCGCACAGGCAGCGATGTCGGAGCTCACCGCCGTGTCGGCCCGGCTGTCGCCGCTCCTGTCGCGGCTCGCCGAGTGGGTCGCGTCGCTCGGGGCCGAGTCGTTGGGCGAGGTCAGCGACGCCGCAGCCGAGCACGGCGGTCCACTGCTGCGACTCGCCGTGCGCGCTCGGCACCAGATGACCGAGAGCGATGAGCACCTCTACGCCGAGCTCGCGACAACGGGGAGCGCCTCGTGGAAGCGTCTCCACGCCGACCTGACGTCGCAGCTCAGCGGCGACGTCGAGCTGCCCGACGGAGCCCAGCGGATGCCGATGCCGGCAATTCGCGGTCTCGCCACCGACCCCGATCCGGCGGTGCGGCGCGCCGCGTACGATGCCGAGCTGGCCACGTGGCCCCAGGTCGCCGTGGCCTGCGCAGCCGCACTCAACTCGATCAAAGGCGAGGCGAACATCGTCAACCGTCGACGCGGCTGGCCGAGCCCGCTCGACGCGTCGCTCTTCGCCAACAGCGTCGGCCGGTCGACGTTCGATGCGATGCAGTCGGCGGTCGCCGCTGCGCTGCCAGACCTGCGCACGTGGATGCGGACCAAGGCGCGGCTGCACGGACACGACGACGCGCTGCCGTGGTGGGACCTGTTCGCTCCTGCCCCCGTCGGCGATGCCACGGTCTCGTGGTCCGACGGTGTGCGCCAGATCCGCGGCGCGTTCAATGCCTACAGCCAACCGCTCGGCGCGCTCGTCGACCGTGCCCTCGACGAGCGCTGGATCGACGCCGACGTGCGCGACGGCAAGGTCGGCGGCGCCTTCTGCATGCCGTTCCTCGACGACCGGTCACTCGTGCTGCTCAACTGGTCGGGAAGCGCCGACGCCGCACAGACCACCGCACACGAGCTGGGTCACGCCTATCACAACACGACGCTGGCGGGGCGCACGCCCTTGCAGCGCCGTCTGCCGATGGCCCTGGCCGAGACGGCGAGCATTTTCTGCGAGACGCTCGTCGTCGAGGACGGGCTCACCCGGCTCGAAGGCGACCAACGCCTCGCCCTGCTCGATGTCGACCTCCAGGGCGCGCTACAGGTCGTGGTCGACATCCACAGCCGGTTCCTCTTCGAGACCGAGGTGTTCGCCCGGCGTCAGCGAAGGGCGCTCGCGCCGCAGGACTTCGACGAGCTGATGATCGCAGCCCAGCAGGACGCCTACGGAGGCGGCCTCGATCAGTCGACGGCGCATCCGCAGATGTGGATCGTCAAGCCGCACTACTACGGCTCGCACTTCTACAACTGGCCGTACACGTACGGCCTGCTGTTCGGCCTCGGCCTGTACGCCCGCTTCCGTGACGACCCGGACGGGTTCCGGGCGACCTACGACGACCTGTTGTCACGAGCAGGCATGGACACCGCCGAGGAGCTGGGCCAGGCGTTCGGGTTCGACGTCGGCGACGAAGCGTTCTGGACCGCCAGCCTCGACGTCATCCGCACTCGCATCGCCGACTACGAGCGCCTCACGACGAGTTGAGGCGCCTGGGGTCGCACACTGCGAGGCGATCGTCGACGGCGTCACGGAGCGCGGTGGAGATGCGCCGCGACTCGTGACGGTCGACGCCGCCGCGGATGCGCGCCGCGAGCTCGCGGTCATCGCTGACACCCAGCGCAGAGACGCGTTCCGCGTGACGACGGCGATGTTCGGCACCCAGCTCGAGCTCGCGTCCCGCCATGGCCAGGATGTTGGCTGCGACCCGGGCGTCGAACGCCCAGCGATCACCGGGCTCGGAGCGGCCAGACTGCTCGTCGAGCCACTCCTGCACGGCCTCGAGCAGGTCAACGAGCGTCGGGATCCCGTAGAGGTCGTCGCTCATTGGTGCACCACGGCCGTGTGGACGAATGATAGCGACGACGGGCGGTGCACCAAT
>Ga0136627_1000640_pt1 | contig 13437 bp, 10 predicted proteins | sample AntDrymUQ4892206_2_FD_104652 | JGI IMG/M metagenome (GOLD analysis project Ga0136627, IMG submission 104652) | Polar desert sand microbial communities from Dry Valleys, Antarctica - metaG UQ489 (22.06) | ecosystem: Environmental > Terrestrial > Soil > Desert | place: Antarctica: Dry Valley... | reverse complement strand
CACTGTAGTCGTCGCCGCCTTCACGAGTATCCAAGAGACGCAAATTTGCAAGATCCGACAGCAGCGAATGAAGGCGATGGCGGAGTGCGCCAAGCTGTTAAGCGCTGGCTCTTACCGGAATGTTCCAAGGGTCGAGATACCAAAGCACGAACGGGCAGCGAAGTAGTGCCGTCGCGGACGTGACGAGACCGGAGCCGAAACCGGCCGTTGGGAGACGAGTCGGGCGACGGTATGGTCGTAGCGAAGCTCAAGGCGAGGAGCGAGGGGCGAGGAGTCGGGTCGTGATCCCCAAAGAAGATGCCCGCCACATCATCCACCACCTCGACCCCGCACGGCTGGCGCGCCCGGTGTGGCGCGACGCCGCGCGAAGCCTGGCGATGGAAGCGGGCTTCGATAAGATCGAGCGTCTCGCCCGAGAGCACAAGCGCCGCACCATGCAGGCGTACATCGATTACTAAGCGCAAAGGGCAACTGCCTCGCAAGAAGCTGGTTTCGTCTTGGTCGATCGACCATTGATTCGACGCCCTCCCTGGCACGCAGATGGACGCCCAACACAGGATGTTGGACTTCAAGCCGCTGGCATTCAGTCCGGGCGGACTCCTATCGTGGACCTGCCAGGATGACCTCGAAGGTCGATCCTTCTCGGCAGTGAACGTATGAACGTATACAGATAAGCAGACACGACCCACGGCACTAACGCAGAGACGGTGTACTCCAGGGCTCCGCTGCGGGCCCGTCCTGGCCGGTACCGTGACAAACCGATTGACGACAGTTTGACGGCAACCCAGCCCGCGCAGCGTGAAACAGTGGACAACGATACGCAACACAATATCGCTTAACTATGGGGTTTTTGAACCAGACGGAAACTCGCTGAAACACCCCCTGGATGTCCGACGGGGAGATAGCGGCCCTGGAGGAATTCGGTCATGACTACGACGAGGCCGCAAGACGAGGCGACTGGGAAGAGACCTACTCGATGCTGGACGAGGACTCCCAGCAAGAGTTCACCGAAGAGGAGTGGGCCGAGAAGCAGCAGATCCTGACGGACACCACCGGTTCCGCTCCCCCTTTGGAAGGGGTCACCGTGGAGCAAGAAGAACAGGTTGCAGACGGCCCCGTCACCGTCAGGCTCCTCTACGAGGACGGGACCGACGAGGCCATGACGGCGTACATACCCCAGGTTGTGGAAGATCCTGGCGACTCCGGGGTACCAAAGCGCCTCCTTACCGAAGAGGAGATCTCGGAGTTGGAGGAGCTTCCGTCCTTCCCAATAGAATCCACTACGTCAGCCAGCCCAGAGGCCACGAGTCCCGGCTCCTACACCCCGAGCGCCGAAGAGGCGGAGACCGAGGCGCAAGAGGCGGCAGAAGAATACTACGAGGCGGCGGGTTTGGAGGACTGGTCCTACACCTACGAGAACCTGGATTCCGAGACCCGAAGCGGATTCTCCGAAGAGGAATGGTTCCAGAAGAACGAGTGGTTCGCCGACAACGGCGAGGTGATCTACAACATAGAGTCCGTGGACCAGGTGGGCACCAGCACCGAGTATCTGGGTGTCACATTGACGCTCACGTATGAGGATGGCTCTTCCTCGACCCGCACCACCTACTTCGTCTACGAGGACGGGCAATGGAAGCACGGGTTCGGACAGGAGGAGCAGGACCTCTTCATGCCCGACGCCTCATACGAGGAGTTCGTCGAGGCCCAGCAATAAGAGGCCGAGATCGTGGAGGAGGCCGGAGCACACCCGGCTCATTAACAATACTAATCGTTTCTATTCCCCAAACGTCATGATAAAGTAAAAGATAGCAACGAGAAGGAGGGATCCCAAGAGCAGGGTCCGGGCTCCTCGTTGGAATTGAAGAGGGCCGAGTCCAGCCGGAAGGGCAGGATGTGGCCCGTTTTCAGAACGGTCCCCTCCGGGGGTCAGTGTTAGCTTGTCTCTAACGGCTCTGAGATGCTCACTGAGGGGCTCCGAGGGGTTTCTGGTACTTGGGTGCCAGAAGACCGTTCCGGGACCTTAGAAGCCATTCTCGTTGGCCTCCTGTGTCTGGTCCATGCCCTCGGCCTCGACGTTGCTCGTGTCGTCCCCCTCACCCTCTTGGGGTACGATGGGCGTCTCGGGGAAGATGGTGCGGTATAGACAGGGGGTGTTGTGAGCGGTGAGGTCGAAGCCTCTCAGGACGACCTGGATCTGAGGGCGTTGGAGGACTTCTGGGTCGGCAACGAGGATCTTGACCGCCTGGAGGCCCTTCTCGACCGGTTCAATATCTTTGAGGTCATCGGGATGGCCCACCAGGAACTTAGGCATTCACGACTGCTGGCCTAGCTCTTCGATCCCGGTAAGGACCACGGACTCTGGAGGCCCGCAAGGGCGAGTCCGAGATCAGTACGAGGCGCATTGACTCGTCTATTGCCACTCGCCTAAGATACGACTGGGTGGCCATCTAACGAAGGGGGAAGTCATGACCGGGGGAGCCGTGTTCACCGATCCGTTTGCCGTCGGGGCGGTCGTCACCGCCTTGATCGCTCTGACGTTCTTCCTGGACCGGAGGTTCCGGGTCTTCTCCTTCTTCGGCACGGCCATCATGGTCATCACCGGCGCTGCGGTCCTGGTGAACCTCAGGGTCATACCCCCCTCCATCCCGGTCGGGGACCAGCAGGAGATCAACCCCATCTATACCTTCGCCGGTGACTATGCCGTGCCCCTGGCGATAGTCCTGCTCCTGATGACCGCCGACCTCGGGAGCCTGCGCCGCCTCGGAAGACCGGCGACCCTGGCCTTCGTCCTCGGTGCCATCGGCACGGCCATCGGGGCGTTCGTCGGGGCCTTGCTGCTCTCTGATGCCATAGGGGAGGAGACCTGGAAACTCGGCGGTCAGTTCACCGGAAGCTACATAGGGGGAGGGGTCAACTACGCCACCGTGGGGGAGGCGGTGAACCTGTCTGACACCCTCTACGCCACGGGGGCGGCTGCGGACACCCTGATGACGAACCTGTGGTTCGTCATGACCGCCCTGATCCCGGTGCTGCTGCTGCGCTTCTACCCCTCGATATACGGCGGCGCACGCTCCGCCGAGCGGGACGAGTCCGAGATCGGGGAGTACTGGGAGAAGAAGGAGATCTCCGTCTACGACATCGTCTACCTGCTCGCCGCCACCTTCGTCGTCGTGGCGGTCGCCACGCTGATCTCTGCACCCATAAACGGCCTAGTCGGCTTTGAGATACCGGTGGAGATCTGGTACACGACCTTCGCCCTGCTGGCCGCCCTCACCCCGGTGAACCGCCTCAGCGGCGGCGAAGAGATCGGGAACGTGCTGCTGCACCTCTTCTTCGTCGTGCTCGGCGCGGGGGCGGTCCTCTCCACGCTGGTCGAAAAGGGCCCGGTGGTGTTCCTGTTCCTGCTCGTCCTCGTGCTTATCCACGGGCTCGTCATCTTCGGGGGCGGCAGGCTGCTGAAGATCGAGATCGAGACGCTCTCGGTGGCGAGCCAGGCGTGCGTGGGCGGGCCCTCGACCGCGTTGGCCCTGGCGATATCCAAGCGTTGGAGAGATCTGGTGACGCCCGCCGTCCTGATCGGGGTCCTCGGCTACGCCATCGGCAACTACGCCGGGGTGGGCATGGCCTTCTTGCTCCGGGCGATCACCGGGTAGCCGCTCCGGACTTGCCGCAACGACGGCTTCCGGCGACCAGGAGAGGATTGACGAACTCGCGGTTACGTCCTTGTCTAGAACGCGTATCGACTTATTTTGTAGAGGGAAACGCCTCGCGCTGTTCTGCGAAACTCTGATGTGGCTCGTAGAGGCGTTCACTGCGCCGGGCGACCTGGTGATTAACCCATGCTTCGGGAGCGGGACGGCGACGGTGACAGTGGGCTACCCCGGATGCTGGGCCATAGGCACGACGAACGGCGACGGGAGCTACGAGAGGTTCATGGTAGGATGCGAGAGGCGGCCGAGGCGCTGGAAGTACGGGCCGTAGAGGTGCTGGAGCTCACGAAGCTTATCGAGGAACTCACCGGCGGCACGCCGGAATGGTACGCTGGGATGAGGGTGGAGGCGGCGGAGACGGTGCGCCAAGCGCGCGTCCTTGCGCGCACGTTGGGGCCCCTGGACGAGAGCACCGACGTTTCGGGCGGTATCGACGGGGTTTCGGACGGGATCAGCACCCCGGGCGGACGGTGCCTGACCTTGCGGGAGGATGCGAGCACGCGCGACGTTTCTTACGGGCGCGGTACTCGTCGCCGAAGGCGGTTTTGTGGCACAGTAGGTCTGTCTTTGTGCGATAGAGAGGAGCAAATTCGTGCGTATAGCGGTCACGCAGTTCAAGGTACACGACGTCCCCAATTTCGACGAGTTCGCGGATCACGTTTCCTGGCACGTCGATGGGGCAGTGTGGCAAGGTGCCGACTGCGTGGTCTTCCCCGAGTACTTTACCTCCGAGCTCCTTACGACCTTCCCCGAGGCGAGAACCACACCCCATCAAGACGCCGAGCAGATCTTCGACCGGATGGGGCGCGAGTACAAGGAAAAGTACTTAGACCTCTTCAGGACCTTGGCCCGGAAAAAGGGGATCTACATCGTTGGCGGCACCCTCTTCTACTTCGACGCCGATGACGGCCGCTACTACAATGCCAGCTTCCTGTTCGATCCGGACGGGGGCGTGGAGGAGCAGCGCAAGACCCACCGCGCCTACGAGCTCGTCTACAACCGCGGGATGGTCACGGCCGGCGACGAGCTCAAGGTCTTCGAGACGGATTTCGGCAAGGTCGGCATCACCATCTGCTACGATGCCGCCTTCCCGGAGACGGCCAGAATCCTCATGCTCGGGGGTGCTGAGGTCATCTTCAACCCCTCGTGCGTGTTCAACGAGTGGGGCGTGGAGCGGATGCGCACCTACTCCGCCGCCAGGGCAATAGAGAACCAGTGCTATGTTGCCAACAGCCAGGTCCTCGGTGATATCTCCTTCCCGAGCGACAGGCCGATCCACTACGAGGGTCGCAGCGCCATACACTCCCCGGCCGACCCCTCGATGGGCCCTCCAGACGGCATCCTCGTGCAGGGCACCCTCGGCCAGGAGCAGGTCATCTCGGCCGAGGTGGACCTCGAGAAGCTCCGAGAGTACCGGGAAGAGGGCATTCCGCCCATGCTCAAGGACCGGCGAGTCGCGTTTTACAAGAGGTTCTTGTACATGGAGGCAGACGAATACTCTCCGACGGCGTAAGGTTCGTCCACCGCGCGGCTCAGGAGGCGAGCAGTTCTTTCAGGGCGTTGTCGATGAAGCGCACGTCTTCCGGGTTTCTGCCGCTCCCGGCGAAGTGGCCCCAGATCGAGGGTATGGGCCGCAACTCGGCGCGCGGCATGTGGCCGACCTCGTACTCGCTATCCTCCGGGGTGAAATAGAGGTCGGTCCGACCTGGCATCACTATGGCCCTGGCTTCTATGGACCCGAGCGCCGCCTCCAGATCCCCGTCGAAGCCGGGCGTGGCCCCGATGTCGGCGTTCTGCCAGGTCCAGAGCATCGTGAGCAGGTCGTTGGCGTCCTTACCGACGTAGTTCCCTTCCCAGAAAGAGATCAGGTAGTCCTCAAGCGAGGAATAGCCTTGACCGAGATAGACGCCCTCCCGGTAGAACGCCTGCGAGAGAGCCCAGCCGGCGTAGACCCTTCCGAAGGCCCTGAGGCCCGCGGCTGGAGGTTCGTCGTACCATCCTCCCCCGAAGACGGCGTCGGCGGTGAGTGCTGCTCTCAAGCTCTCCAGGAAGACGAAGTTGTGGGTAGAGGTCCTCGCCGCGCCGCAGAACGGCAGCATGCGCTCTACCATCTCCGGGTGGCTCGCGCCCCATTGAAAGGCCTGCTGAGCCCCCATCGAGTACCCGACCACCAGCGCCACCCGCTCGATGCCGAAGCGTTCCGTGAGGAGGCGGTGCTGCGCGGCGACGTTGTCGCCAACGGTGACGTGTGGGAAACGGGCCCTGCCATAAGGTGGCGGCGTGTTGGAAGGGGAGGAAGAGACGCCGTTGCCCAGCATGTTCGGGACGACGATGAAGTACTTTTCCGGGTCGAGCGCCATGCCCTCCCCGATCAGCCACTCGTTGTCCGAGTGCCGCCCGCCGAAGCGGGTCGGGTAGACAACCGCGTTGCTCTTCTCCCCGTTCAGGGAGCCGTAGGTCTTGTAGGCTAACGTGGCACCCCGCAGCGTCGCCCCGCGCTCGAGGACGAAGGCTCCGAGCTCGAAGTTCTCGTGGTCTACCATAGTCATGATTACCCCCCGGTAACGGACCAGCAATGATCTTTCGGACAGTATGGAGATTTTTCGCCAGGCTACAAGATCCAACGCGAACAACGGGCGGGAGTCCGACGGTCGCAGGCATCCGCGTGGTGCAACCGCCGAGGCATGGGCGGCGTGTGCGCAGAGCAGGAGGCTTCGCCGAACGATCAGTGTTGCGGTTTCTCTTGCAATGACCTAATGTAAACATAAGGAGCAACCGGGAGAGGGTATTGGACCGTCAATCAGTGCGGAGCTGCGGTGGGGTTATGCGCGTTTTGCGAGGGACCGTCCGCGCAGTCGTCGGCCGCGCGTCGAAGGCGGAGGAGAACGGAGATAGAGTAGCCGCGTAGCAGGGGGAAGGGGAGAAAGTGAGCGAATCGGTCAGAGGAGACGCCGGGCAAACCTCTTCGATAAGGACGGTCGCCACGGCGAGCCTGGTGGGCACCAGCATCGAGTGGTACGACTTTTTCGCGTTTGCCGCCGCGTCCGCCCTCGTCTTCAACCGCATCTTCTTCCCCAACTTCTCGGAGGCTGCCGGGACGTTGGCCGCCTTCGCCACCTTCGGGGTTGCGTTCTTCGCCCGACCGTTCGGGGGCGTTCTTTTCGGGCACTTTGGGGACAGGGTGGGGCGTAAATCTATGCTTATCACCACGCTTCTTCTGATGGGGTTCTCTACCTTCTGCGTTGGGCTATTGCCGACGTACGCCTCCATTGGAATCCTGGCCCCGATCCTGCTCGTCGTGCTACGGCTCTTGCAGGGCCTGAGCGTCGGCGGTGAGTGGGGCGGGGCCATCCTTATGTCCACCGAGCACGCTTCTGACGACAACAGAAACTTCTACGGCAGCTTCCCGCAACTCGGGTCCCCGGTGGGCTCCATATTGTCTTCTTCGATGTTCATTCTCGTGGGCTTGTTGCCGGACGAGCAGTTTTTCGCCTGGGGTTGGCGGGTGCCCTTCTTGCTCAGCGCCATCCTGATAGTGGTGGGGCTCTACGTCCGGCTCAAGATAGAAGAGTCACCGGCTTTCAGCCAGATGAAGGAGACCCAGAGCGAGTCCAGGATTCCGATCCTGGACGTGCTCCGCGACCATCCGGTGGCGTCGGTTCTCGGCGTGGGGGTGGTGTTCTACAGCATTGGTGGCTTCTACCTCACGAACACCTATGCTCTCTCTTACGCCACCGGCCAGCTGGACGTGGGCAGGAGCGTGATGTTGATCGGCGTTTTTATCGCCTCCGTTGTCCAGATCTTCGGCACGATTGCCAGCGGCAAGCTCGCGGACAGGTTCGGACGTCGTGGAATGGCGCTCGGGAGCGCGCTGGCCGTATCCTTGCTCCCGTTCCCCTTCTTCCTGCTGATCAACACGCAGGTGACCGCCCTGATCTGGATCGCCTACGCCCTGGTCGGGTTCTTCGGGGGTGCCCTGTACGCGCTCGTCGGGGTGCTGCTGGCGGGACTCTACCCCACGCGCCTCCGCTACAGCGGGATCTCCTTTGGCTACCAGGTGGGTGGCATGGTCTCCGGCGCGCTTGCACCGGCGGCCGCCGCGGTCCTAGTAGCGGCCGCTGGCGGCAGTTACTGGCCGGCGGCCGCCCTGCTCAACACATACGCCCTCATATCCCTGATCTGCATCTACCTGGTCTCGGCGACCAGGTTCCAACAGGGAACTTACGACAACCGAACCTACGACAGAGACACCGTGGAAGGACGAGCGTGAGCCGGTCTATAAACAGGGCGGGTCTGTAGTGGACGATACGCAACGCCGGGTGCTCAATCACGTCGAGCGCAACTGGGATAGAGAGGTAGAGTTCCTGCGGGGCATGGTCCGCCGTCCTAGCACCCTCGGCAACGAAGCCCTGGTGCAAAGGTTCGTCGCTGAAGAGTTGCAGGGGATGGATCTTGAGGCAGACGTTTGGCAGATCGACCACGCCGAGATCGCTGTGCTGCCTGGCTACTCTCCAGTCGAGTGGTCCTTCGACGGGCGTCCAAACGTCGCGACGACCTGGAAGTCCTCCTCCGGCGGTGGTCGCTCCCTGATCCTGAACGGCCACGTGGATGTGGTGCCCTCGACCCCCGAGCATCACTGGACCCACGACCCATGGGGCGGCGAGGTGGCGGACGGTCGCATGTACGGTCGCGGGGCGGCAGACATGAAGAGCGGGGTCGCCGCCATGATCTACGCCGTCCGGGCCTTGAGGGAGGCCGGGGTCGAGCTTGCCGGCGACGTGTCGCTCGAGACGGTCATAGAGGAGGAATGCACGGGGAACGGCACCCTCGCCGCCCGCGCCCGCGGCTACGAGGCTGACGCGGCCATCATCCCGGAGCCGCTCGGGCAGACGGCCCTCGAAGCGCAGGTGGGCGTAATGTGGGCGCGGGTCACCGTCCGCGGCAAGGGGGCGCACGCCGAGAGGGCCTCGGAGTCGGTCAACGCCATCCTCAAGGCCTACCCGCTCATGTCGGCCGTCAAGGAGCTAGAGCAGCGGGTCAACGATCCCAAGTACCGCATCCCGCAGTTCCAAGGTAGCCCTCACCCGCTCAACTACAACGTCGGGATCGTCCAGGGCGGGGACTGGACCTCCTCTGTCCCGGAAGAATGCACCTTCGAGGTCAGGATCTCCGCTTACCCCGGCGAAGACCTCGGGGAAGTCCAGTCCCGCTTCAAGTCCCATCTGGCAGAGGCGGCGAGTAGAGACCCGTGGCTCTCGGAGAACCCGCCTGAGGTAAGCTTCTACGCCTTCCGCGCCGAGGGCTGCATCGTGGACCGGAACGAGCCCATCTTCTCGGCCCTGCAAGAGCACCACCGGAGCGTCATGGAGAAGGACCTCGAGTTCTTCTCTTTCACGGGCACGACGGACATCCGTTTTTTCAACCTCTACCGGAGCACCCCGGCCACCTGCTACGGGCCGGTCGGAGCGAACCTCCATGCTCCGGACGAGTGGGTGGACCTTGAGAGCGTCAAGGACGTAACGAAAGTTCTGGCCCTGACCGTCATGGGCTGGTGCGGAGCGGCATAGCATCTACCGTGCGTTGCACGAGGACGCTCCAAGAGGCCAGGGTGCGAAGATCGGGGCTTGGTATGGACTGGCCTCGGGGTAGGATAGAGGAGAGAGCCTAGTGTGGGTCTGCTTCGGTGCCTTCTGGGGTTCTAGGCGCGTTCACGCAACCGCCACACTCTTGGGCAAACACGGGAAGATCGCGTAAGCGAGGAAGGGCATGCCCATAGACGCCGAGCACTCTTACGCTGTCGAGGGTTTGAAAGGTCCGGTCGAGATCCTGGTGGACCGTTGGGGGGTGCCCCACGTCTACGCCTCCTCGGCCGACGACGCCTTCTTCGCCCAGGGTTTCAACTCCGCCCGCGACCGCCTCTGGCAGATCGACCTGTGGCGCAGGCGCGGGCTCGGGCTCCTCTCGGAGGCATTCGGGCCCTCCTTCGTCGAGAAGGACCGGGCCTCGAGGCTCTTCCTCTACCGCGGGGAGATGCGCCGCGAGTGGCTCTCCTACGGCTCGGACACCAAGCGGGTGGTTGCCGCCTTCGTCTCCGGCGTCAACGAGTACGTGAGGCTGACGGAGGAGGACTCTGACCTTCTGCCGGAAGAGTTCAAGCTGGCTGGCTACTGGCCCGCCTACTGGTCACCGGAGGACGTGGCGCGTATCCGCAGCCACGGCCTCTACAAGAATGTGGCGTTCGAGACGGAGCGCGCCCGCGTCCTGCGCGAGTTCGGCCCCGAGACGGACACCCTTCGGAGCCGCCTGGAGCCGCCGCGTGAGGTCGTGGTGCCCGAGGGGCTTGACCTCTCCCTGATCCCCGACGGCGTGCTCGCGGTCTACGAGCTCGCGACGACCCCGCCCGTGCTTGGGGCGGACCTCGTCGCGAATCCCGCGGGGGCCGAGAAGCCCCCGGAAGGCTCCAACAACTGGGCCGTCTCGCCGGGGAGGACCGCCACGGGCCGCCCCGTCCTCGCCAACGACCCCCACCGGGCCTTGTCGGTGCCATCTCTGCGCTACGTGGCGCACCTCTCGGCCCCGGGGATGGACGTGATCGGGGCCGGAGAGCCCGCGCTCCCCGGCATCTCGATAGGCCACAACGGCAAGATAGCCTTCGGCCTGACCATCTTCTCCATCGACCAGGAAGACCTCTACGTCTACGAAACCAGCCCCGAGAATCCTAACGAGTACCGTTACAGGGACCGCTGGGAGCCGATGGAGGTTGAGCACCAGACCGTGCCGGTGAGAGACGGCGAGCCGGTAGAGGTCGAGCTGAAGTTCACGCGCCATGGGCCCGTCATCCACGAGGATCCCAAGAGGCGCGTGGCCTTCGCGGTGAGGGCGGCGTGGCTCGAGCCCGGGATGGCCCCATACCTCGGCAGCATGGACTACATGCGCGCTCGTGACTGGGACGGGTTCCTGGCGGCGATGAACCGCTGGGGCTCGCCGGGCGAGAACCAGGTCTACGCCGACGACGGGGGCAACATAGGGTGGAAGCCGGGCGGGCTAGTGCCGAAGAGGCCCAACTGGGACGGCCTCCTGCCCGTGCCCGGCGACGGCCGCTACGAGTGGGACGGTTTCCTCGACGCCGACGAGCTGCCGGTCGAGTTCAACCCGCCTCGCGGCTGGGTCGCCACTGCCAACGAGATGAACCTGTTCGAGGGCTACCCGCACGAGGAGAGAATGGTCGGCTTCGAGTGGTACGCCCCTTACCGCCACGAGCGGATCTCCGAGGTGCTCAAAGGCAGCACCAGCCACTCCTTGCAGGACTCCGTCCGCCTTCAGAACGACCACCTCTCCGCGCCGGCACGCCGGATTGTCGCCAGGCTCGACGGGTTACGCTCCGAGGACGAGAAGGTGGAGCAGGCTCTGGGAATGCTGAGGGGGTGGGACCGCGTGCTCTCGTCGGGCTCCGCCCCTGCGGCGCTCTTCGAGGTTTGGTACCGGCTGCACCTGCGGCCCGCGCTTTTCGAGAGGGCGTTGGCCGGCAGCGTGCCGCCCGAGAGGCTGGCCGAGGCGGTCGCCGCGTCCACACCCCCCGAGGACCTTGCGGCGGACGCCCGGGCGGACTTGGACCTCATCGAGAAGCCCGAAGGTAGGCTCGGTCCCGAGCCCGAGAAAGCCCTGGCGGAGGCGATGCTTTCGAGCCTGAAACGGGCCGTCGAGCACCTGGAGGAACTCTTGGGGGCGGACCGGGGAGGGTGGGAGTGGGGTAGGCTCCACCACGCCCTCCTCGCGCACCCCCTCTCCGCGCTCGTCGACGAGGAGACGCGCGGGCGGATGAACGTCGGCCCAGCGTCGCGCGGGGGAAGCGGGGACACCGTGGGCAACACCGCCTACCGGGCGGACTTCCGCCAGACGGGAGGCTCGTCTTTCCGAATCGTGGTCGACGTCGGGGAGTGGGACGGCTCGCTGTTCATGAACTCGCCGGGGCAATCGGGGGATCCCGAGAGTCCGCACTACTCCGACCTGTTCGAGGGATGGACCGCCAACGAGGCATTCCCGCTGCTGTACGGCCGAGAAAAGATCGAGGCGGAGACCGAGCGGAAGATTGTGCTGGAGCCAAAGGGGATGTAGGTTTGTTCCGAGGGTTGGGGCAACGAGGAGCTGTGGGAAAGATCGCTCCTTCCTGTCCCCACAGATGCCCGAGTCCATACCGAAAATTCGCTCTTGCGATGCTCGGACCGGGAGGTCCAGCACGAAACCTAGGCGGAGTAGAGGCGACCATAGGCACCGCGCGGACGAAATGGTGCTCCTCCCGTGGGGGTGCGTGGTCATCGCTTGGACCTGCGAGGCGGCTCGAGAGCGTACCTGGCTCTCGCTCTGCGAGACGACCGAGGTAGCGCCGTCCGTCGAGGACGTTGAGGAGGAGGTCGTCTGGCGCGCGGCAAGAGATAGGCTGTCCACGCACTACTTCCACCTGCGGGAGCAGGGATACGGGAGCTGCTCTCGGAATATGCTGGGGCGCTCACGAATTCTCCAACAGCATCGGATAATATCCGGACCCCGGCTGGAGCGTTTTCAGGAGAAGGATAGGAGCGATCCGGTGGCAGCATTGCACGTTGCAACATCCCGCGGGTCGGATCGTTTGCCAGCTTGCAGAGTCCGGTTTCTCGGGCTTCTTGTGTTGCCTTACGGCCTCCGCTGGCGCGGCCTGGAGCTGTCGGAGGAGGCCGCCCCGTAGGGGGTGAGGATCTCCCTGATCTCCGTCCACGCGTGTCCGACGTGGCTCTTGATCAGGCTCTCGGCCGCGTGGCCGTCGCGCCGTACCAACGCTCTCAATACCGGTTCGTGTTTGTCCACCAGTTGCTTGGCGAAAGCGCTCCGGGGCGCCACCAGAGCTTGGATGCCGCGCACCCGGCTGTCGATCATGGCCCACACGTCCTCGAAAAGGACGCTACCCGATCCCCTGCAGATCGCCCTATGGAAACGCATGTCGGCGTCGCTCCCTGCCGCGTAGTCGTTCGCCTCGTTGGCGACCCGCATGTCTTCGAGGCAACGGTACAGTTCACCTATGGCTTCGTCACTCGCTCGAGAGACAAAGTACCCTACCGCCAGGCTTTCTACCTCGGCCCTCAGTACGTAGACATCCTCGATCTCTGACATGGACGGCTCGGCCACGAAACTGCCGCTCCGCGGCACGCTGTGGACCAAACCCTCCTGAGAGAGCCTGCGCAAGGCTTCTCGTACCGGGGCCTGACTGGTGCCGAACTCCTGCGCCATCGCGAGCTCGCGCAGCCTCTCGCCGGGAGGCAACAAACCGCCGACTATGCGACGACGGATCTCGGTGTAGACCTCATCCTGAAGCCCTCTGGAGCGACGCCGCACTGACGCAGGATCAGTCGGAACGCCGTCCTGCTCCACCGCTTTCATCCGATCCTCCAACAGGAGTTCTTGCCATCACGTGCGGCACCGATCCTAGACAGCATACGCCCCCATTCTATGCGCTATGGAGACCTCTTAGCAGGTCCCATCAATTTTGGCCGACTTCCATATTCTAGCAGCTGTTATCGATGTACTTGACAAATGTGTAATATTATCGATAATGCGAAAGTAGCTTGGTGGATGGGAGGCTACGAGAAAGGGGGTGTTCGGGTGATGGATCTTGGTCGGGACACATGCCTGATCGGGCTTGAACCGAAGGCGTACGCCGGTCGGAAAATCTTCTGCGGAGCCAGCCGCACGGTTT